>Ga0307989_1000062_pt1 | contig 84782 bp, 58 predicted proteins | sample EllFjometagen185_FD_203164 | JGI IMG/M metagenome (GOLD analysis project Ga0307989, IMG submission 203164) | Marine microbial communities from Ellis Fjord, Antarctic Ocean - #185 | ecosystem: Environmental > Aquatic > Marine > Unclassified | place: Southern Ocean | collected 2014-10-08 | reverse complement strand
AAAATGCTCAATTAAAACGTGAAGAGGTGCTACCATTATACCTTACCCTAATTGAACAGCTGATTGCGACTCAAAAGGCAGCTTAAATTGCCAAAATAAGGATAGACTTTTCAATACATGGTACTAGATAAAAGAAAACGCTCAGTATAAAGGGCCGACAATGGTTAAAATGTTTACATTTATTCTTTGGCTGTCTTTGGGCCGAGATGATGCCCCTTAAGAGATCCTTTTTGTCTTTTCTTAATTGGTTTTCGCAGCTTCATAACCAATGATTGCTTTTTTTCTAGACGAACCCCAGCGATACTGATGCGTAGCACCATTTTTTGCGATAACCCGATGGCAAGGAATTAAATAGCCAATGGGGTTAATAGCAATAGCATTGGCCACAGCCCGAAACGCGGTTGGACGACCCATATAGGTGGCAATATCCTGATAGGAAACTACTTTACCTTCAGGAATGGATAATAACGCCCGCCATACATTCACTTGGAAATTGGTTCCTTTCAAATGCAAGTGGAATGGACGCGATATTTTGAATGGTTCAATTTTGAATATTCTATTAATTATTTCTACGGATTGTTCTGTACTATTTATAAAGTTTGCTGCTGGCCAAGCCATCTTCAATTGATTAAAAGCTTCCATTCTGCCTTCTTTTGGGACAAACCCCAGATGGCAAATTCCACGAGATGTACTAGCAACCAGGCATTCCCCAAATGGGGTCGTACCATATCCATATTGAATGTCCAAGCCCGCCCCCATCTTTTTATATTCACCCGGTGTCATCGCCTCATAATTAATAAAAAGATCATGGAGGCGACTGGGGCCTGATAATCCCGCATCTAATGATGTGTCTAGTAAACTATGTGATTCAGCCAATTTATTTTTTGTATATTCCAATGTCAGATACTGCATGAATTGATTCGGCGTTACCCCAACCCATCTTTTAAATAGCCGGTTGAAATGAAATTTACTCATGTATACGCTCTGTGCCATTTGTTCTAATGTCGGTTGAGATTTATAGTGAGTTTCAACAAACTGAATCGCTTTTTCAATTCGCTCATAATCTTCTGATTCATTTAATAAGTCAGCGTGCACCATTTTTTCCCCCTTTGCTTTATTGCATACAATAATTGATCTGCCAGAAACTGACCACCCGAATCTTGCTATAATTTTTAGCAGGATTCAGGTGGAAAATTTGAACTCTGAGAAGGCTTAATGGTTTTTACAAAGATTCTTACACTACCAAAGACTGTCTTTATCCGATCCTTCTGCAGTAACTTTCCAATACCAATAAGTGATAATACGATATAAATATAATCTGCCAGGGTAACTGCAAGTATGGCAAAGAATCCATTTGAATAACTGCTATCGATGGTAATACTTAATACATAAAAAAACACCGGTCCTAATGCCAGTTGCAGAAAAAATCCGGTCAATATACCACTGAAAAGGGGTGCTAAATAAAATTTCATTATGGGTTCATTTCTCCTTAGAACTCTCTTCGTCAAAGTGTTCTTGACCCACGGCGGTTTTTAAAATCACGGGCAATTTTTTTAGAAAACTTTGCCAAAGACCGATTTGATTGAAGAATTGAAAGAAAATTCCGTTCAACCATTCGGACAATATCCTTTTCGGGTCTGTTTCTTTGATGGGCTAGCTCTTTCACAATATCATTGATAACTTGTGGCATTGTTGAGGACTGATTTGTGGAAATACCAGGATTACCAGTACCGATCAGGAGCTGATCTTCCGGTATATCTTTAGCCAGTTGCTTTGTGTTATTTGAGCTCAGGATATCAGCACCGAGGGTAAAAAAGATTCCTCGGTTGATCATTTTTTCAAAGATCTCTTGTGTTCCTGTGAAATTACTAATAATCACTTTTTGGATGTTGTGCTTTTCTATTAGACGTAAAACATCTATATCTGCCTCTTTTGAGCTCAAAATTACATATCTTTTTTTTGTTGATGCGAATTCCAGGAGATATTCAAAAATGGTTATTTGATCTTGTCGATGGGCATCATCCATGGCAGTTGTAAAATCCAGCCCGATTTCCCCAATCAATGGACTGGATTCTAAGGCATCATTAACGATACTAAGATCTGAAGCATATTTTGATGCATTTATTGGATGGATTCCAAATATGGGGATAACCAGTTTACTGCGATTTGCTATTTCACAATTTAAAGCATAGGAATCAAGATCGACAGAATTACTGACAGTGATAATCTGGTGCTGTTTAAGCTCTTTCAGAACTTCATCTATATTATCGGTATACGCATCGAGGTATGATTGGACATCTATCATCATTTTTATGCTCTGTTTAAAATTGAGGTGTCTGGTAATGATATGAAGCTTCAATATACCAGATGGGCTCAAGTTAGTCGATACGAATGGATCTCAAATTTTTATTTTGAAAGATCTGAATTGACATCTTTTTTGACAAGTAGTTGGGCCGCAATCTGATTTTTTGCCCGGCTGATAAGGAGTGGTGTTTTTGGTAACAACGTAAAGGGGGACGTTGCGTCATTTGAGTCCTTTAAAATTGAGGAAGTCTTTAATTTACCTGGGAATTGTAGATCGGGATAAGGATGGTGGATGTTAGTGTTTTAAATTGCGGGTCTTGAATTGGGTCTGTATGGTTGAAACAAGGGATTATTTATCTCTCCCCTGTCATCATAACCCGATCAAGTGGTTATTGCTCTTAAATACAATTCGAATCTATAGTGTGATGATCAGCATATACGGTTTGATATTTTTGAGATATTAATAAATATAACAAATAAAAGACTTTTTTTGGATCCGTTTTAGGACCTCAATTTTATTAAATTCAGGTTTTTCGTATCCTCCTCATTACCCCCTGAGATATAAAAAATTTCCCATCGTAAATAATGAATTTTCCTACTGTTCTTTCTCAATGATGATAGGTATGACCAAATCACTCGGTTAACCGGGTATTTAGAAGATAAATCTCTCTCATGTTCCTGTAATTATTGGGTATATGACGTTTTTCTATAACGAGTTATTTAAAAAGACGGAGGTTTTTTCAAGGTGAGAAAAAGTCCGACTATTAAATTCGTTGTGAAAATTGTTCAAGAGAGACATATTACTTAATTTATAAAAGATTTCACTTTTAATCATCCAAAAATAATATGCGAGTTAGAATCCATCAAATAAAAGTTTCCTTGGACTACAGAGAGGCCGATCTATCAAAAATCATTGCCCGTAAATTGCGTTGTAAGGCAACGGCTATCACAAAACTGGTTGTGGTCCATCGTTCGATAGATGCTCGTCAGAAACAAAAGGCACCCTATTTTGTCCTATCCATTGAACTAGATCTTGCTGATACCGGTATTTACAGTCGGAACAAAAAACTGCTTGAAGCTGTCACGACAGTTTCTTCAAATTTAACTTCTCCGGTGCAGATTACAAACAGTCGTGATCGAGCGAAGCCGATTGTGGTAGGGGCTGGTCCAGCCGGTCTGATGGCAGCGTTCGCATTGGCAGAAGCGGGACTGAAGCCACTGTTGATCGAAAGAGGAGAAGCTGTTGAACACAGAGAAAAATCTGTCAGAGAGTTTTGGACCGAGGGCGTACTCAATGAGGAAAGCAATGCTTTATTCGGAGAAGGAGGAGCCGGATTGTTTTCAGATGGTAAGCTCACGTCTCGAAGCAAAGATCGCCCCCGACTCAGACGTTTTCTAGATACACTCGTTCGTTGTGGAGCACCAGAAAACATATTAATTGACGCTGAGCCACACCTGGGCAGTGATCAGCTTGCCGCAATAGTCCCCCGCTTACGTAAAGAAATTATCAAACTTGGGGGTGAGGTACGCTTTAATAGCCGGTTGGAAGACCTCAGTGTCACACAGGGTAGTTTAATATCGGTCAAAGTGAATGGAGATCAAATTCCAACAGATAGTTGTGTGCTTGCCACCGGGCATAGCGCTCGGGATATATACAAAATGCTAGCTTCCGGTGGTATCCCGATGGAAGCAAAATCGTTTGCCATTGGAGTACGGCTTGAGTTACCCCAAAAAATCATCAATCAGGCGCAGTGGAAGCAATGGGCCAGTCATCCGCGACTGGGAGCAGCCAGTTTTCGTTTAACCCGTAAAGAAGAAATGGGTCTGCGGTCTTGTTACACCTTTTGCATGTGTCCAGGTGGCATCGTCATTGGGTGCTCTTCTTCCCATGGATTGTTGACCACAAACGGAATGAGTCTTTCAAAGCGGGATACCGCTTATGGAAACGCCGCGTTTTTGGTTCCCGTCCATCTGGACGATATCCCCGTTAGTTCTGATGACGAGCCTGCAATTCTGGATGGATATAAATTTCAGGAATCCATTGAGCGTCTGGCCTTCGCAGCAGGGGGCTCTGATTATGGGTTACCCGCTAGCCTCTTAAGTAATTTTTTGGAAGGGACTATATCAGATCAGTTACTGGAGAAGCGGTCGATCAAGAAAGCGATTCCCGCGGACATCCGAAAAATCCTGCCCTCCTTTATCTGTGATACTCTCACTCATGCGATTCCGAAAATGTTAAAACAATTGTCTGTTGATTCATATGAGGATGTTTTACTCTATTCGGCAGAAACCAGAAGTTCCAGCCCTATCCGTATTACTCGGAATTTAGAGGGCTATTCAACAGGTGTGCATGGTTTAATCCCCTGTGGAGAAGGTGCTGGGTACGCAGGAGGAATCGTAAGCGCTGGAATTGACGGTTTGAAAGCCGCTGAAACGATAATCAATTCGTATATATTGGAGTAGGGGGACGTTGCGTCATTTGAGTCCTTTAAAGTCAAGTATGTCTTTATTTTACTTGGGAATTGTAGATCGGGATAAGGATGGTGGTTGCTAGTGTTTTAAATTGCGGGTCTTGGATTGGGTCTGTATGGTTGAAACATTTATGGATATAGGGATTATTTATCTCTCCCATGCCATCATAGCCTGACCAGGTGGTTATTGCTCTTTTCAGGGCGTTTTCTTCCGTGTCTGGTTTTAACAGGGTTTCTACATACTTGGCAGATGTTTGTGAGAAGAAAGGCAGTGGGTTTTGTAGGCCCTGCCAGTAAAGGTTCAATAGCTCTGTTAAATAGTTTTCCGGGGATGAAATCGGTTTTGAAGAATAGGTGATGGGTTGTTTTTTATCGTTCAGGCCGATCAATATTGCATTGATGGGATAATCCGGTGGCTGCAGGTAGTTGAGTACCAGTTGTTCAATCCAGCTGGTCAAACGGTCTTTGGTTTTAATTTTTGCACAGCGGTAGTGAATCAGGGACTGCTCCCTGGCGGAGTCGATGCGACCACTGATGGTAAAACCATTCAGTTTGAAATCAATGTTCAGTGGTTCCAGTTTCCTGTCTAGCAATTGCGGTTTAATTTGATTAACAAATGAGTGACTTTCTTGCTCCAAAATTTTGAAACTCGCTTTTCCTGGATTTTTCAAGGGCATGACACCTTTGGCGGCAAGCCTTTTCTGCAAGTCCCGGGGATTTTCCCCTTCAATCAGTATGTCAATTAACGCCTGCTTGATTTTATATTGCGCCAGGTGATCCAGAAAAAAGGGTTCATTCTCTTCCATCAGACCTGATTCTTCTTCCAGATGCACTCCCAGACAGTTTTTTATCACATACTTGGCTGGATTATCGAAAAAAGAGATCAGTTGTTCCAGAGAAACTTGTTTCCATTCTGCTCCGGGTTCAGGGAGTTGTTCGATAAATGCGGTAACTTCGGTTTCGTTCTCTGATACCAAAATTCTGGCGGCTTCCAGATTTTCTTTGGAATAACTATGCAATATGGGACCATTTCTAAAATAATCCGGATGGAAGGCCTGCAGTGGGTGCTGAGTGAAGAGATGTTGCCAGAGATCACCGTTAGCTGACTCGTATCCCTGCTCAAGGTGGTATCTCAGTTCACTGACAATGGATGATGGAGAAATGACGGTGTTATCCTTAATATGTCTGCCGATATAGCTGATATAGAGTACCTGCCTGGCTGAGATGAGTGATTCCAGAAAGAGATAGCGATCATCCTCTTTTTGGGAGCGGTCTCCCGGCCTCGGATTTTTGGCAATAAGGTCAAAGCTCAGGGGTTGGGCATGTCGGGGGAAATCCTGTTCATTCATGCCTAAGAGGGCAATAACTTTGAATGGAATACTACGCATCGGCAGTAACGAACAAAATGTGATTCCAGCACCTAAAAATCCAAATTGAGATATCTCTTTTTCTAATCGTGAGTGCAGGTAATCACAGATGACTTCGAATTCTATTCCCTCGGTCAGATGGGTTTTTTCCTCTGCTTCTGTCAACTCATTCAGGCAGTTTTGGAGAGTTTGAACTTCATTTTCCCAATCATCGTTAATATGAAAGAAGCGGGATAACAGTTCTTTAAAAACATCATGCCATTTGCTTAATGTACGCGCTTTTTTTAAGGGTTGAGCTAACCAGGGTGTCCCATCGGTATTATCACTACTGGGTTGGATTAGCATCTTTAACTGATTGAAAAACTCAAGGAATCGGCCAAAGATTAAGGTTTGGCTCCCTTCTATTTGATCAAACGGTAATATCCCGTTGAATAGTGCCCCATCCTGGTCCGGCATGGCAATTCCCAGTAATATCCGGTCTAGTCCGAATTCCCAGCTGTTTTCGTTGACAGGGGGTGTTCCCTGTTCTTGGCGATGTTTATCATTGATTCCCCATCGAATATTTGCCGACTCCAGCCAGTTTTTTAACAGATCCTGATCATTTTCCGAAATTGAAAATTGGCTGGAAACCGCTTCAGATTCCAGCAGATCCAATACCGCAGTGATAGTGAATCGGCTGTTAACCAGATCCAACAGCTTTAAAAAGTATTGAATTACCTTGCTGTCAGATTTAACTCCCTGATCTGCTATTGAGAAGGGAAACGCCTTTATAGAGCCGGACTGGGAACCGAAAACGGCCTTGATCAATGGTACATAAGCATCTATATCAGGTGCCATTATCAGCATATCGCCGGGCTTTAGATCCCTATCATTGTCCATCATCCACAACAGCTGGTTATGCAGGACTTCAACTTCTCGCATACGACTGTGGCTGGAATGGATTTGGATAGAATGGTCCGAAGAAGAGATTACTTTTCCGGGCAAATCTCCGGAGCCTCGATTTCGCAGATGATAAATATCAGACTGTAAAGCCTTCAGCAGGGTTGTGTCGCCGGGGTCTACAAAAGGTGCAAGATCTTCGACTGGAATAAAATCGGTATCCATCAATTGTCTAAAAAAATTCTTGCCTGTTTTTCCTAGTGAAGCCAGTAGTGAATTTCCCTCATCTAGATAGAGATCATTTTTGGACAGTGATTTATCTTTTTTTTGCTGAGAGATTTTTCGGGAAATTTCCTTTTCAGAGGAAATGTCTGACCAGTATTCGCGAGTTGGATTTAAAAAAAAGAGATGGATGTCAATATAGTCAGAAAGGGCGGATAGAATCTCGATATGCAATGGGGGTAATGATGTAATCCCAAATACGAATATCCTTTCTGGCAGTTTGATATTTTTTTTCTGGAATTGAGGAAGGTTCTGATAGAATGCGGCTTTCAGGTCTGACAGATGAGCTTTTTCTCCATCGTTGTTTAAATGTCGCCATAATTCCGGTTGCCAGCCTTTTTCCTGCTTTTTGTTCCAATTTTGTATCAATTCTGGACGGTACATCTCGTATTGCTCAAAGACGGATGCGATTCTTCGGGCTAACTGATAGGATTTTATCTGCCGGATTTCACCTTTTTCTATTAAGTAGTTTTTTAATAAACCAAACGATGGATTCTCTAAAAATTTGGGAAGTATCTCGACGATTTTCCAGACCAGTGTTTCCCGTTCTAAGCGCTTGAAACTTGAGAAATCTGGAATAATTTTAGAAAAAAGATCATTGAGGATTTCATTGGGAAAACAAAAATCAGCATTGGCAAATATTCCCAAACGCTCAGCGAGTTGAAGCGATATCCAGCGTTTCATTCCCAAACTTTGAATCAGAATAGTTTCTGCCTCCAGCAGATGCTGGGTAGGCGTTTTGATAATTTTAGCCAGACCGTTCAGCAGTACTTCCTGATCATTACTCGAATAAAGATAGAATCCAGGCATAATGATTAACGTACTTTTTGGGTAATATCCGTTTGTACCAGGGCGACCATTGAAAGAACGCCGGTTATGGCAACCAATTGCATCAGGGTGACGACTTCGTTGTCCACCCAACTCCAGAATATAACAAAAATCGGGATAACATAAGTAACCATGCTGCCAAAAAGAGGTCCCTTGGCCATGATCAAGCGGAAAAAGAGCAGGGTACCAATTCCTCTGCCCAAAATCGAGAAGATAACCATGGCAATAATGGCTGGATACAAAGAATCACTGATAGTGATGGTCTCACTCATGATGGCCATCGGCGATGTTGCCATACATGATATCGCCATGCAGAACCCTGACAGCGTGATGGAAGAAATATCCTTAAAAGACTTCTGGATGAATGAATTGGAGACGGCGTAAAAAAGAGGCATTATCAGCGCCAATATCAATAAAGGGATGGATACATTTCTCTCTAAACCGTCGGCCATGATAAAAGCGATACAGATAAAACCGCCCAGAACCCCCAATAATTGTTTTCGACGGGGATAGATTCCAAGAATGGGAATGGAAACGATAATGGTCAACAGCGGTACTAAAGAGACAATCATACCCACAAAACCATGACCAATTCTAGCAATTAAGTAAGGCTGGATGGTAAATGGTAGGATATATCCCAGTAAAATCACAATAATTAACGGGGCAATATGCTTTTTCCGCATGCCAAACGCCGGTTTTTGGATCCACCAGAAAATACCAATAGACAGTGTTCCGCCTAAAGATCCTAGAGTAGCAACAGTGAAAGTGCCAAATGCCAAGGTCCCAAGTTTGACCATCAGAAAACTGCTTCCCCAGATAACACAAATGAATCCAAAATAAAAAAGGTGCATAAAATCCGTTAAAAGTGATGGTCTTAGAGTTAGGTGTTCCCGTATCGCTGAGGTGAGAGAAACTGTATTTATTTTGCAGGTATGGATTCAAGCAGCAACTCAAGCAGTTTTAAATACGCTTCTCTACATTTACCGATAAAATGTTCAATCGACTCACCTTCCTCTCTTTCATAAGATTCAAACATCAAGGGACCTTGATAATTGGTTTTTAAAAGCGCAACGATAAACCCTTTCCAGTCAATTTTTCCTCTGAAAGGAATGATGTGGTCGTCTTTTTCATTGAAGTTGTCATGAATATGAAGTGCGAAGAGCCGATCTTTACAAAGAGGCAGTTCTTCTTCCAGTTTATTGTAAAGTACGGAATGTCCGGTATCAAAGCAGATTCCCACCAGTGGATGATTAAATTCATCCAGCAAAGAATTAATATGAGGGATGGACCAGAGTGCTCCCAAGTTTTCTACCGCAATGCCCACCCCTGTTTTTTCCGCGTAGGGAATTAGCTGTTTTAGTGTGTCACGGGCAATGTTCATATTCTCAATTTCAGATCGTTTGGTTCGGTCGCTGTAAAGATGGACGACAATATATTTAGCTCCAATGGTTTTTGCTGATTGAAATAGATCCTGATTTACTTTAATCGCATATTTTCTTTTTTCGGCATCGAAATCTGACATGTTATGTGAAAGCTCGGAAAGAAAATAGCTATGCATACTATGAGGTTGAACCTGGAATTTCCGACACAGGTTGAAGAACGCTTCAGTGGATGCCGGATCCTTTGGATTCCAGGATTTGTTGTCTTCTACAAGGGGTACGACTTCCATCAGTTTTATGTGGTTTTTTTGATAGAAAGTCAGATTGCTGAAATCGTCAAAATTCATGGAGACTGATGCCAGGGCCATGGGATACTGTTTTTCTAATTCGGCAATATTCATTTTTTCACTCATTTATTTGTGTTGTTGTCGCTTCCAATCCTTGATTTTTTCTCTTAACCCGCTCAAGTAGTATCATGTTGCCCGGTAATACGCCAGCCAGATTTTAAACGAAAACCCAAACTGGACATAGCTTATGGGATTTGAAACAATACGAGATTATACAGCTAGTGCCTGAACGAAAAACGCCTGTTTTTAACTATAATCTGGTTTTTAAAAATAACATTCAGATGAAAGTCAAGAAGTTGTCAGTCGTTAGCTATCAGCCTTCAGTAAAAAAAATATGTTTTCAGTCATTTAAAAACTGACAACTGATTACTGAAAGCTGATTACTGACAACTGGAATCTTCAATATGGATCTAAGTCAGTTAAATGAATAATAGCTGAACTTTACCAGGTTTTCGTTCGGGCACTAGCAAAAGTAGTAACTATTGCAGAACTACATCCAAAACCTTATCTTTTCATCCTATCAAAAAAACTAAAATGAAATTGCTTAACAATTTGTTTGCTTATACTTGGAACGGGCAGGATAATAATTGTAATACCTATGTTTTTGCCAATGCGCTTGATAATAATCGCCATTTGGTTATTGACCCGGGTCATATTAAGACACCTTCCACCGGTGAGGCAGCACTGGAAAGATTGTTGTCTGAAATGCAAATGGATGGGTTGCAGACTGAAGATGTAGGGATGGTATTGTTGACTCACTGCCATCCGGATCATTTTGAATCAGCAAGATACCTGCAGGAAAATTACCAAGCACTTGTGGCGATTCATGAGATTGAAGGTGCAGTATATGCTCATTACGGAGGAACGGCTGATTTCCTGTTGAGAGATGGAGAGTTAAAGCTGGGTAAGAAAAAGCCATTTCTATTAAATGTATTGCATTGCCCGGGACATTCTCCCGGACATGTGGCATTTTATTGGGCTCCGGAAAAGGTGCTGATTGCGGGAGATGCGATTTTTTACCAGAGTACCGGGCGGACAGATCTGCCTGGTGGAAGTCCTGATCAAATGAAGCAGAGTATTTTGCGTTTGTCTGAAATGGATATTGAGGTCTTATTATGCGGTCATCCTTATGGTCACCCTGGAATTATACAGGGCAAAAAGGACGTCATGGAGAATTTTGATTTTTTAAAACAACATATTCTGTAATTGATAAAACCTCAACCATTTCAGGAGATACCATGACATCCAAAAAAGCAAAAACCGCGTTTGAGCTGGCGATGGAAAAAATCGACAGGATGCCCAAGCTGGATAAAAAAGAGATAGAAAAGCAAAATAAAAAGGAGTTGGCAGAGAAAAGTGAAGCCATTGTCCACCGATATTTTCATGGGAGTTTGAAGATTCAGAATCTGGAACAGGAAATATCCCAGTTTGACAACAATGAACAACCGATGGTTCGCAAAAATTTGTTGAACCAATTAAAAGAGAGCATCGGGCTGATTGACAGAGAAATGAATACCAAAGTACTGGCCGCGATTCAACAGCTGGATGGTAAGGTTGATTTGGTGAAGATAAACAGTGATCTGGATAATATCATTCTAAAGTACCAGCACCAGAGACAAAAAGAGTATGCGAATCTGGAAAAAGAAGAGCTAAAGCAATTGCAGAAAATGGGTATTGCCGGGTCGGCAGTGGCCCCGAATATCCAAAAAAGTGAAAACTGGCTGCTAACAGAAGAAAAATTGAAGAATCAATTTGATCAAAAATTAGTGAAAATCAGGGAGATGTTACCGTAACAATTAAACAACGTCCCCCTGGTTTGTTAAGAAGCACTAAAAATTAATCGGGTTCCAACCATATTGAGCAAAAATGCATCGGGCATCTCTTTTTCAATATGCATCGTTGCATTTCGGCCGGTACAATGAGTGGGAATGATGAAGTCGGGCTTAAATCCTTTTAGCGCTTTGGCTGTCGGAGACACTACCTCATCAAAATCAGCACTTGATAGATGAAATCCACCCATTACTGCATGAATTCTCTCTTCTCCGGTCACTTCTATTGCATGATTAACCGTATTGACAATTCCGGAATGGGCACAGCCGGATAGAATGACCAATCCCCTGTCCTTGATATTGGCAACCAGTGCCGTGTCATCAGGCAGGTCGTCCCATATTTCCTTTCCCTCTTTCTCATAAAACATGTTGGGAGTCCCTTTTTCAAATGATGATTTTCGAGGTACCTCTCCCAGAAACATCAGGGAATCGTCCAAAAGTCCATAAGGGTCTGTAGACGTAATCAGGTTCAAATTTGCTTGATCAATTCGTTCCTGCGTCATGGATGCGATGTTAATTTTGAAATCTTCGGTAATTTTAATATACCTGGGAGCTCTGAATGCATCAGGATGCATGACAAATGGCAGTCCGGGCTTTCCGATACGCTCAACAAATGCCTCAAAACCACCAATATGATCTGCATGTCCGTGGGAGAGTGCCACGGCTTCAATGGATGAAAAGTCAACATTCAAGTTCTCTGCATTGGTAACAGCACCCGTTTCAGAGAAACCGAAATCAAACAGCATGTTCCTGGATTGATCTCCCTTGGTGGTAGTGACCATCGCTGAGAATCCGTGTTCGGCAAAAATACTATTTCGAAAATCTGTTCCTTTTAATGGCATTGCTCTTTGTATCATTGCGGTACTGTCGTTCGAGGTCAGGTCGATATAATTATCCTGCAGGGTCAGAATATCGATTCTGTCAACTTCGCAAATCTCGACATTTTTCATTGTTTCTCCTTGATGAAGATGATTATTGAATAAATGTAAATACTTCCTCTTTTAACCAATCTGTCCACTCTTTGACGCCTTCACCTGTCTTGCTGGAAACTTCAAAGATTTTTATCTTCGGGTTCAGGATCAGGGCTCTTTCCCTGAGTGCTTTCATATCAAAATCTGAGTACTCAAGATAATCGATTTTATGAACAATTAAGACATCTGAGACTGAAAACATCAATGGATACTTCAACGGTTTGTCATCACCTTCCGGTACACTCAAAAGCATTACATTGATGGTGCTGCCGGTATCGAATTCAGCAGGGCAGACCAGATTTCCCACATTTTCCAGAATAATCAGATCCAGCCCTTTTAAATCCATTGCTTCCAGTCCTTTAGAGACCATATTAGCGTCCAGATGGCAGAAACCACCGGTACGAATCTGGATGGCATCAATTCCCTGGGCGGCAATTTTTTCGGCATCCACTTTGGAATCGATGTCTGCTTCCATCACGCCTATCTTGATATCGTTTCGAATCGCTTCAATGGTTTTTAAAATAAACGTGGTTTTCCCTGATCCCGGGGAGGACATCAGGTTGATCAGGTAGGCTTTCTCATCTTTCAGTTGTTTACGTAAATCATCTGCTTGAACATTGTTATCTGAAAGAATGTCCTTTTTGATTTCAATTAATCTGACTTCATCCATTATAGAACCTCCATGTCTTTAATATAATAATCTTTACCCGCAATAAGCGTACATTTTTTGCTTTGGCATTCCGGGCAGAAAATTTCTTTCATCGCTTTGATATCCACTTCAAATGAGTGGCTACACTCTTCACATTTCATTACCACTGGAACTCGCTCTATTTTTAGCTTCGCCCCTGCTGCCAGGGTATCTTTAGCTAGATAATCAAAATAGTGTTGAATCCATTCGTCCTCAAGATCACTCAGCTCTCCGACTCTTAAGCTGATGCTGATGATTTTTTGGACACTGTTTTTCGCACAGTGGGATAATACAACATCTAAAATCTTTTCGGTAACCGGTAACTCATGCATCACATACCTTTTAATGATTCCTAACATGATCTGGATTAGGTGTTAAAGGACGTTAAACGAGTACAAAAAAAAAGAGTCCAATTTAACAAGATCAGGATAATACAAAAAGGTGTCTTTATCAAGGAGAGGTTCCCGGTTGGCCAACTTAATAATGTAAAATTTTACTCTTTTAATTATAATGTATCATGTTATTATGACCCCCTCGTTTGCCAGAGATAAGGATATGTAGAACTGTGAACCCTGTGTTTAAAATACATTATATGCTGTATCTGTATTTCATATGATCTTCTTGAAGAGTCAAAAAATATCGCTTGACTTTGAAAATGTAAGTTCATAACATACATTTTTATTTTTAATAAGCTCTGTTTTTTGTGAGATCTGCAGTTTACATTCGAACAGGATGTAAAAAAAAATGAAAATTATGGATTATCTGCTTCCATAGATCAATTAATTCAAGTGTTTCGTGATTTTATGTCGCTTTTTAAAATATGAGCTGCGTTCGCAGAAAAGAAAAATCAGTATTGGAGAATATTCAAATTTAGACTTTTCCACTTGATGAATACCAGTAAAAATTAAAAATAAGATGGATTGAAGCAATCCACCTTAGCATTGGTTAATTATTAAACGATTTTTGAGGTTTTATTGAATTTACAACGACTATTTATCATACTTGTTTTTTTAGGTTTGGGGTGTAATATTGCGGCGAAAGAACCTTCATTTGCAAAAATATCTCCTCTTTCTCTTCAGTGGAATTCAAAAAATTCTCAGTTTGAAGGCTATTTTAGTGTTATAAATAACAAAAAAAAATCTGCTTCATTCTCTTCCATATTAAAATTTAAAACTAACAAAAAGAGAAGGTGGAGAGGGGCATTATTACCCAAAATTCCTACCAATAGTATTAGCCATTTTAAAATATCATTTTCACCGGAGATTCTCCTAGAAAACAGTTATGAGAGGATAGCCCTTATCTTATATGAAGGGAAGTACGATCATTACATCAACCGTTCAGACCGGCAAATAAAACTTAGCTCAAGACCGATAATAAAGAGAAATGAGTATATAATTCAATTTAACACATTGCATCTTCATTCAGAATATTCAGCAAAGGCAACTACGTTAGTTAATATTGGGAATAAAGACCAGGTGATGAAGGTAATCTCCTCAAAAAAGCAGAAAAAACTTAGACTTTCTCTCATTTTCACGGGGGAAAAATTACCTGGAGGACTTGATTATAGTGGGATTTATTATGCATATAACAATGGTATATGGTCCAAAACGGACTTAAGTGCGAATATAAATAATACTGTCATAGCAAAAGACAGAAATCATAAGAACATCATTCAAAATGAAGGTGAAAGTGAATTATCGACAAAACCCATTGCCGTATCGATTTTAGATTTAGCAGCTGCGCTTAAAATTGATAAATTCATGGAAATCACACCCGATCCTGCGCTGTCTTTTGACATCAGTGATCAGCTGGCACAAAGAACAGAAATTTTAAAGAGAGCCAAAAATCTTGAGATGATGAATATTGGTGCAAGGAATGAACTCATATCGCTGTATATTGCGGAAGGAAAATCTGATGAAATCGCAGATGTACTTTCTGATCAGCTCACCAAAGAACCTGAAAACTTAAATCTATCTTTATCACTTTCCAAAGTTTATCATAAACAGGGAAACATTACTGCCGCTCTAGGCGTATTAACCGCCTCTCTCAGCCGTATTTCACTTTCAGCTCGAGTGGCTTTAACTCAGGAATTAAAAACATCTGTTGAAAAAGGAAAATCGACTTTATCCAATAAATCGGAACAAGCGTATCTGTCGGATGAGTTTGCATCACTCGGAATCTCTTTACTGGAGAGAAAAAAATATACAGAAGCCTTGTTGGCTTTTCAATCTCTTTATTCATTATCAGATGAATATCCGTTCATTCAATATTATTTAGGGAAAAGTCGTCAAGGACTGGAACAGTTTAATCAGGCTCAAAAGTTATTTTTTGACCAAAGCCAAAGAAAAATTAAAAAAGAGCAGCTAGTTACCGACTTAGGCGCGTTGGCAGAAACTTTAGCGCATAGCAATGATATTCCAATAATTAAGTACGCAATTACTCGGTATAAAGGTGTTCAAACCTATTCTGAGATTGCCTTTTTACAGGATGAGATCAAACAAAAAACTCAATTTTTAAAAGAGTTACTGCGAAAAGCGATAGAAAGAAAAAAAAGAGGTTTGTCAGATCTTGTCATCACTTTCATGAAGGATTTTCAGTTTAAGAATATTCAGCCAAAGCAAACTATTTTCGTTAAGATGAAAGTGGCAAATATTGGAAAACAGAAAAGTGCGCGGTTTAAAGTGTTTTACCAGTTAAAATATGAAAAAGGAACCCGGATAGATATACCCGATGTTGATGAGTTTGCTTCTCTAAGGTCCCGAAAAAAACCGTTAACTTGGAGAAAAAAGCTTATAATTCCAAAAGACATCACCACCGGAAAGTATCAGATAGTCGCTAATGTTCAACAAATCGGTGGTGAAGGCGAAACCTCACTTAAAAATAATCAAATAGAATCGAGCTCAACGGTGTCTGTAATTTCGCCGATAGCTGATCTAACCATTGCTTTTTTGACTCCTTTGAAAAAGCGAGTTATTGAGTATAATGAGATATTAAACTTTGGAATAAGATTAAATAATAAAGGACAGTTGGATAGCCCGGAAATCAAAATGGTTTATCGTTTTGAACATGAATTTGGTGGAGACAATATTCAGACAGTTCAAAAAATTATAAAATACCTGCCCATCTCCAAACGGGATAGTTTTTCTATTGATAACGTTTCAATTAAAATTCCAGACTCTTTAAAAAGAGGAAAGTATCGGATCAGGGCGTCAATCGTGCTGGTGGATCCAAAAAAAGATATGAACCCAATAGATAATTTTGTGCTATCTCCTTTTATAATTACGTTGAGAGGTAAGTATGATGGTAAACCAGAGCTGGTGATCAGGGATTTCCTCCCAAAAATAATTGCTGAACCTGAGAATCTTAAATATCGTATTTTATTATCCAAGGCCTATCAAACGTTAAAACGAAAACAGGTGGCAAAGAAATTTTTAGCAAGTACAGTGGCCTACATTACACCTTTTTTACAGTTAGCGGAAAATAAAAGTTTGAAGGATGTTAAACTTATTAATAAAATATCGGTTCCGATGTCTGATATTGAAAGTCTGGCTGATGAACTTAACAAATTAGGTCAGACATTTTTAAAAGAAAAAAAATATAATCACGCACTCTCTACGTTTCAATCTCTAAAAGCAATCGTTCCTGCTTATTTGTTAGTGAACCAGTCTCTTGGTTACAGCCGATTTGGATTAAAACAATATAGACAGGCAAAAGAGGCCTTTTTGAAACAAACACAAATTGACTCAAATTGGGACAGCCTGTTGCGGTTGACTGATACATTAGCACATGGATTTGATATTCAGACAATGGAGTATGTCGGGATGCAATATGAAAAGCTAAGCCAAACTCCAATAATTGGGAAAAAAAAGATCTCAAAATTTAAAATTGCTTCGCAAGTAAAGAGATTACAAGCGATGATACTCGATACTAAACATCAGCTGATATTGAAAAACGCTGACATCGCTCTTTCATTTGAAAAAACGCTAGCCGTATACACGATTAGCCCTGGTGAAGTAATTCCAGTACAGTTCAGTGTTAATAATTCAGGGAACAAGCCAAACAATCCGTTCGAGGTGAGCTATCAGTTTTCAAATTCCAAGGGAAATACATTCGATTCAAAAATTAAAAATCGATTTTCTGGAATAAAACCAGGTGCAAAGACCTTATTTTGGACGGCCGAATTAATTGTCCCGGATAATATTATCAAAGGTAAGTACAAAATCAGTGCGAATATTGAGTTTGGCAAAAATAAAGTAGATAGAGATGAGAGAAATAATCAAACGCAATCTGATTATCTTTTTACATTCGATGAACAGGATATAAGAATCATATCCTTCACCTATAAAATTAAGAAAATATCTGTAGCTGGAACTGAATATCAAAGTCAATTATTATGGGAGAATGCTGGCGGGAAACCTGCGACGAATAATAAATTGACTATTAATTTAATTAACATTAATCAGCCCAAGGATATTGTAAAAATACTGGAAACAAATTTAGAGGACATTAACGCCAATTCAAATATTTTAGCGCTTTCTCAAGACTTCATTATCTCAAAACCAGACAGTGACAAAGGTTATTATTTACATGCAGAAATAACTGGCGATGGAACTTTAAAAGAGACAAATTTGAGTAATAATAGCTTTGTTGGAGAAGAAATATCTAAAGCACATAAATCTCTCACTGATGCGAATCTGGTATTAAGTCAGGTCAAGTTCCGATATGAAAAACCTGTTTTCAAGCTGGTAAACCTTTATCCGGCAAATGATGTTTTGGTACCTGGCAAAGAATTTATTTTAAACCTTTCAATGCAAAACAATGGCTTAAGTTCTACTAAAAGAGAAAAACTGAGTCTCTTTTTGGAAAGGGATAAGACCATTGCCGTTGGTGAGATTAATGTTGAGCCTGTTCCACCATCAGATAGGATCGTAACAACGGGTTATAAATTGATTTTACCGACAGACACTCCTTTGGGTACCTATATTTTAGTGATTCGCAATAATGAAAAAGAGCTGGAAAAAAAGCAAGAGATTCGATATAAAAATCCAGTATCGGTTAGCTCTTTACAGGCAATACTTCCACAAGGAATTGAATCCTACCGATTCTGCGATACACCTCTTTTTTCCTGGAATGGTATTGATAACTTTGCTTATCGTTTAGCTTTTTCGACTAAACCAGATTTTGCCAATGAGAGTGAAATTTTTAGAGTGCCAAACAATCAATGGATTGGAAAAAGGACTTATCGTCCTATGAAAGGTGAATGGGATATTATTTGGCTAATGTCACAAAATACCGAAAAATCGATGTTTTGGCGAATTGAAGCGAAAGCATCGAAAGGTAAAATTATTAGCAGTGAAAGTAATAAAATTAATTTGAGAATTTATTAGTTTCGGAATTGGATGACCGTGTGTTACTGTTCCCTGTTGTTTTCTGTCAGGGAGCAATATTGAATCATTTTTTCAACAAATCGGGTGGAAAATAGAACTTGATTTTAAGTTTTGGATTTTGGTTGTTTTAACATCAAACATAAGGAGTATTGAATGAAAGGAAAATTCAGGTATCTGATCTTTGTATTTATAGTTCTATCTTTTATTAGTTCTCCTTTGGTACAGGCACGTGAAAGTAAAAAAGCGGCTTCTTCTCAGCGGGTGAAAAAAGAAAACAATTCTCTGGCAATTCCAACCTTGAAAGAGGATATGAGTCTTCCCAGAAGTCGTTGGGATATAGGGAGGCTTTTTGACAGAGTTTTAGAGAAACTTCCAAAATTTTTGGATGGACTACCCAAAAATATTAAAAAGGTTAGCATCGTCAGACTGGAAGGAGATGAGCATATTTATATCAATACGACTAGCCTGCTATATAAAATGCAAAAGGTTATTATCGATCATAGAAAGTTTAAGGTTATTGAGTGTCGAGAGTGTAACAATATGAAGGTATTTGTTGAGGAAGATTCCCTGATTCTTGCTCGTACCGTTGAAACAAATGAACAGTTTCAAAAACTGGGTAAAAAACTAGGAATAGATGCCTATTTGCAGGGAATGGTTATGATAAATGAGAAATCGGGTCAGCTACAATTAAATCTCCAAATAGTACGTGTTAAGGATGGGGTGATTTTAAAGGCTGATGTAATTGATTCACATTTTGTTAATGAGATGTCAGGAAAAAAATTGAAGGCTGCAATGGCGGTTGATGCCTATCAAAAACGCTTAAAACCAGCGCCTTTAGATGTTGAAAAGTATTACCATCAAATCCTGGAAGAGGTGAACCCTTTCTTGAAAAACATACCCTCTAATATCAAAACAGTTACTGTTTCTCGTTTTAAAGGAGATAATAAACATTATGTTGATATCGAGAGATTACGCTATCTATTTCAAAATGCTTTAATCAATCGCAGCAATCTATTATTCGTTGAATGTCCCCAATGTGGTATTCAGAAGTACTATGTAAACAAAGGGATGTTGGTTTTAAGTGCCAGTAAGGAAAATGAACAACGATATCAGGACCTCGGCCAAAGACTGGGTTTTCAAGCCTATATTGAGGCTTCAATTTTTATTGATGAAAGAAGGAAAACCATAGAACTCGATTTAAAACTGATCAGGGCTAAGAACAACATTATTATTAAGACAGGCGTATTTTCTGCCCCTAATGCAGAACAAATTGCTGAAAGGGACAAACAGTTGAAAGTGAAGAGAAAAGAGTTTGTGGAAAAATCGATGCGTAGTGCAGAAAAAAAAGCAAAAAAAACAGAGGAGAGACGTTTAGCAGAGGAAAGAAAAACATTAGCAGACGCAAAAGCAAAAGAACTTGAATCGGGAGAAGCATTCTTGACATTTGTGCCGGTTATGGGATTTAAAACGACAGGTTTGGTCGAGAAAAACAATATATATAATTCTGAAACAGTCAATACTTTTATGGGTATTGGTTATCGCTATGTTATTTATACTTTTTGGGAGAATATTCAAATTGGAGTGGATTTAGAATACTATATGGCTATGCCCGACAAAGGAGAAGAAAGTCTCGCAACCTCTTTGGTCTTAATTGAGCCCATTCTTCGATATAAAGTCCCCGTCAATGTTTTTGGTTTCCAGTGTTTAGCAGCGTATGCCGGAATCTATGGATATGGAATAGCGAGCTCAGGTGGTCAGGCACAATTGAGTGTGATTAAGTTTGGGGGAAGCCTGTTTGTGACAAAAGGTTTTAGTGTAGGAGTTGATGTTTTTATGGCTGGATCTACGAAGATTGACACGGGTGAAACTGATGATAACAATGCTGCCATTGAAAATAAATTTGAAGGAACAGGGGTTGGTATCAATATGAGGTTTTTGTTTGATGATTAGTAGATTTTTTATAATATTGTTCAACATACTTCGATGATTTTTTGGGAGTATGATTGTTTATTGATAAATAGGTATAAAAAAGGGATGAAACAGATTTCGGGGTTTTTATTGGTCTTTACACTCCTATTATTGAGTAGTACATATTTCTACCATCCAATAATGGCAGAAGAAGCGAATGATCTGATATTCACCACTTCTATCACCCGAGTGCGTCTTGTCGGTGAGAATTTGTTAGGGATCTTTGTGAGAGTTCAAGATATTGAAGGAAAATTGTACCCACTAAGTTCTAAACAGATTCAGCGATTCGAGATCAACTCAAAAATAATTCCCTGGTGGAAACTGGATTGGGAAGATATTAATAATCCCTATAGTGGAATTACCAGCATAAAGGGATTAGCTTCATATTTCAGGCCTGACTACCAGGGCTTGTCTGGTCTTGATTGGCGCTATGTCAGGGAAAAGGCGGGTGCCGGTCGCGTTGAAGTCAAAAAGATAAAAAATAATTTGAATCAACATGAAAGTAGCAGCAGATACCCGAAAATTGAGATAAAAGAAGGCGATCTAAGGCGGTTTCATAAGGCAATCAATGCTCTCTTAATATCACGTAAATATTTTTTAGCAAAGCCATTCCAATATTCAAGCATTCACTCAAACAAACCAAAAAAAAATAATCGTAAGTCTCAGCGGAACAAAATTTTATCTAATCATATCTATAAACTTCTTAAGTATTCAAAGGCAAAGCTTTCTCGACCGGGTAAGTACTATTTTGGGCCAATAAATATTCAAAAATCCAAAGAACCGGCAGACCGTAAATCGGTTAGGGATTTTAAAAATATCCAATTTCAAAGAGTAACTTTAAATAGAAAAAAAAGGATTGGTAAAGAGACTAAGTTATTGGGTAAAAAAGAGAATAATACCGATAATAATGATTCTCTCATTGCTCTTTCAAAAATTAAAAGAGTCGTATTTTTGGATGCAGAGATTGTGTCTCGAAATTCGAAACCTGGACAAATTCTGCATTTCAGTCCAGCAGATTTGCAGGTTTTACCCGGAAAGTTATCCAAACCTATTTCAAATCCCAAAAATATTTCATCGATTCGGCGATTTTTTAAAAAATTCGAACAAAAGACGGGCGAAAATATTTTAATTGTTCAATTACCAGAGGATATTCAAAAACTTGATTTTACTTTGGATATTAAATTGAGCTTTCAGAATGAAGAGAAAAATTTGCCAGCAGTAACAAGAACAATCTCTTTCAATGATTTTGATATTGAGTATCTTTCGAATAATCCCAGAGAGGAAAAGAATCAATGGCAAAAGAAACATCGACAACTAGTAGATAGTTGGTCTCGCAAGGACTATGAGACTGCTTCTGCATTGGGGAGTCAGATTCTGGAAAGTAAAAAAGACCTGAAAAGTATCATGTCAATTCCTATGGCAGCAAATTGGACATATTTAACAGCGATGTCTTTTGATAAGATGGGAAATAAAGAAATGGCAGGAAAGTATTTTGATCAATTCATCAAACTTTACCCCCATTCTCGTCATTTTCGAAATGCGTGGGGCTGGTTAGTTAATAACGAGTTTGGAAAGGCTTTTACTGAAATTAACTGAATTGCAGCTCATTTAGGTACGAGTTTTAGGTGAATGGTTCCCCGGGAAGTCTTTATCTTCATAGTTTTTGCTATTCCTGAAGGTCGTATCTCAATGTGAAAACTGCCGGCTGCTCCTGGGAACTCTTTGGTACGAGGTGCTATGATATATAGATTTTTGCGACCCGCTGACGAGATTGCAAACTTGAATGCCGTTTCTTTCTGATTGAAACTGATTAATGGTTTTGCCAATACTGAATAAGGATGATCACTCAATATAATGGCCTGGTGTGGACCTTTATCTATTATTTTCTGCGAAATACCAATCAGGGAAGCGTCGATAGAGAGAGAGAGCTTTCCGGATTTTGGCAAATAATATTTTTTAAGCGGAGCTGATAGTATTATTTTTGATTTGAGTTCAGTAACTTTTTTTAATTTTGATGATATTGTTTGATTTTGTTTAAGTTTAAATTTTTTCTTGTTTATAACAACATCTGCTTCTCCTGAAATTGCGGATATGATGCTTTTATCAGATTTTTTTTCATAGCGAGTAAGCAAAATAGCACTGGATGCCCAAGATGTAGATGTAGGTGTTCTGACCACACCCTGATATTTTTGGGTGCTATGTTTAATCCAAATGGTGCCTTGATCCAGAATTATTAAACGATGTGGATTTGATTTGGAAGCCTTACTAAATCGAATTCTGGTATTTTTAAATAGCACCAATAAACTGCCAGTTCTGAGAAAAATGGTTGAATAAGAATTCTCTCCTGTTTGCAGAGTATGGTTAGGAAATAGTAAAGCACCTGTCTTGGCTGGAGTCGTTTTATGCTGTTTATTGATTATTGAAACATTACCAGCAAATTGGGATATGGAACCCATAGTTGTCGCCATAGCTAGGCCAGGTAAGAGAAAGATGGAACAAAACCATATTACCAATTGTTTTTGCATGAGATACACTTTTATTTTAAATTTTGCTTTCTCGATTTAAAAATCTTAGTTGTCATTCGCAATTAAAACGTAGCGTAATTAATATCATAATGTAAACACTACTCTTTAGATAACAGATTTTGTAGCTGCATCTCTACAGGAAACAATAAAGATGTGCCACAAAAGTTAATTCTGTGTATTTCATCTTTTAAGGTACTATAATGAAAGACTTAAAAATCGAGATATAAATATAAAAATGAAAAAGTCACTATTCTTTATCTTAATTACTATTTTAACTATTGCGAGCTCTGCTGCGAAAATCCCTTCTAAATCTGCTTCGGTTAAAAAAACGTCACCTTCTTCTCTTAATCTTGTGGATCAAACGACTCTTGAAAAGGAATCGATACCATTTATGTTATTCTTTGATATTCAGTATGTGGATAAAGAAAAAAAGTCGAAATCTCATGAAATAATGGTGAAAAATGAACTGAAGACGAACGCTTTTCATAAGAGTAGATTTCATGTTCCTGCCAATTCTCTATTATCTCTAAAAGTTACTATTGAAAATGAGAAGGGAAATAAAAAGGACTATAAAGCACATTGGCAGATTGTCAAGCAATCAGAGAAAAGAGATGAGCAGATTAAAGATGACACCCAAACAATTCAGAAAGATTATTTTAAAATTCCGATAGATTTTATTGATAAATTCACTATTCATATGATGGTTTTTAACCTGGATGATGAATTAATCACCAAAAATGAATTCAGGTTTCAAGTTGATGATTTGCCGATGGTTTCGATTGTCGAACCCGCTACTGATCAAGTTAAAGAGTATCGTCAAAAGATAAGGTTAGTCGCTAATGCTTTAGATGGCGTGGGAAATATTCCCTTGATCATCTGGATAAACAAGAATGAATATACGAAACGAGTACTTGGCGTTGGAGGGGAATTAAAAACCAGCCATTTAGATTTTGGGAATAATGAGATTTGTGCCATTGCTGTGGACTGGCGAGGTAAAACCATGATTTCCGATCCTGTATCAATCATGGTGCCAACCAAAGTGACAACTACAAAAATAATTTTACCCAAAAATAATCAAAAATACCGGTGGAACCAGCCGATTATGATTTATGCGATTGGAAATAAATTATCATATGCCTTGGATGAAGAGAAATTTCAAAGAGGTTCAGGGGTGATAAAGAGTGGTTTACTGCCGGGAGAACATCTTATTACATTTAAAGGAAAGTATGGAGAAGCTTCCCATCGTTTTATTGTTGGGGAAAAGGTGAAGATAGTTGCCAGGTTTACTAGAGTAGATGGAACTGTATTAAAGATGGATCGTGGCCGGCAATGGAAAACAGTAAAAACCGGGGATGAAATTCAAGAAGGTTACATAATTAAGGCTGTTGGAAAGGGTATTGCTGAGATACATCTGAATAGTGGTATCGTCTTTGTTTTGGATCAGTCTAAAACCATTCGAATTTTACCCGGAGGAAGCATTGAAAAAAATATTATTGAACAAAATATCAACCAAGCAGATTTGGCACTTTATTCTATTGTAGATTCCCAGCAAATTTCTGATATTGTGAATAATTTAAAACCAATGATAAAGCAATTGGAAATTATGCTTGAGACTCATGAAATTACTCAGATTAAAGCAGAAAATGAAGAGGATGTGCAAGATATGATGAAAATGATTTTTAAAGGGGATCTTAAAATTGATGAGTTAATGTTTGAATAGGTTTGTACCTGTTGGCCCTTTTATTATGAAAAATTATAGTTAAACTTATTTGATAATCAGTTCTTCAAAGGTGCAATGATACGATACAACAAACTCTTTATTTTGGGTGTGCTTTCTATTTTTATCCTTCTTGGTGATATACGGGTTTTTGGTGAGGAACTGACGATAGAGCAAATTACCAAGATTCAGGGATTAATTGAAATAGAAGAAATTTTTGAAACTAGGATAAAATTAATATTACTGCTTATCCAGGATGATGAAGTTAAAAATAACCCCAAAAACGAATTAAGCCATCGTCGTATTCTTCAAAACGAGCTGAAAAACAGGTCGAAGTTAAAAAAGCTGTTCTTTGCCAATCAGTTCCGAATTGGCCTGATTCATTTTCAAGCAAACAATTTAGATGAATCGTTTAAAGTTTTTTCAAATATATTAACTGTTTTGCCCCTGTCTGAAACAAAATCCCGTAACCTTTGTCTGCAATATCTCAGTACTTTATCTAAGAAATCAGGGAATTCAGTCCTCGAAGAGAAGTATCTAGCGCAGTACGTTATTGGCACGGCCAGAGTCTCTGACTTTTATGATAGTGTTAATGGATTCAAACGTCTCATACAACTCTCAACAACAAATTTATCTCAAAAGGGGCATCAATATTTTCAAACCTGGTATACAGTCGCCCAGGAAAGAGGAAATAAAGCCAATCAAAAGAGTGTTCTGACAGGGTGGGTGAATTTTTCTGTTTCTAGCAGGCAAGATTACAATGAAAAACCATTTGAGCTTTTGGTCGGTTTTTTAACAGAGAACAAAAATATCAATGAACTTATCGAACTCCAATTACTTTATGCTGAAAACAGTCAAAACGATAAAAAGAGAATTTCTCTATTTATTGAAGTTCACAAACAGAATCAGATTCTTGGAAGAGCAACTGATCTTGGGATTCTAACTGTTCTTTATAATCAGTATAAATCTGAAAAAAATATAAAAAAAGAGCTGAAATTTCTTGAGATTTTATCCAATCGAAAAGACTATAACAAAAGAGAAGATGCTTTAAAACAATTGGCTGCGATTTCATTTGAGAATGAGGAGTGGCTAATTTCACTAAAAGCACATCAAAGACTTCTGGAGTCAAATCCTTTTGAAGATAGTGATCAAGGAGTAATAATACTTAATAATATTATAAGTTTAAGCCAATTATTAGCCAAAGTTCAACTCTCGTTACGGTGTTTACGGAAAAAAGCTCTAATTCCATCTAAATATGTTGCAGATAAGGATAAATATAAATCCTTTGTTTTGGCACTGGAATATTATAAACGAGATAAGAAGTATGAAGAGGCCTTACAGCTTTACGAGGAAATGATTCAAGTAGAGTTTAATAGCAAACCATTCAGTGGAAAATATCAGATTTATTTTCATGGGGGTATAATTGCTGAGCAGGCAGGGGCTTTCTCAAAAGCAATAGATAATTATCAATCTTCTTTAGATTCCTTGCTGACACACCAAAAGCCAGACCTTGAAAGAGCTTTAAATATTTCTCAAAAAATATCCCGGCTAACAGAAGATCATTTACCTGGAGAGCGTGAATTTAAAGCATTGGAGCAGATTAATCGAATTAATAAAAAAAGAGGAAATTATAAAGATATCGCAAAGACGGATTTATTGATTGCTCAAAAGTATAAACGTCGAAAAAAATATAATAAGGCTCTGGAATATTATGACAAATCCCTGGGTAGTTATCGTAGGGCCGGCGATACAAAAATGGTTAATCAGCTACTTACCTTGTTAACCAATACTGAGGAAGGCTCATCGGGGAAAAAGTTAAAAAGACTCCTTCAGTTAGAAGCAAACCAGGAAAAGGAATTCCAATTGAGGGATTTGACTATAACCCGTCTGGAAATCGGAAATTACTTTAAAAGTCAAGAAGATGTAATAAATGCGATCAAATACTATCGCAAGTCATTTTATACCAACGAAAAAGTAAAGAGCCTTGAAGCAATTCAAGGGGCATATTACGCCGGAATTTTACTCTCTCATCTTAAACGATTCAATGAATCTAATACACTTCTTAGCAATGCTTTATCCTTGTCTGCGCTAATAGAGATAAATCCAGAGTTGCACGCCAATTTATATCAGGCTTATTCCAAAAGTCTGAATCAACTCGGAAAGATTGATATGGCATTGGCCCAAATCCAAAAGGCCTTAGATTTAAAGGTTAAAAGCTTGATATTTCCCTTGGTAACGACTCAGGCTACTATTTTGATTAATGGTCGCTATTATAACAAGGCCATTTCGGCCTTAGCTCAACCATTAAAAGAAGCCAAAGAATTCAAGGATCTTATCGGCTTTAAAATTCTATACATTAAGGCGCTTATTGGTAAATCAGACAACAAAGTCGCCTTTTTGGAAATTGAAGAGGCTTTGCAGTTATATGATGGGGATGTAAATACTTTTGAGCAATATGAGGTTCTCAACTTAAAAAGCCGTACGCTCTGTTTGCTGAATGATACAATAAGTGCCGTTGAAAATCAGATGAAGTTAATTGCGGTGATTGAACCGTCCGGGGAGATAGAAAAACTAGGTGACGCCAATTTGCAACTCGCTGATTATTATCTTCGACTGGGACGATTGGCCGACGCATACGATGCGAATCAGCAGGCAGAAAAACAATTAAAAAAAGAAAACAGTGATTCTTACACCAGGATACTAATAAACTTTGGAAAAATCACCCGTCAACAAGGTCAATTAAACCAGTCGCTCGATTATTTCAAAAAAGCTGAATCTTTGATTTCTAATGCGGTTTCAAAGACAACACTTGCCGAATTGAGTTATCAAAGCGGTTTTACCTTTTTACAAGTGTCAAACTTTGGAAATGCGCTTGGAAATTTCAAACGTTCAGAGGGATTATATGTTGAATTAGCAAAGCCAAACGAAAGTCGCCGGGCCAGGATTGGTCAAGCAAATGTCTTTTTAAACCAGGGGAAAATGGTCAAAGCCGAACAGATATTCTTGGAAATATTAGAAGAAAGCAAAGGGCATTTTGGTATTCAAGGAGATATTTACAACGGTCTCGGCTTTTTATATTCAGAAATGGGACAGTATAGGAAAGCCATAAAAAACTCTGAGCTTGCTGATCAGTTTTACCAAAAAGCAAATCAAGGTAGTCGGATTCCTGAGGTTTTAAACGCCCGTGGTTTGATTCTACTGAAAATGAATGACTTTGACCAAGCAGAAATAACCTTTCTCAAAGCAGAAAAACTAAATAAAGACTTTAACAATCCTTTGCTAGATTCAGATATCACTAATAATCTTGGTGGATTATATAAAACGAAAGGAGAATTCAAAAAGGCGAGAATTCAATTTATTAAAACGGCAGAGACACAAACCAAATTAGGATTCGAGTCGCTTTTGGCTTTAACCTACAATAATATTGGCTCGGTTTACCTAGAGGAGGAAAGGTTTGAGGAATCCCTGGATTTTTTACAACAGTCCAGAGTGTATGGGGTAAAATACCAATTAAAAAAAGAGCTGGCGATTAGTTGGAATACTGAGGGAACGATATATTTTAAACAAAAAAAGTATAAAAAAGCCCAAGAGGCATATCTAAAATCATTAGGCTTACAACGTGAGTTAGAATTGAAAATTGATATAGCCCGAAGTTTAGGAAATTTGGCTATAACTGCCTCAAATACTAAAAATGTTGCTAAAGCGCTAGAATGGGTTCAGGAAGCAGTAGCAACCCTGTCTATTAAAAAGCTTGACGATCAACAGTTTTATCCCAATCCGGAAAAAGAGTCTGTTTTAGCAGCAGATTTAATGAAGGATTTCTTAAATAGTAAAGGGGCATTTTTAAGAAAATTGGCAGAAAAACAGACAAATAAGATTGAGATAAATAAATATTTGGAGAGGTCCTACCACAGTTATGAGCTTTCGATTGAACTAATTGAGGAATTACGGTCACAGATTAAAAGTAAGAAATCTCAGCAAATTCTGCTACAAATGAATATAGATATCTATCAACAACTGATTGCTATATTGTACGAATTAGGAACCCGATCGCCAAACAAAGGATATCATGAAAAAGCTTTTTATTACGCGGAACGATCCAGAGCACGTTCCTTTTTAGATCAATTGCAAGAGCAAATTGCCCGGACAAGTCTAAAAATTCCGAAAGATATAAGGGATAGAGAGCAAGGATTTAAGCTTCAAATCTCATCTATTGAAAAGAATATTTTTAATGAATTATCAAAACCACAAAAAGAGAGGAATGAGTCAAAAATTAAAACCTGGCAGTTGGATAAAATAGCAGTACAACTTCATTATAAAAAACTAACTGAAGAATTGGAAGAAAGATTTCCAGCCTATGCCGGATTAAAATACCCTGTTGTTTATGATTTACAGACAGTGCGTCACGACTTATTAGGTGAGAAAGATCAAGTGATCGTTTTTTTTATGGGCAAAGATGTATCTTATGGTTGGCAAGCCGATAAAAACAATTTCAAAATGGTTGCCTTACCACCCGCTGCAGATATCGATCACCTGGTTCGAAAATTTAGAAAAACAATAGTTGATCCTCTGATATTCCCTGATGAGGAAGATGAGGACATTATCATTGACTCGACACAAACTCATCTGGTTACTGGGTTGAAAATATATCGCACACTACTCAGCCCCTTATTGAAGGATGTTGATAAAAATATCACCAATCTCTTAATTATTCCTGATGGGGTGTTATATTATTTGCCATTTGAGACGATCGTTACTCAGATTCATTCTAAAACAGATAAGACATTCCTCAAAGGTCGTGAATATATGATTCATCGTTATTCGATATATTATTCACCATCTACATCTGTGTTAGGTATGATTCGAAAACAGGTAAAAAACAGAGATCCTGATGAAATAAAAAGTAGAAAGGATTTTATTGGATTTGGCGATCCGCAATATACTCCAACTGAAAAGGAGCAAGAGGACTTTGTCTACAATTCTGCCTTACAACAACAAGGTTTTTATGAAATGGACCGACTTTTTAATACCATTGTAGAATTAAAAGAAATTTCCTCAATTTTTTCTGAGTCGAATACGGTCTATATGCGTGATAATGCTTTGGAATCCATTGTGAAAAGCAAATTAAATGGATACCGACTCATACATTTTGCTACCCATGGGATTATGAATGAGAACAACCCTGAGTTCTCTGGGATTATTTTAAATTTGGTAAAAGCACAGAAACCTGAAGATGGATTTTTGCAAGCATCAGAAATATTTGACTTAAAGCTTAACTCAGACTTAGTTGTTCTTTCCGCTTGTGAAACGGGTTTAGGTAAAGTTATTAAAGGAGAGGGGATGGTAGGATTAACCCGTGCATTTCTCTTTGCAGGAACATCCTCTATTATTGTGTCACTGTGGACGGTAGCTGATGATTCAACTTCTAAACTAATGATTCATTTTTATCGATTTCTTAATAAGGGATATTCAAGGGACGAAGCACTGCGTTATGCAAAATTAGAGTTAATGAAAGAAAACGATGAAGGGGAGTTGCTGTATCTTGATCCGTTTTATTGGGGACCATTTATCTTAAATGGTTCTAATGATTAAGTTGCCTTTAGAATATTTTTTCCGGTGATCACTTTATTGGTTAGTACATCCCAAGATTGAAACATATTTGTACCTTCAACACCTGGAATTATGATTTCCGAGAGTTTTTCTCCGGCCTTCTGTCGCTAAAGTTGTACTCATTCAGTCATTCCAATCCCATTAGAACCGACTCCCTTAGACTAATCAATTAGTGATATATCACATTGATATACAATGATCAAGCTGTGTCAACCGGATTCTATTTGGCGTTTTTAGTCAGTAATGTCCGGTTAGATATTTGCACTTAGTCGCTGAAATGTAATCACTGACTCTTTGCATATGAATTCTCAGGAAAAGGATCTCCTTTGTTTGGGCTGGAGTGATGGATTTAAGAGGTTAAAAATTAGGATTAACAGAAAAGTGTTATTAACGGTTACTTATGGTAACTTTGGTCGGTATAAGTCGGATTCTGTTGACATTTGTTATTCCTGTTTGTATAAACTGTAATGTTGGCCTTTTGCTTTGAGGGCATGTAATTGGCTACCATTTTACTCGTTCATCCAATTTCTAGCGGCATTCTACTAGTGTCATGTCAAATATTAATGGTCTAAGTGACACGTCACTCGCTTATTTTACGGGGATGATTAAAAAACATCAGGCTATTAGGTTTTTTGCCTGACTTTTAATCTTTAACCGCATAAATTTTTAACAAAAGGAACCCAATGAAAGTCAGAATGATGTTTTCCTTGTTCACGGCTCTGTTTTTTTTATTTTCAAATTCTGCCTGGGCTGAACCTTCAGGTAAATTAGTAATATTTCATGCGGGTAGTTTGTCTGTGCCCTTTAAAGACATTTCTGCTGCTTTTATGAAAAAATATCCCAAAGTTAAGGTCTATCGTGAAGCGGCGGGAAGTCGTACTTGTGCCAGAAAAATTACTGACTTGGATCGGGGTGCTGATATTATGGCCTCTGCGGATTACACTGTGATTAATAAATTGATGATTCCGGAATTTGCCTCCTGGAATATCAGATTTGCCAGTAATGAAATGGCCATTGTATTCCATCATGCTTCAAAAGGATCGAACGATATTTCAAACACAAATTGGCATAAAGTATTGTTAAGAAAAGATGTCATTTTTGGACGATCTAACCCCAATGCTGATCCCTGTGGGTATCGTGCTGTATTAACGATGCAATTGGCAGAAAAATATTACGGTCAACGGGGTCTGGCTAAAAAAATGACTTCCAAGAACCGTAATTATATCCGACCTAAAGAGACGGATCTGTTAGCACTATTAGAAAGTTCTGCGATTGATTATATCTTTTTATATCGCTCTGTCGCCGAACAGCATGGGCTTGATTTTGTATTGTTACCTGATGAAGTAAACCTGAAGAGACCTGAATTGGCTCAGTATTATAAATCTGCCAGTGTTAAAATTTCAGGTAAGAAGCCGGGATCGACTATTACCAAAAGGGGTGCTCCAATGGTGTATGGCGTGACGATTCCTAAAAACTCACCCAACCCAGAAGCAGCGATGGCATTTATGCAGTTTCTACTGGATGAAAATAAGGGTATGGCCGTCATGAAGAAGAATGGGCAGCCTTCTATGATTCCTGCTAAATCTAATACATACAGTAAAATTCCTTACCAATTGAAAAAGTATGCATTACAATAATCAATGAAACTTCAATCTTTTTCCAATGTAAAAGCCCTGCCCCCTCTCCATATGATATTTATGGCAATGGGGGGCTGTATTCTTCTGTTTATCGTCGGACCTCTGGTCAGTATGATTTTGCATACCGGAGCCGGCGAAATGATGGAAGCGGTGGCTGATCCTGAAGTGACAGGAAGTATTTGGCTGACGATCTGGACGTCAATGACGGGTGCATTTTTTTTCTCCATATTTGGTATTCCATTTGCCTATATTCTCGCCAGAAAGGAATTCCCTTTTAAACGACTGGTTCTTGCAATCATTGATCTACCCATCGTTGTGCCTCATACCGCAGCCGGTATTGCGATGCTGGGGGTGTTGTCCAGAAACAGCCTATTGGGAAGTACTGCCGATAATTTTGGAATTGAATTGATTGGTAGTCCGATTGCTATTATGGCGGCCATGTCCTTTGTCAGCATTCCATTTCTGATTAATTCCGCTCGTGATGGTTTTGAAGGGGTTTCCGAACGGTTGGAAAAGGCGGCACTGAATTTGGGTGCCAGCCAGTTTCGCGTTTTCTTCACTATATCACTACCTCTGGCCTGGCGTTCTGTACTGTCTGGAATTATCCTGATGTGGGCGAGAGGTTTGAGTGAATTTGGAGCTGTCGTCATTGTGGCTTATCACCCCATGATTACGCCGATTCTAATCTATGAACGCTTTTCCAGTTTTGGGCTGAAATATGCCCGACCGGTAACTGTCGTTTTTTTACTGGTCTGTTTGATTGTATTTATGTTGTTGAGACTGATGGCAGGAGGAAAGAAAAATGCTAAGACTTGATGGTATTTCTGTCACATTTGATAAGTTTCAACTGAAGAATGTTTCATTGGAGGTTAAAGAGGGCGAATATGTCGTCATACTGGGAATGTCTGGTGTCGGGAAGTCGGTTTTACTAGAAGTTATCGCGGGATTAACTTCAAATGACAGCGGCGCTGTTTATCTGGATGGTAAAGATATTACTCATGAAAAAATTCAACATAGGTCAATCGCGCTGGTCTATCAGGATCAGGCTCTTTTCCCCCATTTATCTGCCCGGCGTAATGTAGAATATGGATTGCGAAGCCGTCGGGTGTCTAAAGCACAAATTAAACAGAAAGTTGATAAGGTTTTTGACGAAATCGATATTCATCATCTGGCAGATCGTTCACCGGGTACACTGTCTGGTGGTGAGGCACAGCGGATTGCTCTGGGACGGGCACTGGTGATTAAACCACGCTTGTTATTGCTTGATGAGCCCTTGTCTGCGCTCGATGTACAATCAAGAGGTAAAATGCAATCTCTGTTACGGCGAATCAATCATAGTGGGCAGACGATGTTGCATGTCACCCATGATTATGAAGAGGCTATTTCGCTGGCAGATCGTATTGTAATTATGGAGGACGGTTCGATATCTCAAATGGGGACCCCCAACGAGATCTTCCAGAAACCAACGTCCAGATTTGTGGCGAATTTTGTGGGGATTCGTAATTTTATTAAAGGTGAGTTGCTTCCCCCTGGGCCTGATACCGGTAAAATGTCAGTTTTTAAATCCAACGGACTATCCTTTTTGGTATTGACGACCTTTTCTCCCGGAAAAGGTCATTTTACCATACGTAGTGATGATATTACCCTGTCACAAAGTCCTGTACAAACCAGTGCCCAAAATCGCTATGAAGGGATAATCGTGGATATGGCACCTTCTAAACTGGGGGTGGAGATAATGGTGGATATTGGTTTTAAGCTGGTGGCTATTATTACAGAAAAAACCGTTAACACAATGAAATTGGCAATCGGTCGCCCCATCTGGGTCAATTTCAAAGCAACAGCCGGGGTATTTTTACCCGAGTGATTTTCTTTAAAAAGCAGGTTGTTATCAGTAGGGGTGAGGGGCAGAACTCAATCTGCCCTTTTTTAATATTATGCTTCAGATTTTGGCAGAATTAAATTCATAAAAATAGCCATCAATCCACCGGATGTGATCGCAGATCCAAAAACAGATTTCGCCAGAGGTGGCATTTTGGAAAGGATTTCCGGAACCATAATCACGCCCAGTCCAACGCCAAAAGAGAGTGCCATAATCAATACTGCCCGGCGGTCAATTTTGGTAGATGCGATAATTCGAATACCGGCCGCAGCGACGGTACCAAACATGATAATAGTGGCTCCGCCCAGAACTGGAGCGGGTATAATGGAGAAGACACCACCGACTGCTGGAATTAGGCCGACAAAGACCAGCATTCCTGCAATGAAAAAGCCGACATAACGACTGGCAACTCCCGTCATTTGAATAACACCATTGTTCTGACTGAAGGTCGTATTGGGAAATGAATTAAAAACAGCGGCCAGGGCAGAGTTAAAGCCGTCTCCCAAGATTCCACCGGATATTCTTTTCATATATAGCTCACCCTCAATCGGTTCTCCGGAAACCATGGAAGTTGCTGTCAGGTCTCCCATGGATTCCACAGTGGTAATCAGGTAAAGAAGCGCCATTGGAATAAAGGCGGTCAGACTGAATTTGAAGAATCCATATTTGAAAGGAATGGGTGCGGCAAATGCACTTAAAGTACTTAATTTGCTGAAATCAACTTTGCCCATGAACGACGCAACGGCATATCCAATGATTAAGCCAATGGCAATGGACCCCATGCGAATAAAACGATTTTTACTTCGGTTACAGATAATAATGATAACAAGCACCAGACCGGCCAGTAGAAGGTTTTGGTATGTTGCAAAAAACTGAGGCTTATTCATTTTCAGCCAGGCGCCACCACCAATATCGGTAATACCCACTTTGATTAGTGATAGACCAATCAAGGTGACAACAATACCACTGACTAACGGAGGAATCAGGGCTCTCAGTCGAGTGACGAAGCGGCTGAAAAACATCTCAATGAAAGATCCAACAAAACAGACACCAAAAATCGTACAGAGCGCAGCCTCCATTGATCCGCCGGAAGCTTTCACCCCGATTCCGATGGAAATAATCGTACCCAGAAATGTGAAGCTGGTTCCCTGAATACTAAGTAGTCCTGAACCAACGGGTCCGAATTTTTTGACTTGAATAAACGTCGCTACTCCTGAAACAAACAGTGCCATGCTGATTACATAGGTTTTGGCTTCAAATGGGAGCTTTAACGCGCCAGCAATGATGATGGGAGGGGTGACAATCCCGACAAATATTGCCAGAAAATGTTGAAAAGCGGCGAAAAAGGATTCCACCACTGGTGGTTTATCGTTTAGCCTGTAAATGACCTCCGCTTGACCGTCTTGTATGTCGATAGTGCTCATGAGATTTTACCTCCAATCAAAAAATTAATGTAAATAGATTCTATTGTCCAATTTATCTAACTACAAGAACTCATTACAATTTGTCAATTGAAAATAACCCCTCAAGGCATTAGATGATACCGCCGCCATCACATACAATCGTTGTGCCGGTTGTGAAAGATGCGGTATCTGACACGAGATAAAGTACTGCTCCAGCCATTTCATCAGGGACTGCGTGACGGCGCATGGGGATCTGATTAATCGCTATATCATAAATCTCTTTATTTTCAATCAACGCTCCAGCAAATTTTGTCTTGGTCAGTCCTGGCAGTAAAGCATTCACCCGAATGTTTCGTCCTGCCAGTTCTGCCGCATATGCTTTTGTCATGCTGACCATGGCTGCTTTGAACATGGAGTAAACTCCCTGGAATGGAGCTGGTCTTATGGCATTGACCGAAGCAACATTAACAATCGCCCCCTTGCCTGATTTTTCCATCAATCGAACTGCTTTTTGAATCATGAAATAAGGACCTTTCAAATTGACATCCAAGGTTTTATCCCAAGCTGATTCAGGTATATCAATCATCTCGCCAAAAAACGGATTGGTGGCGGCATTATTGACCAGAATATCCAATTTACCATACTTTTCATCAACCGCTTTAAAAAGAGTATCAATTTGGCTCATTTCTCCCATATGGCACGGCATGGCTTCCGCTTGACCACCTGCGGCAATGATTTTGTCGACAACCGGTTGAAGTCCTTCAATTTTTCTGCTCACTAAAATGCATTGAGCACCATAATCGGCCAGTGTCAACGCTATTGCTTCACCAATTCCCCTGCTGGCTCCGGTGATGAGGGCAAGTTTTCCCTTGAGTGAAAAATCTATCATCTATTCTCTCCATTGAGTTTAAACGCTATCAGCGCAAAGTTGAATGCATCGGAGAAATCCCCCGAACGGTTGGAATTTTGTTCTAATTGAGATGGATCTTATTTTTGATTATATTGAGGATGTCGTCAAGAAAAAACGAGCAAGTGCTCAATTTTCATGAGGTTAGTGTATTTATTATACTGAAATATTTATCTAAGTTATCTATTTATCGAGCGTTTGCTCATATTTATCTTGACACGCATCAATTGAAGACGGTAGAATTTTTTTAAAAAGAATCGAATTTAAATCAGAAAATTTCTGATCAGCTATGGGGTTAGTCCGGCTTAAATGAAATCATATCAACACACGGATTCATGATGAATCTTCTCTTGCTAACAGCTGGATGCTGTATGTTCCCATCAATAACGTTCCTCTCATTCCGAAAGGGTCATTTTATATATTTAACACTGATAAATAGGATAAGTGTCTTAATACATAATTTTCTGCGGGGGAATCGCCGAAAATGCATTATAAGATACTGAAAATTAACATGAATTCATCTATTACTGAAAATCCTCTATATCCAATTGCGAATCCGCGTCATATTGTTTTTTTTGGGGCTTCAAATAATTTCTCTTCCATGGGATCTCTGTTGTTGGCTGCAACAACGGATTTGGGGTTCGAGGGACCCATTTATCCGGTTCACCGGAAAGATGACCTCGTACAGGATTTAAAGGCCTATCGACATGTTTCCGAGCTTCCTGAAATACCGGATCTCGCAGTGATTGTTCTGCCAACTCATATTGTATGTGAAACGCTGGAACAGTGCGGAAAATTTGGGATCAGAAGTGCTGTAGTGGTCTCCGGCGGTTTTAAAGAAGTGGGGGGTGAAGGAATAGAGTTGGAAAAAAAACTGGCTGGAATTGCAGAGAAATACCAGATTCGAATTCTGGGTCCAAATTGTCTGGGCGTATCAAACCTTTATCATAAGATTAATACGACACCGATGCCGGTAGAGTGCGAACCCGGATTTATTGGTCTGGTTTCTCAAAGTGGTAGTTTTGTGGCTCAAATGTATGCTTATCTGGATCAGTTCAATCTTGGATTCAGTACCGCTTTCAGTGTGGGTAATCAATTGAATGTGGATATTATTGATTGCATGCGTTATCTGGCCGAATGTCCCCATACAAAAGTAATTGCTCTTTATATTGAAAGTATTGACCGCGGAGAGGAATTCATCCAGGCTGCCAGGGAAATTACCCCCCATAAACCCATTGTTGCACTTTACGTGGGAGGGTCTGAAACTGGTCGTCGAGCCGCTTTTTCACACACCGGGTCTCTGTCTGGTCCAGATGAGTTATATGAGGGGGCGTTTCAGCAGAGTGGAGTGATCCGGGCGCATACGATTACTGAACTTTTCGATTATTGTGGGCTCCTGGGAAGTCAGCCAAAGCCCAATGGAAACAATATTGCTATTCTGACGCATTCGGGTGGACCGGGTGCTGTTGCTGCAGATGGATGTGGAAGACTCGGACTGAATCTTCCGACATTCACAGCCAAAACATGCGAAGATCTTAAAGAGTATATTCCCCATACGGGTAACGTCAACAATCCGGTCGATTTGACCTTTACCCGAAATCCCCGGGATTTGCTGATCAGCATACCGGAAGTTCTTTTGGAGGATGAAGGTGTTGATATCCTACTGATCTATCTCTTTATGCCGGAACCGATGGCACTCAGAAGAATGATATCAGCGGGTATGACTAAAGAAGAGGCTATACAGCTCTATAACCAGATGATGGATGAGGTCGGTGACTTGTTTAATGAATTGCGCAAAAAGATCAATAAGCCCATTATTGGATTTACATTCAGAGATCTGGGAGAAAAACTGCAACAAGTATTCATGGACGGAGGAATGCCGGTATTCCCCTCTCCTGATCGAGCGGTAAAATCTATAAATGCATTGGTTCAGTATTATGAGTATCGGAAAAACCTGAAATAATTAAAAATCCTGTGTATCTTAAAAGTAAAACATGAATTTTTAGTTGAAAAATCGAAAAATCAGCCATTTAGAACTAAGAGTAAAAGGCAGAAGTGGTTTAGGCAGAAGGCAGAAGAAAGTGCAGGATCGATAAAAGGCTCTGAACGTCTCAGCACTTCTTTCTGCCTTCTGCCTCGTCCACTTCTGCCTTTTGAGTCAATTATGGAAAAGTTGATACTTTCGTATTTTTTATAACTGCTCAAATTTTTCTGAATAGTTACAATTCTATAGGCACTTTATTGAATGTTTTGTAAAAGGAGAAAATAATGAATAATGAGGGCCGATTAAAAGGCAAGGTGGCGATAATAACCGGTGCAGCCAGTGGGATTGGAGAAGCAACGGCATCTCTGTTTTGTCAGGAAGGAGCAAAAGTGGTTATCGCAGATGTAAACGACCCGGCGCTGGATCAGATTGTCAAAAGGCTCACTGAAAATGGTGGCGTCGCATGGGCAAAAAAGACGGATGTGTCTGTTGAGGCAGAGGTTAAAGCCTTAATTGATTTTACAATGGAAAAGTTTTCTCAGATTGATATTCTTTGTAATAATGCCGGGATTACTGGAGAATTTGAATCCATTGAAGAGCAAAATGGTGAGAACTGGTTGAAAGTATACAGCGTGAATACGTTAGGAGGCGTTTTTGCGGTGAAACATGTTTCTGCACATATGATTGCGCGAGGAAAAGGATCTATTGTCAATACCGCATCCGTTGCCGGGATTCGATCCGGAGCTGGGCCAAATGCCTATAGTGCTAGTAAGGCTGCCTTGATAAACTATACTCAAACGGCTGCCTGCGATCTGGGAAAATACAATATTCGTGTTAATGCCGTCTGTCCGGGACTGATAAAAACCGGGATGACGCAGATTGTCTTCGATTTTGCCAAGGAGAAAGGAAAAGAGGATAAGTTGGGAAATCGTTGTGAATTGCGTCGCTATGGACTACCCAATGAAATTGCCAACGCGATCCTCTTTCTGGCCAGTGATGAAAGTAGTTACATCACTGGTCAGGCCCTTGCTGTTGATGGAGGTAATACCGCTTCACTAAATTTACCTGGGATGAAGTTTTAGTGTTTTAGTCAAAAAGGCAAAGAGGGATGCTCCAGAGGGTCCCTCTTTTATGTCTCAAGTTGTTGCCGCGAAAATAAAAAAGCCACAGTCAAACCGGCTATGATATGCCACACTCCCCACCATGCGACGATAATTGCCATTCCCCCCAAACCGTCAAAGAAGTTAAAGACGAGGATCAGTCCGAGGGCTGAATTCTGGATGCCGACCTCAATGGCTACGGCTCTGGAATCCCTTCGGCAAAGTTTGCTGAATCGAGCAGTAAAATATCCCGTAGAAAGTGCCAGGGCGTTGTGAAGGAAAACAACAAAAACAACCAGGCCCACCACATTGATAAAATGCTTCCAGTTTGCCAGCAATGCTCCAACAATTATTAAGAGAAATATACAGAGCGATATAATCTTAAATGGCTTTCGAACTTTATTGGCTAAATCAGGGAAAAATCTGGAAAGTGTCAAGCCAATGGCCATTGGAATTCCCAGTATAATAAACACGGTGACAAAGACATCGGCTGGACTCAAGCTGACCTGGCGAAGAATAGGTGCTGTTGAATCATTCAAACTTCCCCAGAGAGAAAGGTTAAGTGGGGTCATTATAATGGCAGCCAGACTGGAGACAGCAGTCATACTAATGGAAATAGCACTATTCCCCTTGGCCAGATAGGTCATGATATTGGAAAGATTTCCTCCTGGACAGGCCGCTACCAGGATCATTCCTAACGCCATCGAAGGCGTCAGAATCCCTGATGGAAGAATCATAGTCAGGCCCCAGGTAAATGCAGGAAGAAGAATAAATTGTGCTGCCAGGCCAATTAGGGGTGCTTTAGGGGATTTTACTATTCTTTTGAAATCATCCAGGTTTAAGTCGAGAGATACGCCCAACATCATCAGCCCGATAGTAATATTGATCGCTAACAGGCCCTGGGGATTAAAGTTTAAACTAATTTGATCAATTGCCGCTGCATCCATACATCAACTCACTGTTTAGAGGATTATAGAATTAGTGAAAATAGTCTTCAGTTCAATCAAAAAAACACTGTTTTATCATCATGTAAGCCAAAAATAATTCCTTTTCCCGAGTCTGCACTATTCATTTACTCTCTGTCCACACTGAATTTTTTGAATAAAGATGTTGTAAAAAAGGGACGACCTTCAAGAGAGTCCCACTTTTTACCTTAGAAGCTGTATTTTAATGCGGCGAATAATCGGTCGTTATTCCGGTAGGGATATAGTTTAGCAGTTGTTTCGGTGGCTTCATAGACAACAATACCACCCGATATATTTAATGCGTCGATTAGATCGTAGTCAATATTGATGCGACCCAGGTCTCCATTGTTTTCTGAAAAACGGACCCAGACCAGTCGGGTGGTCAGCAAGTCATTCAATGCCTGGTGGGAGAGGTTTAGTGTAATCATATTACTCATCTCACTCCCGGTTAATGTCTCTTCGAAATTTTCTACTTTATCGATGATTGTTTCCAGGCTGAGGGTGATATCGTCAAAACCACCATACTCGAATCCCAGCATCCATTGGGTAAGATCTTTTTCCTCCCAGGGAGTGATGGCATTTGAATCTTTGTTGAATGTGAATGAAGATGTGGTGCTGGCAACCTGCTTAACCTGTGTTAGGATGTCAGATCTGGCAATCGCTGTGTTTGATTTTCTGGCCAGTTCAGTTTTGAAAAGCCAGGAACCTGTGACCCAATTACCGGAAAATCCGATGGTCTGAATCCTTTTGTGACGGGGTGTTAAGGAAAAAGCAATGGGCCGGTTGTTATATATGGTGAGCTTTTCGAAATCCAGATGGGGTGAATCGCTGTAAACATCAGACCAGATGAAGCTTATGTCCCCGCCGTTAAATGATTTAAAAATTCTGATCATTGCTTCGGTTTCTGTGGGAAGTTCTTCATCTTCAACCGTAATTCCGTTGGAAGTTATCGTTTGGAATATATCAAACTCAGATCCTTGAGCAGGCAGTTTGTTTCCTCTGATTTCATGAAGTGCGACCAGATTGAGTTCCCATGTGTTCAGGTAGAAAGAGAGTTTTGTTGATGTGACTGGGATTCTGGAATCTTCCAGATCAACCGTCCCCAGCTCTCTGCTATCTCTGGGGTTGGCCATGTCATTGATCTGCCCCATGTCAGATTGTCCCCAGGCGATGATCTGGCGCCCAATTTTGAACCGCATCCAATGGGTGACAGAACCATCAAGAAACAGATCTCGGATTTCAGATTCAGATTCGTTGGTTTCCAGGATTTCATCATTGAACTTCTCCCGACCAAAATTTTCATAAGCATAGTCAAAAAATCCGTTCCAGACGATTTTAGAAGTCCAGTCTGAAAACAGCCTGAAATCGGCGGAAAGGTTTACAGTGGTTCTGATTTTTGAGAGGATAATGTCATCCGGTTCATGACCGTAGCTGTATCCCAGATCTTCTTTAATAAATCCGCCCAAAGTATAAAAGGAACGGGTCTGGCTTTTGGATTGGATTGCGGTTAAATCGACTGAAACATCTTCAAAATCATCACTCTCATCGAAACCCTCTAAAGAATCATCTTCCTCAAAGCCGTCGGTAGTATCGTCATCGTCTGAAACCTGTTGTGTTTCCAGCTCAGCTGACTCCACTATTGCTGGAATAGTCATGCATGTCACAATTAGAAAACTACTGATGAAAAAGGTCATCAGTAGTTTATAATATGGCAGTTGCATCATATGCCCCTTTCCATTCGTTGTGTGGTAAAAAATGAATCATCAACACCTTCATTGTATCTAAACTTATCAAAAAGCAAGATCGTTTTATGTTCCATCCGTTTTCCGCGGGTTGTCGTCATGGAGAGCTTTTTGGCTGTCCACAGGCCTTGGATTTTCTCTAGATTTTCTGCTTTAAAATACTTTATTTTTTTCCTTTTCTTCACATAAAGTTTTGATTTAACCGTAACAAAAATATCTTTCCGAATCCAGGATATGGTTTTTAAGTAGCCAGTTTCATTGATGACTTTCTTCTTTAAAGCTTTTTTGGGTACCCCTTGAATGATCCAACAATCATGGGTATCGACGGTGATACTTTTCTTTACAATTTTAAAATTCCATTCATTGAGTTTTAAACCGTTCATATCGGCATAACTGAAATCACTGCCCATAAATGCATCTTTTTTATTTCCGGAACTGATGCGTTTTACCTTTCTTAATGCGGGGAGATAAAGCCAGTTATCATCTTCTTTGGCATCATCATCCCAGTCGTACGATAAGAAGGAGGTATTTCGAACATCAGCCGGACTTAAAAAAAAGTTAATGGACTTGGTGTCTTTTCCGTAATCTTTACGAAATGCTTTCATTTTCCGGACTCTTTGAGTTTTCCTTTTGTCGATTAAAACCATTGTCATCTCTGAAATGGATGTCTCTCCATCATCCCGGTCCTCAACTCTCTTCATGATGTCAAAAGCGGATAGATCTTTGGCTGGTACTAAGTAAGGGAAACTCAGCAAACAACAAAGCGTTATAATCCAGACCATCTGTCTTATTTTTAATTTATTCTCTATTATCATCGTTTCTCCTTTTCATTGTTTTACCTGATTATATAGAATTGGTATCCCATTCTTCTCCAACATTGTCATCCTCGCGAAAGCGGGGATCCAGTGTGCAAATATTTTTTTTAATACCTTGGATACCCGCTTTCGCGGAAATGACAAGAGGTTTGGCCGAATAAGGGCTGCTTATTGAACATAATCATGTGATTTATTAATCCTGAAATGTGAGCTATATAAGTTAAGTTTATGCTGTCTTCACTGTCTGACTTCGTTTTTGTCCGGGTTTGTGTAGTATTGTTAGGATTGCCGGAACAATCAGGACGTCGGCTAAGAAAGCAAAAATCAGGGTGAGTCCGGTTAAGAATCCAAAATTAAAAAGATTATTCATTGATGAAAACATAAACAGCCAAAAACCGGATGTCAAGACTATGGATGTAACCAGCATCGCTTTTCCTGTGGTCCTGATGGTGCTTTCAATGGATATGGCCACATCAGATGTCTGTTGGTAATATTTATTGAAATTGTGAAAAAAGTGGGTGGTGTCGTCTACGGCCAATCCAATAGCGATGCTGCCGATCAGTAGGGTAAACATGTCCAGGTTGATTCCCAGCCATCCCATGATACCCAGAGTCATGACAATGGGTGAAATATTCGGAATCATCGTTATCAATCCCATCTTTACCTTACCGATTAATAGAATCATCAGTAAAGTGATGACAATCAGGGCGATCAGGTAGCTGGTTACCGTACTGTACATCATTGCGTACATGGTTTCCATCAGCAGTACGACCATTCCAGTTATAGTGATTTTTTCATTATTATTGAAAAGTTCCTGGGAGTTTTTTCGTATCATTTCGAGGAGGCCAATATAGCTGTTAGAATCATTCCAGGGTACTTTAGCGGTGATTCGAGCTTTACTGAATGTACTGTCCACCAGCGTTTCTAAATCGTCTGATCCACTGTTCTCAAATAATAGGAACTCCTGTGCAATTATTTTCCGATCCTGAGGAATAGCATAAAACTCCGGCTGGTTTTCATTCAGTGCCTGGTGAATTTCTTTCAACATATCTACCAGAGACAATGTTTTTCCAATAAACATTTTTGCTGCAGGTTCTTGATATTGGAGTAATCTTTTTGAAAACGTTTCAATGGCATTCATTGTATCGGGTTCATAAAGTCCATTTTCTACTCCGGTATCCACCAATATTTCAACAGAAACCGAACCCTGCATTTTATCATCAATCAACTCGGTGTTTACTCTGATTTTTGAATCTTTTTTATACCATGAAATAATATCATGAGAAAATTCCAGTTTAAAAACCCCGATCAGACAAAACAGAATGATGATGGTGCCAACGAAAATGGTTTTCCAAGGGGATTTTACACCGATGTTACCCATTGCTGTGAGTAGATTGTCAATTGAAGCCCGTTGCTTGTTACGGTTTGATCCCTCCTTTGGTTTGATCGAAATCGTGGACAATAAGGCGGGTAACAAAACAAGAGTAAGAACCAATGAAATGAGAACACCCGTTGCAGAGAACTGCCCCAGATGGGCAATGGATGCGACTTTGGCTGCTCCAAAAGATGCCAGTCCGGCTGCTGTGGTCAGACTGGTCATGATTATGGGAAGTCCGGAATGTTCCATGGCTTTGACAATAGCTACTTTTTGATTTCCGGGGGTGTAATTTTTGAAAAAAATGGTCATAAAGTGAACATTGGCGCCAATTCCAATGGCTAGCATGAATGAAGGGAGTATTACCATGGGAAGTGTAATGGCGGTCCCCGTCAGGGATATGATCCCAAAAGTGAAAATAACACTCAATATTACACAGATGAGCGGGAAAAGGACTCCCGAAAGTCGTCTAAACAGAATAAACAAAAACAGACTCACCGTCAGGATGGCCAGGGCCGTAAACCGTTTCATATCTCCCTGCATGGACTGTTTCAGGTAGTCGGTAACTACAGGAGAACCGGCTATTGAGATTACAAAATCATCTGCCTGGTATTTTTTGGTGATCGCTTCAGTCGCATGTACAATTTCTGATAGCTCCTCATTTGAAAGTAATCGTTTGGGTGATGTCGTCTCATTATCTAATTCATCATCTCCATCAGAAAACCCATCTGAATCGACGTTAGCATCGTTAGCGTATGCGTCGGCTTTAATAACGATAGCGGTGTACTCCCCTTTTTTTGAAATCAGTAGATTTTTATAAAGTGGATTAGATTGAACATATTTTTTGAGTTTTTTTACTTCAGCAGGGGAGGTCGGAAATTCTTCCATCAGGTCCTGAACAATCAGCTGACCCTCACTCCCGATAGTTTGTCGAGCATTGACCAGACTATTGATATCATTTAAATAAGGAACGTTCTCTTCCAGCTCTTCATGCAGTTTTTTTAATTTTTCTAAAAACGATAAGTTAAACATGTCCGGGGTCTGAATCATTATGATAATCATTTCATCCCGTCCAAATTGATCACGAAAGGCATTGTATTCGATGATTTTAATATCGCTTTTATGGAAAAAACCCTCCGTTGACATATCAAACTGTAATTGAGGCAGTCTGGATATCATAAAAATGAGTATAATTAATACCAGCGCAATTACTCCCCAATGATATTGAATGATGCGGCTCCCCAGATGTTCCATTTTTTTGTCAATTTTAGTTCTGATTCCCGCCATTATTTATCTCCTTCTGGAATAGATATATTTCTTGTCGTTTCGTATAAAGTTTTGAGTACTGTTTCTAAGTCAATGGAGTCATCCAGTTTATTCAGTAATATCATTCCCAAGACACCCGCTTGAAAAATGATCTCACCGACGGGATCATTAATTCCAAGTAAACTGGTTATTACTTCCCGTCGGCTGGCTGCAAATTTTTTCATCCTTTCCTTGAGAGCCGGAGAGTTGTCAGTCAAAAATATGGCTTCGGTGAATAATTTTATAGCAACGGTATTGGTTAAAAAATTCTCGATCATCGATGACCGAATGGTCTCGGCATCTGCCTCATTTTCTACCACAGCATGTTCTAAGCTATTTTTAATATATTGTAACACATTGTTGGATTCAGTTTCGACGAGGCTTAGAACCAGGTTCTCCTTTGACCCGAAGTAGTGGTGGATCAGACCCGGGTTAACGTTGGCTTCTTTGGCGATGGCTCTGATTGTAAAACTCCCCTGACCATGCTTCAGCAGGTGGTTTTTAGCTCCCAGTAATATTTTATCTTTCGTTTTCATGTTCTGCTCCAGATTTAGTCATTTGACTAATTATTAGTCAAATGACTAAACTTGTCAATAATAAAGTGCACTTTTACCTAAGTTTTTATTGTAAGGGTTGTACCTTTGGAATTAAATTAGTATTCTAAAGGATAAGATTTCGATACAATCAAAAGATAGGAAAAAATCATACTGGTAAAGGTGACAGGAAAAACAGAGAGATAATTGCTGTACGATTACCAAACCCAAAGGGAGTCAGATAATGAGAGAATTTTTGCTGAAGCTGGCAGCGGCCAGAGGAGAAATTGAAGCGGATCTATTGGTTAAAAATGCCCAATTGATCAATGTTCTTTCAGGAGAGATCTACCAGGAGGATATTGCCATCTATGATGGCCGGTTTATAGGTTTTGGAGACTATCAAGCCAAGGAAGTCCTTGATGCAGATGGACTTTATATTTCTCCAGGATTTATTGATGGACATGTTCATTTTGAAAGCTCCATGCTCACTTTGGCAGAGTTCTCAAGGGCAGTGATTCAACACGGTTCAACTGCTATTGTGATTGACCCCCATGAAATAGCCAATGTTCTTGGTTTAGACGGTATTCGTTATGTGTTACATAGTATTGATTATGTCCCGATAGATGTATTTGTGATGTTACCTTCGTGTGTTCCGGCGACCCCTTTGGAAACATCAGGATCATCAATCACGCATAAGGAATTGAGTTACATGATTGAGGAGGAGCGGGTCGTTGGTATTGGTGAGGTGATGAACTTTCCCGCCGTGATTAATGGAGAAGAAGAGATCCATAATCGAATCCTTGCTGCCAAGTGGAAAAAAGTAGATGGGCATGCGCCAGGAGTTACGGGTAAAGCGTTGAATGCCTATATATTTTCCAATATTGATAGTGATCATGAATCGACAACGGCTGCAGAGGCTCAGGAAAAGCTGAGGAAAGGGATGCATATCTTGATTCGAGAAGGGACATCAGAGAAAAATCTGGCCGAGTTGATTACGATTGTCAATGAGGATAATTCATCCCATTTCTCTTTTGCCACTGATGACAAACATCCGGATGACCTTTTGGATGAGGGGCATATCGACTTTTCCATCAGAAAAGCCATTTCCCTGGGAGTGAAGCCCATGATAGCCTATCAGATGGCAACGATCAATACCGCTAAACACTTTGTGCTGAAAAATGTGGGTGCAATTAAACCTCGATACTGGGCAGATTTTGTCCTGCTCTCTGATATCAACCAGGTGAAAATTGAAGCGGTCTATAAAAAGGGGTTACCGATCTATCAGGATGGAAAATTAAAGCCGGTTTTTAAAGCGTCGATTCCTGAAGTCAGAAGTGCTATGGACCCGGATGACTTGGCGCTGGAACAGCTGAAAATAACTGCGGAAGGGAAAAGGATACGGGTAATTGACATCATTCCGGGTCAAATCATTACTAATGAATATATTACCGATGCGAATATTGTTGACGGATGCGTAGAATCGGACCTGAGCAAAGACGTATTAAAAATCGTTGTTATCGAAAGACATAAAGCGACAGGCAATATTGGTAAGGGGTTTATCAGGGGATTGGGTCTTAAAAAAGGAGCGATTGGCTCTACCTTTGCCCATGATTCTCATAATATTATTATTGCTGGGGTAACCGACGAAGATATATATGCGGTATTTAATCGACTGAGAAAGACCAAAGGTGGGCTGGTTGCGGTGGACGATGACAAGATTGTTGCAGAGCTGCCCCTGCCGATTGCTGGATTACTTTCTGATAAAAGCTTTGAGGATACGGCAGCTGCGATGAAAAAGCTGAAAAAAGATGTGAAAAAATTAGGGTGTTCTCATGATTCTCCCTTTATGATTTTATCATTTCTCAGTCTTTCGCCCATACCCAAACTCAAAATCACGGATCTGGGACTCATTGATGTGGAAAAATTTGAGGTGACTTCTTTATTTGTGGATTAAACTTCTTTGTGTTCTTTTTCGGAAGTTTGGATATGTTGGACGAGTGTGAGGGCGGTTGAAATATGGTTGGATTTAACGGAAGCCTTTAACAGACGTTCTGCCTGGGGTTTAAAATTGTGTAGAATTTCCCGGGCATTTTTGTCTTCGGGATAAGTTTGTAAATAATGGCTAATGGCAATGAATATTTTAATAAACGGATCTCGTTCATAGATGCGTTCCAGCATATTTACTTTATGTCGTAAATACCGCTCAATGGTTTCATCGCAATATTTTACAATACCTAAAAGTAGTTTATAAGAGTTTTGCTTTCCCTTTTGACTATCAACACCCAATCCCAGCATTCGGTAAAAATTATTTAATTTCTGGCTGGAATTAATCAAGCGCTGTTGCAAAATGATATCCGGATTATTCGAGTTTAACTCTCTGGAAAGAATAAGCCCCAGCCTCATTAGTGGACTACCCGCCAGAAATGTGACCAGATTGATAAACAAGGTTATAACTTGTCTGGTGATAATGCCATGTACTTTTTTATTGTACTTTTTATTATTATGATTTCTAATGGCAGCTCGAATATGAGATGTTTTTATGCGGCTGTATCTATAATCATCAGGAAACCAGTGGTACATGCGTCTGAGTATAGCTACGCTTTTACTGTTTTTTCTGATATTTTTCAAGGTTGCATCATGTCTATCAACTTTACTTCTTAAATTCTCAACCTCTAGCCTTCCTGAAAACTGGATGGCAATCATCTCAAGTCTCAGCCAGCTCCTGAAGTTCTGCACATACTTGTCGAAAATAGCACCAAAAGTGATGACACTAAAAAGGCTGAAACCACCGTTATAGATTCCGGTTGCTAAATGCCGAAGTGCATATCGGTAGTTCCCATGATTGGCCCTGATTTGACTGATTAATTTATCGTCGGCAAATTTTATCGATTTGATTTTTTGTATCTTCAATAAATAATAGAGACCTCTGAGAATGTATACTTCAGGTAGCAATTCCTTTTTCTTCTTATCCTCAACATCGTAAATCATATCTGAAAGCTTGATTTCTGATATGGTGGGCTCTTTTTCTGCTTTTTTTCCATCGATTTTTCGGGTAAGAATTTTTATGTCTTCAATATAGGGTTTTGCAAACTTTTGACGTCTTGACCAACCGGGCTCAATATATTTATCCGTTTTAATTCCTCTTAAAAATGGAGAATATAAGGGTGAGTCATCCAAAAGTTTATTAATCCGATGGATTCTTTTTTGCAATTCACTGACAAGTTTTGGGTCTTCATTTGCGACCAGTCCCAATTCCGGGTGAGTTTCTATAAAGATACTGCAGACATGATTGGTTAAACGTTTTTTCAGGTAGTTGATTTTCTGATGATCTTCAAATTTTTCCAGAATTTTTTCCAATTCCCGATACTCTTTTGTTTTCGTTCTTGGGTCTTCTTTTTGTTGAAAAACGGGAACTTTCTCTCTATCGCTTGCCATGGAGTACGATTCTAAATTTTATTATAAGGATCAAAGCTATTAATACCCTTAGTCTTCGAGGGGAATACTCGAATGAGGGATATTTTTTCTGGAAAAATTCCTGCAGATAAAATGTTGGTTATCCGTTTTTTCAACATCGAAATATATTAATGCTTCAGTTATGAAAAGACAATGATTTACTTTAATAATTGTGAAGGGTAATTTGTTTATGGTTTCAAATTGGTATTTCATCATTAACAATTAATAAAATACTTACACTATAAATTAATCAGCACAATGGCAACGATTGTCATGCCAATCGCAACCGCATCCTTTTTACAAAGACGTTCTTTAAAGACAAGTAGTCCTCCTAACGTCATCAGGATGATAGAACCCGCACTGAACAGGGGAAAAGCGACCGATGCTTTAATTTCGTTCAGAGCCAGGATCAGGAAGAAATTAGTAAATAGATTAAAAAATCCGACACCTGCTCCCACCATAATATCGGCCTTGAGAAATGGCTGTTTTTCCCGCCGGACGATACGAATACTTAATATTAATGCCGTAAAGAATACAAAGAAAAGGTATAGGTTTTTCAATTCTAGTACCGCATATCTCTGGAAAATTTTGTTGCCAAACAACCCCATTCCCGTAGTGAGGAACAGTAAAAGCAGGACTGTATTAATTTTACCTTTTTGAGTGGGATCAAAGTTCAAATTGATCAGAATAATGGAAAAGATAGCCAGGACAATTCCACTGAGCTGTTGGTACGAAGGCAGTTCCTTCCATATTAAAACAGCGAAGATAGTGGGGATTAAAACACCCAGACGGCTGAATACTCCTGATAATGCGATACCGCTTTTGTTGATGCCTTTCTGATAGTAGATAAATGCATTCAGGTAGAAGATACCGGTTATTAATCCCATGAAAACAGCAAGCACACAACTGTTTTGTAGCGAAAGTACAGTGGTATGTCCTGTCGGGGTTGACATGAATTCATTCCAGAATGAACTCCAAGTAACAGGGCCGAAAGAACTGAACAGATTATCTTTCAGTACCAGCATAAAACTGATCAACGATGCAGTAAAATAGTTGACAGTGGTAATGGAATATCGGTGCATTCCATTGATTTCGCTGAATTTAAAAAGTAATCCAATGACAGCACTGAATGAAATAGCAATAAAAAGATAAATCATGGTTATTTTGATTACTAATTTTTGGGACCGTTCATCCTGAAATCAAGAAAATAATGGATGATGGTAAGAAGGACTATATCGTAACCCCGTGGGTTTGTCATTGATTTCACCACGAAAGAGGGGCAGGGCAATCGCATGAAATTTTTTCAAATTATTGCTATTGTTGTCATTCCCGCGAAAGCGGGAATCGAGTCTCCGGCATGAAGATCAGCAATCCTACCCCTGGATCCCCGCTTTCGCGAGGATGACAAGGAGAATGATTTTTATGCGATTACCATGGAAAGATGGGGTTGACAGATTATATTAAAGTTCGATAGTTTGATAGTTATGGAACTATCGAAGTTATCAAAAGTTTTTAAGGCACTCTCTAATGAGCAGAGATTGAGCCTGTTCAAAAAAATTAATGAATGGCAGGAATCCAGCGAGATTTCTGACGATCAAGATGGATGTTGTAGCGGTATTGAAAGGGCGTTTACCAAAGCATGCGGCTGTATGGAGATATCCCGTTCGACGATTTCTCATCATTTGAAGGAGTTGCAGAATGCTGAGCTTATATCCTGTACACGCAATGGTAAATGTATGAATGTCAAAGTGAATGAAGACACTGTGAAATTTGTAAAAGACTTTTTATAGTTCAGGTTTTTTTTGGAGTGTTCGATAATTATCGAACTATTAAATTGAATCATAATTTTGGAATCTTTATTATGAACTGGAATCTTTCAGAAATGGTGCGTCTGTTTTCAGGCGATAAGGCGAGCCGGCTTCTTTTGAAAGGAAAGTGGGGCTTAGAAAAAGAGGCACTCAGGGTAGATGAAAATGGGGATTTGGCGTTAACAGATCATCCGGTTGCATTTGGTGACAAGCTAGAAAACCCAAATATTACGACTGATTTTTCGGAAAGTCAGATCGAAATCATTACGCCACCGTTGGATTCGATTGAAGAGTCGTACGACTATTTGCATCAGATACAGACATTTGTTGAACAATCCCTTGATTCAGAGTTGCTGTGGCCACTCAGTATGCCGGGACTATTGCCGGAGGAAGAGGATATTCCGCTTGCCCAATACAACGGCAGTCATTCCGGTAATGAAAAGGAAATTTATCGGTCAGGTCTGGCGCTGCGATATGGGAAAAAGATGCAGATGATTTCAGGTATACATTATAATTTTTCATTTCATCCTGATTTCTGGGAACACATTCGATTAAAATTTAGTCCGACAAAAGAGCAATCAGAATTTGTTAATGAGGCCTATTTTGGTTTTGCCCGGAATTTCCTGAGGTATCGTTGGATGCTGACCTATCTGTTTGGGGCTTCTCCAGTAAAAAACCGGGACAATAAATCGGATGAGTTGGTTGAAAATTGTACATTCAACAAAGATTGGGCGAATTTGCACTCGAATGCCACTTCATATCGAATGAGCAATTTTGGATATGAAACCAGCCAGCAAAAAGATGTTGCTGTATCGTTTAATAATTTGAAGGATTATATCCGAGATTTAAGAAAAGTACTGACCACCCGAGTGGATGCGTATTCAGATTTGGGAGTGTATAACGATGGAAAACAGGTCCAGTTGAATGACTTTATACTGCAATCCGAAAATGAATATTATTCTCCTGTTCGGTTTAAACAGATCTTGAAGTCCGGAGAAACTCAATTGAGTGCCTTTGAACAACGTGGAATTAAGTACATGGAACTCAGATGCTTTGATCTGGATCCCTATGAAAAACTGGGAATAAATCTCGAACAGCTTTATTTTGTTCAGATTTTTGCCCTGTTTTGTCTCTTTGAGGAAAGTCATCGTATGACACCGGAAGAGGCGCAAGTAGCCAGCCGAAATACTCAGTTAACCGCTTTGGAAGGTCGAAAAAACGGATTAGAACTGGAAAATATGGATGGTAGCAAAATCACGTTGAAAAACTGGGGTGGAGATATTCTGGAGAAAATGCGGGAAATAGCCAAGCTGATGGATAAAGCTGCAGGTGGAACCCGGTACCAAAAGACCATCCAGATGCAGTCTCAAAAAATGGACAATAGTCAGCTGGTTCCTTCTGCAAAAATTTTAGATTCTATGCAGAAGAATGACTTTAATCACGAAGAATTTGGTCTGGTCAGAGCCAAAGAAAATATTTGTGTGACTGAAAAAGAAGCCATGTGGGCATCATAAAGGTCTTGTTTAGTGTCTGAACGAAAAGCCCCTGTTTTTAATTATAATCTGGTTTTCAAGATAATATTCAGTACGAAAGTTAAGAAGCTGTCAGTTGTCAGCCTTCAGTAAAAAAAACCATATTTTCAGTCTCTTAAAAACTGACAACTGCGGACTGATTTCTGAAAGCTTGAATCTTCAATATGGGTCTAAGTCTGCTAAATAAAAAATAGCTGAATATTGCAGGGTTTTAGTTCGGGCACTATTTTAGATGCTTGCTGGATATATTGGTTTTTTGGGACTATTGATTCGAATATTCTACTGTAACCGACTGGATATAGTCACTGATTTTTTTTAGGCAGGTTTTAGCGACATTTGATTCTTTCTGCTCTGTTGCCAATTCCAGTTGTCTTAACAGTGTGGATAATTCCTGAAAACCATAATTGATAGATGCTCCTCTGTATCCATGTCCAAGTCTCTTTAACGTGCTGAAATCGTTATCCTCTAATGCAACTTTCATGTTTTCTAAGGCGACTTTGATTTCCTTGAAAAAATCGGGAATCAACTCTTTCAGGAATGAATCAATTATAACCAGATGCACGTTTTTCAGTTTAACGATTTCTGATTTTGGAGGTGCCTTTGTTTTTTCTTGGATTTTTGAGGATTCATGATCGCTTCTTTCAATGGTCAGGTTGTCTAAAACCTCCCATAGCTCTTTTCTCAAAACCGGTTTAGAAATAAAGTCCGTACATCCGGCTTTTAAGCACTTTTGCCGTTGGTGCTCAACCGCATGTGCTGTCAGCGCAACGATGGGTGTCGCTTTTCGGTCTGTTTCAGCTTCCCATTTTCGTATAGACCGGGTGGCCTCAATGCCGTCCATTACCGGCATCTGAATATCCATAAACACTATATCATAGTCTCTCTCAATGAACTTACTAATTGCTTCTTCCCCATTGAAAGCCAGATCAAGCTGTACATTGGTATCTTCAAAATAGAATTCAATAATTTTCCTGTTTGATTCAATATCTTCTGCCAGCAGAACATTAATGGGTTTGACTGGAGCAGAACTCTTTTCTTCCTGGTTTTTCGGTGGGGAAATCCCCATAGGGTTTTTAACTAATAGGGTTTGGATTGCCCTGATGAGCGCTTTGCCATCTTTTAATGGTTTTTTTAAGGTATCGATAATGTGAAGGTTATCTGGTTTTAGATTTGTGAGTTGATCCGGTCTTGAAAACATGAACAGCAAGGAAGGTGGCTTTAGAAGATCCAGTTTGTCTATCAGTTGAATAATTTCAGTACCGCTATAATCACTTGAATCCAGGTCGATTAAGAGGATGTGAATCGGAGTACCTCGCATTTCAGCTCTATTCAGCTCTCCCAATATAAATCGTTTGTTATTCCCTTCTTTAAGCTTAATACCATAAAAATCAAGAAAATTACGGTAAGTATATCGGGTAATCTGGTCCGATCCGCTTATTAGAACGCGGACTCCTTTCAGATTATCATCAGATGGATTCGTGATAGTGGGCAGTGTTTTTAATTCAGGAGTCCGGAGGGTAAAATAAAATTTCGTTCCCTTTTCCAATTCAGATTCTATCCAAATTTTACCGCCTAAAAGTTCTACCAGTTTCTTACTGATGGCCAATCCTAAACCTGTACCACCATAATTACGGGTGGTAGCAGCCTCTGCCTGAGAAAAACTGTCAAAAATGATCTGTTGATTGTCATCTGATATCCCTATCCCCGTATCTTCAACTGAAAAAAGGATGCTGTCCGGATCATTTGAAGAAGGATCCGGATTGATTTCAACTTTGATATGTCCCATTTGGGTAAACTTAATACTGTTTCCAATGAGATTAATCAGAATCTGTCTGAGCCGCATCGGATCTCCCAGGCGGTGGGGAGATATGCTTGAATTCAAATGAACAGAGAATTTTAACCGTTTCTCTTCCGCCCGGGTAGTAAAAATTGTAGCAATCATTTCTAATTGTTCACTTAAACTATAACCGATAGACTCCAGGTCGATCTGTCCTGATTCTATTTTAGAAAAATCAAGAATATCATTGATCAGATCAAATAGGGTTTGACCTGATACTTTCAACATTTGAACAAAGTCTTTTTGTTTCTCATTAAGAGATGTTTTATCTAACAGATCTGATATTCCCAATATCGTATTCATGGGGGTTCTGATTTCATGACTCATGTTTGCCAGAAAGTCACTTTTTGCCACATTTTCAGCATCTGCTTTTTTCCGGGCGATCTCCATCTCTTCAAACTGTTTTTTTTGTGTGATATCAGAGATAATTCCTTCGATGAATTTTATATTGCCCGCGGAATCCCTTACCAGATGCGCGTTAATAGATGCATTTGTGATGGTTTTATCTTTTTTGTAACCATCATATTCAAAATTCTCAACTTTCTCTTTTTTATAAAGTACCTCTATCAACTCTTGCCGTTTTGAGGCATCAACAAATAAATCCTCTCCTATGTTAGTGATACTCGATTTCAGTTCTTCTGTTGATGAATACCCTAGCATCTCAGCCAGGGCATTGTTACAGGTAATAACTTTTCCTTCTAGTGAGGTCTGAAAAATTCCTTCTGTGGCATTTTCAACAATATTTCGATATTTTTTCTCTGATGTTCCCAATAATCCATAAAGCCTTGCATTCTCAATCGATATGGCGGCATATGAGCAGAGGTGCTGCAGGATTTCAACTCTTTCTGGCGTAAAAGCTTCGCTAATCAGGTTGTTTTCCAGGTAAAGCAGTGCGTTAAGCTTGTTCTGGTGGACAAGGGGGAGGCAAATAATGGATTTGGGTTGTTTTCGTATAATATAGAGATTATTTGAAAAAGTTGAATCATTTTTTGGATCATTCAGTATAAGCGCTTCTTTGGTATGGATGACATAGTGAATGACAGAAGACGGTAATAGGTGGTCGGAGTGGTCGATCCTTTCAATGGGTTTTGACCGTAAGTCGTTAATACCTTTTGAGTCTATGGAAGTTGCCGCTTCGATAAAAAACGCTTCATCTCTTTCCAGTAAAAGAATCCCATTTTGTGCACCTGCATTTTCCATTACAATTTCCATTATTTTTTTCAACAACTCCGGTAAAATAATTTCACTGGAAAGCGTTTTTGATGCCTTTAGTATGGAGTCAAGATCCAAATTTGTGATGATATTTCTATTGGAATCAAATTTAAGATCCGATAATTCTGTATGCTGGATACCGATTGACTGACTTTTAGATGAAATATGATTTGGAACTTGATTAAATTTTGTTGTTGCATGTATGAGATGAGGGTACTTTTGTTCGAGTTGTTTTAATTTTGCACTTGATCCCCACTGCTTATATATTTGATAAGACTTTTGTAAGTAGGTGTCTGCAATGGTCTCCTGCTCTTCATCCAGATAAAATTTAGCGGCAAGTTCATTAATAAGGGCGTTGTCCCTGATAAATCCATTTTTTTCTGCTTTTTGGGCGGCATTTTCAAAATAGCGGGCTGCCTTTTTATAATCCCCGTAAATTCGGGATTTCTCAGCCTGCATGGCTAATAGTAGATGTTGAAAGTTATCCGGGGTTTGGTTTGCCCATTTTTTCATTTTGATGAATTCCTCATTCATCCGTTTGAGAGCGGTTTTTTTTCTTTTGGAATTCATCATTGTATAACATGCTGAAAAGGAAAAAAATGCCATGACAGAAAACCGGACCCGGTAGGGTGTGATGGTCATTTTAGTAATGACTCTGTCGATCTCTTTGACGCAACGGATGGTGGATTCGTAGTCTTCAAGTAAAAAGAATATTTCAGCCTTGGCTCCATAATAAAAGGCAAGCAGTAATCGCGAATCTTTATTTTGAATATCTTTTAAAAAAGGCTCTTCTTTGAAAGAGGGTCCATTCAATGAAAACGGTTCATCCGTTAATCCGGAATAATTTGAGTACAATTGACGAAGAATCGTCAGCATGTGTATGGAATCCTGGTTCTGGGTGGTTTCAGCCAAAGGCAGATATTTTTCATTGATCTCTTCCAGTATTTCGTGAATCGTCAGCCTGGGGTCCCAAATAATGGTATGCTGGGATAAATAACCCAGATAAAACAGATCACCGGATTGAAATCCGGCTTCTATTCCTTCCAGTAAAAGTGGAGTCAGTTTGCTCGGATGTTCATACCAATGGAGACTGAATACGGCATGAATATAAATACAGCGGGACTTCAGCAGGAGATCCTGGTACTTTTCAATTAAAGCCATGCCCACTTTCCCGAACTCAATACCTTTTTTAAGATTACCAAAGAGACCGATCAGGAAACTGCCAAATACGGTGAACGCATAGGCCGCTTCAGGACTGTTTCCGTGAAGGAGAGACAGGTTTACGAGTTTGAGTATAATCAGGGCGAGTAGTTTGTCATCGCCAATATTATAGACGGGACCACATAGTTCTACTAATAGTTTGGCGATCAGCTTTTTATTCGGTTCTTTTAACTCTGGAGCATTTATCAAGCTGGAAATGCTTCTTCCACGCATATTCCATTGGACTTTGAGTAATTCCTTGAGGATAAGAGTGGAACCCGGTCGATTTGATATTCGAATACCCATTTTTGTCAGACTTTTAAGTCCAATTTGAATTGCCTCTTCTTCTTTTCCCATTACCGCAAATTGGACAATCTGCATGAGGAAAATTTCTATCTGATCCCGAAGGTTTTCGGTGTGTTGGAGAATTAACTTGATATGCAGTTCAGCGATATCAAATTTACCACACAAATAGGTAACTTGCGCATATTCCCTGTGAACAGCTAAGGCTAATTCGGAGCATTTTTTCCAGGCGTTATCGGGAAGTGAATCTTTCGCTATTTCAATATATTTTAATGCGGCTTTATACGCAGAGGCTTCTCTGGCAAGTTTTGCGGCTTTAAGATTTATTCGGACAAGGTTTTCTTTATCTGGCTCATTTCTGATGAGGGATCGTCCTTCATTCAGATGTTTAACAATTTGAGAAAATTGTTCATCTTTTTCATTTTCCTGAGAGGATTCGAATAGGAATTGACCGATGGCTAAATGGATTTTCTTTTTTTTATGGGGTTCAATTTTATTGTATAACGTTTGTTGGACCCGACCATTCTGGAAACGGTAAGTGACCTTTAGTATATTTTTATTTTCTGCGGATGATTTAAATTGATCTTCACTATCTGCATGGATCAGTTGATAGTTGTCTGAGAGAGGTATGATAATCTGCTTTTTAACCGCATCCCAAAGAATGTTGTTACTATCAATTCTGGACCGACCGGTCAGAGTAGAAAGTATTTGCAAATCAAATGAATTACCGATGCAGGCCGCATATGTCAAAAATTGCATGGTATCTGGTTTCAATTGATTGAGTTCCTTGATCATTAAATCAACAACATTGTTACAAACAGCCGTCTGTTGAATTTTGTCCATATCCCAATCCCAGGCGCCTTCTTCACTCTGAAAGTAAATCACCTCGGACTGGTACAGATCTTTTAATAATTCAATAATATAGAATGGGTTTCCTTCGGTTTTTCGGTAGATCAACTTGGTCAATTCGGTGCAATCATCAGGATTTTTCTGTAGCGTTCGTGCTATTAATTCATTGACGGAACGCTCTTTCAATGGGTTCAAATGAAAATGAGAGATAATTAGATTATTTTTTTCTATATTTTCTATGGGCTCTAATAAAGGAGTAATTTCATCAGCATGATCACTTCTGATAGAAAGAATCAGTAATATGTATTGGTACTCCTGGGATGTGGCAAGACTCTCAATCAGAGTGAAACTGGATTGATCACACCATTGAAAATCATCAATGAAAATTGCCAGCGGATGGTCTTTCCGGGTAAATACATTAATGAACTTAAAAAACGTGAATATCAATCGATTTTGAGCTTCTGTTGGATTTAATTCCTGAACCGGAGGCTGTGGACCCATAATTTTTTCAAGTTCGGGTGCCATTGTCAAAATAAGTTGAGAATTAGGGCCCAGTGCTTTCAGTATCTTACTCTTCCAATACTGAATTTTTTCAGAGGACTCTGTTAACAGCTGACCCACCAGGTCACTAAAAATATTGGATAGCGCATTGTAAGGTGTATCCTGCTGGAATGACTCAAGCCTACCTTCAATGAATAACCCTTTGTTTTGGATAAAGGATTTGCTGAATTCTTTGATCAAAGTTGTTTTTCCAATCCCTGAGGGACCGCTGATGATAGCCAGTCCGGAATTTCCTTTTGCAGTTTGTCTGTATTGTTCTTTGAGAATTAGAAGCTCGTTTTCTCTGTCAAGAAGCTTTTTGGGGATATTAAATTTTTCAGAGATATCCCATCGGCCTAAGATAAAATTATCATCACTGTTTTTTCCACTCCACTGTTTTTGACACTCCTTTAAGTCTTTGATTAATCCATATGTTCCCTGATATCTATCACCCGGGTCTTTAGACATCAGTTTCATTACGATTTGAATCAGGGAATGGGGAATCGCGGCGTTAAGTGTGGCCGGGTCTGACGGTATTTTTGCGATGTGGTTGTGCAACCAGCCCATTACATCCTGAGCCTGAAATGGTAGTTTACCCGTTAATATTTCATAAAAGGTTATACCCAGAGAGTAGTAATCAGTCCGATAATCCAGTTTCCGATTCATTCGTCCGGTTTGCTCTGGAGATATGTATGGCAAGGAACCTTCCAGGATACTGCTGAAATTGAGTTCCTGACTTTCCTGAGAGAGTTGAGTTGATATCCCAAAATCAATGAGTTTAACTTCGTTGAGAATTGGGTCCCAAAGAATACTATGAGGGCGAATACCCTTGTGTATGATTTGTTGTTTATGTATAGAGCCTAAAATATCAGATAATTGGATAGAAATTTTAAAAAAAGAGGTGATAGAAATCGGTTTTTGGTCATCCAAATAATAATGAAGTGTATTGGATTTGGTATCTTCCAGAATCAACGCGATGGATTCATTCAATGGCTCAAGGGAATAGGCCTTACCCACACCAGGATGATTTAGTTTTGTGGTAATCTGATATTCATGTTTCAGTCGTGCGATTTGGCGTTCTGATGGATGTTCTTGGTTTGGTGTTTTGACAATCACCGGCATTCCATCCGCAATACGGATTGCGCGATATGTGACAAATTGGGAAGAACTGGCGATTGCCTTAGCAAGTCTGAAACCCTTGATTTCCATTTAAAGCTTCTCTTTTATTTCATCGGTTTTTACATTTTTTTACTGAAAGGCTGATATTATCAGGAAAACCAATGTTGGTAAAGAGGAGCAGGTATTGATTACCGTATTTTCTGAGATCCTTCCAGGCGTTTTGGATTGATTATTCGGGAGAGTATGGTAGAGTTACGATTAAGTGAAAGTGGGTTCCAGTCCACTGACGGTGGAAAGGTTAAGATGATTGTATTAATTATAAAATTTCAGGCTAAATATATAGGTTTTTATGAAAAGGAGTAGAAATCGGTTAATTTATGGTGTCAGTATTTTACTGGTTATTGGTTTTCTGGCAACCAGTCTGGCGAGTTATGTCGTATCTCTCTATTCAATCCGAAAAGAGATCAGTCAAAATGCTTTACCACTGACCAGCGATACGGTTTATTCTGAAATCCAAAGGGATCTTCTTCGGCCGGTGCTGATATCTTCAGTGATGGCAAATGATACTTTTTTAAAAGACTGGGTAATCAATGGAGAAAAAGACAAAGCAGAAATTTCCAAATATTTAAATCAGATAAAAACTAAATATCATGCGTTTACCAGCTTTTTTGTTTCTGATAAATCGCTCTTGTACTATCATGCCGATGGGGTTTTAAAAAAGATCAGTACGATTGAGGAGAGAGATGAGTGGTACTTTCGTGTCCGACAAATGCCCGCCGCATATGAGATCAATGTGGATCCAGATATGGCAAACAAAGATGAAATTGCGATTTTTATTAATTACAAAGTATATGACTATAATGGACAATTTATCGGTGCCGCTGGTTTAGGTTTGGCAATTACTAAAGTAAAGGAACTGGTTGATACCTATCAAAAAAGATATAATCGACGTATCTTTTTCATTGATCAAGCGGGTGCGAGTGTTTTTTATGGTTCTCGAATTGAAGATCGATTTAATATTAATGATATTGACGGACTCTCAACACATGCAAAAAATATTCTCTCAAATGAGTATAATTCGTTTAAATATCAAAAAAATGGCAAAACATTCTATTTAAATACACGATATATTAAAGAGCTAAAGGTTTTTTTACTGGTTGAACAGGCTGAAGAAGCAGCCGTTGCCTTGATTCTTAATGCTTTGCTGTTGAACCTCCTAATTTGTTCGATTATCACCGTTGTTGTCTTTTTTTTGATGAGATTTGTTATCAATGCCTATCAGCATAAACTGGAAAGAATGGCGACAACTGACAAGTTGACCGGATTGCTTAATCGGCATGCATTCGAAATCATAATAGATCAATCTTTTAAAGACTATAAACGTAAAAAGGAGCCGATTTCAATCTTGATGTTGGATATAGACTATTTTAAAAAAGTAAACGATAAGTATGGTCATCTGGTGGGTGATAAAGTTATCCAAAATATTGCAAAACAAACTGAAAGCCAGATTCGAAGTTCTGATGCTCTTTGTCGTTGGGGAGGTGAAGAATTTCTTGTCCTTTTAAAGAATTGTGACATTGACAATGCTTATGTGATGGCCGAAAAAATTCGAAAAACGATTAAAGAGAGTGCGGTTGACTCATCAGCAGAAGAAGTTTCTGTTACAGTGAGTATTGGAATAGCTCAGTTCAAAGTTTCGGAACGTTTGGATGAATTATTGTTAAGGGCGGATGAAGCTTTATACAGAGCCAAAGATCGAGGCAGAGATATGTCTGAATTAGAGGCCCGCTGAACAATATGATAATTTGATTTGCCATGGAACCCTGCAATAAATAGATATATCCCCGGGTAATTTAAATCAATCACTGTTTGATCAAAACATCTATTCATATAATCATGTAGTGTAGTGGGATAGGTTGATATATGAATTAATTACTTACCCATAATGTTTCATGATTATGTTCAATAAACAGTCCTTATTCGGCCAAGCCTTTTGTCATCCCCGCTTTCGCGAGGATGACAAAAGGAAAGTAGAATGGGATGTCAATAGAAAATAATCAGATAATGTTTTGTGATATTAAATATGATCTGGGATGTTTTGATTATTAGTTACAGCTGTTTACGCAGGATGCTGGCCAAACATAACGATGAAATGATATTTCTAAGAGAATACTAACGCTAACGAACAGATTTCAGTTTGCATTCACAACTAAAATATTGAGGTGAAATTGCTATGAAAGTTGCACAGTTTCAAATGGCCATCAGTGATGATAAATCTACGAATATCCGGTTATTTCAAGACTGGTGTCGCAAAATTCAGTCTGAAAATGTGGATATGGTTTGTCTGCCGGAGATGTTTAACTGTCCTTATGATACGGCATTATTTCCAGAATATGCAGAAACTGGAGAAGGTGAAACCTGGACTGCGATGTCAAAGACGGCAGCCGAAAATCGTCTGTATATTATCGGGGGGTCTATTCCTGAAATGGGCAATGGATGTTGTTACAACACCTGTTATGTTTTTGATCGGGATGGTAAGCAGATTGGCAAACATCGAAAAATGCATCTGTTTGATATCGATATCAAGGGTGGGCAGCAATTTAAGGAGTCTGATACGCTCTCCAGTGGAAATGAGATCACTGTGATTGATACCGAATTTGGCAAGATAGGTGTGATCATCTGCTATGATATTCGATTTCCAGAATTAATTCGCCTGATGGCGCTGGCTGGTGTTGAGACTGTATTCGTTCCAGCAGCTTTTAACATGACTACCGGTCCTGTGCACTGGGAATTAACTTTTCGCGCCAGAGCACTCGATAATCAGATCTATTTATTCGGTACATCCTCTGCCCAGAGTTCGCAAGCTGGCTATAAATCTTACGGACATTCCATTATGGTATCCCCCTGGGGAGAAGTGATTGAGCAGTTGGGTCTGAAAGAGGGCATTATGATCAATTCCACAGACCCCAAATATTTAAAAGGAATCAGGGAGCAACTGCCTCTTTTAAAACATCGTCGGCAGGACGTCTATAACCTTTCTTTGAGTCAGCAGTAAACTAAAGCCGATACTCCGGTCTACTTTCTAAAGTACCTGGATATGAAAATTCCCGGTTAACAGATCTAAAAGGATCAAGAACGATGGAACCCACACCCACCATTTCAGTTTGCAATTTAACCAAATTTTATAGTAAGGCGCCAGGGGTGCAGGATATAAGCTTTGCCGTACATCAAGGCGAGATTTTTGGTTTTTTAGGCCCGAATGGTGCGGGAAAAACCTCTACTATTCGAATGCTGCTTGATTTGTTAAGACCCTCATCGGGAAGTATCAGTATATTCGGTCGTAAAATTAAAAATCAATCGATTGAGATTCGAAAGCGGTGTGGGTATTTACCCGGCGATTTTTCAGCATACGGGAATATGTCAGGTCAGGAATTTTTGAGTTTTGTCGCATTTATGCGTAAAACAGGACCTGGATTGAGGAATCATCTGATAGACCGGTTTCAACTGTCACACGATAATTTGCAGAAGAAAATAAAGTATTACTCTTTTGGAATGCTGCAAAAGCTGGGGATAATCCAGGCATTTTTCCATCAACCGGATTTGCTGATTCTCGATGAACCCACCAATGGGCTTGATCCACTGATGCAGGAGGAGTTTTATCGATTGTTGTATGAAACTCAAAATGCCGGAAAAACCATATTCTTTTCATCCCACAACCTTCCTGAAGTTGAAAAGGTCTGTCACAGAATTGCTATCATCAAGGAGGGTAAGCTGGTTGCTCTGGAAACAATGGAAGGATTGAAAAAGAAAAAATTGAAGCGACTGAAATTTAGGTTAGGCAAACCGGTTCAGGATTTAAAATTGTCCGGTGCCGATCTGGTGAAACAGGAACATTTGAATTATGAATATCTGGTTGAGGGTGAAATGAAACCGTTATTACAACAATTAGCACTTTTGCCGATTGAGGATTTAACCTTTCCGGAGCCGGATTTGGAAGAGGTGTTCATGGCTTATTATCGAAAAGGAGAGTAAGAGATGTCTTACTTTAATTTTATCTGGAAATCTCACCGTAGCTTCTTGTTGTTCAGTATGGTTTTTATTTCATTGTTTCAGTTTTTAATCCTGAGATTGGTGACAACCATCGATACATCAACCCTTATGTTAGTTTTGGATCAAATTCCTGAAGATATTCGAGCTTTATTGGGTGAGGATTTTGTTTCAATGCTGACGGTTGAAGGTACTGCAGCTTTGGGATTAAACCATCCCCTGGTCCTGGTTATTTTATCCATCGGTGCAATCATCATCCCCAGTCGGCATATTGCCGGAGAAATAGAAACAGGCACCTTGGAGTTAGTTCTCTCCTTTCCGGTCAAAAGGGTTAATCTCCTTTTGAATCTTTGTCTTTCGGCAATGGTCTTTTTGTTTCTGATTATCTTTTGTGCCTTGTGTTCCTCTTTGTTATCCATCCATATTTTTCACGAATTGACATTTGATCTGTTTATCAAGATGGTGATGATCGCCTGTAATCTCTGGTTGCTCTTTTTGTTTATCATGACCTTGTCGATGGTCTTTTCGACCTTTGAAAAGGAAGCAAATAAAGTCGGAATCAGGGTGGCCGGAATTGTTTTGATATTTTACCTCCTGCATTATCTGAGTTCAATCTGGGACGCGATTGGGTTCACCAAACCATTCAATATTTTTAACTACTACCGCCCAAGCGACCTGATAAGCGGCGAACGAAGTTTTTTACTCCATTCAGCTGTTTTGTTGTTCTTAATTGTATCAGGTCTGTTTATCAGTATATTCCAGTTTAACCGCAGAGACATACCCGGTTAGGATACAACTAGAGATCCCCTGCCTTTTTTCCCTTTTGCCTGGTTCTGTGCGGTGAATATCGCCTTATTTTCAAAGTTTTCATTCAGCCTCAGGTGAATCAAAAATGGAATAAAGTCCTTACTGCCATTGCATATCCATAATTCTGGTGGTAAGGTGACGTTGGCTTGATAAGAGAATATGCTGAGATCGCTCGCGTCAGATATTATTGAGTTTTAACTTTAAACAGGGAACTCATAAATTCAGTTTCTTGTCCATAAAAAATATCAAAGGTAGTGAATTGAAAGGTAAAAAAAGTCAGGATTCAAAGATCTCCAATCTCGTGATTGAAAATAACGGTATTTTGTCGCTGATAGCGTTATTTGAAAGTGATTTTTCCATTGATTGGATCGTCGAGCTGACCAATAGTAAGGTTTCTCAGGTGATCTCAACATTGGAAGATGGTGTCAGGAATGAAATCCTGACTCACCGGGGGTCTGGAATCTATTTTTTTAACCGGGAAAAAGAGCAGAAAAAGCTGATCAACAGTCTGGATGAGGAGACCAAAGCTGCATATCATTTACAAATAGCCCGAATTCTGGAAAAAGAGTTGCCGGAAAATGAGCAGAAAGCCGTTGTTTTATCCAATCATTTGCTCAATATCTCTACGACGTTTGAACAGTCTACATATCTCATTTCTGCCGGAGATTATCATCTGAAGAGATTTACGACTCAAAAAGCATTTCAGTGTTATTCAAAAGCACTGGATTCGCTTTCGACCTGTTCAGGTCAGGAATCGGACAAAGTATTCAGTGAGACAGCGATCAAATTTTCCAAGGTTTCTATTGCTCGGGAGGATACGGATAAAGTTATTAAAACCCTTAAAGAAGCACTGCTTCGGGCAAAACGGTTGAAGGATATATCCTCTGAGGCCTTATTGGAAATGCATCTAGCGAAAAATGAATGGTTGATGGGTAAGTATACCAGCGCTATGAATCATTTTGATCAAGGCTGGTCCATGGCCACTGAAACGGATGATCCCAATTTGAGTCGTTCGGCTTCTATTTTTGGTACATTTTTTCTTTATTGGCAGGGGCGATTTAAAGAGGCAGTGGAAAACTACGAGAAGACTGTTTCTGATGTGGAAAAGCACCCAAAGGGTCGGTTTCCTTTCTTAGCAACGATTACTTCGGGATACTGTTATTCTCAAATCGGCCAGATCACCCAGGGGCTTGGGATGATTGACGCTGTGAGGTCATTGTGTCTGGAGAGAGAGGATTCAAATATCGCCGCATATACCACCGGGAATATGGGCTGTATCATGCTGGATATTCATCAGGTGGATGATGCGATCTCCAATATCAAAACTGCCATTCGGGAAGCATCTAAAACAAATAATCAATGGGTGAAAATTACCGGCCAACTCAGCCTGGCATATAGTTACTACCTGAAGGGAGATAATGATCGCTGTATGCGGTATTTTCGTGATTTCCTAAATCTACGCAAAAAGGCTCGTATTCTGGTGAATCTGTATCCCTATCTCATGGAACTGCTATGGTTAATAGAAGAGGGAAAACTACCGTCTATCACCGGTTATACATTGAAAAAAGAGGTTACCCGATGCATTCGGGAAAAAAATATCTTTATGAAAGGTGTGGCTTACCGGTATCAGGCACTTCTTCAGAAAAAATCCAAAGAGCCGACTCAAAAGATTCTGAAATCGCTGGAAAACTCAATTAAGTGGCTGGAAATGTCAGGTCATCAGTTTCAATTGGCAGAAACTCAGCTGGAACTTGCCCGGATTAATCTGAAATCCGGGGATAAAGAAAAGGCCAGGGAGTATGTCAACGTTGCTTCAAATAAGATGGCCTCATTTAATGAAGATTTAATTCCTGCTGACCTGAGATGTCTGATTAAAAAACAGCCGGTAAATGAAAAACTCTTTAAGGAAGTGCTGCAATTGGGTCAAAAAGTTGCGGATGTTTTCTATAGTAAAGATCTGATCAGTCAGGTTTTATCATCCGTCATCCGGATGACCGGTGCTGAACGATGTGCCCTGTTTCTACTGTCAGATGAGTATGGTAAACCAAAATTTCGGTTAAGGGCTTCCAAAAACATTACGTCAGCACAAATCAATCATCCGGACTTCTCATCTTCTCTAAAATTGCTTGAAAAGGTGACAAAAACCGGAAAAGGTATGATTGTTGAGTCTGATTCAGATGATGAGAATGCCTTTTTTGCCAACGAAACCATTTGTTCCCGGATTTGTGTACCGATGATTCTGAGAGGGAAAGTCGTTGGCGTCTTGTATAATGATAATCGGTTACTGATGAGTGCTTTTAGGGAAACCGATCTGGACTTACTGGCGTTTTTCGCCGCCCAGGCGGCTTTTGCCATTGATAATGTCAGGGCGTATTCTGAAATAAAACAGCTCAACCGCAGATTGAGTCAGGAAAAAGAGTACTACAAAGAGGAACACAGTCAGAGTCTTAAAATGGATGATATCATCGGTGTCAGTCCTGGAATGAAAAATGTGCTGGCGCAGGTGGAACAGGTAGCTAAAACAGAAGCAACCGCGCTAATTCTGGGTCAGACCGGTGTAGGGAAAGAGTTGATTGCCCGTGCGGTACATAATCAGAGTATCCGAAGAGATAAACCATTCATCAGTGTCAATTGTGCGGCTTTACCTGAAACGCTGATTACCAGTGAGTTGTTTGGTCATGAAAAAGGTGCTTTTACCGGCGCAAATCATCGGCGAATTGGGCGGTTTGAGTTGGCAGACGGTGGGACCTTGTTTTTGGATGAAATTGGAGACATTCCATCCGATGTTCAGGTCAGACTGCTTAGAGTATTACAAACTCATGAATTTGAAAGAGTTGGGGGGGCAGAAACCCTTCAATCTGATTTTCGTCTGATTACAGCAACCAATAAGGATCTTGATCTGGAAGTGAAGGAAAAAAGATTTCGGGCGGATCTCTTTTACCGCTTGAATGTTTTTCCTTTAAGCGTGCCTCCCCTGCGTGAAAGGATTGAAGATATCCCTTTGCTTTCTCAGCATTTTCTCAATGTCTATTCAGCGAAAATGAAAAAATCGTTTAATGAAATTCCTGAAGAAGAGATGGAAAAGCTGATGAAGTATAATTGGCCGGGAAATGTGCGGGAATTAGAGAATGTTATTGAAAGAGGAACCATATTAAGTCGCGAACCTAATTTCAGGACCCCTGAGCTGAGAATACAAACAAACACATCTGATCACGACAATGATGATTTATCTCTGCAGCATGTGGAGAAACAGCATATCCTTTGGGTGTTGAATAAAACCAACTGGAAAATCCGGGGACCCGGTGGTGCAGCAGAAATCTTGGAAATTCATCCTTCAACCCTCCATTTCAGAATGAAAAAAATGGGAATTCAGAAATAATTAGTGCCTGAACGAAAGGCCCCTGTTTTTAATTGAAATCTGGTTTTAAAAATAACATTCAGTATGAAGGTCAAGAAGCTGTCAGTGATCAGCTATCAGCTTTCAGTAAAAACAAATATTTATTCAGTCACTTAAAAACTTAAAACTGAAAGCTGATGACTGAAAGCTTGAATCTTCACTATGGATCTAACTCAGCAAAATGAATAAAAGCTAAATTTTACAGGGTTTTCGTTCAGGTACTAATCAGCCATTCACTTGGTAGTAGTGGTTCTTATCAACACCTACCCTGCCTTTTTCCATCAGCCGGTTCAAATGCTTTTGCATGCTGAGTTTTTCGATGTTTAAAAATTCAGCGACAGGTTCAATAGGTTTTCTATAAACAATCCACTGGCGGGCGATCTCTTCAATTGTTCGGGGTTGAGATACGTATTCCAAGAGTCGGTTTTCACGATATTGAATGACACCGGCGAATTTTTCCCAGTATTTTTCCGGGTTTTCCCTGAATATTCGATCTTCATGGCCGGCAACCCACACTTTTGCGGGTATTTTCTTAAGGCGATCGATGGAACTCAGAATCTGGTCAATATCTGATGGAATATCTCCATACCATGGGCCGAAAGGCGTGAGGTCATTATCCCCAATGAATAGAACTTCCGGTTCAATAAAGTTAAATGCCAGGTTTCCGGGGCTATGTCCGGGGCAGTGGATAATCTCAACCTGGGTACTTCCCAGATCAATGATCATTCCATCTTCCAGATAGCTGCTGACCTGGCGGGGTTTGAAATGAAATTCATCTTTCAAAATCCGGTTCCATCGTTGACGAATTTCAGGATGATTTTTTTCCGTAAATCCGTACCAGTCCATAAATATTTCGCTGTCTGATAAAGGAGGTGTGTCATTCGCATGCATGCAAAGCGGTATGTCATCAAAAATATCCAGATGCTTGATGTGGTCTTCATGCCAATGGGATAGCCAGATCTGTTTAACCTTGCCCTCTGTATGAAGTTCCTGAAGATAAGCACGATCAGAAGCGGGATCGATCAAAACACCGGCTTCCTCAATAAAAATAGAATTACAAAATGGATAACGACCCCTGTTTTCGCCATTTATAAATGTGACCGGACCAAAGTGCGTTGTTTTTGCCATGCTATTCCTTTTCTTTTACAAACTTTTTGATTTTCTGCTGGATGGTGTACTGTTTGCAAAAATAGCACCAAGCAAAAATTCAACTACTACTCTCAAAGGCTTTATGAAGACTGAAATAATAAAGGGTTGGTATTATACTCATTCAGGGACGTTTCATTAATGGAAATTTTGATTTGAATAGGGAATTTTAGTCATAAATGACAGTTTCCATCCAAAAGGGTAATCAATATATTGACTCTTAAATCAATATATTGCAGTAAGAAGTGTCAGAAGAGGGATGCTAAAAGGAAGTGCGTCCCTCTTCTGACTGTTATTGAATCTAATATGATAACAAGATATTCTCATTAAATAACTACGATAAAGGATAGTCTCAAACTTAAATATTCTGAAATTCATCACGATTGATAAGATTTAAATAGTCATCAGCAAGGAGGCGAAGTGTCACAAAATCTGGATTTATTATTTAGCCCGAAAAGTGTTGCAGTGGTTGGGGCGACCCCACGGAGAGACTGGGGGTGGTCTAATGGCAATTCCTGGATTGCCGGATCTGTAAAACAGGGGTTCAGTGGTTCGATTTACCCGGTGCATCCCAAAGCAGAGTCAATTATGGGGTACCCAGCGTATCCAAGCATAATGGATATCCCGGCAGAAATTGATTTGGCGATTTTTACCATTCCAATGAAGAGTGTTTTGGCTGTTTTAAAAGAGTGCATCCAAAAAAAGGTCAAGTTTGTTCATTTACTCACCGCAGGTTTTAGTGAAACCGGGGACCCGGAATTGAAAAAGATGGAAGATGAGATTGTTGAAACTGCAAAAGAAGGTGGAGTCAGACTGATTGGGCCCAATTGTATGGGGTTATACTGTCCGGCAGGCGGGCTTTCCTGGTCGGTTGATTTCCCAAAATCCCCGGGTTCTGTTAGCTTTTTCTCTCAAAGTGGACAATTGGCTTATGGGGCAGTTGCCAGTTTTCGTGATCTCAAACCCCGCTTTAACAAGGTGGTTAGTTTTGGCAATGCTTGTGATTTACAGGCGCATGATTTTTTAACCTATCTGGCAGAAGATGATCAGACAAAGGTGATTGGCGCTTATCTGGAAGGACTGCGGGAAGGACGTCCATTTTTTGAAGCCGCCCGGCAAATTACCCGGCAAAAACCGATGGTGGTTTGGAAAGGCGGGCAGACTGAAGGCGGCGGCCGGGCCATACAATCACATACTGCCGCCATTGCAGGGTCACAGATCATATGGGACGCTGTATGCGCTCAGGCGGGTATTATATCTGTTGATTCGATGGAAGAGATCACCCATACCATCGAGGCGCTGGAAATGATGAAATTACCCACCGGGACCCGGACCGCGATTCTGGGTGGGGCGGGTGGTGGTTCCGTAACCATGACGGATATTTCTGAGAAAGAAGGCTTGTCTGTTCCATCACTGGAACCAAAAACACTCCAACGTCTGGGTGAATTTATCCCCGTGCAGGGTAGTAGTTTTAAAAATCCTCTGGATATTGTTCCGACGTTGTACAGTGTGGAAAATATTGCGCGGGTAATGGAAATATTGAGAGATGACCAGAATATAGATATTGTACTATTCCATATTAGCCCTGCCTGGTTGTATAATGATTTTGGGAGTCTATTTCTCTACCAGTTTATGGAGAAAGTTCTTGAGGGGGGTCACATTTTACAAAAACCACTCTACATGAGCCTGGAAAAGAGTAGTTCTCCCCAGATTTCTTTCGTACACTATGAATTGATTCAGTGGTTAAACCAGAGGAATGTTGCCATCTTTCCGAGTTTTATCCTGGCCGCCAGGACCATCTCCCGGTTGAATCGATATAGACAATATATTGAACAACCCGAAGATTAGTTTTTAATTTTTCTATTTTGATAATTTTAACGAGAGAGCTCAACCTAAAAAAACATTGATATTCTACCTCTCCTGGAGTATTCTTTTCGAAAAGCCGTCACGGATGATTTATGAATAATTTGGCTCTAAATCAAAAATCCGGATAATTATTGTAATGGAAAAACACTTTGAAGAGTGTTTCATTATTTGGGGGTTTCTTTTTGAATTAATCATCAAATATGGGAGGTGAAAATGTCAGATCAATTTATTCCATCGATTGAAAAAAGGATTGCAACGTGGACTGAACTTCAGAAAAAAAGGAAGGCCCAAGATGAAAAAGACGTTGCTCCGCAAACCGCTATCACAATTTCAAGGGAGTTTGGTTGTGAAGCGTACCCGTTGGCAGAACAGCTTAAAGCGAAACTGGATACCCAGACCGATCAGACCTGGACGATTTTTGATGATGCCTTAATCGATTCGATTGTCGCTGATCATGAATTATCCAGGCATCTGCTTAAAAATTATGGAGAACGGGCTAAATATCTGGACTTTATCCTTTCATCGCTTCTACCCGCATGGAAATCAGAGGCAGAAGCCTTTAAACCAATGTTGGAAACCGTTTTTTCCATTGCACAACAGGGTAATGCCATTATCGTGGGCAGAGGCGCTTTTACCATCGCGGCCAATCTTTCCAATTGCTATCACGTTCGTTTGATTGCACCCATTGAATTTCGGGCGTTAAAATATGCGAATAATGCCAATATGTCACTGGATGATTCTATATCCTTTGTTCGGGAAAAAGAGGAGTTGAGGACACGATTTCTGAAACATTTTGCCAATTGTCAGTTCAAACCAGCTGATTTTCATCTGGTCATTAATAATGCGACTGCACCGATTGAAGTGATTGCGGACACAGTTCTCTATTTTGTTTTAAATAGTAGATGAACAGCTTAAGCAAAAAACGAATGTGATGGCGATTCCCTCATACCGCTGTGATGGTCAAAGTTCTACCGGTTCTCAACCCTACAGCGTTTTTGAGAATACCTTACCATCGGCAGGAGCTGTAAAAAAGGAGATTTTACCATCCCAGGACAATACATTTCTGTATTGCTCTCTTTTTTTAACTAGAAATCTTAACCGCACTGAAATATGAAAAGGTAATCGTTATGGCAAATGTTATTGAGAGGCACGGTGATAATATAAATAAGTCAATTCAATATATTGATGGAGAGCTTAAAGATGACGCCAGTAAAAACATTCATAAATTGATCTCTGAAGCGGGAGCACGGTTTAATCTAACTCCTAAAGATGAAGAGTTTTTAATGGGTTTTTTTAAAAAGCACCAGCAGGATTAAACCTCACTATCTCAGTTAAGCTAACTCAATGGCTTAGATTAAATAAATTGCCAGTCAAACCGCTTCCGGATAAAATAGCAGTATCATTTTTAACTATTAAGAGGCTGATTCAGAATTCCGCATGATCTTTACCAATGCCATTGATCCCTCTTTGATTAATCAACAGACAGAAAAAACAATCAGTTAAACAGCATATGTCAATACATTCAGCAGATGAACGGCCGGACATCCGGCAAGAGCTAAAACAGCGTATCCTTGTGAATGCTGGTCCGATGGGGACCAACCTTCAGAAATATGCTTTATCAGAAGCGGATTTCAGAGGAGAAAGGTTTAAGGATTTTCACCGTGATCTAATTGGGAATAACGATATAACCACGCTGACACAACCGGAAATTACTGCTGAACTTATTGAAAAATTTGCAAAAGCCGGAGCAGATATTCTTCAAACGAATACATTCAACGCCAATGGAATTTCCATGGCTGAATATGATATGGTGGATCTGGTTTATGAAATCAATCATACATCGGCGAATATGGTCCGGAAAATTGCTGATAAATATACCACTATCGACAGTAAAAAACCCCGGTATGTTGCAGGGGTGCTGGGGCCGTCCAATAAATCCGCATCCATATCACCTAAAGTAGAAGACCCTGCCTATCGCAATATTACTTTTGATGGAATCATTGATGCGTATGAAAAACAGGTTGAGGGTCTTTTAGACGGCGGTGTTGACCTTTTGCTGATTGAAACGGCGTTTGATACGCTGAATGTAAAGGCGCTGCTGTTCACGATTGATAAGGTGTTTACCCAAAAAAAATGTCGGGTGCCGATTATGGTTTCCGGAACTATTGTTGATGCCAGTGGTAGAAACCTGATCGGGCAGACAATTGCGGCCTTTTATACGGCTGTCTCTCATTTTGATTTGCTAAGCGTGGGACTGAATTGTTCTTTGGGGGCAGATAAACTGTTGCCATATGTGGAAGAGTTATCAAATATCTGCCAGTTTAATGTGAGTTCTCATCCCAATGCTGGACTACCTAACCAGTTTGGAGAGTACGACGAAACCCCCCATGTGATGGGCGGGAAAATCGAGGATTTTCTGCAAAGAGGAGTTGTTAATATTATTGGGGGTTGCTGCGGTTCAACACCCGACCATATCGCCGCTATTGCAACCGTGGCGAAGCGGTATCCTCCCCGAAAAATTCCGGTAGCAGCCACCGACACCCGATTGAGTGGCTTGGAACCCTTTGTGATTTTTAAAGAGAGTAATTTTACCAATATCGGCGAAAGAACCAATGTGGCTGGTTCCAGAAAGTTTGCGCGATTGATCAAAGAAGAAAACTATGAAGAGGCATTATCCATCGCCCGAAATCAGATTGAGGGGGGTGCACAGATCATCGATATTTGTATGGATGACGCAATGCTGGATGCAGAAAAGTCGATGGTTGAATTTTTAAATCTGATCGCTTCAGAACCTGATATTGCCACGCTTCCGATCATGCTGGACTCTTCTAAGTGGTCAGTGATTGAGGCGGGATTGAAATGTCTGCCGGGAAAATCGGTTGTGAACTCCATCAGTATGAAAGAAGGGAAGAACGAATTTGTCCGGCAAGCAGAGATTATCCTGAAATACGGTGCGGCCGTGGTTGTGATGTTATTTGATGAACAGGGACAGGCCGATACATTTGAAAGAAAGATCGAAATTGCTGAACTTTCTTACAAAATTTTGACAAATGAAGTTGGATTTCCACCGCAGGATATTTTTATTGATCCTAATGTTTTGGCCGTAGCGACAGGAATTCCAGAACATAATAATTATGCGGTAGATTTTATCAAGGCCACAGAATGGATTAAACAAAATTTACCCCACGCGAAAGTCAGCGGTGGTGTCAGTAACCTCTCCTTTTCATTCAGAGGGAATAATGCGGTGAGAGAGGCGATTCATTCTGTATTTCTTTACCATGCGGTGAAAGCGGGAATGGATATGGGACTGGTCAATCCTGCGATGTTAGAGATTTATGATGATATTGCACCTGATCTGCTGGAAAAAGTGACCGATGTGTTGTTTAATCGACACAGTGATGCGGTTGAAAATCTGATTGAGTTTGCCGAAGATGTCAAGCAGACCGAAAAAGATCCAGCGAAAAAAAATGAATGGCGGAAAAAAGAGGTCAAGGAAAGGTTGATTTATGCTCTGGTAAAAGGCATTACTGATTTTATCGAAGAAGATACGGAAGAGGTCCGTTTGCAGTATAATAGAGCGCTTGAGGTCATTGAGGGCCCTTTAATGGACGGTATTAACATCGTTGGAGAGCTTTTTGGAGACGGAAAGATGTTTTTACCCCAGGTGGTAAAAAGCGCAAGGGTAATGAAAAAAGCAGTGGCGGTGCTTAATCCCTATCTTGAAGCAGAAAAAGCGGAACTAAAAGACACTTCATCTGCTAAGAAAATCCTTTTGGCAACTGTCAAAGGGGATGTGCATGACATCGGGAAAAATATCGTCGGTGTGGTGCTGGCCTGTAACAATTACGATATCATAGATCTGGGGGTAATGGTTCCGATTGATAAAATTGTTCAAACGGCCAAAGCGGAGCAGGTCGACCTGATCGGTTTGAGTGGTTTGATTACTCCGTCACTGGAGGTGATGATTAATACTGTCAAAGAATTGCAATATGCCAAGATGGATATACCCGTGTTGATTGGTGGGGCGACCACATCAAAGGTGCATACCGCCATTAAGATTGCTCCCGAAGTTCAGTTTCCTGTTATTCATGTGAAGGATGCCTCCAAGAGTGTTGGTATTGTCAGAAGTATTCTCTCTGATACGAAAAGACCCGGCTTTGTAAAACAATTGAATGAGGAGTATGAAGTTCTTCGCCAGAAGCACTCCAATAAGCAAAAACCGTCAGATTTTGTCCGTTTACAGGTAGCCAGGGATAACAAGTTTAAAACGGATTGGTCGAGTAAGCTTATATATAAACCGAACCAAACAGGATTGCAGGTATTTAAGTCGTTCCCTTTGAATGAAATCGTCAAATTTATTGACTGGACATTCTTTTTTCATGCCTGGCAGATACCCGGAAAATATCCCTCGATATTTGATAATCCGAAAAAAGGGGTAGAAGCCAAAAAGCTGTATGATGATGCACAGAAACTCTTACAGCAGGTGGTTGATGAAAAGCTGTTTACCGCAAATGGTGCTGTGGGTATTTATCCGGCGAATTCGGTCGGCGACGATGTTGAAGTATATGCGGATGAGAGTTCCAAAGAGGTCATAACCATATTCAGAAATTTAAGAAATCAGACGGTAAAAGAACCGGGGAAGCCAAATTTTTGTCTGGCTGATTTTATTGCACCCAAAGAGAGTGGTAAAGTGGATTATATTGGGGCCTTTGCCATTACCGCAGGCTTGGGGGTTGAGGAGCAGGAAAAACGTTTTGAGGTTGACAATGATGATTACAATAAAATCATGGTAAAATTACTGGCTGATAGGATGGTTGAGGCGTTTTCCGAAGCTTTACACCAAAAAGTCAGAAAGGAAATATGGGGTTATGCGCCGGATGAGTCGTTAACCCCGGCAGAGATATTTAAAGAAAAATACCAGGGTATCAGACCAGCTGCCGGCTATGCTGCCTGTCCTGATCATACTCAAAAAAGAACCATCTATAATCTGCTGGAGGCAGAAAAAAACACCGGCTCTTTTTTGACTGAAAGCTGCGCGATGTTCCCACAGGCATCTGAAAGCGGTTTGATTTTTTCTCATCCCAAATCACAGTATTTTAATCTGCAGAAGATCTCCAGAGATCAAGTGGAAGACTATGCCATCAGGAAAGAGATGAGTGTTGATGAGGTAGAAAAATGGCTGGCTCAGTATATTAATTATTAAAATTATCAAAGCGTTACTGTTTTTTATTTGCCTGTGTGTTGTTATCTGTTTAGATTACTGGGAATAGGTACTTATTTTGTCAGAGGGCAATCGCATGAAAATCATTCTCCTTGTCATCCTCGCGAAAGCGGGGATCCAGGGTACTGCCACTATTTTGATTAACACCCTAGATTCCCGCCTTCGCGGGAATGACAAATAATTATGACACAGTCTGTTCGCGGGAATGACAATAATAGCAATTTACGACGACGCTAAATAGATACCTTATTTTTTTGGTAATCAACTATCTGTATTTTGTAGAAAATGAATAAAATAATGAAACCCTTGAATTCATCGGCCGAACCTGTCAGTGAAGTACATCATCTGCCTGTACAGATTTACTATGAAGATACCGACCATTCCGGTGTGGTTTATCACGCGAATTTTCTTAAATATTTCGAAAGAGCCCGTGAGCATGTGATTGGGACAGACCGGTTGGCAAATTTATGGAATGAGCAAGGCATTGGATTTGTGGTTTATAAGGCGGATTTAACCTATTTTGAAGGTGTCCCATTTGGCGATACCCTGGATATTCGGTCTACCTATCAAATCGAAAGTAAGTATCGAGTGATCTGGAACCACGAAGCATGGCGCCCCGGTGGTAAAAAACCGGCCGTAACCTGTATTTTGCATCTGGTTTGTACTGATGCGGAAAAGAAAATACATCCCATCCCCGAAAATCATCTGCAGCAGGATTAATTTGATCGGTAGTTTTTGTTGAAACCCATTCTTGCAGAATTAGAACCACTTATCTCAAAAAAAGACCGCAGACAACTAACGTCTGAAGAACGGATCAAACAATCTGCTAATCATTTTAGAGAACGACCATTCTCACGGAAAGATTACTTAAATCAATTTGATGAACTTTCAAGCGCGACAGCCAGCAGAGATCTCAAAAGAGGTGTTGACTTTGGTTTCCGGCAAAAGCAAGATGACAAGGCAACAACCAAGTATCTATTCAAACTCAACAAAGAAAAGGGACGTTATGAATGACTCAAATGACGCAACGTCCACTTCACTGATAATTTAACTGATATTTTGGTATAATTTTTAAGGTGCTGAAAACAAGGGTTTTACAGATTGCCCATATCCTCATAATACACAAAGGATAAAAATTAATACGATTGACCTCCTATTGGATAATGGGCTTGAAAAAACCCAAAATATTGGATATGATACACAAATAATTACATTTTAAATATCACGAATAGGTAATACGATGGATTTAAATGAACGAATAAGATCGCTCCGACAAGAACGCAAATGGACACAAGCTGAATTAGCTGATCGGGCCAATATCCAACAGAAACAGATTTCTGCTTATGAAACGGGTCAGAATAGTCCATCCACGGAAATTTTAATCCGATTGGTCAAGGCGTTTGATGTTAGCTTGGATTACTTAGTGTTTTCAAAAGAGGGGCAAAACGCTAAAGTACAGGTAAAAGACAGAGAATTACTTAGATACTTTGAAATTTTGGATAGCTACCCGGAAGTTGAGAGAAGCATTGCTAAAGAGATCCTTGACTTGGTTATGGCGAAGCACAAGTTTAAAGAACTCGCCAGTAATATCTGACTGAATCTCAAAGCCGTTAAATTTTTTTGACATACGACTATCATAAGGTAATTATGTTACAAGATATTAAAAAAGAAGTTTTAAGTCTTAAGGCCATCGATAAGATTCATTTGGTGGAATTCATATTAACTAATCTAGACAAACCCGATCCAGACATTGAACAGAAATGGATTGATGAATCAGAGAACCGTTTTCAACTTTATAAAAAGGGAAAGATAAAAGGAGTATCATTAACAGATGCTAAAAAGAGGCTCGATAAATGGACGTAGTGTTTCTTGATTTGGCTCTTAAGGAAGCAGATGAGGCGATTGAATACTATGAGGACCAAATGCGCGATCTTGGAAAATCCTTTTTTAATGAATTATTCTCTTCAATTGACATCATTCTTCAACATCCGAAAGCCTGGACAAAAGTAGGTGACAAAACGAGAAGATGTTTATTGAAACGGTTTCCATATTTTATTTTTTATATTGATGAACCTGAACAAATTACCATCACAGCGGTGGGGCACCAACACCGTGATCCTGAATATTTCTCTGATAGAGGTGTTTAAAATTTTAAAATCCTTAAAGCATATTTAGAGGTATTTTACTTAGTCTTTTTTAAAGTTAAATTTATACAAAACATAAGCATTTTTTCCGGTTTGTGGCGGTGGGGGAAATCGCCAGGTTTTGATTCTAGAGATCAGACATTGCTCCAAACCAGGATGGTTAATCTGAGAAGAGACAACCTCTGGTGATATTGGCTCACCATCTGGGGATACCTGCCAATCGACCGAGATTATCCCATCTGTGACCTTTGGCACTGGTCTTGATTTTAAAAAATCAAGATAACAAGCGTTCATCTCCTTCCATTTTTTGGTAATGGTATTGCGGACCTCATTTTTCACATAGGGTGGCACTTCTGACTTACGGGGCTTTTTTTTAGTAGAGCTGGTCGGTGCGGGTTGATAAACGGTTTTAGTTTGTGGTTCTCTTAAAACGATTATTAGTAGTAACGCAAAAATAACGATTAATAGAATGATAATCAGGATTGTTTTTCCCTTGTCTGTAAGGTACTTCTCTTTGAAGCTCATTTTAAATTTTTTGATGTTGTTGTAAGTTAATAGGATTTTTAACTGGAATATACCTTATTAGAAACGTGACTACCAGATGATCGGGACTGAATTTGTTATTTGATGGTGAGTTGCCAAGAAAAACTGTGCTGTTCCATGGCAACCGTGTCAAAATTCATCACTTTTTGTACTTAAAAATCTGTTGTCTACTTAAACAGATAAACTGCACCAGAGGCATTGTTAGAGTTATCAGTGCTACCATTGCTGGTGATTGTGGTTTGATTAGAACTTTCGGCGTTAGCACCAACAACGATATTCCCACTAGATACAGAAAGTGAGTAGCCGAATTGATCCCCTGCATTATTATTATCAGCTTTAATATAAGCCTTTTGCATCCAAGTTGTTCCATTACGAGTGAAGACATAAACCGCCCCAGAATTTGAATCATCAATGCTGCCATCACTGGTGATGGTGATCTGATTGGAATCTTCATCTCTTGCGCCAACGGCTAAGGTGTCGCCAGAGATGGAAACTGAGAAGCCGAAAGAGTCACGGGCAGCATTATTGTCAGCTTTAATATAAGCACTTTGTATTGGAAGTTGTTTTGTTATTGTTACAGTATAGTCCAGAGTTGTACTATCAGGCGCTGTTACTGTATAAGTTACAGGGTTGGAAAAGTCATTGGCAGTTGTACGGCTCTTATATCTATAAAAAAGGGCACGGAAACAGTTATATCTGTTCCGTCGATCGAGGTTATTACATCGGATGATAGAGCAGTGTTCGCACTATCGGTAAAACTAAAAGTGGTTATGGATTTTCTAGAATCGTCTGCTATTATAACTGTTATTTTATAATTCTGTGTCGTACCATCCGCCGCAGTAACCGTATAGGTGACAGCACTGGTGAAATCATTAGCAGTCGTACCGCTGTTTTGTGTTGTACTGCCCACAGAAACGTTTGATCCGTCCGTCGTAAAGGTCGCTATCAAAGCACTTACGTCTGTTCCAAAGGGTACGGTAGCTGTAATATTCGTTCCGGCGACTGTAGCTGTTACATCAGATGAAAGAGCTGAATTGGCAGCTGCGGTAAAGCTGAATGCTGTTATTGCTTTGGTATCACTTTTTTCCTCTTCTTCTTTGCATCCTGTAAGAGTGCTTAAGAGAAGCAGGCTCAAAAATGCAAAAAGAAACATTTTTTTTGATTTCATTAAAATTTACTCCCTTTTTTAGTTTTCAATCCAGACCTAAACCGATAACTCTGCCCGTTGGCCGATGTAGAGAGATACCAATTCCGTCATAGAGTTTGCGGACCCATCTTTCATTCTTTATTTTTTTGTCATATACTGATGTTAAGATCTTAAATAGTCGAGAGTTTTAGTCAAGAAAAATCAAGGGATCAAAAGGGGATAAAACGAGTATAAAAAACCTGAAAATACTGAAATACATGAGGGTTTTACATTCATCGATTATCAAATCGACACTTGTTTGATGGAATATTTTAGGAATATATAGAATGAAACAAGGCCGGGAGAAGAGATTAGCAATTACTTCGAGGATGAGAGTTTTTTTTGTATTGTGCTGGATAATATTGCACAGATCATCATATCGATAAAAAATCCCGCCAGAATACCGAATAAATATGGAAGAGTCCTCTGAAGGAGAACCTCATGAAGGAAATGTGGAAGAGCATGTCTTTATTATTTGATATCATAAGTATTTAGGTTTGAATTTGCCAGATATATAAACTTGGAGGAGAGATGAAAAAATTAAGCAGTAAGAATCAAAAATGGTTGAAGAGCTTTCATATATTTTTTGCGGCGGTGTGGATTGGTGCAGGGGTATGCCTGATTATGATGCAAAGTTTTCTGGAAGCAAATTCCGGGCAGATGTTGTACGGGATAAACATCTCAATGAAGTTAATAGATGATTTTGTGATTATCCCGGCAGCAATCGGAAGCCTGTTAACGGGATTAATCTATTCAATCTGGACCCGGTGGGGCTTTTTTAAACATAATTGGATTATCGTAAAGTGGATTATTAATATTGGTGGAATTATATTTGGAACTTTCTGGCTGGGACCTTGGATGAACAGCATGCCTCCTATATCTGAATCTTTGGGTATGAAAGCGTTGTCGGATGCAGTCTATATGAACAATAATCTGATGAATCAGATTTTTGGATCCATTCAGGTGGCGACACTGATTTTTGCGGCGTTTATCTCTGTTCTCAAACCTTGGAAAAAACAAAAAAATGTTGAAAAGCTGAAACAGACATAAAATCTCACTCTGTAGCGATCCTCTGGTACCTTTCCAAAGAATTTTGATGTTATGATAAATTGAGCCAGTAATAAACAATTGGTAGATATGAAAAATAGAAATAGTGTGTTAGGTGAAGGTTCTTTCTCTCTGAGCTTCGGGAATTCAGGTGAAATTGCTCATTTTTATCAGGCAAATGGTTTTCCGCTGGGTATATATCAGCCATTGTTATCCAGATTAGGTCAAAATTTAAATCTCCACGCACTGGCTTTGAGACCCACATGGTCCAATATTGGAGATCCGCCTCAAAACAGATCCTGGGAAATTTACGCAAATGATTTAATTCTCTATATCGAAGCCAATTTTAAGGACCCCATTATTGCCATTGGACATTCCATGGGGGCAACCTGTACAGCTATAGCTGCAAAGGCACGACCGGATCTGTTTAAAGCGCTGGTTTTAATTGAACCCGCTATGGTATCCAAACCGCTTGCCTGGTTAATTTCGATTTCCCCAAAAGTTATCATGAATAAGATAGAGCCGGTTCGAAGTACTTTAAAGAGGAGGGAGATCTGGTCTTCCAGGGATGAATTTGAGAAAAGCTATCGAATAAAGTCTATGTTTAAGGGGTTCAATGAAGAAGCAATGGAAGCTCTGATTCAGTATGGGATTACAGAAACAGCTGATGGAAATTACAAATTTGACTTTCCTAGATTATGGGAGGCTCATAATTATAGAAAACCACCGAATATAATGCGAATACTGACAAATCTTGATATTCCATGTGTAGCTATTCGTGGCAAGCCTTCGATCTTTTTATCAGAATCAATGTGGCAGGAGTGGAAAAGTCACAGTAAAAGGTCTGTTTTTTTTGAGAATCTCGAACAAGGGCATCTTTTCCCTCTTGAGAATCCGGAAAATTGTAACGAGCTGATCCAAAAGGGATTATCTGCTATAAAAATAGATTGATTGTCGCCTAACAGAATCAATTAAATAATCACTCAATTGATCAGATGTATGAGTAAAAAATCCATATCAAACTTTTGTTCTATTAACCTTCGAACCGATTTAATTTGGCTGAACAGATTGGTTACTTCTTAGGTTCGGCATATAAAGTAAACAAGAAACGTGTCTAAGACCTCATGCTCTCTGATCTACTTCTTAATAGCCCTATCTCACAATCTGTATTTTTCAAATAAAGTACCTTCTATTATATGTAAAAGTGTGTTCAAAATTTGTAATTTTGTGTATTTCAATTTTATCCGATACCTTATACAATATAGTTGTGATCAGTTAATAGAGAACGGATCATAATAAACATAAATCTGTAACCCAATTGAGTTATGGAGATAAATGGCAATAAGAACCGATATAATAGAGTTAATAAAAATGATGAGGAAAATCGTTTTTAAGAAAATCCTTCAATCCGGTCGAAAAGTAGCGATGGTATTGTTATTATTTATTGGCATAATAATTACATCATTATCCTGCAGCCCGGCCCCGACAAAATCAATGATAATGAGACAAAAAGCGATCGAGAATTCACCGCAATGGCAGGAGGGACAGTTCAAAAACTCACTCAAACGTGTGGATGGTTCCTTATGGAAGATGTTAGGTTCATATATTAGTAATGATGCAGAATTTACGGTGCCTGATAGGCCTGTGCCGACGGTTAATCGAGAAAAAAAAGATTTTAGTCAATTGCCGGAAAATGGTTTACGGGTAACCTGGCTTGGACATTCAAGTACGTTGGTTGAAATTGATGGTTACCGTATTTTAATTGATCCGGTCTGGGAAAAGCGGGTTTCGCCTATTTCCTGGATGGGCCCGAAACGATTCTTTGCTCCTCCTTTATCCTTGAATGATCTGCCTGAATTGGATGTGGTGTTGATTTCTCATGACCATTTTGATCATCTGGACAAGAAGACCATTGAGGCGCTTAAAGATCGAGTTCCTCTGTTTGCGGTTCCACTGGGAGTGGGTGCCCATCTGGAAGCGTGGGGCATAGACCCAGCGCGAATCACTGAATGTGATTGGTGGGATGAATTAAAGTTGGGTAAGCTAACTTTAACCGCCACTCCAGGCCGTCATTTTTCAGGTCGATCTTTGATTTCAATGTTTGCAAATAAGACCTTATGGGCTGGATGGTCAATGGTCGGTCCGGAACATCGGGTTTACTATAGCGGAGATACGGCTATGTTTCCTGGGTTTACTGAAATTGGTGACCGCCTGGGACCATTCGATTTGACCCTGATTGAAGTAGGTGCCTATAACCGTTTGTGGACTGATGTGCATCTGGGGCCTGAACAGGCAGTTCAAGCCCATCAAATGGTGCGTGGTAAACTGATGATGCCAGTGCATTGGGGGACGTTTGATCTGGCTCTGCATAACTGGACTGAACCCGCAGAACGATTAATTGTCGCTGCAGGGGATTCTGGTAGTTCACTGGTATTTCCGAAACCGGGAGAAAGTATTGATCCAAAGACGGTGCCTATGATGACCCGTTGGTGGCCTGAATTGCCCTGGCAAAAGGCAGAGGATGCTCCGATTGTCTCAACAGGTTTGAATAACAAAACTTTAACAGGTATTACCGAAAATCAGATGTTTCAGGATGAGAAACCTTTGCAGACCCATCCTCTGTGATTGTGGCAAATTATCTTTTATCTCATGTTCATCCTAATTGTATCACCCTAGTTCTTTGATCCTAGATGAAGCTGTACCTTTTTAACCATTTTTTTGGCCACTAAGGTCGATTTCGTCAATACTGAAGCAGAGGAAAAGGCATCAATCTGCGGAGTCTTGTCCACTTTTTCTGGACTGCCTGCGGTTATCAGCATAACGAGTTTCTCTTTCTCAGGTATTTTATTTAAAAATTCTTTGACTTCACTGGGGTAACTCATCATGGTGTAAGCACCGAGAATGGCAATAACGTCGTAATCAGCAGTAGGTTCATCATTTAAGTGTGAAATGCTAATTCTTTTTATGTAGCACAAATCATTTTGAAGTGACTTTTCCATTTCAGCTACGACCCGATTTTTGAATTCTGTTGGCTGAGTTGCAATCAATACTTTGTTACTGCAAGTTATTTTATTGCCTATTTCAGATGTTTGTACGGCTGCTGTTGAACATCCTACCAAGACTATAAACAGTAGGTATTGAAAGCGTATTTTTATTTGGCGAATCATCTCAAATCTCCTTTTTAAATTAGAATCCAGAACGAGGTACCGGAACTGTATTAAAGCCCTATTCCCTTTTTGTCAGCTGAAATTTCAGGAAAAAAACTAAATGGTCATTTTTGCAAATAAACACGTTTTTTTTGTTTAAATATTTCGGTCATATGCTCAGG
>Ga0307989_1000061_pt1 | contig 84833 bp, 79 predicted proteins | sample EllFjometagen185_FD_203164 | JGI IMG/M metagenome (GOLD analysis project Ga0307989, IMG submission 203164) | Marine microbial communities from Ellis Fjord, Antarctic Ocean - #185 | ecosystem: Environmental > Aquatic > Marine > Unclassified | place: Southern Ocean | collected 2014-10-08 | reverse complement strand
AGGGGTTAAATTAAAGGTCTACGAGTGTGAACACGGAAATGGCTGGCATTTAACAAAATCATAGGGATTCTGATCTCCCTAACTCTATCAGTTCTAGATGGTTCTCATCTGTCAAGCAAAACTAAAACCGAATATTGATCTAGATATTATTGAAACTCACTCCCCAGCGAGTCTATGGTGGGTTCCCATTGGTATTTCCGTAATGCAATAATTCCTGCTGGACTAAAGACAATCCCTTCATGCTCAAGGAGCTTCCTCTGCGCAGCCCCGCCCATCTCCAAATTAAGGCTGATCTTGCCCTGGGCATTGATCACGCGATGCCAGGGAATATCGTCAGAGGGTACAGCATGGAGAGCATAACCAACTTGTCTCGCCTGCCTGTAATAACCTGCGAGTGTGGCGATTTGACCATAAGTCGCCACTTTTCCAGAAGGGATTTGCTTCACGATTGTGTAAATTTGCTCCCACTTGCTCTGTTTGGCCATAGCTCCTGATTCCCATCATATTTTGCAAAACTCATCTAGCCATTAGTACGCCTATCATTGGTGGCATTAAAACACACCCACATCTGGAAAAGGAAAGCTAATTGTTTACAATCTTTTCAGGTTGATGATCATCTTGATTTTGAGGTAGGATTCATCACGGGTTCCACCATGAGCGATATTATCGGTGATCTCTAACTCCAGATCATGCTATAATGTTTTTCAGTAAAGATAACGGTTCTAGGAAGTGCGGGATCTATTGTGGTAATATTGCTCCCTGCGATGTAAACGACGGTGATAATTTTCCGAGCTCCAATGATTGATGCTCCCATCAACCTATCCCATCTTCTTCTTCGACTTCTTTCTACTTTTTTTCTTTTTTATTTGATTTCTATTCTCGTTAAAATAATTGGCCATGATCTTTGAGACACTTACTGGAACAACCTTTTTAATCGCCTGCTTCGGTTTGAATAGTTTCCGCTTTCGAAAATGTCTCTCATCCCACTTATCTTTTAATTTGGTAACCTCCATGAAGTAGAGACGCACCTTGTATCGGCCTCCCATTTTTTCATAAGTGTAGGTACCAATTTCTTCTGGTAAAACATGCCCCTTGATGCCGGCCTCTTCCAGGGCTTCCTTTGCAGCAGATTCCTGAGCAGATAATTCCCATTCAATGGAGCCTTTAGGGGTAATCCAGCGCTTACTCCCCCTGGCGGTAATGAGTACAACCTTACCCTGGTACACAGGGATAACACCCGATTGTTTGAAATATTTTTGTTTTGTGCGAGATGCCAAAAGAAACCTGATCAGTCTTCTATCGATTCAGGGAAAAAAGACAGGTTAAAAAACGCTCCCTGGTCACTTCCAAACTTAACGGTTCCACCTAGCTGATCCTGACCCAACATGTGGACTAACTTCATCCCCAATGAGTCACTTTCTTCATAGTTGAAGTCACTTGGATAGCCACAGCCAGTATCCTCTATCCGCAGTCTGATCAAATCATCTTTTCCTTGAGATAGCTTCAAGGAAATGACCGGATTGTGATCACAATTTTCGCTAAAAGCATATTTTAATGAGTTGGTTATAAGTTCGTTGACGATTAGTCCATTGGGAATGGCCTCTCGAGGCCCAACAATGACTTCATCTGCGTCACATTTAAGTTCAATCTTCATATCGCGTGGAGCTTGAGCCGTTATGAGATCTTCAGCAATAGAACACAGATAATTGCCGAGATCTAAATTGTTAAATGTCTCTGACCGATAGAGTCTCTCATTGAGCAGAGACATAGTTCTGAGCCGATCACGACTCACTTCAAAAGCAGCCTTAACCTTTTTATCGTCAAATTTTTGTGCTTCAAGAAAGAGTAAACTTCCAGCCAGGTTAAAATTATTTTTCACCCGATGGTTAATTTCTCGTAACAGAGCCTCTTTTTCTGCCAGCAGACGCTCCTTATCATGGAGTAAGTTTTGATGCCACATCTCCAATTGTTTCCGATCACTAACATCATGCAGTGTAACCAGAATAGATCGTAATAAGCCTGCTTTGTCGAAAAGTTCTGACAACCTCAGATCAAAATAACTCAGATTATCCCCCACCATCAGGGCCACTTCAATATCTCTTGATTTCACAGCCTCTTGTAATGCCTTAGGAAAATTTTCGAGGCCTTTCGGGAGACCCCTTTTATCAGCAATCACAAAAAGATGCTTGGCCGCCTTATTCAAATCCATCAAGTTATACTTATGATCAAAAACCAGAATAGCATCTGATACATCTGAAAAAAGACGACTGTAAGCAGCTGGGATGGCATTCAAAAAATCGTACTTAATCGTGCTAATACCCAGTAGGATAACCGAGGCAATCACCCCGTAGGGCGTTATGTAGAGATAGGGCCAAGGATTAAGATCAAAGGTGCGCACCAGATCAAAGACAAATGGAATCGTCAAAGCTAAAATTAAAAGATTCAATTCTTGCCGTCTCTGTTTGGGTATATGGAATAAACCCCAAAACATGAGTGCCAACGAAATTCCCAAAATAAAGTAAAGGTAAACTGTAATGAGAACTGGAATAAAGCCGATGGTCTCATGCACATACGTAAAGCCATCATGAGATACAATGCTGAGATTTTCCCAGAAAAGGCCATGTAATGGATCCGTAAGTTCCATGATGCCTGCAGCGACCGGAAAAAAGATCAACAGGCTCACACTCTTCCAATTGATCCAAGTATCATAACCAAAATATTCCAGAATAAAGAACAGGATAGCGAGAGGAATCAATATTGTGATAAAAACCATGAGATAGAAAAAAAGTATCTGTACGGTTGGGTTTGCCGACAATAACTGAGCGCTGAAAAATGTGCCCTGCAACAAAACCGCCGTACCAAAAACCATAAAATTAGTGACCACTCTTCCCCGATTCCTTTGAGCCACGAGGCGCATCAGGAATGAGAGGACTCCAATCCCCAGGATGATGGGAAAACTATAGGGGTTAAATTGCATAATCAGATTACAATATTCGCTTTATTGTCTTAATTCAGAAACCCGCTTTAAGAGACTGCCATCTTCAAAATATCGATAAAGGTCCTTACCTGGACAAAGTGTCTCTACATAATCTTTATGTGTTTTAATAAGGTCAGCAGGGACATCATATTTCTCTGCAAGAAGAGATATCAGTTTTGCTAACTGTTCAAATTGAGTTTTACTAATGATCTGGTGCTCATAATTCCCCATGACACAAATGAGAGCATGGCCACGGACATCATAACTTGTATTTGTATCACCAGGGTATTTGATAGGTCGTGTTTCATAGATATTACCCTTCAGATCAATCATATAGTGATAAGGATTATCTATCCAGTTTTTTTCAGATTGACTCCAGGATTGCAACCCTCGAAGATATTTGATAACATCCTTATCTTCTGGAAAATCCTCTCCACCGTGATGGATGGTAATATATTTAATTTCGTGAGTTGGAATACTATCTGTGAGGGGCACCCATCCCCAATCTGATCGAGTAATTATTTCCAGAACAGGTGCAGGTTCTACAAGAGAAACGGGTGTAGCTGTTTCCACCTTCTGGGCACAAGTCCATAACAACAGCGTTGACATTATTGTCAGTGCAATTCTTTGGGTCATTTCAAGTTCCTTTGCTTTGATCACAACATAGTCGGATATGGACTAGATGTCAGCATATTTATTAATGTCTAGGGTCCAAACCTGGGCAAAATCACCTGGAGCAGAGTCAACTCACAGCTTGGATAATCCAGAATGAAATATAAATACTCTCTCTTCATATTCCGACTATTTTGAGGGTAACAAAGGAGTGATGAATGCGAATTATTTCATGGAATGTTAACGGTATTCGTGCCGTTGTTAAAAAGGGGTTTTGGGATTGGTTCAATCTAACAACGCCCGATATAATGTGTTTTCAGGAAACGAAGGCTCAACCGGATCAACTGGATGAATCCTTAACCAAGCCATTGGGTTATCATGCTTACTATCATTCTGCTGAGCGTAAAGGTTATAGTAGCGTCGCAACCTGGTCTAAGAAAAAACCTCTTTCAGTGGAAACGGCTATTCTGGATGATGCTTTCAACCGTGAAGGTCGTATTGTACTGACTGAACATGATAAATTCTTTCTCTATAATGTGTATTTCCCCAATGGCCAAAAAGATCAGGATAGACTTGATTATAAATTGCGATTCTATGGTGCCCTCATTGAACACATGCGTGAAAAGGATAAGATTAAACCTGTTATCGTTGTTGGTGATTTTAATACCGCTCATACAGATATTGATTTAGCGCGACCCAAGCCCAACGAAAAGACCTCAGGCTTCCTCCCCGAAGAGCGTGTGTGGGTTGATCGGTATCTTGATACAGGATTTGTTGATACTTTCAGGAAAGAATATCCAGATGCCAAGGGGTACTATTCCTGGTGGAGTTTCCGAGCCAATTCACGTGTGAATAATGTGGGCTGGAGAATCGACTACTTTCTGGTAAGCGAAAAGATAGAAGACCAGGTTGAAGCCTCTCGGATTCACCCCAATGTAATGGGATCAGATCATTGTCCCATCAGCTTAGTCCTCAAATAATTATCCAGCCAAGCTGGGATTCCGATCCCAGCTTAGAGAAATGATTTTATAATGCCTGAACTTCCTGAAGTTGAAACCGTCGTCCGTGGTCTCCAACAAACCATTGTTGGTGAGACCATTATGGACCTGGAAGTACCCTGTGATAAAGCCCTGGATGCTGAGAATGCCTATGATGATCTGGTTGGGAAAAAGATTATTCGCGTAAGCCGTAGGGCCAAATTCATCATCATTGAGTTAGAAAAAGGGGCCCTGGTTGTTCATCTACGAATGACTGGGAAACTGACCCCGGTTTTTCCAGAAAAATGGATTACGGTGGTGCTGCACTTTGAATCTGGAAATTCTCTTTATTTCCAAGATATGCGAAAATTTGGCCGTATGATCTATGCACATAATCCAAAAGATCTATTAGGCCATTTAGGCCCTGAACCACTAAGTTCTGAATTTACAGCTGTTGTATTTCTGAAAATACTGAAGGCCAAAAAACGAATTATAAAACCACTCCTCCTGGATCAGACTTTCTTATCTGGATTGGGAAATATCTATGTAGATGAAGCCCTATTTCAAGCTGGAATTCAGCCAGAAAGTATTGCCTCCAAAATTCCCCGGGGGAAGGCAATTCTACTGCACCAAGCAATTCAGAGTATTCTGAGCGCCAGTATTAAGGCTCAAGGGACAACGGTTTTGAATTTCAGCCATGGTGATAACCAGAGTGGTACCTATCAGGCGGCTTTACAGGTCTATGGGAGAAAAGCTGAACCTTGTGTCCTCTGCAAAACACCTATTGAAAAAATCAAACTTGGGCAAAGAGGCACCCACTATTGTCCGAAGTGTCAGAATAAATACTGATTATAGAAGATCAAAACGGAGGCTGAGCTCGTCGAAGCCAAGTTGGACAACCTGCCCAGACCCTTGACATCTCGGTATGCTCAACGTCTTGAGTTAGGCTGTTTTGGGAGATTGAACTTTCAAGATAAGAAAGATGAGGCCCGTCATGACAATACTCATGGAAAAGATATAGAGTGTGGAATACCCAAAGGTTTCTACAATGAGACCGGCAATTGATATATATATAATAATGAAAGGAGCTGCTGCAGTATCCAGTGCGGCATAGTAAAGTTTTCGATCTCCCTGTTCACCAGCAAATTCATAAACATAAACCATAAATGAAGACTGTGCGGAACCAAAGCCCATTCCCACAAAGAAAAACACCAGATAGGCCATCCAGGGTTCAGTCGCCAAAAGAGCCGTAATACCAGCCAGGAGATGACCAACAAAAAAGCCACTTACGGCTAGCTTTCTTCCGTATTTATCGCCAATATATCCAAGGACCATATTGAAAATGGCCTGACCCGCTACAAGAAAAAATGTAAAACTACCAGCACTACTCAAGGGTAATCCAAATCTGCTCTGCAAGTCAACGCCATAAAAAGCCAGGGGCATCATAGTGGCAGCACTCAGGATGCGGCTGATAATATAATTTCGGTAATTTCGATCCCCTGTGTAAATAGCCTTTAACCTGCGCCACCACGCTTTGGGTTGTTCAATTAATGCTTGGGGTGGATGGATGACCTTGATAAACATGAAGAAGACATTCCCTATCATGATTGCACCAGTCATAATTAAAAAAGCCAAACCAAAATTATGGGGGAAACCAATACTCTCTTTTGCGAGGACTTCCTTGAGAACATACCCCCCGGCCATGCCCATAATTGCATTGACCGTAAATGTAATCCCGAAAAATCGGCCCCGTCGACCAGGCAGGGTGACAGAGGCCAGAAAATCAGCCCAGACTGGAACCAAAAAGCCGACACCCAATGACCAAATAACCCAAAGAATGATGTAGGCCAGGACTCCCGATTCTCCAGTAAATCCGAACTTGTAAAAGGCCAATCCGATCAGAAATGCTACAGGGGCCAGAGCAAAGTGAAAAATTATATTCAATTTTTTAATATCTGTCGACCCATGGAAAAGAGCTGCTGAAAGCAGCTGGGGCAGGGCCAGGAGAAGGATGAAACCGCCAGGAATAATACCAATAATAAAGGCTGAAGCCCCCATTTGAGCTAAAAACATGGGGATTACTGAGTTCATATTATGAAAGGCCATGGCAAACCCCCACAGACCTTCACCCATGGCATTGAAAATAGTATTGCGTGTGTGAATCTTCTGTGGACGCATGCTCTCCATGCCAGCAATGTAATTTGTTGTGAGGCTAAAATTTCATTTGATTCTTGGGTTTATGGTGAAACATTTAGGCTTAACTAAGGAGCAGATATGTCCATATTTATTGATTCAGCTGATTTAAACCAGATTCAAGCGAGTTGTGAGTTGGGTTGGGTTAAAGGAGTTACCACAAACCCCCTCTTGTTGTCTCAGGCAGGTATGCCAGCCGATAGTCTGTTGGCCGCCATCAAACAACTTTGCTCGGGACCTGTATTCTATCAACTCATGGCTAAAGACTTTGATCAGATGATACGGGAAGCTTACAAAGCTCAAGAAATATTGGATCAACAGCTTATTCTTAAGCTACCTCCCAATGACTTGGGGTTTAGGGTATGTGCCCAACTCTCCACAAAATTTATTTGCTGTCCTACTGCAATCTATTCTCCAGCGCAAGCTTTGATTGCAAGAGAAGCGGGCGCTCAATACATCGCTATTTATGTGAATCGTGCATCACGACTTCTGGGTGACGGAATCAAACTAGTCCGGGACACATCTGCTGTTTTGCAGGGGTGTCGTACTGAAATACTGGCGGCTAGTATTAAATCTCCACTTGAAGCAGCGGATGCAGTGAGTGCTGGAGCTCAACACCTCACCCTCCCCTATGAGACCTTGATTCAGATGTCTTCACATGAGTTTAGTGAAGCTGCCGTGAATCAATTCCAGAAAAATGGATTGGGGCTAAACCTGTAACTCTATATTTTTGCGGGCTAAGCTATATCAATTAAACCAAGCCAAGTAGAATTGAACGATATTTGGTTTCTGCATCATCTGAGCGACTCAGTAGAATGATGGGGACTTTGGCTCCCACAATAACGCCTCCAACTTTACAGCCCCCCAGAGATGACAGACCTTTTACCAGATGGTTGGCAGCTGTTGTATTGGGCATGAGGAAGACATCCACTTCGCCAGATATATTCGATTTTAAACCCTTCTGCCTGGCAGCTGAAGCGGAGAGCGCCACATCTGGAGCAATGGGTCCTTCAATTCGAAATTGATCACCAATTTCTTTAACGACTGCTTGAGCAACTACGGTTTCTGGAATTTTTTGATTGACCGTTTCAACCAGAGTCATCATGGCAAAACGCGGGTCATCATTACCTAGACCCTTTAAGTAGATCGCAATATTGTGGATCATGTGAATATAGGTTTGTTTATCGAATTGGAGATTGATACCTCCGTCACTTATAAAGAGAAGTTTGTGATACGATGGGGATTCAATCACTGCAATATGATTTAGCAATTCGCCCTGACGGAGACCAAGATCTCTATCCAGGACAGCTTTTAGTAATGCACCTGTTGAAATTTTACCCTTCATGAGGAGGTCTGCTCTCCCCTGATGAATCAAGGCGACAGCATCTTTGGCAGAAGCTTGAGAATCGACGATTTCAAAATCAGGAGTATCCCCGGGGATCAGGGTTTGAATTTTCCGCCGGTCCCCAACTAATATAAATTGAGCGACTCCCTCTCGTTGAGCTTTGCTGGCTACTTCAATTAGGATAGGATCTTCAGCGGCGACAAGCGCAACTCGTTTGGGTATTGATCCCTTGATCAATTCATGTAATTCATCAAAACTAGATATCATTTCCATCCCCTATAAACAAAAAGTGACTGCTTATCAATATCCATGATAAGCAGCCACGATGCAATCAGCTCTTCTTGAAATATTTATACCAATTACACCTTAATCACCAAGGAAGGAACGGATTCCAAATTTAACCAGGACTTCTTTGGTGTCGATATCTTCCGCAGCAGTCCCTTTTTCAAAATTATATTCAGCTTCAATGGAAAGGCCGACATTTTTGGCCAAATTCAGTAAGACACCAACACTGGCAGTCAGTCCCAATTCGTTTGTGTCAGAAGATATTTCTTCCTCATCCTCGAATTCTTTTTTTACAAGATAATTTGCACCACCTTTAATAAAAGGTGTGAGCTCACTACGCTTTCCGCCAAGAAAGAAATATGCCCGAGGACCAAATTTTTTATCAATGAACTCTTTCTGTACTACTTCATCAAAAAGGGTCTCAACCTCTTCAAAACTTTTGTCATATCCAAACTCAAGTCCCACAGCAATTTGAGGAAAGAGGAAGAGTGCTCCGTCGATGCCTAGGTTCCATTCTGAACTCTTTAAGTCCTGATCAAGGTCCGTCGTATAGGTTCCAGATCCAGAGATCATAATTGTACCTGAGCCACGGGATGTTGAATATGATGTTTGGGCGTTAATGGCCATCATCGCGCCTGATAAACCGATTACAACTAAAATTAGTACCATTCTTTTCATGTTTAACTCCTTAAAGTCTTTTCTTTATAAAAACCGCTTAAAACTACTTCTACTGCTCAATATTTCTGTGATTGGAATCATCTCTAAACTTAATTGTGATATCTAACACATTCAAACCTAAGATTAGATCTCTATGATATCAAAATAATTTAGCAATGCTCACACCAGCCCATACAGCAATGAGCGTTCCCCCAACATTTCCCAGGATATTCATCCCAGCAAAAAGCCAGGCTCCTCCCCGGATAAGATTGAATGTTTCCAGAGAAAAGGTGGAATAGGTTGTAAATGCACCCAGCAGGCCGACCAAGATAAATAACCGAAGCTCTTGACTAATCATGGCCTTCTCCAGGAACAAGCTTGCCAGGAGCCCCAGCAGGAAACTGCCTATCAAATTCACGGATAGGGTTCCAAAGGGAAAGCGATCACTCATTTTTTGAGCTAGGCCACTTACCCAGAAACGGCTAATGGCCCCAATAAATCCACCTAAGCCAACACTCATAAGTTTACCTATATCAAACATCGTGTTGATCCTCTTTTCTAATGGGTGGAATGAGAAAAACATCATCTATCACCGCCACAGGCATGTTATTAAAATACACCCCGCCGGCTCCTGCCAGTAAAACAGACAGAATGATCCAGATCCAACCCAGGTCAGCCAGCGTGTTTACCTCCTCCAGATCAGTAATAAATAATCCAGAAAAAGAGGAAAGATTAAAAACCCCATGAACCAAAACCGGCACCAGGAGGTTACCTGTCTTCACCATGAGCCAGGCTAAAAGAAGTGCCAGCAATACGAGCTCTATTAATGCCGGCAGATAAAATAAGTAGGCGACATGGAAGAGAGCGAAAATGACTGTCGGCACAATCATAGCGGGAAGCAAAGAGCCATAGCGATAGAAAAGACTCTGTTGTAAAATTCCTCTAAATATCAATTCCTCAACAACGGGAGCCACCAGACTACCGGCAATAATCAATAAGAGGAGGTCAAAAAAGCTACCTTGAGACAGGTTGGTCTCTAAATCTTTTAAGAAATCAGGTATGGGGAAAAAGGGTAGGATAAGAATTTCAAAAACAGACACCAATCCAATAGCACCCACAACCATGACCAGGGCCATCATCCATGTGATTGGGGCAATGGGCTTCAAAGGTATAACTTGACGAAGTGTCAGACCTCTTTGTTTGAGAATAAAATATGGTGGAATCAGAATAGCACATTCCCCAAGTAAAATAATCAGCCGATCGACCAGAATAGATTCTCCTGAACCAGCTGATATACTTTGAAACATAAGGCTGACAAAAAGCCCCAGGAACATACTGGCACCAGCCAATAAAAGTGCTTCACGTTGTACAAATATATGGAGTGGTTTTTGGGTCATGATGATATTTTATCTAAGAGAATTTGCTTTCGTTGTACTTAGTAACCCCCGACTTATATTTCGATTTCACTCAATAACCAAGTCGTGGGTTACTGAGCATCTACACTTTTAAAAATAAAAAAGGGTGAAAATGATGGTAATAAAACCATCACTTCCACCCCGGAATAACTTAGTCAGGTCGGATTACTCTTTAATAACCCAAACTTTAACTTCAGCTTTGATCTCAAATGCAACCTTGATTGGAATATTATAAATACCCAATGCCTTGAGAGGTTCCTCAAGTAGGATGTCACGTTTATCAATTTCGTATCCCTTGGCAGCTAACAAGGCAGCAATATCTGCAGCTGTTATGGCACCAAAGACTTTGTCTTCTTCTCCAACCTTGACGGAAGTTTCTAAAGACAAATTGCTAAGTTTAGCAGCCAATTGTTCTGCCTGGACAGTCGCTCTGGCATTCCGATTATCTTTCAGCTTTTTCTCTTCTTCGAAAACGCGTAAAAAACTACGGGTTGCTGGATAGGCTAGCTTCTGAGGAATCAGATAATTGCGTGCGAAACCAGCTTTAACATTTACAGTTGCACCGGCTAAGCCAACTGACTCAACATCTTCACGTAATATAATTTTCATGATCAGTTCCTCTCACTTAGGCGTTTTTTACGTCATTGGTGTAAGGTAGCAATGCAATATTACGAGCACGCTTAATAGCAGTTACCATCGACCTTTGATGCCGGGCACAGGTTCCTGTGATACGACGAGGAAGAATTTTTCCCTGCTCTGTGACGAAACGACGCAGCATTGTGGGATTTTTATAATCAATTTGCATTTTTTTATTCTCACAAAATTTGCAAATCTTTTTTCTGTATGTGAACATTTTCATACTAATTACTCACTTTCTCTAATCCAGCCAATCACTCTGCGTCAGCAGGTTTATCAGCATCTTCTTTTACAACTGCAGCAGGAGCTTTTTCAGCTTCAGGTGCACTTACTGCTTCGGCCGGCGCAGGTGTATCGGTAGTTTCTGGCTTAGCAGGAGCTTCCTCAGCGGGTGCTGCTTTCTCAGAACGACCTTCATATGGTTTTCTGCTTGAACGATCATCATCACCATACTGTCGGGGTTTACGACCGCCACTATAGGCTGGTTTCCGTCGATCTGTTTCATAAGCTTGAGGAACGGCCAGGGTTTCGAAATCAGGGAAATCATCCAACCGAATGGTCATATAGTGGAGGACCCCTTTTTCGATCTCAATTTCACGGTGAAAGTCCTCTAGCTGAGGATCTTCTCCCTGAAAATGAAGGAGGATATAATTTCCGTACCGTTCTTTATCAACGGCATACGCCAGTTTACGTTTGCCCCAATGTTGCGTATTCGCAACCTCAGCGCCAACATTTTTGAGGATTTCTTCTACCCTTGCAACAACGGTAGAGGTCCCCTCACTATCAAAGTTTGTATTTACAATATAAAGGCACTCATACTTTTTCAAGAGCGAACCTCCTTAATAACCTATGGTTGCAATCAGTGGTGCAATTACCAATGAAACAACCGACATTAATTTTATCAGAATATTTAGTGATGGACCTGAGGTATCCTTGAAAGGATCACCTACTGTATCACCAACAACGGCAGCTTTATGCACATCGGAACCTTTACCATATTTGATTCCATTGATCTCAACTCCGTCCTCTACCATTTTTTTAGCATTGTCCCAGGCACCACCAGCATTGGACTGGAAAATAGCCATCAGAACACCCGTAACTGTCACACCAGCAAGGAGACCACCCAAGGCTTCTGCACCAAAGATGTATCCAACTACAACTGGGGTAAGAATGGCAAGTAAACCAGGAAGCATCATTTCTTTAATGGCTGCTTCTGTGGAAATAGTCACACATTTTCCATACTCAGGTTTGCCCTCAGCAGCATCAAATATTTTTTGATCTTCAGCTGACATTTCCTGACCTTCTTCATACTTCTTCATCACCTTCAAAGCAGCGGCAAGTTCAGGAATAGACTTGAACTGGCGACGTACTTCTTCGATCATGGCCATTGCAGCACGACCAACCGCGCCCATTGCCATGGAAGAAAATAAGAAAGGTAACATACCACCAACAAACAGACCTGCCATAACACTGGCATCTGTGATATTGATACTCAGAGCTTCTCCACGAATTGATTCAACAGTGGTACGGAAAGCAGCAAAGAGTGCTAGAGCAGTCAAAGCAGCAGAACCAATCGCAAAGCCTTTACCAATAGCTGCGGTTGTATTTCCTACAGCATCTAGCTTATCTGTACGTTTGCGTACTTCAGCAGGCATTTGAGCCATCTCAGCTATACCACCAGCATTATCAGAAATAGGTCCGTATGCATCAACGGCTAACTGCATGCCTGTGTTTGCGAGCATTCCCAAGGCAGCCATTGCGATACCGTAAAGACCGGCAAAGTGATGGGCACCCATGACGCTAGCAGCGATAATCAGAACAGGAATTGCAGTAGACTGCATCCCCACACCCAAACCAGCAATCAGATTGGTTGCAGCACCTGTTTGAGATTGGCTTACAATTGAATTTACCGGGCCTTTACCAGTTCCAGTATAATACTCAGTAATAAATCCAATTCCCAAACCAGCAAGTAAGCCTATGGTTGTTGCCCAAAAGACACCGTAGTTTGTATACTCGGCTCCACCCAGGCTAAACGTGGCTGGAAGCATCTGGGTAATCATGAAAAACATGACCACGACCATAATGGCAGATGATCCAAACTCACCAATGTTAAGACCTTTTTGGGGATCGCCGCCTTCTTTCACAGAAACCATAAATGTACCTGCAATAGAAACCAGAATACCGGCGGATGCGATAAGTAGGGGTAGAAACACAAATTCAGGAGCGAGTGCACCTGTACTTAAAACAATCGTTGCTCCCAAAACCATGGAACCAACAATTGAACCTATATATGATTCAAAAAGATCAGCACCCATACCGGCAACATCACCAACATTGTCTCCAACGTTATCAGCAATTGTTGCTGGATTCAGAGGATGATCCTCAGGAATACCTGCTTCAACTTTACCAACTAAATCAGCACCAACATCGGCAGCCTTGGTATAAATACCACCACCAACACGGGCAAATAGAGCAATGGAACTAGCACCGAGTGAAAAACCAGAGAGAACCGACATCACCATACTCAAGTCAGAAAATATCTCACGGTAGATCAGAAAAAGGCCGCCTAGTCCAATGACACCTAAGCCAACCACACTGAGACCCATGACAGATCCACCTACAAATGCAATATTAAGCGCCTTTGAAAGCCCGCTACGTGCAGCCTGTGCTGTTCTATAGTTTGCTTTAGTGGCAACGCGCATTCCCAGGAAACCGGCGAGTCCGGAAGCCAGGGCACCCACAATAAATGAAACTGCTACAAGTTTCCCCGCACCACTGTTGGCAATGGCCAACAGGATAGCAACAGCAGCGATGAAAATTGCCAAAACACGGTATTCTGCTTTCAGAAAAGCCATCGCACCATCGGCAATATGCTTACCAATCGCTTGTACTTTTTCGGAGCCTTCATCCTGTTTACTGATCCAACCAGTCCGCCAAAACGAAAACACTAACGCAACTACTCCCATGACTGGGACCCAGATCATCATGTCACTCATATTAACTCTCCTCCTTTGTATTCTCAGCCTGTTGCAGCGTCGGTGACCCCGCGGTAAGCGGTGGTACTTCTTTCTGGACGGCCTTGCGGAGATTGACATTGAAACGATTCATTGTGTTATCAATGTCATTATCTAACCAATACAGTATTGCATTGGCGGCCTTATCCAGCTGCTCAGGGAGAATATCTAAATCAACTTTAGAATAATTTTCTAAAACAAAATCCTCAGCAAGACGTTGACCCTGTTCACCTCCGATTCCCATGCGAGTACGCGGAAATTCGGGGAGATCCAGATGTCTGATAACCGATTGCATTCCCCGATGAGTTCCAGCACCACCTTGCTTGCGCAAGCGAAGCTCTGGAAAGGGAATATCCAGGTCATCAAAAACGATCATACAGTCTTTTTCTTCAATCTTGAAATAATCAACCAAGTGACGAACTGCTTGCCCACTATTATTCATATAGGTCGTGGGTTTCATCAGGATGGCATCCCATTTTGTACTCTTAGCAAAGACATAACTGCCCTTGCCAGGTTTAAACGTGACCTGCCAGCGCCTGGCGAGCTCATCGATAACCATGAAGCCGGCATTATGTCGTGTTTTGACATAACGATCTCCCGGGTTTCCCAGTCCAATAATTGCTCGTGGCACAATACGTCTCTCGAATAATGATTAATTATTCGTCACTACTTTCTTCAGAATCAGAATCGCCCTCGGCACCTTCTTCATCTTCGAATTCCAAGTCATCTTCATCAACCTCGACAGTAGCTTCTTCCAGTTTCTGAGGAATAACCACAGAAAGAATGGTAATATCATCTGCCAGAAGGATCTCAAAAGTATCGCTTGTGATGTCAACAGCATGAATAGCGTCTCCGATGTTGAGTTCGGAAACATCTACTTCTACAGAATCAGGTACATCTTCACCCTTACAGCGAACCACAACTTCGTGGATCGGCTGCTGAAGAAGACCACCTTCCTGGACACCAAGAGGGCTACCTACTGCGATAACAGGTACCGGGATTTCAATGATGTCACGAAGACGAACAACAAGGAAATCTAGGTGTAGAATTTTATCAGTTACTGGATGCCACTGGACATCCTTCACCATCGCACGACGCAGTTCACCGTCAATCGTGATGTTAAAGATCTGTTCTCTTGAGTACAATGCATCGCGGAGATTAGCATCGGTCATAAGAAATGAATGTGCTGTTTCACCCTTTGAATAAAAATTCACAGGGACATATCCATTCTTGCGAAAGGCTCTTGTAGCCTTTCTACCGAACTCACTTCTCTGCTCAACTTGCAATTCAAAACGTTCTTTAGTTTTTGCTTGAGCCATTTTTACTTCCTTTACATCTATATACTATAATCAAATAAAACACTGATCGATTTTTCTTGGTGAATCCGAAGGATTGCTTCTCCAAAAACTGGAGCCACACTAACTGTCACCAATTTATCAATTCTCTTTTTCTCATCGATCCTAATGGTATCCGTTACCAATATTCGATCGATAGGCGCTTTTTTCAAACGTCTAATTGCTGGACCTGAAAGGACGCCATGGGTAACAGCTGCATTTACTGATATGGCTCCCATAGCTCTAGCCTTCTTGGCGGCAGCAACCATGGTTCCTGCAGTATCAATCATATCATCCATAATTAATACATTCTTAGCGCCAACCTTTCCAATCAAGTGCATCACTTCAGCCTTGTTGTGTTCAGGTCGCCGCTTATCAATAATCGCTAAACTGGCATCCAATAACTTTGCGTAAGAACGTGACATGGGCACAGAACCAATATCAGGTGCCAGCACAACCATGTTCTCAAGCTTCAAGTTCTGGATTGCTCCAACCAAAACCTTTTTAGAGTAGAGATGATCAAAAGGGATATTAAAATAACCCTGGATCTGACTACTATGGAGATCCATGGAGACCACACGGTCAGCACCGGCGGTCTGAATCAGGTCAGCAAAAAGTTTTGCACTGATCGGCACTCTTGGCTGATCTTTACGATCTTGTCTAGCGTAGCCATAATATGGAACAACTGCCGTTACTCGTCTGGCTGATGCACGTTTTGCAGCATCCAGCATAAGTAGCAATTCAATCATATTGGTATCAGGAGGATTCGTGCTCTGAATAATAAAAACATCCTCACCTCGAATATTTTCGTCAAAGCGAATCCACAATTCTCCATCACTAAAAGGTTTGATGGTCATTGCTCCTAATTCCATATCCAGATACTTGGCGACATCCCTCCCGAACTCGGGATTTGACCTACCACAAAACAGTTTGGGCTTCATTAGCGCTGTTTCCGTATTTTTGATTGGTGTTTATAGTGAAATTCAACTTATCAGCCCCATGACCTGACTTTTGTCAGATCGCAGGTGCAGTCAAGTTCTTTTTCGAGTTGAAATTTGTTCCGGGAGGAGGACTCGAACCCCCATTCTCGGCACCAAAAGCCGATGTCCTACCGTTGAACGATCCCGGAAGGGTAAATTTCAGTTGTGGGTGTGGGTAATCTGAGTATGGTAACGGTTTGTAAAAAACGATTGAGCAACCTGAGCGTGAGCTAGGTTGTCAAAGATGCCATATACAGTCGAGCCACTACCCGACAAACTGGCAAAAAATGCTCCCTGATGCAGGAGCTCCTCTTTGAGGATGCCAATTTCTGGATGTCTATGAAAAACAACAGATTCAAATTCATTTTCAAAAAACCGTACCAATGTTGCCTTATCTAAAAGGCGGCCAAAAGTAAACGGCGACTTAGGGGCTGTCAATGGTATTTTTAGTGCTTCAAATGCTTGTTTTGTCGAGATATGAATGGGTGGAATAATCAAAAGGAACGCCCCTTCGAAGCCCAACTCCAATTTATCCAGCTTTTCACCCACGCCCTGTCCGTGCTGTAAACCACCTTCAAGAAAGAAAGGCACGTCTGCACCGAGCTGTAGCGCGAGTTGATGGAGTTGTTGCTGAGATAAGGGTTTTTCAAGCAATCGGTTCAAACCTTTTAAAACGGCCGCACCATCTGCACTCCCCCCTCCAATACCTGAACCGGGGGGAACTTTCTTCTCCAGGACCAGCTCGATGGAAAAAGTAGTTCCGGACATTTTTTCAACTAATTCTACTGCACGAAGACAAATATTATTACCACCATCATCAAAGCTAAGCCCGGTCATTTCAAATGAGAATTTTTGAGCCGGTTTAAAGTGGAGGATATCACCCCAGTTCAGCTCCTGAAAGACCGTATCAAGATCATGATAACCATCAGGTCGCTTCTGGATGATTTTCAGGGCCAGGTTAACCTTGGTATGAGCGGGTATTGAAAAAGGTTTGAATGTCATGGTTATAAATTGGTTTGGGATATGTGAAACACCATGATTTTATCCAAGAACAAACCAAGTAACTATTGGGTCACCCAATAAGCCTACAGGTATTCAATAATGGCAAATAAAACAGCACTAGACAAAGCCGATCGAGGGAGTAATTTCCAACAGTATTTGACCCTCAATATTTAGTAACCTGTACAAAAGAGGGCTCTAAAGCTTGAATCATGCCGGCATTGATCGCCGCCCCCCCATCAAACAAGACATCTTCAACCAGACCCACACGAGCGGCCAAGCGACTTAATCTTCGGGCAATGGATTCATGGACTCCTCCAGCAATGGTTGCTTTGTCATTGCCTGCAGCAAGCAGAGAAATCAGTTCTGATTCTGCAAAAACAGCACAAGTACTATTAACCTGACAGGATAAATCTGATGTAGTCAAGTGAAGGTTTGCAAATTCCTCAATATCAAGCTCCAGATTGCGGGCGGCAATTTCCAGGAAGCGACCTGTCCCTGCAGCACATTTGTCATTCATAGCAAACTTATCCAAACTCCGATCCTCTTTAAGGCGAATCACTTTTGAATCCTGTCCCCCCACGTTTATGATCGTACGAATACTTGCGTAATCTGGACCCAGTGACTGAACACCTACGGCATTTGCCGTAATCTCATTCACCGCCTCATCACCAGCTTTGAACAATTTTCTACCATATCCAGTTGAAAGTGAAAGCGTCGAAATGCAGCCTGGGCTTTGGCGTTCATATCGTTGATTGGGTTGGCTTATATCTTTATCTCTTTATTCTCGTCAGCATCATAACGTTTGAAGAAGCCTTCTTCTGTGGCTGTGAAGACGGGGATTTTGGTGAAAGTGACTTTGAGGCAATCCTTTTCCGGACATGCTCCCACACATTTGAAACACATCATACAATCATCGGTTACGATATTTTTACTCACCACATCATCGGCGATTTCTTTGATTCCCACATCACAAACTCGAGAACAATTCCCACAAGTCGTACACTTATCCCCATCTTTGGTGAGTCTCAAAAATGCAAATTTAGAAAATATATATTGAAGAGCACTCATGGGACAAAACAGACAGAAAAAGCGTTTCTTCACAAACGCTCCCACTAAAAACAGTCCCGTTACGATCATCCTCAGCGCTGACATCACCAACGTAGTTGTTGAGCTAAAGTCGATGACCAATTGACTTGTATCTCCTGCAAAGAGAGGGAGGACCGTTCGGCCAGGACAAACCTGACAGAAGGGTGATGACATATCGTGGGAAGCATGCGGTAAGCCAAAGAATGAGTTACTCATACTGAGAGAAATGCCAATCAATAAGACCAGGAGTATATACTTGATGGCTTTGAGTCGTTTAAAGTTGTTATCCTCATATCTGGCAAACCGGAATCCCATTTTCCGCCTTAAACCAGTTATCCAGTCCTGGATGGTTCCTAAAGGGCAAACAAATCCACACCAAGCTTTATTCAGAAAGAGAAAAAAGACCAGAAATAATCCAAGACCCTTGAGAATAGCAATTCCACTAAAGCTGGCCAGATTAGCAAAAGTCGTATGGAACTGATGTTGAATAGCAATGAGATAACAGGTTCCACCGCTCGCCGGATTGTAAGGACATGCAAAAGTGGGGATACGTTCACTAATAGAAATATGAGCCAGGCCCCCATACATGAGCAGGATGAAGGTCAGAATCTGAACGATGGTTCTAAAACGATTTATGTTTCCATTGTTCAGGAAGGCACTAATCTTTTTCACTGAATACGATCTCCCTATAATCATGGCTGGTTTTCTTTCTATACACAAATATTCCTAAACTAATGATCATCATCGTGAACAGTATTGTGACCAAGCCCCACACTGTTGAAGTATAGATTTCCGCTGCTGGTCTGTATTTTTCTGAAACTGTGGTTTGATATTTCACCGTTTGATATGCTTGATTCTGAAAAACACCTGAATCTTGAGCTGTAAATTCAGCGACCAGGAGGTAGTGGTATATGTCCCGGTTATGGAACTCTTTGTCCTTCCCAAAATACTCCCCAATGAACTCAAATCTGACCAGGCCCTCAGCATCAGTGAGTTTTGATTTCTGCCAGCCATGGTGGGTGGAAAGGGTAACTTTTACGCCAGGAGCCGGTTGACCGTATTTCAAAAGCTGATACTCTACGATATCACCGGATGTAATAAAAGTGTGGTAATCCTCCCATTGAACCCGGGTCCTCACGATTTCTAAAGGGATGTTTTCGCCCCCATAATACGGACCTAAGTTTCTGGAGACATGTTCGTGGCCATTTCGACAACTATGATTCATCAATTCAGCTTGGATTGTTAAAACTTCTAGCGTTTTATTCTCAATGGTTTTTCCCAGGAGATACGTGTTATAAAAACCCTCCCCCAAGCCCTTGAGTTGTAACTCAAGGCCACCGGCAACCTTGGAAAGTTCATGTCTGATCGGTTCTGCCGCTGAAGTAAGTATGATTGTTTCAAGACTATCAAACCCTAATTGGTCTGGATAATCTGCCTCAAGGACCGACTCTCCCTGGCGAAGCCACAATGCCAAAGTTACGGGACCACGCCCCCGTTGTTTGATGGATGGCAGGCGATGCATTCCTGCAGGTTTTATTTGCCCTGCACGTTCTTGGGGTGGTATTTGAGAAAGCCATAAAACACCTGTATCAGTCCCAGAAAACAGAACGGATACAGAGAGAAGAAGGCCGAGAATTATTGATTTCACGATATCCCCTCTAGAATTTAATTCCAAATGTTAGGTTAAAATTTCGAGGCCATCCTGGATAGAAACTCTCGATCCATTCATATTCCCGCGTGCGATAATTGAATGCTGAGCGGGCAGAAGCAGAAGTAGCATATTGAATATCCATTACATTGTTAATACTTAGGGATGTCACCAACTTTTAATAAGTATAGCGTAATTTGGCATTCACTAAATGATGACCTTTGTAAACATGAATTTCTTCATTATCCATGTAAAATTCATCCATCCACTGGTAATCAAAACTCATACTAAGATCATCAAAAAGAGTGAGTCTCATGCCAGCACCAACTTGATTCTCAGGTGTTTTGGTTAAAGAGTTTCCTGCAAATTCAGGGTGATCGGTGAACGCGGTCTGAAGGTATGCATAATTTAGATAAACCATCATATTCGGCAAAACCATAGTATTCACCATTACCTCAACACCACTGTGCTCTAAATCCCCGATATTCTCAAAGAATTCTGTTTCACTATCCTTCACAATCTGATCGACAAAATTCATTTTGAAGGCTGAGAGCTGATAATTGATTCTATACCCAATCCCACCCCGAAGACCCAATTCAATATTACTGAGGTATTCTGGTTTTAAATCTGGGTTACTCTCAGGATCTGAGCTGAATAAATTATCCATTACAGGAGGATTAAAACCTCGTCCCCAATTACCAAAAATTGTCAGGCGTTCCATGGGATTATAGGCAAATCCAAATTTTGGGCTGACCGCTCCAAGGCTCGTGTTTGCAGATGTATTGCTACTATCTGGCTCAAAATCATCCTGCCAATCATAGTCCACATTATCGTAACGAAACCCGATGGTCGTGGTCAGGTTTGCCAGAATTGAAATATCTGTTTGTCCGTATAAACCGTTAATTTGGTAGATACTCGTTCCATTTCCGATAATATCTCCAATACTGCCATCATCGGTATCCCGGTTATAGGTTTTGGAAACACCTGTTTCCTCATCATGGCTGGTTCCTACCACAAGCCTAACCCGGTCCTCTAAAACCCTGGAGTGAAGTCGCATCTAAGGTTCCCAGGCTTTTGTGTTCAGTAGATAAGCGGGTGTTGAATTTTTTTGTATCAAAGGTATTACGGTCCAGATAGCCATCAGAGGTATAAACGAGAGCATTTGTGTAAACCCCAATATTTCCCAGGGTTGTGCCTAACTGTCCCGAGATACGTTTGGTGTTATAGGCTCCGCCAGTATAACTAAGAGAACCCTCTAAACTTTCAGGGGCCTTCTTTGTGACAATATTAATGACGCCCGTAATCCCATTAGGACCATATAAAGCGGAAACAGGTCCTTTTAAAATTTCTACCTTTTGGGCATTCTCCAGGTTTATACCTTCAAAAACAGAACGTCCCATGGCCTCATTGACGGATATACCATCCACCAGCACTAAGATGCCTCGAGTCACATAGGTATGTAAGCCCACGCCTCGAAAGGTGACCACATTATTTTCATTATGGAATTTGTCCTGAGTGAAAACACCAGGGACTCGCGTTAGAATATCCTGAACATTCCTGCTATCACTTTGGCGCAATTCACTTTCATGGATCATGTAAACCGATCCACCAATATTTTTTACATCCTTGTTGATCTTAGTGGCAGTAACAACACTCTCTTCAGCTTTCAAAAGTACTGGCTTTAAGTATAACGAAACTGCGACCTCTAACCCACTCACAACCGCTACGATTGAGCCTTCAGTACGATATCCCATCATGGAGGCTTTGATTTTGTACTTCCCGGGATTGATGTCAGAAAGGGTAAAGACACCCTCACTATCTGTGATATCTCCTACTGAAACCTTATTGATATAAACTTGTACATCTGTGAGTGGTTTCCCTGTTTCAAAATCTACAACCAGTCCAACAACGGCTCCGGTCGTTTGTCCCATTAAGCTATTTAAACCAAATAGAGTAACTGCCATCACGATGCTCTTAAAGAATTTCACATCTCACCTTTCTTCACAACAAAACCTTCAGCATAAATGCCAAGTTAATGTATTCTCCCCATTAATTATTACGTGTGTTCTAGAATTAGATTTAACGAAGCGGCAATGAGCTCACAGAACCATGCTGTAATACCAAATTCTGTGCCTCTGGGTTCTTCAATATGAGTTTCATTGACTCGGAAGATACTCTCTCTCGAATTAATGATCCGTTCATGACAAAAATATGATTTGGTCTTATTTAAAGAACCTTGCTTCCCCTATCACATCACCTGCATAGTTGATTCAATAAATCATTCACACAAAAAGCGGGGAGTGATGAGGAAAATCTATTTCCGTTTTGATTGGCGATTAAGCGATTGGAATGGGTGAGGGAGGTTCCCAATTGAGGGATTCATAACAATTGATATCATTTCTATATTTTTCTCTAACTGGCGTATTGACATTTTGAACCAGTTCCCCAAACTGAAGAAAGGAATCAAGATGTCCTGGAATAACAAAAACCGTCTCGTGAGGCTCCATACAACCACAACTTGATAAACTCTGGGTCGAACAACAATCGCCACCACAAGATCCACCCTCATCCTGACAACCACAAGAGCAGGTGGTTTTACTGGAGGCATGGACGATTTGCTTGACGCTAAAATTCTGGACAGAGATGATGAGTGAAAATATTGCCAGCATGAGACAACTCATGACCATGCGCAGAATTCTCCGTATATTTTCCACCCTGTTTTTCATCATGCTAGAATCTATGAGCCATCAAAGTGATTTCAACAATCAAATATTTTGGTTGTTAATTATTTACATCAGTATTAATATCTGCTAAATAACAACAATGCTATTATGTTTGAACTATAGCTATCCTGTTTTATTTACTTCACTTACCACCTGTATTTATGAGCCTGAAACCATTAAAGCTAATTTCACACTACTGTCAACATTATTATTTAACACTACACATATATATATTTACAAATGATTGTGATTTGCAGTTATTATTGCTAGACAATATCCTTTCTGGATATTTAATTCAACGGTACGGTAAAAAAATTGGGATTTAGATTCAGTCACTTGAGATTTAATTTCATTTTTATTCGTGACAATAACTGTAATATTTATACGGAGTTTCCATTTCTTTCCAAAACTTTGATGAGTATAAGTGGTAATCGCAACTGTTTATATTGTAATAGATCGACAAACAGGTTAAACCGAGGAGGATTCAATGATATTTAACCTTAAGAGGACAGCTGTCCTCACTCTGGCAATCGTGCTTGTATTTGGCTTCGCCAGTCAAGCATTTGGCCAGGCAGCCCTGCAGAAAGTGATGCAGGAACGTGGATTGACAGAGAAAGATATTCTCGCTGCTGCTAAAACCTACACGCCTACTGGTGGTCGCGATGAATATATCGTGTTCAGTTCCGGTGGTCAAAGTGGCCAGGTAATCGTCTATGGAATTCCATCCATGCGGATCCTGAAGTACATTGCCGTTTTCACACCAGAACCATGGCAAGGCTATGGCTTTGATGATGAGTCAAAAGAAGTCCTAAAGGGCGGACGGATTCTCGGTAAAGACATCACCTATGGTGACTCCCATCACCCAGCCTTTTCTGAAACTGATGGTGAATATGATGGCCGTTATGTCTTTATTAATGACAAAGCCAACCCTCGTCTTGCTGTAATCGATCTTCACGATTTTGAAACCAAGCAGATTGTTGCTAATCCTTTCTTTAAATCCGATCATGGTGGGGCATTTGTAACACCTAATACTGAATATGTAATGGAGGCCAGCCAGTATGCTGCTCCTTATTCAACCGACTATGTGCCGATCGAAGATTTTAATGATAAGTACCGCGGTGGCCTGACCTACTGGAAATTTGATGCTGAAAAAGGCCGTTTGATCAATGATGAATCTTTTACCTTTGTGCTACCTCCTTATAGCCAGGATCTAAGTGATGCTGGTAAAGGTCCCAGTTATGGTTGGGGTTTCACAAACTCATTTTGTACTGAGCGTTATGTTGGTGGTATCGAGAGTGGACGTCCTCCTTTTGAAGCAGGCTGTTCCTCAAAAGATACCGACTTCATGCATGTGACGAATTGGAAAAAAGCTGCTGAATTAGCTGCCAAAGGTAAGTTTGAAAAAGTTAACGGCCAGTACCTGATCACCATGAAGCAAGCTGTGAAGTATAAACTGCTTTACCTCATTCCAGAACCAAAGAGCCCTCACGGTGTTGATGTAACACCAGATGGCAAGCACATTATCGTGGCTGGTAAGCTTGATAGTCATGCCTGGGTCTATAGCTGGGCCAAGATCGAAAGAGCCATCAAAAAGAAACAGTTTGAAGGCAAAGATCCTTACGGTATCCCGATCATTGCATTGGAAACTGCCCTGGAACGTTCTGTGAATGTTGGTCTGGGACCACTGCACACCCAGTTTGATTCTGAAGATGGTGTTGTTTATACATCCATCTATGTTGATTCTCGAATCACAAAATGGAATTACAAAACGGGTAAAGTTTTGGATATGATTCCGATTCATTACAATGTGGGACACTTGATGACCATGGAAGGTGACTCCAAGTCTCCTGATGGCAAGTACCTCGTTGCATTGAATAAACTATCCATTGATCGTTTTAATCCAGTTGGCCCATTGCATCCACAGAACCATCAGTTGATTGATATTAGTGGCTCAAAAATGTCGTTACTCTATGATATGCCAATTCCGCTGGGTGAGCCCCATTATGCAGTCGCCATTAAAGCTGATAAACTTCAGCCTGCAGTTCGTTACAAGTCAGGTTGGAACAGTCGTACCGATAGCCGCTCTCCATTCCGGACTCGTGCGGGTCGCGAACGGATCGAACGTAAGGGCAACAAGGTTGATATCTATGGAACCTTGATCCGCTCACACATCAATCCTGAGATCATTACTGTCACTGAGGGTGATGTAGTATCTTTCCACTTGACTAATCTTGAGCGGGCGCAGGATGAAGTCCATGGTTTTGCCATGTACGGTCACAATGTACAGTTATCAGTTGAGCCGGGTAAAACTGCCTCAGCCACATTTACCGCTGATAAAGCTGGTGTCTATCCATATTACTGTACTGAATTCTGTTCGGCTTTACATCTTGAGATGCAGGGATATCTTCTGGTTAAGCCCAAGGGCTACAAAGACGTCAAGAAGAAGATCGTAGAAGGTCATAAGTATACCAAGTCTGACTATGAAACCCAGGTTGCAACCAACATCGCGACTCAAGAAATCATCAATCAGGTTGTGGGGTATATTACCGAACGGAACTACACAGATTTTGCAATTGTAGTCGCCTTGGTTGAAGATGCAACCGATCAACTCGGATTTGCTGATGAAGCTAAGAAGAAGTCTGAAGCGGCTGCCCTGAAAGGGGATTACCAGAATGCCATGCTTTGGGCCAATCAATGGTGGCAATATCAGGTTAAAACAGCTGACTTAGGTTTGCGTGCCAAAACTCATCTCGATGAGAATGGCGCAAAAAAACTTAAGTAATCAGCAGTCTCTAACCCTGGATAAAGGGTAATATTATCAATGTGTCGGGTTCCGGAAGAAAATCAACGGGGACCCGGCACATTTTATGTTAGTAGCAGTATTTATTACACGCAATAGAAGTGAAGGATATAATATGAAATGGATTAATTCGAAAATGGTACTCGTGGTCAGCTTGGCTACCTTGGTCTCCATTTCTGCCTGTGGTGGTGGAGATAGTGAGAAAGTCAAACCAGTAAGCGAAACCAAAGAAGCCGTAAAGGCTGCACCAGAAAATATAGCAGTCGCTGAAAATTCAGCTGGCGCTGAGTTGTACAAAACCAAAACTTGTTTTACCTGTCACGGTATGGACGGCAAAACGCCCATTCTACCTCAATATCCAAATATCGCTGGACAAACTGCAGAATACGCCCTACAGCAAATGATCGATATCAAAGCCGGTACACGTGCAAATGGTATGACGGCTGCCATGAAGGGCATCATGCACCTGGTTTCAGATGAAGAAATGAAATTGTTGGCTGAATATGTTTCTACTTTTCCTCGCCGTGAGGGTGGTCTTTCCATGGCAGAAGATTCTGAAGGTGCCAAACTTTTCAAAACCAAGACCTGCTTTACTTGTCACGGAGCTGATGGCAAAACCCCACTCCTTCCGAACTATCCGAAAATTGAAGGTCAGAGTGCCGAATACGCTCTGCAACAAATGCAGGATATCAAAAGTGGTGTTCGCAACAATGCTCAAACGGCTGCCATGAAGGGCATCATGCATTTGGTTACTGACGAAGAAATAGCCACGTTGGCAACCTACATGTCCACTTTGGTAAAATAGATCAAAGACTTAAAGAGAGATATCATGAAAAAATCAACACTCCTAATATTGACTGCATTGCTCCTCACCATCATGCCCCTTAGTGCTCAACAGCATTGGATGAATGAAGGAGGCGAGCGGGAAAATGCATTGAACCTAAAACCAGACCTTGAAAATGGCCTCGATGTATTCGAGGTTTGTTCTGGTTGCCACCTCCCTGAAGGCTGGGGCAGCAAAGAAGGCACCTTTCCCCAAATTGCTGGCCAGCTAGCCCCCGTTTCAATCAAGCAATTAGCTGATATTCGCGAGCTTAATCGTGATAATCCAACCATGTACCCTTTTGCACTTCCCCGCTCCATCGGTGGTCCCCAGGCTCTGGCAGATGTGGTTGCATATATGGAAAACCTACCGATGAATCCAGACAATGGCAAAGGTGAGTGGGCTGCCGGCACTTCAGAATTCAAACAGGGCAAAAAGCTCTACCTTGATAACTGTATCCAATGTCATGGTAATACAGGTGAAGGTGATGCCACAAAGTTTTACCCCTTAATCCAGGGTCAGCACTACAACTATATGCTACGTCAATTTGAATGGATCCGTGACGGAAAACGCCGTAATGCCAATCCTGACATGGTTAAGCAAATTGTCGGATTTAGCGATAAAGATATGCAGATGGTGATCAACTATGTCTCACGTATCCCCGTACCCAAAGAAAAACTCGCTCCAAGCGCTGACTGGCTAAATCCAGATTTCGATTGATAGGAAACAAGATGTCTGCACAAATGATTTCATTTCTTAAGACCAAATTGCCCATCCTTGTGGCAGTACTTTTGCTGATCCCGATCTATAGCCTGCCCGTTTGGTGGGTCTCACTAACCGCCCCAAATTATCCCGTGGAAGCTTTCCCGGATGGCGTCAAAATTCACTTTCACATGAATGGTGTCTTTAACGGCTGCCAAGCTATTGAAAGTGATGAGATAACCGAGGATGAAACACTGGATTGTGTTCATGAAATGGATACAATTAATCACTATGTCGGCATGTATCCCATTGCATCAGGTGGCGCTCTAGAGAACTCACTTTCCATCTTCTTGATGACCATGCTAGGCGTCATGATGCTGGGTTATCTGATTGATGATCCCAAACAGCGTATGATCGGACTATCGGTTGGTTTCTCAATTACGGCTGTCTGGTTGTTGCTGGCTCTTTATATGCCTGATGGACTCAACTTCCACAACGCTGATTACCTGAATGCTCGCGTGGTTGCGCTAGGGCAAGAAGGTGATGATACCGATGACAAACCCATGACTGCCGGTGAAGCTCTGATAGCCACTCTTAAGGCCTCCCTTGCTGGTAGCGGTGTAGAAGTCGCTGAAGATGAGGACAATGATGCCAATCTCAGTCTGAAAGAAAAGGACATTGCTTTTCTAAAGGATGCTTTTAATTCCAGTCAGAAAAAGTTAGCGATTAGTGAAGAGTGGGAAGGGACTGGGATGCAGCTGTTAACCTGGCACTATCGCACCAGTCTTGCTCGCTATTTCAACGATCCGGACAAAATTGATCCGATGGTGAAAGCCATGGGGATGGCCGGAAACATTGTGACCGGGTTTATTTTGATCATCATGGCTACCCTGGTGTTTGTCACCCGCAAAACGGGTAGCATTTTCCACAAAGCCTTGATCCTGATACCTATCACACTTCCTGCTCTATTTATTTTGGAGTATTCAACCTGGTTGGGTTGGTATGGTCACCGTATGAATGACATGGGTGCCTTCACCCTTAAGCCCTTCATGCCCACCGTTTTTGGACAAGGCAAGGTTGCTCAATTCACAACCAACTCCTATCCACATGTCGGTTTCTTTTTAATGTTGGCTGTATCAGCACTCCTGGTGTATGCCATGCTTGCTAAACGAAATGAGGAAGCCGAGAATCAACGGGATAGTGACTAAATTTCAAACACAACAGACCAATGGTCTGACAAATTATGGGAGGAAGGGTCTAATGGTCCTTCCTCTGCTTATAATCCTGTTCACCACAGGTGTTTACGGCGCTTATCCAGCCTTTCAAGATTTGGTTGATAAAGCCGGAAAAAATGCGATTCTCATACCAGAACCAGGCATCTATGCCGGTCCTGTTGTTTTAGAGTTCCCCATTAGCATTGATGGTCAAAACAAGGTCACCATTGATGGCGGCGGGAAAGGATCGGTTATCTATATTGAGACCGATGGCGCAACTGTTAAAGGGCTACATCTGACTAACTCTGGTAAATCCCATAATGATATCGACGCAGGGGTTCAGATTCGGGGCAATTTTAATGTGGTGAAAGACAATGTTATTGATGATTGTCTTTTCGGTGTGGATTTACAGCAATCTGACTTTTGTATCGTGCGGCGTAATCATATTTCATCCAAGGATTTTGACCTGGGTCAACGAGGAGATGCGATTCGACTCTGGTACAGTTTTAACAATAAAATTGAAGATAACAGTATTATCAATTCCCGTGATATGGTGATCTGGTATTCAGCAGATAATGCAATTACTGGAAACACCGGGACCAATAGTCGCTACTCCCTCCATTTTATGTACTCGCGCTACAACCTGGTTGAGAACAACAGTTATTACAATAATACCGTTGGAATCTTTCTAATGTACAGTGATGGTATCATTGTTCGTAATAATCTGATTGCCCACGCAGCCGGTCCTACCGGGATTGGAATTGGTTTTAAAGAGACCTCCGATGTGATCATTGAAGACAATGAGATTCTGTATTGTGCAAGTGGGATGTATATCGACATTTCTCCCTTCCAGCCAGATGAGATAAACACCTTTACAAATAATTTGATTGCTTATAATGGCATCGGAATCCGATTTCTAAATGACTGGCACGGCAATGAATTTCGTCTGAATCAATTCGCTGGAAATTTAACCCAAATTGCTGTTGGCGGTGGTGGTGGTGCCAATCACAATGTTTGGGAAGGCAACTATTGGAGTGATTTTGAGGGCTTTGATTTGGATGGGGATAAAATTGGTGATAAGCCTTACGAGTTATATAGTTACGCCGATCGGATCTGGCAGGATGTGGCTTTCGCCCAGTTTTTTAAAGGTTCTCCCATGTTGGAAGTTCTGGATTTCCTGGAGCGCCTCGCACCTTTTGCTGAACCCTTACTGATCCTCCAGGACCACACGCCCAGTATTGATCCCATTGAACCCGAAGTAAAAGCCAAACAATATGATGAGGGGCGTAAACGATTATTAGAATTACTAAACGACAAGGATGATGAACCGGAAGATAATCGCCCCAGGTTCTGATAAGATAACGGCATAACATGAATTTATACCGTTCCCGGTTTCCGTCTTTGCGAGGGAAGTATGACCGTGGCAATCTCAAGTTCGAAATTGCGGCACTTTCCCAATTCGCCAATGATAATTGACAGCGACAGTCAAATATTTTAGTCACTGGATAGTTTGATGAGGTAATATGCGCATGAGTATCATTAAAACAAGTAGACGAAAATTTCTGAAAAGCTTAGCTTTCGGATCAGCTGCAGTTGGTGCTGCCATTTTGGGTATTCTCCCAGCCATCAAGGGCTGGGTTCGTAAAATGCGACCACCTGGCGCTCTCAATGAGCCTGATTTTTTGGCGTCCTGTATTAAATGCGGACAGTGTGTCCAGGTCTGCCCGGTTGATGCCATCAAATTAGCTGATCTTAGTGATGGTATCGGTGTAGGCACGCCCTATATCGCTGCCCGCGACCAAGCCTGTGATTTTTCCTGTGATGGCCTCCAATGTGTATTGGCTTGCCCCACTGGCGCCCTTACTCACGAAATTAATTATGCCCACGAAGCTGAGATGGCCATTGCCAAGGTAGTGGCTCTGTCTGGCTGTCTGGCAGTTAATGGCCAAGGCTTTAAAGGAATGGCGAGGGGACCTGATTTTGAGGGAAAACTACGCTACAATGAAATTGACCGCTGGAATCCCATTCCCCTGAATGAACACCCCTATGATTTGGAAAGTTGTGACCTATGTGTCACTCATTGTCCCATCGAAATTCGTTACGCCCAGTGTGAAGCTGGCAATCCACCATCAGGGGAAGAACGTCAATGTCCCCCTGAGCACGCTATCCGCATGAAACCTCTGGAAGAGTATGGGGGTAATTTCTTTATGCCTGAGATTCTCGAAGGTTGTGTTGGTTGTGGTGTTTGTGAAATGATTTGTCCGGTCGATCCACCTGTCATTGTTATGGAAGCGTATCCAGGATCAGGGAGAATCTTATGAGTTTACTCACCCAATCTCTCGCCCAACTTTTTGGTAAGAAACCTAGCAAACCAGATCCCTCTGAATTTTCTGAAGAGGCCAACAGGATTCATGAGGAGCATCGCAAAAGAAGATCAAAGTCTGAAATTCTGGCCATCCATGAAGCCCGTGAAGCTCAAGCCAAGAATACCTTTTGGCGGAGACGACGTTGGGGTGTTTTGATTTCCGTCAATTTGTTCTTTGTGGCCTCCAGTGTGCTCCACATTAATGCGCTAGAAGGTGCCCTGACAGGCTCGCGCTTCGTTGGTTTTCACATGGCTGATCTGAACTCTGCTCTACAAGTCATGCTGGCCTTTAAACACGTTTTAATCAATCTCTTGATTGGTACCATAACCATTGCTTTTATCTGGTGGTTACTCGGCGGCCGTACCTTTTGTGCCTGGGTTTGCCCTTACCACCTATTGGCCGAATGGGCTGAAATCCTGCATCTCAAGCTGAAAGCCAAGGGTTGGGCGATGGACATCAAATTTGAACGTGGAACTCGCACTTGGCTTTGGCTCATTTTTGCTGCCCTGGCTTTTATAAGCAGCTACACCGTATACGAAACGATCTCACCTACAGGTATTCTGAGTCGGGCATTAATCTATGGTCCTGGACTAGCTTTGATCTGGGTCGCCCTGATCTTACTTTTTGAGATTTTCTTTTCCAGAAGGGCTTGGTGTCGATATGCCTGCCCCATTGGATTGACGTATGGTCTGGTTGGCGCCACATCCCCCATGAAGGTTCAATATCATCTGGATGACTGTTTCCATGATGGTGCTTGCCGTCAGGTTTGTCTGGTTCCCCACGCACTGGAAATTACAAAACCCCAACGTGCCACAGAAGCCCATGTAGATATTGGCGCTGATTGTACCCGCTGTGGTCGTTGTGTTGAAGTTTGCCCCACCCAATCACTCACATTTGAATTCAAAGGACTAAGTAAAATAAAATGATCCAACTGAAATCACTTAAAAAAACCTTTCGGAAAACCCAAGTACTCCGCGGGCTTGACCTCAACCTGGCCAAAGGCGATCGTATGGCCCTGGTTGGTTCCAATGGTGCTGGTAAAACCACGTTAGTCCGATGCCTACTGGGACAGTATACTTTTGAAGGTGAGGTGTTGGTAAACGGACTCTCTCCCCGCGAAAATCGTCGTGAGGTTTTGAAACGAATTGGCTTTGTCCCTCAATTACCACCTCCCATAAAAATGACCGTTGAGCAACTCGTCCACTTCTCAGCTGATCTTTGTGATGCCGATCCAGAAGAGATGCTCGGAGTTGCCGCCAAACTGGGCTTGCCGATTGATGAAGTACGCAACCGGGTATTTGTACGAATGTCTGGTGGGGAAAAACAGAAACTACTGATTGGAATTGCGTTGGGTCGTGAAGCCGAAATATTGATCATGGATGAACCAGCAGCCAATTTGGATCCAGAAGCCCGTCAGGTCTTTTTCAATCTACTGGCGGAACGTTTGGATCGAGTTACGATGATTATTTCAAGTCATCGACTCGATGAAGTCTCCGCCCTGGTGAATCGAGTCGTTGAACTTGATCGTGGCTTGGTAGTGTTGGATGATCATGTTGATGACTCCGTTGACATGAGCAGCGTCCTAAATTGTAGTATTGAATTATCACAACCCAACGATGCCTTTAGTAAATCTATCTCAGAATGGGGCTTCACGCTCAAGGATGACAGCTGGCAGGGACAAGTAGCAGGTCCCGATCGTTTACGCTTCCTGGGCGTTCTCTCGCGTTATGCTGGTCTGATTCAAGGGCTTGAGATGAAAACACCAGGACAAAATTAATGCTACGCAAAGTATTATTAGTTCTCGTGCTGGTCATGGGATTCCAGGGACTCATCATTTCCTGTTCTGGAGAAGAGAAAACCGGTCCTGAAGAAGTCCGCTGGGATCGGATATCATGTGACCTTTGCCGTATGGCAGTCAGTGATCATTTCTATTCAGCCCAGGTTCGGGGAGGACCAGAAGGTCGGCGCGCAAAAGTTTATTATTTTGATGATTTGGGTTGTGCTGCACTCTGGTTGGTGAATCAGGACTGGAAAAACGATCCTAAGACAGAAATCTGGGTCAATGATTTTCAATCAGGTGAATGGCTTAATGCCAAAGAAGCTGTATATGTTGGCGGCAATATAACCCCTATGGATTTTGGCTTGGGTGCTACCATGGAAAGTTCGGACAAAACCTTAAGCTATAAACAAGCGATCAAGCATATTTATCAGGATGAAGAGCGTAAACAGCAAAAGCGTGCTCGTGACATCAACAAACCTTTATTAGAGAACAGGGAACATTAATGAAGCATCTACTACGTATGGCTCGGACTGACATCGGCGAATCTATCCGTGCCCGCTGGTTTTTCGTCTATACCGTGGTTTTCGGAACCATTATGGTGGGTCTTTTAGTCTCTGGGTTAACCGAATCCAGAATTATGGGCTTTACCGGTCTTTCACGTCTCCTCGTCACTTACATTCAAATTACCATGGCAATTTTACCGATCTTCATGTTGATCACGACGGTCCGTTCAGTTGTGGGTGATCGTGAAGCTGGGGTTTATGAATATATGCTTTCACTGCCAGTGGGTTTAGCTGCCTGGTACTGGGGAAAATTGCTCGGTCGTTTTATCGTAATTTTTCTCCCCGTAATCCTAGCTATGATGCTAGCAGTCGCCTGGGGACTAATCAAGGGTGTCACCATTCCCTGGTCACAGGTCTTACTCTACACCGTTCTTCTGGATGCTTTGATCATTTGTTTTTTAGGAATTGGGATGCTGATCTCAACCCTCTCAAAATCTACAGATGTGGCTCAGGGAGCTGCCTTTATGATCTGGTTATTCCTCTTACTCTTCCTGGATTTAATCTTGTTGGGTACTTTAATCCGGGAGGGTTTACCAGCAGAGATGGCTGTGGGTATCGCGCTTTCAAACCCACTCCAGGCGTTTCGAACAGCCACCATGTTACTTTTTGATCCTCAATTGGTATTATTGGGACCTTCTGCTTATGTGATTTTAGATCTCTTTGGCCGAATCGGGTATATTTGGTGGGCGATGGCCTATCCACTGTTCATTGGATTTTCAACAGCTGGTCTGGGGTATTGGGTTTTCCGTAGACGGGATTTGTCCTGATCCGGCTGGGATTCACCTCAACTAAGCTGGGTTTCTTATCACGTAGAACCAAGGGCGGGTCTGAGAATGGTGCCAAACGCTCCATCAAGTCAATCATTTCCAACATGGGGGTCCCCCTAAAAAAGCGAGCCATATCCCGATCCATCCATAATCTCTCAGAATAGAGGTAGGATGAGTAGGGCGTATCACCTATTCCATCCCCATTTAGATCAAACCCAGTGTAATCATCCCAATAATTTCCCACCCAGTCATTGTCTACTGCGGCACTGGGATGGGTGACGACCACTTGTTGAAAATTCCCCCTGAAAACATTGTTATGTAAAACATGACCACCCCTGTCGCCATAGAAATAGATCGCCACATCGTTGTAGGCGAAGGTGTTACCAATGAGCGAAATGGTGTTCTCCGGGAAAATGGGGGCATTGGCAGTCAACCCAATGGCACAGTCTAGAATTTCATTTCCTTCAAACAGAACCTTGGAACTGCCTTTGACGGCCATGGCACTGCCCATCAATTTATTTTGATGCTGAAAGCGATTGTTACGAATGATCACTGAATCCGAGTAGATACTGATGATGCCGTGCTCATTGTGGTGAAACAGATTACCAGCAATCTCACAACCTGGTGAAAATATGAGTTCGATTCCAATCCTACCATTCAGTACTTCGTTATCTTTAAAATAATTGCTAGGCGAGTTGGTGAAAAAGACATCTCTTACGCCCTCCAGTTTGTTTTCCTCGATATGATTGGAAACACTATTCCAAAGACGAATTCCTTCACCTCTCAGGGTTAGGGGGCGATCAATAGATGTGATTGAGTTGCGTCGAATAGTACTTTCTACAGCACTTTTCAAGTGGATTCCAAAGAGTACATTTTCAAGGGTGTTATCCTCAACCAATATGCCAGCATTGACCTGATCATGGGATAACCCTGAATTGATGATACGAAGATTCCGAACAACAGCTCCATCAGCCAGAATAGTAAGAACCGTTCCGGAAGTGTCCCCATCCAGGGTCACCTCAACCTCCACCATCAAGAATAATGGCCTTACGAATGGTTATAGCGCCCTTGTAAGTCCCGGGAAGAGGTTTAAGCGTTTGGCCTTCAGGGGTGAGATCAACAAAGAGTTGTAAGGCTGATACTTGAGCCGCAAGGGGCTGAATCAGAAACATCAGAAACACTAAACTTTTTTATCGGAAATATTGTCTTTAACAATCACATAACGATGAATCAGAAATCCAATGACTACGGCTACAATTAGGATGGTAACCACAGTATTATAGCGTTTTAGATACACACCTATCTGCTCCCAATTCTCACCAATTGAACTTCCCACCCAGATCAAGGTTCCGTTCCAGAGTAGACTTGAAATGGTTGAAAGGATTAAGACTTTCCAAATTTTAAGTTCACCAATTCCAGAAAAGAGTCCGACAACACTTCTAAGCCCGGCTAGAAATCGATTGATCAGAACCACTCCATAGCCCCACCTATCAAAGAGACCTTCAACACGCTCCAGGCTGTTACTGGAAAACCAGGTTTGTTGTTTGGAATACATAAATCCACGGCCGTATTTATAACCAATAACGTATAGTGTCATAAACCCCATAACACTGCCCAACAGGGTGGTCATCATGGCCATAAGGAAAGATAACTCTCCTCGACCCACCAGATATGCTCCGAAGATCAATATGGTATCACCTGGAATAGGGGGAAATATATTTTCAATATAAGATGCTAAAAATACGGTAACAAAGACAAGCCAGGCAGGCGCTTGTTCTATATACTGAAATAATGTATCTAACATGTGACAAGCCGTCTCTTTTTGCCACAGATCCACACAGATGAACACGGATTAATAAAAATGAGGGGGCTTTCGTTGCGGCTTTCTAAAATGTCCCTTTTTCCTGATGGATAGAGTATGTAAAGCTGCAAAGTATCTCTAATTATCGTTGACTTTGCCATGAGAAGTAGGTTCATCACCAAGTTCGATCAGTTATTTTTAATGATTATTAAATGGTTTCTATTAAAAAAACCATCTGTGTTTTATCAGTGTGCATCTGTGGCCGAATATGGTTTTCTACTCAGATATCCTGGCCAATAAACAGACAGCTTGAGCTACCACAGCATCACCGGTTCCAGTCATCCCTAATCCTTCGGTAGTCGTGGCTTTCACAGAGACTTGCTCAAAAGAAATCTCCAATGCATCAGCAAGCTTCTGGCGCATCTTTGGTAAAAAATCCATCACTTTAGGTCTCTGGAGAATCAGGGTTGCATCCAGATTCGAAACACGATAACCACGGTCCTGAATCAGATTCGAAACATGCTTCAAAAGATCAATAGAGTATACGCCTTCATATTCAGCTGATGTATCTGGAAAGTGCTGACCGATATCCCCCAAAGCCAAAGCACCAAGCACGGCATCTGCAATGGCATGGGTCAAAGCATCCCCATCAGAATGTCCCAGAGTCCCTTTCTCAAAAGGAATTTTAACTCCTCCAAGAACCAAATCACGACCCTCCACAAGACGGTGGACATCATAACCTGTACCTATTCTCAGGTGAGGTGTTAGGGGCTGGGTGTTAGGACTTTCGGACATGTTTTTCTCTAGAGTTACGCTTTTTATCTAATAAACATGGCATCGCCATAGCTAAAGAAACGATAGCCCTTTTCGATAGCAATTTTATATGCATTCAAAACCTTCTCCTTTGAGGAGAGAGCAGAAATCAGCATCAGCAGGGTTGATTTAGGCTGATGAAAATTTGTAATTACACCATCAATTACACGAAAAGTATAGGGTGGATAAATAAATTTATTGGTCCAACCATCACCCGCTTCAAGTTCCCTGGGATACATAACGGCCGATTCAAGTGCCCGAACAACAGTGGTTCCAACTCCAATAACTCGGCGCCCCTCTAATTTAGCCTTCTTGATGGCGGCAACTGTTTCTTCTGGGACATTGAAGTATTCAGCATCCATTTGGTGCTTGGTGATATCTTCAACATTTACGGGTCGGAAGGTTCCTAGTCCAACATGGAGAATCACCGTATGGATTTCTACGCCTTTGTCCCGGGCTTTTTGCAAAAGAGCCTCGGTAAAGTGAAGACCAGCAGTGGGAGCTGCTACGGCACCACGATGCTCAGCGTACACGGTTTGATAACGTTCCTTATCCTTTTCATCTGCTTCACGGTTTATATAGGGAGGTAAAGGCCAATGACCCACTTCATCCAGAATAGAAAAGAAGTCTGTGCCTGTTTTGTCAAAGCGGATAACTCGGCCACCAGAGACTGTATTGTCAACAACATCACAGGTAATCTTGTCGCCGATAACCAGTTTATTGCCAACCCGTACTTTCCGAGCAGGCTTAACCAACGTCTCCCAAAGATTGTTACCCAGTTCTCTCAGTAAAAACAATTCGATCTCAGTATCTGTTTTGTCTTTGCGTGCATATAATCTGGAGGGGAATACTTTGGTATTATTGATAACAAGAACATCGCCCTCGTTAAGAGCATCCACGATACTTGAAAATTTCTTATGCTTAATATCCCCTGATTCGGCATCCATGAGCAGAAGTTTCGATCCGTCTCGTCTTGCAGTAGGGTGTTGGGCAATTAATTCATCTGGTAATTCATAATCAAAGTCTGACAGGGTTAGAGCTTTAGCGCGATCAAACAACATATATTATTCTTTCTCTTTTTGAAATAAACTGGTTTGCGGTAACTCGGTTTTAAGCACAAAGCCTAAGTGACGATATGCAAGGGATGTCGCCTGGCGACCTCGGGCGGTCCTGGTCAGAAACCCCTCCATTATCAAGAAGGGTTCATAAACTTCCTCTAGCGTATTCGCCTCTTCTCCAACAGCGACAGACAAGGAGTTCAGACCAACTGGTCCCCCCTCGAATTTTTCGATAAGGGCTGTGAGAATACGCTTATCCATATCATCCAGACCATACTCATCTACATTTAACATCGCCAGCGCATCATCAGCGACCTGCTTATTGATGGACCCATTGCCTTTTACCTGAGCGAAATCACGGGCTCTACGTAAAAGACGATTTGCAATACGCGGCGTTCCACGACTGCGTTTGGCTAATTCCAAAGCACCCTCATCATCAATAGGTACATTCAGAATATTTGCGGATCTCTTAATTATTTGTTGAAGATGAACAGCTTCATAGAAATCCATCCTTAACACAACACCAAACCGAGCACGCATCGGGGGTGTTAACAGGCCAGCCCGAGTGGTCGCTCCGACAAGAGTGAATGGCTCCAGGTTCAACTGAACACTGCGAGCACTGGGTCCCTTGTCAATCATTATGTCAATTCGGTAATCTTCCATGGCTGAATAGAGGTATTCTTCAACGACGTGATTTAAACGGTGAACCTCATCAATGAAAAAGACATCTCGTTCATCCAGATTGGTGAGTAAGCCTGCTAAATCAGCAGCTTGGGCCAGAACCGGACCAGAAGTAATCTTGATATTGGCGCCCAGTTCTTTGGCAACCAACATGGACAGAGTGGTTTTCCCAAGTCCGGGAGGACCAAAAAGTAGAACATGGTCCAGGGCTTCATTGCGCTGTTTTGCTGCTTCGATAAAAATCTTTAGCTGATCAACGGTTGTTTTTTGACCTACAAAATCATCCAGGCTCTGCGGGCGTAAAGCACGATCGAATTCCTGCTCTTCTGTTAACTGTTGGGGTTGGGTCAAGTCGGTCATTATGTGTCTGTATAACTTCTTATATGCTCCATAGTTTAGCTTACTACCACAAACCTAAATTTGGGCCGGCAAATATAGTCGGTGTGATGGTCGTTTTCCAAGGGAAGCCTGTGGGGTATTGACAATTTGAATAATGCGGAATGGGACTATAAATCGTATCTTTCCACTCCTGTCAACACCCTTACATCGAATATTAATCTATCCAATATTTAGCTATTTGTTAAGCATCTCCTTAAGGTAGTAACCCGTATAGGATCGTTCCACTTTTGAAACCTCTTCAGGTGTGCCAATGGCAAGTAGTTCACCACCACCTTCACCACCTTCAGGACCAAGATCAATCACATGATCTGCAGATTTTATCACATCAAGGTTGTGTTCAATAACGAGAACCGTATTCCCCTTGTCCACCAGCTTATTTAAGACTGTGAGCAACATTTTAACATCTTCAAAATGGAGACCTGTAGTCGGTTCATCCAAAATATAAAAGGTCCGACCGGTTCCTACCTTGCTTAGCTCACTTGCCAACTTTACCCTTTGGGCTTCACCACCAGATAGGGTTGTTGCTTGTTGACCAAGTTTTATGTATCCAAGTCCAACTTCTACCAATGTTTTAAGTTTTCGTTTGAGGGCAGGGATAGCTTTAAAGAAACCATATCCTTCCTCAACTGAAAGATCCAATATCTCAGATATGTTTTTACCCTTATACTGAATTTGCAATGTTTCCCGGTTATAGCGTTTGCCTTTACAATCCTCGCATTGAACATATACATCTGGGAGAAAATGCATTTCAATTTTACGAATTCCATCACCCTGGCAACTTTCACACCTTCCGCCTTTTACATTAAATGAAAATCGACCCGGTTTATAGCCACGCAGTTTGGACTCTGGTAGTTGGGAAAAGAGATCCCTGATGAATGTAAAAGCACCTGTATATGTGGCTGGATTTGATCGTGGTGTACGTCCAATAGCCGATTGATCGATATTGATAACTTTATCGATAAAGGCAAGTCCCTCAACTCGTTCAAAAGGTAAGCTGGTAATTTTTGTACTGTAAATAGAACGAGCCATCGCTGGGTATAGTGTTTGGTTGATAAGAGAAGATTTTCCTGAACCGGAAACACCTGTGACGCAGATAAATTTACCAAGAGGGAAATCTAGGGTAAGTTTTTGCAAGTTGTTTCCACGGGCGCCATGTAAGGTTATTTTACTATTTCGCCCTTCTCGCCTCATCATCGGAACAGGTATAGAGAGTTCACCTGTCAAGTATTTTGCTGTCAGTGATTTTTTATTCTTCAGAAATGTTTTTGGCGGGCCAATCGCCACAATCTCACCACCGTGCTCACCAGCACCAGGTCCAACATCAACTAGAATATCAGCTTCTTCCATGGTCTCCTGATCATGTTCAATCACTAAAACCGTATTGCCTAAATCTCTGAGATGTTTTAAGGTTTCAATTAGGCGGCGATTGTCTCTTTGATGGAGCCCAATTGATGGTTCATCAAGAATATAGAGCACACCGACCAACTGTGACCCAATTTGAGTGGCCAATCGAATTCTCTGAGCTTCACCTCCTGAGAGGGTGCCAGCCGTTCTGGATAAGTTTAAATAATCCAGACCTACGTTTACGAGAAAGCTCAATCTTTCTTTTATCTCTTTTAAGATTTGTTTACCAATGGTGGTGTCAGTTTTAGATAGTTCCAAGTTAGTAAAGTATTCATATAAGTCTTTGATCGGTAAATAGCTAAGATCGGTTATACTTTTACCACCGAGTAGAATGTGATTTGCTTCAATACGAAGGCGGGAACCTGAACATGCATCACAAGGTAGAGAACTCATAAACCCTTCGATCCATTTCCTGATTCCAGGAGAAGAGGTCTGTTTATAACGCCTTTCTAAATTGGGAATGACACCTTCAAAACCACCTTCATATTCGCCTTTCCAGCGATCAGATTCATAGGCCATTTTAATTTTTTTATCGCCTGTGCCATGTATAATGGCATGTTTGGCTTCATCACTAATACTACTCCAGGATTGTGTGAATTTAAAATTGTAGTGTTTAGCGAGACTTTTCAGGATGGCAGCATACCAGTTGCCCCGAGGCTGTTCTCCTAGTGGTGTTATGGCACCTTGCAGAAGAGTTCTACGTTTATCGGGAACGATAAGATTAACATCTATACTTGTTTGTACGCCCAAACCATCACATGATGGACAAGCTCCGTAAGGCCCATTAAATGAGAACAGACGTGGTTCTAATTCTGGATAGCTGATTTCACAGTACGGACATGCATAATGTTCTGAAAAGATATGTTCTTCTTCTCCAACGACATCGACGATAACCATTCCAGATCCATGTTTTAAGGCAAGCTCAACAGAGTCTGTTAAACGATCTTTATATTCAGGATTTATAACCAAGCGATCGACTATTATTTCAATCTTGTGTTTTTTATTTTTCTCGAGAGGTTTGGCTTTTGCGACTTCGATTATTTTACCATCAATACGCATTCTGACAAACCCTTCTCGCTTTATCTCCTTGAAGGTTTCTTTGAATTCACCTTTTCTACCACGAACAATAGGAGAAAGCACTTGAATGTTTGCATCAGGTTTAAGATTTAAAATAGAGTCAACGATCTGTTGAACTGTTTGACGGGTTACATCACGTCCACAGCTATAACAGACTGGTTCACCAATTCTTGCATAGAGTAGTCTTAAATAATCATGAATTTCAGTAACTGTGCCAACTGTAGATCTTGGGTTTCTTCCTGCAGATTTTTGTTCTATTGAGATTGCTGGAGATAGTCCATCGATATAGTCAACATCTGGTTTTTCCATAAGACCTAGGAACTGACGTGCGTAGGAAGATAAAGATTCAACATATCGCCTTTGCCCCTCAGCATAAATCGTATCAAAAGCGAGGGAAGTTTTACCTGAACCGGACAAGCCAGTTATAACTATAAACTTTTCGCGGGGAAGTTCTATGTTTATGTTTTTTAAGTTGTGCTCTCTAGCACCATGAACAATTAATTTGTCGCTACGCATATATTCCTCAATTCAAACTTTGAAGATATTTGCCGACAACACGGACTGGAAGCGGATTTTACAATATTTCTGATTGGATTGATAATATTCTGTGCTCAGCCACTGTTTAATAAAAACTCTCATTTAACCAGTAAATACGCACATATCTGCACCTGTATCGTTTTGAGGCGCCCTCCATCTTCACTTTACACGATAAATATTTGAGCTAAAAAACAGCCAATGATGACGGGATTCCGGACTGACAATGACTGGAGGACAATACTTATCCACACACCTCCTAATTCGATATTTCGCAGACTAACACGACCAACCAATCGATCCCGACCCGATGGTCGCACCTCTATACTCACCTATACGGGGGCTACATGCGATAATATACGTTTTAAATCTTTGCATATATGGACCATTAAGAGGTGCTTGCTTTTATGCATTTTCATGATTGACTAGGTAGTCGCCTAAAATAGTACTTTTCCTGGCAACACATTTAGCACTTCAATCTTCCATGCCTCTCATCCACAGTGGGAATATTGATCCACTGGTGGCTTTGCCTGAGTAAGCGCAGATATTTGCACCTCACATCTTTCTACCCAATCTACCACCACAGATTATCTGAGATGAACACAATAACACCCTAAAAGGAATGACTCATTTACTAGACCTCTGCTCTATACCGAAGATTGAGCTTCACCTCCATCTAGAATGCGCTATTCCATCACAGACCATGCTGGAGCTAACTCATACATATTCTCCAGTTTTAATTAAAACACGTAATCTTGATAAGTTAAACTCAACCTTAAAGTCTGATTACTTCCATCATTTCCTTGAGCTGTGGCATGGAGGATCAATTCATACGTGAACCTGATGGTTTTACTCTTATCGGTGGAAGTCGTGGCAGCTCACTTGAAAGTCCAAAACGTTCTCTATGCTAAAGTCTTTTATTCTCCCTCTCATTTTCTTTCCACCCGTATGAACACTTCTCTAATTACTCGGCCACTCTACCTGACAAGGTTTAGGCAGAGTTTCGGATATACAAATTCAACTCATTGCGGATTTAGTACGTGGCAGTTCACTTCAAGCACTCCAAGCTAAGCTTGACTAATTACTCGAATTATCTGTTTATGGTGTGATTGGTATCGGCCTGTGTGGTGACGAGCTTAAACATGCTCCAGACATTTCTGCTCCAACATATCTAAAACCATACGAAGCAGGATTTATCACAACAGTGCATGCTGGTGAAGCTGCTGGACCATCAAGTATTTGGAGCGCAATTGAACCATTAATCCTGCACAGAATAGGTCACGGTGTTCGTGCTATTGAAGATGAATTGCTTCTAGAACATCTGTCAATTAAGCAGGTTCCGCTAGAAGTGTGTCCCCTATCAAATATGCGCACTAAGCTATTTTCTGTTTACCAAAACCATCCTGTTCGAAAATTGTTTGATCGTGGAATCCCTATTTCCATCAATACTGATGATCCGGCACTCTTTCAAACTTCTTTGTCTCAAGAATACGAAGGCCTTAGACATACACATGGCTTTTCTGATATGGAACTACATCAAGTCATTCTTGATTCTATCCAACATAGCTTTGCCTCGCCCGATATTAAGGTAAAACTAATTGATCAGATTTCCAGTCACCCTGAATGGACCAACGCTTAACTAACAGTATCACCCAATAACGCTTTCTCTGGCAACTCATCGATTACTTTATTACCCGCGAAAAACTGTTATATATTGACAGTTAATTATTTTTGGACTGAGACAAAAGGAAACCTCACGAATGAACGCTATCTCTCTTGAACATATTACCAAACGGTTTGGTGATTTCACTGCTGTTGATGATCTCTCTCTTCAGGTACCACAGGGCAGCATCTATGGCTTTATAGGACCTAATGGCTCTGGTAAGACTACAACGATTAGAATGATTATGAATATTTTCCATCCGGATAGCGGTAAGGTTATTGCCTTCGGAGAACCTAGGGTCGACACTCACACAGATCGCATTGGATACCTTCCTGAAGAACGCGGTCTTTACAAGAAAATGAAGGTTCGTGAACTCCTCCGCTTTTACGGTGAATTAAAAACGGGTAAAAAGGTTAATGATGATGTCGAGCTTTGGTTAAATAAAATGGAACTTAGCGACTGGGCCAACAAAAAGGTTGACGCGCTAAGTAAGGGTATGAGCCAGAAGGTTCAGTTTATTGCAACCGTTGTCTCCAAGCCTGATCTGGTCATTCTTGATGAGCCCTTCAGTGGTCTTGATCCCGTCAACACAAATACTCTTTTAACTGCTATGTTAGATTTACAGAAAAATGGTGCAACGATCATCTTTTCAACTCACGATATGTCAACCGCCGAAAAAGTCTGTGACTACATCTTTATGATACATAAGGGAAAAAAGGTTCTTGACGGTACGCTCTCCGATATCCAAAATAAATATGGAACTGACACCCTCCGAATTCGCTGTGAAAAAAAAGCCGTCGGACTCGATTCAATTGTAGGGATTGAAAACGTACATGACTTCGGTCAAATCCAGGAATTACGAACGACCCCCGGTGCAGACCGTCAGGATATTTTAAAAGCATTAATGGTTTCTAATAAATTGCTTAGTTTTGAGATAATGAAACCATCTCTCCACGATATCTTTGTTAGAATTGCTAGTACCACTGAGGAGGTTTCTCATGTATAAAGTATTACGCTTGGCAGGTCGAGAGTATATGGCAGCGGTAAAAACAAAAGGCTTTATTATCAGCCTTGTCATGTTACCCATATTCATGAGTGGCAGTATGATTGCCATGGCCCTCCTAAAAGATCAGGTCGATATTCGGCAACGCCATATTGTTATTATTGATGAAACGCATCAAATGGGAGCGGTCCTTGTCGATGCTGCGGATAGCCGAAATAAAACAGGTGTTTTTGATGAAGAAACTGGCGAGCAAAATCAACCAGAATATTTGATCGATCTCCAGGAACCTGAGGCAGACCTCACTCAACAAATGAGTCGAATTTCTGATCAAATCCGTAATGCGGAAATTCACGCCTTTCTACATATTCAACCATCAGCCATACACCCGGCTGCTCACCCTGGAAATTCAGCGATCAACTATCATTCTGAAAGCGCCGCTCTCGATGATGTGAGGAGTTGGTTACGAGACCCAATTAATGCCCAACTCAGAAGACTTCGCCTTGCGGAGGCTAACATTGATGAAACCCTCATTCCAGACCTGTTTGCCTACTCATGGGTTAACCCTAAAGGTCTCCTTACTATAGATGAGGACGGAAATATAGTTGACGCTACATCCAGTAACGAGCTTCAGTCAATTGCCCTGCCACTCGTAATGGTAATGCTCATGTTCATGATGTCAATGATGGGTGCAATGCCACAGTTAAGTGCTGTGATGGAGGAAAAAACGCAGCGTATCGTTGAAGTCATCCTGGGCTCAATTACTCCGTTTCAATTTATGCTCGGGAAAATTCTTGGCGGACTTGCGGTAGCCCTCACAAGTACACTTGTATATGTTGGGGGCGGTGTTCTTTTTCTGGAATTCAAAGGTTTCGAATCATTTATTCCTTATGATATTCTCCCCTGGTTTTTTGTCAACCTCGTGCTTTTACTGTTTATGTTAGGGGCGCTAATGACAAGTCTAGGATCGGTTGCAAACGATGCAAAAGATGCCCAATCCCTCTCTTTACCGGCCATGTTCCCCATGATGATCCCTATGTTTGTGATGTTTCCTGTTCTAAAGGAGCCCCTGTCAGCATTTGCAACCTGGTTATCGCTGATTCCCCCCTTTACCCCGATGGTGATGATTCTTAGGCTCGCGTCTCCAGTTACGATTCCAGCATGGCAACCCTGGGCAGGCCTAGGTGGTGTCATCATCTTTACCTTACTGGTTGTATGGGGAGGAGCCCGGATATTCAGAGCGGCCATCTTAATGCAGGGTGTTCCCCTTAAGTTTTCAAATATTATGCGCTGGATGACTAAAGGTTAATAATAGAGTTTTTTATTAGTAAGAGATAGGAGTTTATATAATGGCTGAGAATATTGTAATTAATTGGACTAAGGACAGCTCACCTCCACGTAGTTTTAGCTTTCAATATAGTAAAACACTCTCAGGGTTTCTAAAACGCAAAGGTTTATGGAGTTCTGAAGGCACGGCTGAGATAGGTAAACGAAAATTACGTTTTATGTCTAGCGGCAAAGCAACTATGAAATTGACTGTTTACGATACCACTTCTGATACCGAGGCAGGTGTGCTTAACTTTTACTGGAAAGATTTTCAACGTAGCGATCTAAAACTAGCCAATGGTAGCATCTTCCAGTTCAAGTCATTTAGTTTATTCAAAGGAGGATGGAGTTGGGTTAAAGAAGGGTCACCCCATGAGCAGTTAATCTTCCGAGTAGACAACCCCCTTCACCGTTCCGGGACGATTGAGTATAACGCCAAAGATCTATCTGCAGAAGAACGGGATATTTTGATGTTACTGGGCCTACAATTACAGCATTACCTAAACACATGGTTAATGACCATTACAATTGTGATACTCGCCCTCTTCTCGAGTCGCTAAACACAATCTCAGCAGGCGGGGGCTTGAACCCCTGCCTGGTTTCAAATACAGCTATTCAGACCTGAGTTTCATTCCATAATCAACGATGTAAACGACAACTAGATTGGTTGCTACTGAGAACCCAATAAACCAAGTCCAGGCCAGGCCAAACTCTTTTAACACAAAAACAATCAGCATAGATGCTACCAGTCCAGCCATCAAGCTAACCTGAGAAAAACTTCGATCTATTTTTGTCAACAGAAACAAGCCTAGCAGCCCACCATAAGTAAATGATGCGATTTGTAATCCCATAACAACAATTGACTTATCTGATTCGTCAAAGACCAGGGCGATGCCAATTAAAACAATTGCCCATCCCAAACTAATCAATCGTGATGTTTTAATATCTATATCTTTCCCAATCCAATCTGTAGCGGTAGAAGAGGCCAAGGAGTTGATTGAAGAACTCAAGGTAGACATGGCTGCAGATAAAACTCCTGCCAACAATAAACCTTTGAGGCCAGCGGGAAGTTCATTTACGATAAATGTTGAGAACTCTCGATCTTTTTCTAATTCGACGCCACCCAGGTAGATATAGATTAATGATCCCGCCAACAGAAACACTGTGAATTGCAGGAAAACAAAAAAACCACTGCCAATCATCGCCTTCCGAGCTCCTGATAAGTCCTTCACTGATAATACTCGCTGGACCATCATATAGTCCGCTCCGTGAGATGCAAAGGACAATAACATGCCCCCAAAAACTGCTGAAAACAATAACCAGGGATCAGAGAAGAAATTCCAGCCCCATCGTGCAATATCTAATTTTCCCTCAGAGTTCAACTGGGATAGCATATTACCCAAACTTGCATCACTATTTGCCAGGATGTAAAAGACAGCAACCAGACCACCACCCAGGTAAAGTACAAATTGAAAGCTGTCCACCCAGACAACAGTCCTAATCCCACCCATGAGGGTGTAGATTACGGTTACAACACCAATTACCAGTACAGCAACGGGTAACGACCAACCTGTTACCACCTGTACAATTACCGCGGTTGCCAGAAACCGGATTCCATCTGCCAGAATACGGGTAACCAGGAAGACACCAGAGGCTGTTTTCTGAATACGGGTCCCGAATCGTTCACCCAGAACTTCATAAATTGAGGTTATCCCTCCCTTGAAATAGGCTGGAAGAAGAAAAATACTTACGAGGATACGACCCAAAATGTAACCAAGTGCTAATTGCAAAAAGAACCAATCATCCCTATAGGCCAATCCTGGAATACTGATAAAGGTGAGCACGGATGTTTCTGTCGCCACAATGGATAACATGGCTGCCCACCAGGGCATATCACGACCAGCTAAAAAATAATCCTCTGAGGTCTTGTTAAAGCGACTGTTGTAAAGCCCATAAGCAGAGATCCCCAACAGAAAAATGATGATGATACTAAAGTCCAGGGTTGATAACATATTTATCCTCTGTTAGATGTTTGGTGTTAAGAGTTAGAAATTCTACTACTTTAGTTAAAGGTTTTTTCTCTCGCTGAGCACGCAAAAAGCTCAGAGGTTTTCTTGATCTTATAAATTGTCATTGTCTGAGTGAATCTGTGGTAAAAAGGGTTTATTTCTGCTGCAATCCAAAATATTCCAGGGCTTCCAGATAGGACCCTACCTTCTTCCCATAAAACTGCGCTGCACAGACTTCTTTGGTAACTGAAACTTTGCGAAAATCTTCTCGCTCATAAATATTGGAAAGGTGAACCTCTACAACAGGCGTATCTATTGATTCAATTGTATCTCGAATGGCATAAGAATAATGGGTGAATGCGCCGGGATTAATGATAAATCCATCAGCCCAATTCCGGCGCCGGTGCAAAAGATCAATGATCCGTCCCTCATGATTAGTCTGGATAATTCTGGTTTCCAGATTCAATTCTCGCGCTTTTTTGCGTATCGCTGTATTGACCTTATCCAGGGTCAGGGTGCCGTACTGTTCAGGGTCTCTTGTTCCTAAGAGGTTCAGGTTAGGACCATGGATGACAAATATGTTTTGCTTCTCTGTAGAGTTGTTTTTCGATTGTTCTGACATGGTTCAATCTAAGCGGCGTAGTTGCATCCTGCAATCAGATGTACAGGCCTATCTTCCAAAGAAAGGTTTTACAATTTAATTACTCTGTTGCAAAGATTGAGATTGGATCAGCATCTTTATGGTAACACATATCTAAAGTAGCGATATCTGCGGTCTCCAAATTATTATTCTTGCACAACTATTGAATAAAACCTATACTTTCATAATCATTCTCAGCCAATTGGGAAATTACGGAAGCGGGGGCTTTCAACTCTGATACTTGAGTCAACAGCTCTCCCAATTACAGTTTGTAACGATGGTACCAACCCTCACAGACTCACCTATGTGATCACAGGGCTTGCCACACAAGAGTAAAGAGACTCTAATTATGAAAAAAATATTTTTATTGAGCTGGCTACTGCTGAATGTCTCACTATTTGGCCAAACCTGGACAACCCAAACCACCCCTACAACAAACATTATTGAAGCAGCCTTTTTCTTTGATGCCAATACTGGCTGGGTTGTAGGTGAGGGAGGCATTTGTTTGGTTACAACCAATGGCGGGTCAACCTAGACAGTTCAAACCACACCCAATACAGATTATCTCTATGATGTCTTTTTTACTGATGCTTCAAACGGCTTTATTGCCGCTGGAACAAATTTATTAACGACTTCTAACGGAGGTGTAAACTGGACAGCTCATCCTATCCCCAGCTCTCAATCCATCTTCGGTTTAATTTTTTCGCCAACACAGGTGTCATGGTTGGATCAAGTGGCTCCATTTTCACGACTGCTGACGGAGGTGCAAATTTCGGGACTCAGACCAGCGGGACACTTAAAGCCCTGTCTGGCATATGGTTCGGATCAGCCACTAACGGCATAATTGTAGGAGCAGATGGTGTAATTCTTAATACTACAAATGGCGGAACAGATTGGGCTATCCGTGTAAGCGGGACGGCGAATTCATTAAATAAAGTACTTATGCTTGATAACTCACATGCTTACGCAGATGCAGATGCAGATGCAGATGGAAGCGGAGTACTAAAAACAGTAGATGGGGGAGAAACCTGGACACTATCACACCCCGGGACAGCTATTAAAAGAGTCTTCTTCTCTGATGTGAATACCGGAACTGCTGTTGGTAGTTCTGGAAATATTTATAGAACAACAGACGCCTGTGCAAATTGGACGGAACAGACAAGTAGTACTGTCCAAGATTTATACGGTGTCTATTTTGTAGATGAAAATGTGGGTGTCGCCGTCGGAGATGGTGGACTCGTCGTGACCACCACAGATGCCTCTCTTCCAGTAGAACTTGCTTCCTTTTCAGCAACCTCAAAAACTGCAGCCGTAAATTTAAGCTGGATCACATCCAGCGAGATCGAAAACCTCGGCTTTATCATTGAGCGTCGTATTTCGTCATCCCAAGCGGAGTCGAGAGACAAAACATGGATCACAATTGCCACTTATAAAACCAACCCCGTTCTAGAAGGCCAGAGTTCAACGACTCGCGAAACTAACTACGTCTACTCAGACAAAGATGTCGATGTCGGTGTGAGTTATGATTACCGCCTATCTGATGTGGATTATCAGGGGCAAGTGACCACTCATGATGCAATCTCAATATTGGTTAAAACTGACGATCTTGATCTTAGGCCAGGGTCGTTCAGCGTTAAATCTGTATATTCAAACCCCTTTAATCCTGACATCACTCTAAGCTACTCTTTAACCCGGGAGATGTCTTTATCCGTCACTATATTAGATATTAAGGGCAGAGAAATCGCGAGCCTCCACAATCATCAAGCGGTTGCAGGAGAACATCATCTAAGCTGGAATGGCTCCAATAATAGCGGGATTCAGATGAATAGTGGGCTTTATTTCTTCAATATTCAAGGCCTGGGTTTTAATCAGGCAATTAAAATTGTGAAGCTGGATTAATTGTTCTAGAAAGAACATTTTAGCCACCAGGCTTCGTAAGACTACGCCCCGGCAAGCTAGATTCACACAGATTTTCACTGATGGTTAATGCGATACAGCTATAATTAAACGAAAGGCGACAAGCTAGCTTGTCGCCTTTCTAATACTGGTATTGAACCTTGTGAATTTACCTGTCGGGATATTGCATAGATACTCAATACGCCTAGAAGCTTAGCAACAAAACTTACACAACATCCTATCCGTGCTGATCTGTGTGAATCTGTGGTTAAAGCTTTTTGGAAGAAGACTCAGCCCTAGTGAATGAGCACTGCATCTTCCATGATTAATTCATACTTGTAACCGGCACCAAAATCTTTATTCAAAGCAATTACCCCCTTAAATATTACGATATCGCCAACTTTAGCCGACGCCATGGTTGTCACGGTTAAATCGTATTGACTCTCGGCGCTGGTTCCGTCTTGGAGATGAACCCAATTCCGCCCCATGATCTTGGTATTGAATTTGGTAACTTCACCACGGATACTAACGGTCTTTCCCTCAAAAGATGCCTGGTCCGCATAGAGCTCTTGAATGGTTACGCCACCTTCAAATTTTTCAATTTCCAGGCTAGGGTTTTTGGCCACTAATTCTTTTCCCTGAGGAGAACTTTGTCCCATGCTCTGGGATTGACCCTCTCCATTCATTTGACCTACAAACCAGATCGATTCAAAATCACGTTCCAACTCTTTGCTGGTGAAATTTTTCATTTCCAGACCCTGGCCATAACTTAAGATTTGACCCTCTTCATAAATTTGTTTTGAGGTGGCAATCCAATACTCTTTACTACCTTCAGTTACCCGCAGATAGGTATAAGATTTCGCCTGAATAACCTCTTCAACCTTTACTTCGTGACTGTTTGAGGCGGTTTGTTGAGGAGCAGCCATTGGTTTGTTTTGATCTGAAGCCTGAACTCTCTCTTTTGAATCACAAGCCACTAGAGTCATGATGATAAAGCTGATAAGCATTAAAAATTTGATACGCATATTATTTCCTTTCACTAAATTTTTAAGTCCGACGATAATAGAATATTTCACACCAAGTGTCATGATTATAATTGGTCAGAGCATGAATAACTTTTCATCTTCAGAATGTGTCTAGCCCATGTATTTAGGCTCCCCTGCGTGAAGAATTTACCTGGAGTTATACTATATTCAGTTCAAGATAGCCCCCAAAAAAGGGCTGGGAAATTACCCTTCGAGAGGGAGACCAGTTATGTGTCTTGCTGAGCTTGTCGAAGTATAACACCTAACGCGCAAATGGAACTAAATATGGTATTAATCAACTACATGTGTTTCATTTAATCGATTGGGGGTTGGTCTTTAATTCCTCAACATGTTTACAAAGCTCTGGAAAAAACGTCAAGAACCCATCCTCAATACTGGTATAGTTCTCTTCCACTTCCTGGATAGCTCCATGAAAACCATGCTTCATTTTCAAACGCCCTGCCAATCCATCTAATGCTCGGCCGATGTGCTCCATCTCAGCATACGAACGAAACCAATCACGACTTATCATCCAGCTCATGACCATTTCCATCCGATCTGGCATGAGCTCACGCTGGCTCCAAAGTGATGCGTAACATTCATCAACAAATCCACTAAAGTCAGCCTGGGAATATGAAGTCCAATGTTTGATTAGAAAATGGTCAAAAACGACATCCAGTACCACCCCCGAAAACCGGCGTCTTCCATCAGAAAAGCCTTTCCGTAATTCACGTACAACAGGGTGCGAGTCTGTGAAAGCATCTACGGATTGATGTAAGCGAATCCCCTTTTGTACGCCAACTGGCAAATCCACAAAATCAACCTCCCGCATAAAATCAGCCATGATATTTCCAAGCCGGGAGAGATCATTATTCGGGGAGAGGTAGAGGTGGGCGAGGTAATTCACAAATTAACCTTAAGGCTACTACAATAGGTTCTCCAGGGTCCTGTTTTGGAAACAATTCTCAAAATGTCATCCCGAGCGGATTTAGGGGAAACAACAACTGTGCACATTTAACAATAAATTCTACGCTCGGGCTATGCAGACCATTTGAGACCCTTGTTCTGGTGATTTGTATGGTCAAGGAGCTTAACCCTTAAGTTTATGTCCCTCGACTCCGCTGGGGATGACGAGATGTATTAGGTAAAAACTTATCGCCCCCATTCCCTCCAGAAATGATCCTATCAAAGCTTTAATTTTACTTGGTTCTCATCTGGTCTGGTGAACTTATACTCTCCAGCCAACCAGCCTGGCATCCCTGATGTATACCACTTCGAAAATCGACGATCTGTCGCTCCGCCGGCCAAATTGGAGTGCATCCCTGGTTTAGCCATATCCATTGTCATACGGAAGGAGGGCATAAAAGTCGTTACCCTGCCAGCACTGCGATATATCTGTCCTTGATGAATGGTGGCCCTACCACCAACACCAGTAATGGGTCCTTTATCGAAGCCTAAAAATCCAGGCATCTTGCCATCAAATAAAATATGTTTCATCAAAAATTGTTGTACTGAGCCCCAGGTTTTGATTTCAATTGTTGAAATACTATCAAGAGCAATTGTAAACACATCTTCACGGGTACGTTCAGCCAGCCAGGGACCAGATTCAGCAAGTAATACAGCATCAAAATTAGCGTAAAAATCTATAAAGGTTCCCGTTTCATTCGACAGGTAATCCGTCGCCGTCTCACCCAGACCTCCCTTGCCAAAAACCTCGAGATATAGTCGCTTGTAGAATTGCTCGAAGAGATAGGCGCCCTTGCTTTGAGCATCGTAGCAGAGGTCCCAGTCCTGCAGAACACGACCTGATTCAGTCTGCGGTAATAGAGGCCTCAATATCTCCATAAAAGCCACAGCCTGGAGTGAATATAAATCTCCGTGCATTTTATAGATGTCTTCTACACAAAAAGAATCGTTCTTTTTCAACAAGGCATCAATCCGATCTGTACGATACGATCCCATTGGCATGTTGATTGGGCTGGCCTTGCCCAGATGATTCAAATCATGATTTGCTGTAGAGAAAAACCCTTGTTCTGGATTTAATACACGAGGCATATCCAGATATGAGTGATATCCTTGCCAATCATTCTCAGTTTTCCAGCCTGGTAGAGGCACAAACCCGCGGATTCCCTTGCGGCGTATGGGCGCACTTCCAGTCATTTGAAACCCAATATTACCTTGAGTGTCTGCAAATACAAAGTCCCAAGAAGTTTCCATGGGGCCGAAGGTATGCATGCCCTCTTCTACTGTATCTGTTTGCCAAACATTCAAGATGGCATTAACGGAGCCAGCGCCTGAGTCTGCAGCGGCCCACCGGGTTGCTAGGTAATAACCATCCTCCTGGGGTGGTCTATCAAGAGAACCGTGTTGGTTTTCATAATAATCAACGGTAACAGAGTCTTTTTTCTTACGTTTGATGACCTCACTTCGAACCTCAAAGGCCTGCCATTGGTCATCATCTTCACGAAAATATTTTCCGTCTTGAACTTTTTCAATCCAGGAATCTACAGCATCGACAAATGAATAGGTCGCCCCCCAGGAAAGTTCCGGTCCACGTCCAACCAGGATACCAGGCATGCCGGGCATGGTTCCACCCATCATGGTTCGGTCTTTACAGGAGAGTACTATTTCACTCCAAATATTGGGGAGCCGATTCATCTCTAAATGAGGATCGTTTGCTAAAATGGGTTTCTTGGATTTTGTTTTTTTACATGAAATGACCCAATTATTGGATGCCATGGCGCGGGGGACAGCCAAGTTCCAGAGTGTCTCCGGATTTACGATCCGCTCCTGGAGTTTAACCTGCTTAATCAGATCAATATCCAAGCCCTCCAAAAGACCAGGGAAAAGAGCTTCTAATTTATCGAGGCTAACCTCAGCCTGGACCATTTCAACCAGTAACCGTTCAACCTCACCTTGAGATTGTGACAAGGTTAAATAGCCCACCATGCGCGAAAGCATGATACTATCACCAGGCAGCCAGGGCTCGGGCTTGTACCCCACAAGCTTAAACTCCCATGCTATCTTTTCACTAAGAGCGGCATTGATGCCCTCACTGTAGGACTCAAGATATTTTCGATTATCCGGGGGTAACTTTTCAAGTTCACCCGCTATTTTTCCGCTCCAATTCATACGGCGAAAAAATGTGTCGATACCCAACATATCCTCACTGGCATCTAATAATTCGCTACCACGACCCTGTCCTAAAATACGCATCAGCAGAATCTGCATTCCTCGATCTTTACCGTGGATATATCCCTCTCCCCAGTACATATCCTCCCGCGTTTGGGCATTGATATGAGGGGTTCCATTTTCATCCCGCCAAATTTCAACATTTTTCTTCATATCTGTCATATCCCGTCCTGATTGGTGAGTAATTTCTTCTGCATTATAACTTTTGATAGGGTGTATTCATCTATTTATACCAATTAAACTTCATAGTGCGCGTTATTTTCTTCATCTTTTCCAGTGCTACTGCACTTAAAATTATAACCATAGCTAGGGCTATACTTACAATTTGAAGCTTATAGAACAGAAAAATATTTTGAAACTAAACCGCGCACTATGAACTCCAATTGGCATTATTGGTTTATAGCCCTAATTCTTTATCCAGTACAATTTTTGTGACCGCCAGAATTTCGGCTGTTTCTACACGTATTAATTTCAGAAAAATATCAAAACTGGAAGCCTTTGCATACAGCTCTCCAGAAAGCAGTAATTCTGCACCCAAGAGCTCACCAATTCGTGTGGTTTGATCTTCTGTAATTAATCCCGAGAGTTGCAGTTTCTGTTCATCCAGCACATGTTGCAAATCTTTCCGAGCGATCAGAGTAAACTGTTTATTTTGAGCCACTGATAATTGAACCTGTTCAGAAAAATACTCTACATTTAGTCCGGATTCAGTCGATTTTGCCTGAATCGGTAAAACACCTAATTTCGGTGCATCTACGAGTTTAAGGGTAGAGTAATCTACCAGGCGTGAGATTGCCTGCTGGAATAAATTGGACAGCGTTTCCTCGCGCGTCTCATGGTCCACCGGCTGCGCTTCATAATAATCTTCGCCTTGCTCAAAGGGATCATCGGTAAAGTTAGATATCTCTTCTTTTGCAATTCGAATAATGATAGCTTCCAATTTATCCGTCTGATAATTGGATCCCGTATGGTGACTGACACTCCCCTGACGCCCCCCTTTATTCTCACCTGTTTCCTTACCGTAAGTTAAAAATAGATATTTGGCCTGGGTTAATTGTGCAATTTGGCGAAGGATATATTCACCCTGAATATTGAGCCCACCCGTTCCAACACCAAACATTTTGATCCCCTGTTTCCGGGCATCAAGAGCAGCCTTGATATAGGTAAAATCCTGATCATAATCCAGATGAGGAGGAGCATCGGTGATGATAAAGCCCAGTCGTAGACCTGGATTATTCCATTCGAGACCCAACACAGCTTTTTCTAAAGCGGCTTGTAAATCCTCAGGTGTATCACCACCTCCTTCAGCTTCCACCTGCTCTAAAGCACTGCGGAACTCATTTATATCTGCCGTTAAGGGGATAACCTTTGTCCGGTATTTATCTTCGATATCTCGATAAAGAACCATTCCAAACCGTACCAGGGGTTGGTTGGGTAGATTGGTTAAATTCAAATGAATAATATCTATGGTGGCAAGCAGTCTCTTAATCTCTTCCTGCATACTGCCTGTTGTATCTAGAATAAACACAATATCAACGGGCACCTGTTCCACTGCCTGTCTGACTTGTTGGGTTCGTGATTCAATGTGACGGGGACCATTTCGCATGACATCAACAATTTCATAGATTCCGTCTACATTGTAGCTCAGCCTGAACACCTGATCGCGTTCCGCGATTTCATTGGGGAAGAAATAAAAGGATCCATCTGAGTATGTCGTGCCTTGATCCAACAGATAATCCATGGTTTTATCATAGACCTTGATCTCAATATTAGGCAAACTCTTCCCGTCGATATCTAGAAGCTGGATATGAATTCGTTCGCTTACATCATAGAGGTATGCCTGATTTCTTCGATAATATTTTTCCAGAAAATTGAGGAAGTAATTGAATTGTTGATTGTCATCAGCGTAGCCTGCTTTGAGCCCACCTGCAGGTCGTGGCGATGGACGGGGTCCAGGTTTATAGACGCTTGGTTTTTTACTGGGGGGTGAATCACCCGGTATAATGATTGAAGCCTCAGGCTTTGTAATTCGAGGTCTAGGCGCTGGTTCAAACTTAAACTCTTCCGACCCTCCCATTTCACCAGTTAGAGGTTCATCCTCTCCACTCTCAACAGGGATGGCTGGACTTACCCTTGGTTTGGAAACCTCCAGGTTTCCCTTTGCTGTCTTTCCTTCGGGAGTTCTTGTTGCCTCAACTGATGAAGCTGTTGGCTTTTGATTGACTTTATCAGAACCCGTTTTATCTCGATCACTTTTTACCAAATCTTTTGGGATGTAATATGCTATAGATTTCCAATCCTTAGGTTTAGGGGCTTGTGATTTCAACTTGATGTTAAGGTTAGTCGTTACTCCTTTTTTAACTTTTATCTTTGAAAATGATTTTGATTCGTAATTCCGGCGTGAGGCTTTAAGCGTATAAGTGCCCTCTGGTAACCTGGATATTTTGAACTTACCCTTAGTATCTGAAGTCGCGATTTGACCACTTCCCTTAATACTAACTTTTACGCCAGCGATCGCTTTCCCTGACTCGATATCTGTGATTTTTCCAGCAATACTACCCGTTTTCGCAGCCATTAGTGAGACACTCATAACAAGAATTGCGAAGACAAATCGTTTCATATCCACCCCACCTTTTATTTATCTGACGAGAAACTACTGTGCTATTTTGATCTTTTATACAATTTATTGACTAGAATGTTTCTTTTTGAGCGCGACAAATCCAGAGTTGAATAGTCCCCTTGGTGGTGATTTGCGTTTCAATGACCTCCAGGCCAACATCATCTATCAGGGTTGGTGTTCCACCATTTCTCATAAAGGATCGGAACCCAGAATAATGTTCCCAACCAGCCATAAACTCAATGAAATGAGTTCCGATCAATTTGGGCCAGGAGGGCTGGGGATAGATCCAATCCACGAGAATTATCTGTTTCCCAAGACGCTTGATTTCTTTCAATACAGGGTGACGTTTTTCCATGGGCATTTCGTGAATGACCATACTGCTCATGGCGAAATCAAAACTTTGGTCCTCAAAATGGGTCAAATTCGTTGCGTCAGCCAGGTGAAACTCACAGTTGTTTACACCTAACTGTTTAGCCTGTTGGCGACCTGTTTCAACCATAGTTTCAGAAAGCTCCACACAGACACCTTCGTGAATCTGGTCGGCAACATGCAGTAATTGGTCACCGGTTCCGCATCCCACATCAATGACTCGGCTTCCTTCGGGAATAATCTTTGCGATCCGTCTACGAATTCCCGCCAATGAAGGGTCAATCAGTCGGCGGTAAATCCAACCATCATAAAAATGATTGCGAGCCTGTATCTTTTCATCCATAACCTGTATCCTTGTTCAATATCAACCTATAGTAATCTGTTTTAACCACAGATTACACTAATTTCACAGATTGAAAGTTGGGCAAACCGCTCAAGTTGTGAAAATGTTGATGATAAAATAACAGTTATTATCCCACGCTGGTTATTGAGTTATACCAATTGTACTTCAAAAGTGCGTCATAACTTCAAAATATTTTTTCATTTCATAAACTTAAAATGTGAAGCATAGCCGTAGCTATGGTGAGAATTTTAAGTGCAGTGAAATGGGAAAAGATGAAGAAGGATGGCGTATTTATGAAGTACAATTGGTATTAATCGAAATGCAGTGTGGGAATCTTCACACTTATCGCATGCTTTAGCATGGGGATATAAAAAGAGACTTGAAAAAAAGGGGCTTCAGCCCCGGATATTGGGGTTATACCGTTGGGCTAAAGCCCTATCTTTTGGTGGATCAAAGATCCCCATGCATGGGGCTAGTAAATATAATCCATGTTTTACCTGCCTGCCCAGCGTAGCTCAGAGAGCGAAGGGGGGTGGCTAAAAAACGTTTATTTTTGGCAAATCCGGTAATATACCCAAGTGGGTCACACAGAGCTCGTCAGGGTGTTCTTGACGATACATCTGTGCAATCCGTGTAATCTGTGGTTGCTTGTAAAAAGAATTTGTGACTTTAGCTACTGATTTTCATCTAATTACTACCTTATTTATACTTGACAGGTGTAGGGTAGAAAATTAATTTCGCTGGCTCTGGGTCAACTACGTCCCGAGCAGTAAGAGCAGGAGCCTATGGCAAAAAAAGTTAAAAGGATCGGTGGAGACACAAATCGTAGCCTCAGTAAGTACCTTGAGGAGATCGGACAATACGAGCCTTTAGATCCTAAAGATGAAATCTCACTGGCCCAGCGGGTCAAGCAAGGAGATCGTCTTGCACTTAAAAAATTAACTGAAGCCAACCTTCGATTCGTAGTCTCTGTGGCCAAAGATTATCAGGGTCAGGGACTTCCTTTAACAGATTTGATCAATGAGGGCAACCTGGGTCTGATCAAGGCAGCTGAACGTTTTGATGAAACCCGTGGCTTTAAGTTTATTTCTTACGCTGTATGGTGGATTCGTCAATCCATCCTTCAAGCTTTGGCTGAGCACTCAAGAATCGTACGTCTACCCTTGAACCGGGTGGGTACGATCTCCAAAATTTCCAAGACGTCTGATCGTCTCGAACAAAAGCTGGAGAGAACCCCTACTGAACGGGAAATCGCCAAAGAGCTGGATATGGCTCCGGAAGAAGTGGCAGATGCCATTCGTATTTCCAAACGCCACCACTCACTGGATGCTCCCTTCCAGGAAGAAGAAAAAAATTCACTCATGGATGTTATCGAGGATGAGCACCAAGACTCTCCCGATTTCGATCTCATGTCTGATTCCCTTAAAAAAGAAATTCGTTCTGCCCTTGATACCTTAAAAGATCGGGAGCGGGAAGTTATCCGTATGTACTTCGGCATTGATCGTGAGTATGCACTCACGCTTAATGAAATTGGAGAAGAATTTAACCTGACGCGGGAACGTGTTCGTCAGATCAAGGAGAAAGCCATCAAGCGCCTCCAGCATAAATCCCGAAGTCGTAAACTGCAGACCTATTTAGGTTAATTTGTGAGGAGGTGAGATCGCATTATGCCAGTCATGGTAACGGTTAAAAGAGATGAGCCTTTTGAAAAAGCCTTACGGCGTTTCAAAAAGAAATATGAGAAAGCCGGCATTCTTAAAGACGTTAAGAAGAACTCCTTCTACTTAAAGCCTACAGAAGACCGTCGTTTACGTAGAGCAAAAGCTGCTAAGCGTGCACGTCAGACACGTCCTAAATATTAAAATTTAGACGTCACTGAAAATTAAAAACCCCGGGTATATCCTGGGGTTTTTTAATTCTAGCTACCCTCATTTAATTTTATTGTGGTAGCAGGTATACATCGTCTTAAAGTTTAACACTATCCTCCCCTCGGGGAGGTGGTCCGTAGGACCGGTGGGGGTTTAGGCTAAGCAAGAGGCCAAATATTTCTATCAAATAAATCAAGCATCTTTTACCATGTTATCGACACCCTCTGCCCTTCAGGCATCTCCCCGAGGGGAGAACTATTTAAACTGATGCATCAAATATTGCTTAGCAACAATTCTGATTTACTATTCCGACTCTGGTTTTTCCCACTCCAACCCTAACCACTTCTCAAATACCAGCTTCTGTTGGTCACTCGGCGCTTCAATCTGCTTCAGTGATTCGATCTTAACTGGAGTAAACCCAACCGTGAGATGAATGTCACGCATAATACCATTACGGCTCAAGGTGCAAATAATCCGATCACCAGGAATTTTTTCGCCAAGATATTGAGGGGCTGCAGAATCTACGCGAAAACCATCGATGGCAACCAACTCATCGTTAGCATTTAAACCTGCATTCCAGGCTGGTGAATCCTCCATAATTCGAGTAATCATCACTTTGCCACCTCTGTCTCGCAGGGTCGCACCTAGATACGCACTTTTTTCAGTCGTTGAGTCGAGTTCCAGGCCTGCCAATCCAAGGACTTCTGCATAAGGCAAAGGCTCGAGACCAAAGACATATTGCTCAAAGAAATTATCCAAATCCAGTCCGCTCTCCTTCTCACAGACAAGCCGTACATCTCTCGTTGTATAGCCCCTCTGCTTTAGGGCGAAATCTTTGTACAACTTGAGCATCACAGCATCCAGGTTGGTCTCTCCTTCTGATGCCGCTATAATCTTCAAGTCTAATAATAGTCCCAGTAAATGGCCTTTATTGTAATATGAAACCGTTGAGTTCCGGGAATGCTCATTGGGCCGATAAAATTTTATCCAGGTATCCCAACTTGCCTCTGCCACTGACTGATGTCGTTTACCTGGTCTTGCCTCGAGGGTGTTAATTTCAGCTTTAATTATTTCAAGATATTCATCTTCATTCGTTAAACCAATCCTCTGCAGGATGAGTTCATCATAATAACTGGTAAAGCCTTCCGCCATCCAGAGTTCATCTAGATAGTTCTCATTATCATAATCAAAGGTGGCAATACCCTTGGGATAGATCCGCTTCACATTCCAGGTATGAAAAAATTCATGGGAGATCAATGCCAGAAAGCTTTTATACCTTTTATCATCATTAAAAGACCAACGGGAAATAAAGTTCACAGATGAACCAGCATGCTCCAACCCACCGCGCCCTTCTTCAGCATGAATAATGAAGTTATAGTGCGCGTAGGGGAGACCACCAAAAATCTCAGCTTCTGCCTCAATGATTCTTGTGAAATCAGCCACCAGCACCGAATCTACATAGTTACTGGCCCCATAAATTGCCAACTCGTGTGGTTTTCCCAGGACGGTAAAATCTATGGTGTGTTGGTTACCCAATTCAAGAGGGGAGTCAGCTAGTTCATCGTAATTTTTTGCTCTAAACTTGCGATTCCCTGGTTTATTAAAAGGTTCGAGAGCTGTCGAGATCGTAGACCATGAGTCTGGCAGATCAATCTGAAGGTGATGTTGACGATCCTGGTTCTTTTGCCAATACATGAGCACGCTGGCTGGCACAACCAGGGCGTGATCTGAGTTGAGATAGCTTGTTCGCACACTATGCTCGAAGGAGTAGACTTTATAGGATACGATAATGTCCTGACCTCTTTTTCCAGAGACTGCCCAGTGGTTCTTGTCCTGTTTACTTATCTTGAGACGCGTTCCATCTGTACTCCTGGCACTTATATCCTGAATATTCTTCGCATATTCACGAATCAAGTAAGAGCCTGGTGTCCAGACTGGCATAGCTACTACCTGTTTTCCTCTTCCACCCTCCAAACGCATTTCAACTTCAAATAAATGGGTGTGGGATTCTGACATTGACAGCTTGTAATAAATACTCTTTGCCAGAAGCCCAGTAGCAAAGACTGCGATTATGATTGAAATTTTTATAGTTTTGAACATGCCCTTCCCCTCGTAAATAATTCGACCCGAAATATGCGATGCTTTCTGTCTGGGACAAGGGTTGAGTATCTAAAAAGTACTGACGGAGGAATCACGGGATTGGGGTCCCCGGGTTGAAACCCGGGGTTAATGAAGACCCTAATTTTACAAAAAAAGACCGGGGGAATTCCGGTCTTTTTTATTTAATCATATTTATAATTCTCTCTCTGCGTCTTTGCCTCTGCGGTTAGACTTTATGCGAGACCGTCATAATTGAAGGGTCCCCCACAAGAAAAAAAATTTCCAACTTAGAAAACCCCAGATAAGTTTATTCCTCAGGATTTATTTTTCCTCTTAACTGCTTCTGGCGACTTCGTTTCGTTTTTTCTTCCAGGCGCCTGGTCACAGAAGACCGAGTTGGCCGGGTGGCTTTCCGATGCTTGGGCTTCTCCTGGGCTTTTTCAATAATTTTCCCTAGTCTTTCCAGGGCGGCCAAGCGATTGGCTTCCTGGTTGCGATATTGTCTCGCTGTAATCGTGATAACGCCCTCTGTGGATATACGCTGGTCTCGCAAAATAAGAAGTTCTGCTTTTACCGTTTCAGGTAAACTGGAGTTTTGACTATCAAAGCGAAGCTGGATAGCAGAGGCCACCTTATTGACATTTTGCCCTCCTGGACCACCAGCCCGGATGGCTTTCAGCTCGATTTCATTTTCAGGAATTTGGATCATTTCCAGACGGTCCTTCTGATGGTGTTGTTGAGAGCACGCCTCAAAGTTAGACATTTAATATCCGGGCGAGGTGAACCTGGTCTGGAAGTCACAATAAATCTATTTCTCACGGGGAAAAGTATCATTTGTTTTAATCGGGGACGGGGGTGTTGTGAGCGTCCCCAAAACTTGAATTTCGATTTCAATTTGGTCATCAGCCTGACGGGGCTTCAGGTTGTCCAGATCAGCGGGACTGCCCGAACAAAAGATATCTCCAGCCTGAACATGGGTTGGACCGGCTGATCTGATCATCTCTTCAAACCCAACAGTCATATTTCTGAAGCGACTCTCCGAGACAGCTTTGCCATTCACTCGAATCTGCATATCCAGACTAAAACTATTTCCCAGTTTATGACCTTCCAATTCATCTGCAGAAACCAGGTAGGGACCCAAACTGGTGGCCAGACCCAGTGATAAGCCGTCATTCAAGCCTGCCTGATAGTTGATCCAATTATTGGCAATGCAATAGCCAGCAATTTCCAAGTTGGTGTCTTTGCCTCCCATAACTGCGCACATTTCACCTTGGAGGGTTAATGAGGAGTGGGCGACTGGCTGATTGTTTCCGAGAAGTGTTTGGGTATTCCCAAAGCGAAACCCTCTGGTCTCGCTAAAAGCTGAAAAATATCTCAGGCTGGGCGGGTTTGGAACGGGAGCAAAAAAGACAATATCAGTTTCCGGAAGAGAAACGGGACGATCATAAATGGATAGTTTTGAATATTCCAGGCTGTGAAAGGCCTGAACCAGATTTTCTAGTAAGGGAAAGGATTGCTCCCAGTTTTGAAGTAACAAACTCATGGATGAAGGGAGATTCAGGTAATCTTGAGCTTTGTAGTTTTCTTTCATCCAAAGTGAAGCCCGCATTACATCAATGGCATAACCGTTTAAGGAGAAAGCCAGACGAGGCTCCATGTGATGATCCAGGCCGTATGAGAGTAATTTCATAAAATAATCCTATTCTAAAGAGTCGTGAAAGATGCAATAATTGTGGGGGTACAAAAAGAGCTTTTAATATGATTTTGGAAAACACTGGGACAGTCTCTCTCAAAGGCAATTTAGCCACCAGGCTTCGTAAGACTTCGCCCTGGCAGGCCAGATTAACACGGATTTCCGCAGATATCTTTTATAGGAAATCGGGGACTTACAGAAAAAATTTGAAAAAGCAGAGAAATTATTGACCTCATTTCCGGAAAGAAGAGTCCACACTCAAAACGTTTTGGACGGCAATGATGTGATGTCAAACTGAAAGCCCCTACTTGTTTTGAGTTAGAGCTTGTTTATTATTGGCTGTGATAAGGAATGGCTAGATCACATCGAGTCGTTTCTTCCAAAAGGACGTCAATGAAACGAGAACGGGTGAGTGAAAACAGTCCCGCAGAAACATAAAGAGGGTATTGGTCAAGACACCTATGTCAGAATTGAACATCATTATTGCACCAGACTCCTTCAAGGGGTCTCTTGGCTCACGGGCTGTTTGTGATGCCATCGAAACGGGTATTCTAAAAATTGCCCCGAAGAGTAATGTTATTAAAGTTCCCTTGGCCGATGGTGGTGAAGGGACCGTTGAAGCTCTGGTCATGAATCGTGGTGGGCACTACATTTCGGTGGAGGTTACGGGACCCTTAGGTAAGAAGGTTTTAGCGCGATACGGTATTTTGGAAGATGATTCAACAGCTGTTATCGAAATGGCAGAAGCCTCTGGACTTATGCGGGTTCCTATAAAAGATCGAAACCCAGGGTTGACGACAACCTACGGAACGGGTGAATTGATAAAAGATGCTGTCAACCGGGGTTGCCGGCGCATTATTCTTGGCCTGGGGGGAAGCGCTACCAATGATTATGGCATAGGCGCTTTACAGGCCCTTGGTTTTTCCTTTAAAAATGACGAGGGTCATGAAATAGGATTTGGCTGTCGTGAATTAGCGAGGATTACTCGTATTGATACATCAAACCAACTTGAGCAACTCAATCAGGTTGAAGTTATCATTGCGTCAGATGTAGATAACCCGCTCTTGGGAAAACAGGGCGCAACCTATACTTATGCTCATCAAAAAGGTGCCAGTAAAAATGAGTTGCCAGAATTGGAAGCCGCCCTGGTACAGGTCAATACAGTCGTTGAACAATATTTAGGTCATTCAATAAAACATATTGCTGGAGCAGGAGCTGCTGGAGGATTCGGGGCCGGATTACTGGCCTTTTTAAATTGTAAAGTGAGCCGGGGTGTCGATCTGATAATGGAAATGATAGGGTTCAGACAATTATTCGAAACAAATAACATTGATCTCGTGATTACGGGCGAAGGCTCCATAGACGCCCAGACAATTCATGGAAAATTACCAGTGGGTGTCGCCCAAATTGCCAAGGACTATTCAGTTCCAGTGATAGCCATTGTTGGAGCAAAAGGTGAAGGTTATGAAGCGGTGCTCAGTCATGGAATTGATGCCATCTATAGTTTGAGTGATGAAAATAGTCCTGCCGAAAAGACAATCGCTGATCCGGAGCTATACCTGGTGAAAACCACCCAGAAGCTGATGCTTTCATTAAAAAAAAGACTTATTAATATGAATATACGCAAAGCGAATTATGCTGATCTCCCGGCAATGGTTGAGATTTACAATCAGGCCATTGCCACCAAACATACAGCAGACATGATTCCCTTCAGCGTTGAGGAGCGTAAGACATGGTTTGATGATCATTCATCAGAACATTACCCTCTTATTGTCGCTGAAGCATCGAATGTAATCAGGGGATATTTATCTCTGAGTCCCTATCGTTCGGGACGGCTTGCCTTGCGCCACACGGCTGAAGTTAGCTTTTACATTCATGAGGATTATCGACAACAAGGTATTGCTTCACGGCTGTTGTCGCATATCGTTGAAAAGTCAGCTGAGCTCGACATTAAGACCCTCTTTGCTATTTTGCTTGAGGACAATCAAGGCAGTATTAGGCTGCTAAAAAAATATGGATTCGAAACATGGGGTCACTTACCAGATGTAGCAGATTTTGATGGTGTGGAAGTGGGACACCTGTACTTAGGTTTGAGAATTAGGACCTAGATTCAAGATAAAATCAAACTATTCATGGCGGGGTGAATGCTGTTGGACCAAATAAAACTAACTCGGGATAAGGTGAAGATTGAAGAAGGAAGGAAAATATCGTGAAGTTTAAAACTCCCCAGGTCATTGTGGCTATTGCAATTCGGACTTCATTTTACCATTGCAACGAACCACCAGACCAACCTGTCAAGGCGGAGTGTGCGTTTGGCTACATCCCCTGTGCAGATGACTCCACAGTCTGTTGCCCTGATACAGTTGGTCATGTGTTTGAGTGGGAAGTATTTCGGTTTGGTGAGCCTGGTGGCGCCACTAATAGCTGGAATGATGTTACGATTGATGATCACGGTGCTGTATGGGCTGTAGGTAAAATATTTACTGATAGCATCAACCTGGAGATGGCCGTTTATGCTGGTTCCGAATGGGAGTTAAGAGATGTACAAGTTCCCTTCCAAGATCATTTTACAAGTCCAGCGCTATTCACCATAAACATAGTAAATGATAGTACTATTTGGCTTCAGAGTGATCTGCCCATAAAAGGTAATGGTGTAGATTGGAAACTCATGGACTATCGCGATTCTGGTTTGCCAGATATAATAGTTGGTAATGCTTGTATATACTGCGTTAATCCCGGCAGCTGTATTTATGCTGGCTATATGGGCAGGATTCTTAAAATAGATAATGACCAATATGAATTTCTTGATTCACCCATCGGGATGACCATCACAACCTTGAGCGTGTCCAATGGGAAATACTTTGCTGCTGCCTGGAATAATTCTGGTGATTATATGGGTCAGAGTGCTCTCATTTACTCACTCAATGGCGAGGACTGGCTGATCCATAAACAATCTAGCACATTCTATCCTGGCGTTAATTCTAGTGATCCCGGTCTTATTCCCTCAACCATTGCCTTTGATGATACTTGCTACCATGCCACTTCTTATGGTATATACAGATTTGAACCCATATCCGGTTATGATGAACAATGGTTTAATCAATGGGAATCAAAAATATCTGGAGGGACTGTTTACGAGATGTCTGGCAATACAAAGAATGACTTTATACTCTATAATGGAGACAAAACTATTATTCATTATGATGGTTATAATTGGTGGAATTATCGTATAGAAGAAATTGAAGGCGGTTTTTTCTTTTCTTCTCTATGCTTCAAGGATGATATGGCTGTAATAAGTGGTACGAGTACTTCAACAGGAGAAGCAGTTATAGTTATTGGAAGAAGGTAAATATCGGCCTAAGAAGTTGCTTCGAGGTGACTCAAAAGAATGGATCGCTAAACTAAAATGATGTCGGGGCATACATAAATCACGCAAAGCAAATCTATGTTCGGGTGCCCCTCAAGCGCTGGACGTTCTGATCAAAATATTTAGGAGTGGATATGAATGTAAAAATATGTTTAGACTTTCTGAAGCAACTTGGAAAGAACAATAATCGGGAGTGGTTTCACGCAAATAAACCGCTCTATCAGGAAGCCAAAGCAGAATTCGAATTATTTATCAATATCCTTATCCCCCGTCTTAAAGATGTTGATTCCAGTATTGATGTATTTCATGCGAAGGAGTGTACGTTTCGGATTTTCAAGGACGTGCGGTTTTCAAAAGATAAATCACCTTACAAAACCAATTTTGGTGCTTTTATATCGCGAGGTGGACGAAAAAGCCCGTTTGCCGGATATTATGTCCATTTGGAACCCAATGCATCCTTTATTGGTGGCGGCTCCTATATGCCGCAGGCCCCTCAATTGAAAGCAATCCGAGCGGATATTGTGACAAATGTGGAAAAGTATAAAAAGATTATTTCTAAAGCTGCTTTCAAAAAATACTTTCCGGAAGTTTATGGGGAAAAGCTGAAAACAGCCCCGCGAGGGTTTGATAAAACCTGGCCTGACATTGATTTGGTTAGAAATAAACACTACGCGGTTGTCCATCATGTCCCAGACTCCTTTTGGTTTTCAGGAAGTACCCAGGACGAGATTATTAAAGCCTTTAAGGTTCAGGTGGCGTTCAATGATTTCCTAAATGGTGCCATACAAAAAACGATTGGCCGCTGAGCACCTTTTCAAGCCAGAGCATGAGTACCACCCGTATCATTGTTAAAGGCATGCCAAGAAACCACTCTGGTGAGTGGGTGAAATCAGCCTCACCCGAGCTTAATGTGCTCGGCCAGTCCACACTCAACTCCGCGAATGACGATTGGATGAGCCTGCTTAGCGTGATACCCTGTGGGACACAATCTCTCAAAATTTCAAGTTTCCAATTTCACTGTCTACATTAAATTAATCTTAAGATGAATCTGGAAACTACAATCAGCTCCATAAAAGGCATTGGCTCTCGTAAAGCCGAAGCATTGGCTGAGGTTGGTATTATTACTCGAGGTGATTTGCTAGAGCATTTCCCTCGCCGCTATCTCGATCGCTCCACGGTCACCTTCACCACAGAATTACGGAAAGATGCAAACGCCACGGTTGTTGGGAAAATTTCAAGTACCCAAATGCGCCGGGGAAAACGACGATCCTATTTTGAGATGGTTGTTGCAGATGAGCGCGGCTTTCTGAAGTGTCGCTGGTTTAACGGTGCCAACTGGATTCAAAAGCGATTTAACAAGGGTGATATCGTTGCAGTGAGTGGTAAAGTTGACTTCTACGGTGGGTTTCAGATGGTTCACCCTGATTTCGATATTCTTTCAGAGGAGGGTACCAACCCGATTAACACCGGCATTATTGTGCCGCTCTATCCCTCAGGACAAAAACTCCAATCCAGTGGCCTGGATAGCCGTGGGTTTCGTAGAATCTTGCGACCTTTAATGGATGGTATTGAACAGGGTTTCACTGAATTTCTTCCCGCAGAGACTACAAAACAATTTGAGTTGATGAGTATTGGAAAAGCTATTCGTGATATTCACTTTCCAGAAGATATGGAAGCCCTCAAGCACGCTCGACACCGCCTCAAGTTCAACGAACTCTTTTTTATGCAATTGCTTCTGGCTATCAGACGTCAAAGCCAGGCTGAAACAGTGAAACAAAATCGCTTTGAAGGATATGGACAATATCTCTCTTCTCAATATGAAAAGCTGCCCTTTGAACTCACCAATGCTCAGAAACGGGTGATGAATGAGCTCTGGGAGGACTTCAAGTCTCCCCATCCCATGAATCGCCTATTGCAAGGTGATGTTGGTTCTGGAAAAACAGTCATTAGTCTGTTAGGGGCTGCTATCACTGCAGGAAACGGATTTCAGACTGCCATTATGGCACCCACTGAAATATTGGCAGAACAGCACTATAAGAATGCGATCAAATTTTTTGAAGGCGCACCCATCAGAGTGGTCTTGTTAACGGGCTCCCAAACTGCCGCTCAAAAACGAGATCTGCGTCGAGCATTAAAAGAAGGCTATTATCAGGTTGCCATCGGAACACATGCGCTGATTCAAGGGAAAGTACACTTCAAAAATCTTCAGTTTGTTGTGATTGATGAACAACACCGTTTTGGGGTTCTACAGCGGGGAGAATTATTGGAAAAGGCTGCTGAGGCTGATGTTTTGGTTATGACGGCAACCCCCATTCCGCGGACATTATCAATGACCCTTTTTGGTGACCTGTCAGTTTCGATCATTGATGAACTACCAGCGGGAAGACAGAAAATAATCACCCGTAAAGTCGATGTCCACACGCTACCGAAAGTACACGAATTTATCAGAGCTGAAATCAAAGCTGGTCGTCAGGCTTTTGTGGTTTACCCCCTGATTGAAGAATCAGAAAAAATCGATCTTGAAGCCGCTACGCTAGGTTATGAAAAATTTAAAACCATGTTCAAAGAGTATCAAGTCGCGCTACTCCATGGTCGGATGAAATCAGATGAAAAAGATGCCATTATGCAGGCTTTTTCCCGTAATGAGATTCAGTTACTGGTCAGCACAACGGTGATCGAGGTTGGAATAGACATCCCCAACGCAACAGTGATGCTAATTGAAAATGCCGAAAGATTTGGCCTGGCCCAGCTCCACCAGTTAAGGGGCCGAATTGGCCGCGGTAAGCATCGGGGGGTCTGTGTGTTGGTTCACCGGAAAATGAGTCCTGATTCTATCGATCGCCTCAACATCATGGTAGAAACCCTTGATGGATTTAAAATTGCGGAGGAAGATTTGCGTCTTCGCGGTGCCGGTGATATCTTTGGTACCCGTCAATCTGGATTACCGGCCTTAAAGATTGCCAACATTCTTTATGATGGGGACATCCTTAAAGAAGCAAGGAAAGCAGCCTTTGCCCTTATTCAAAATGATCCTCACCTCCGCAAGGGAATTCATGAACAAATCCGCCACATCGTTTTGGATCGGTATGCTGAATTTTCGACGCTGGCAGGAATAGGGTAAGCATTCTAAGTTTTACGCAGTCATGCCATAAAGAAATGGTAGAATGAGATTTTTGGATATTCAGGGTGTAGGTATTATCTTTTGACTATAATTGCTGGAGGAAAGTGTTTTGTTTAAGTGGACCCCAATCATGAGTATTGATGATGGTCAGATAGATGAAGACCATAAGCAGTTGATATCCATTGCGAATCGAGTTCTGGAGCTGAATCATCCAAACCGTGAGTTGGAAGATATCAAGCAAGTGATTCGTGAGTTATATGAATACGTGAAATATCATTTTGAGCGAGAAGAACGCTTCATGAGTGAACAGGGTTTCCCCGGGGTTGATGAGCACAAAGAGAAGCATGAGATCATTATAGCAGAGATGAATCAGTATTTAACCAAAGCGCATCACATGGGCGAGATACTGAGTAATTTTCGCCAGCTCGTCAATAAATGGGTGATCAACCATATCATGGAAGAAGATAAAAACATCAAAATATTCCTGAAGGCTAAAAAACAGTCGCAGCCCTAGCCCACTTTAGATCACCACAATAAACTTTAAAACGAGAATACCATTAATATGCTTTCAACTAAGCTGAATTCAGAACTTCGTAGTCGAAATCTTCAAATAGTAACTGCAGCCCAGACTGTGAATTTTGTGGACCAAGCCGACGAAGTGAGTGTGGTTTCTTGGCCAAAATTTATGCTATACGACGAAGTGGCCAACCGTCATTGGGTCGACTTGAATAAAAAATTTGATAATTTCCAATTTGCACTGATTGAAAAAGACTCAAAAAAATGGATAGCAGTTGGCAACAGTATTCCCGTTTTCTGGCCGGATGCTCTTGAGGAGCTACCTGATAAGGGGTGGGACTGGGCTTTGGCTTTTGGGATGGAGAATGATGATGTCCCAAATCTTTTGTGTGCTTTGGCAATCCAGATTTTACCTGAGTATCGAGGCAAGGGCCTGAGTACGCTTATGGTTCAAATAATGAAACATATAGGACACCTGGAGGGCTTCGATCAGCTCATCGCACCTGTCCGACCGAATAAGAAATGTGATTATCCTCTGTTGCCTATGTCAAGCTATCTTGAATGGTCCAGGGCCGAGGAGCGATTTGATCCATGGGTGCGTGTGCATGAACGCCTGGGTGCCCGGTTGTTAAAAATTTGTCCCCAAGCCATGTTTATCTCAGAGACCTTGGAAGCGTGGACGCGATGGACTGGCATGTCATTTCAAAACAGTGGTGAGTATGTCGTTCCTGGTGCTTTGACCACAGTGACAATTGACACAGAAAAAAACCGAGGTGTATATGTCGAACCAAATGTTTGGATGGTTCACACCCATAAAAACTAAAAACCAATCAACGAGAATATAAGATATATGATAAAACTTGAAAATCTCTTCAAACAATTTGAAACAACCCTGGCGGTGAATGACCTCTCGCTCCATGTTGAAAAAGGTGAATTGTTCAGCTTTTTGGGCCCCAATGGCGCTGGTAAGACGACGACTATCAAAATGATGGTCGGCCTTATGACACCTACTTCAGGTGCTATTCAAATGGGCGGGTTTGATATTGAATCCGATGCGAAAAGGGCAAAGTCGATCATCGGGTATGTGCCAGATTCAGCATTTCTTTATCAACATCTCACAGGTGTTGAACTGCTCATGATGGTGGGCCAATTATATAACATGGAGAATGGCAGCATCCAGGATGAGTTGAGTATGCTCAGCGAGCAACTCTTTATGGGGGAATGGTTGGGGGACAGGATCTCAGGGTACTCCCAGGGCATGAAACAGCGGGTTGCCTTTGCTTCTGCATTTTTGCATAAACCAGAGATATTGATCATTGATGAACCCATGGTGGGTCTGGATCCCAAAACAGCTAGAATAATTAAGGACATGTTAAAGACGCGGAGTCAAAATGGGGTAACGGTGTTTATCTCCACCCATAATTTGAATGTTGCTGAAGAGCTGTCTGATAGAATTGCTATCATCAACCGAGGGAAGTTGTTGGGGGTGGGAAGCGTTGATTCTTTTCGCTCGATGTCTGGAGAAAAAGAGAATTTGGAAGAACGTTTTCTCAGAATTGTAGAAGAGGAAGAAATCATTGCTGGAAATAATTCTCATTAAGCGGTTTGATATGAAGTCATTGGGATTGGAGCGTTTCAAATAGTCTCCCAGCAAGCTCAACTTCTGTTCCGGGTAAAGCGACAAAACATGCAGGGTTTCCTGGCTGGCGTTATTAAGCGCAAACGACTGGAAATTCTGGTGTCCTCATTTATTGTTATTGGGCTTATTCTTGGTGGATACAAAATGTTTATGGCTGGGGGTAACTTCCTTTTAAGCCAGGGTGAGTTGGGTGAAATATTTATGGATCGACTGTTTTATCTAGGCTGGTCCATCATTTTTTATCTACTGGTCCTTTCTAATTTAATCACAGGATTCTCTACTTTTTACCGTTCTCCCGAAGTCGCTTTCCTGATGACGCTCCCGCTTGACAGCACTCAGATATTCCGTGTCAAATTTATTGAAAACCTGGTCTATAGCTCATGGGCGCTCCTGATTTTAGGGATACCGCTAACCCTTGCCTACGGAGAGCTTCAAGGCTTGTTGCCGATACAATATGCTATTGTGTTTATTGCTGGAATCCTGCCCTTCCTTTTTGTTGCCACCGTGTCTGCTGGTCTTCTACTTATGCTTCTCTCTTACTTCTCCCGCTTTCTGAAAATGCGCACACTTTTTTTACTCCTGGGTCTGCTGTTTACAGGGGCGTTTTATCTGTATTTCAACGTGAGTCAGCAGGATACGGTTTTAAGTGGAAGCCTGGGAAATTTTCGAGCGCTAGGGCGTTACTTATCAAATCTCTCTAACACACCGTTTCCATTTATCCCCAGTTATTGGTTAAGTCAATTATTTCTGGGAAGTCAAGCGCTGGCATGGACTGAACGCTTGTTCTATGCAGCACTATTCATTTCTACGGCTTTGGTGGGCTGGGAATTGATCAGCTGGACAGCCGGAAAGGTCTATTTTGATACATATCAGATAATGGAGGGACAGGGCCAAAAGGGCAAACAGCGGTCTTCGAGTAGGGTCTTCACTTTTGATTGGCCTGGGATACAAAATTCGACCAAGGCCTTAATCTCAAAAGATCTGGTTCAGTTTTTACGAACCCCCCAACAATGGGTTCAGTTTCTACTCATGGGATTCTTTATTGGTGTCTATTTAATCAATTTGTCCAGGGGGAAATTGCATCTGGATGAGTTGCCTTCCTTTTGGAGAACCACCATTTACGTGTTCAATTTCGGTTTCACCGGATTTATTCTGGCTGCGCTCACGGCCCGGTTTGTATATCCCATGATCAGTATGGAGGGCCGTAGTTTGTGGATGCTACAGATGGCTCCCTTTTCCATGAAAAAACTATTTATTGAGAAGTTTTGGTTCGCCTTTTTTGTACTGTTTACCATGACAGAAATTGTTGCCCTTGTTTCAAATTATTTTTTGGGCCAACAGATGGAGATTTCAATTTTAGCGAGTGCCTTTTTGCTCTTAACCAGCCTGGCATTGATTAGTCTGTCGCTCGGCCTGGGAGCTGTTTATGCCCAATTTAACGAGACCAATCCCATGAAGATTAGCAGTGGTTATGGGGGAATTATCACAGTTGTGTTGAGTCTGATTTATGTCGCATTGTCTGTGACAGCCCTGGTTTTTGTCATCAATATTTATCAGGCTGGTGGATCAAACATCTACATCGGCATTATTGTAGGCTTTGTGATTGTATTAACGACTCTGTATACTTGGCTTCCCCTGAAGTGGGGTTTCCGGGCGGTGAATCGATATGAACCATAAGGCTTGTTTTTAATAGATATCCCATGATATAGAAGAGACCAGAAGGGTCTTGATAAAGGACTAAATCTGGGAGTCTTGGGCTTTTCAACCTTCGAGACTGCCTTGCAGGCACCTCAGGAAGACACCGCGCTGAGCCCTTTCGATAAAACTTAGGAACCACTTGTCGAAGCCTCAAAGCGCACTGTTTCAGTTGGAGTCCTTCTCAATAGGTGTAATCGAACGAAGGTTCTTTATCTTGAATCGATACTGTTCGATAGAGATTCTTCGCTTTGCTCCAGAATGACAACGTGGGAGTTTTTAGAAGTGGGTTTGGTGTTATTTTCGAGCTTTTCCCGTGATTTGGTCCATCGAAATTGAAAATACGGCTGTCGTGTTCTGAGAGGCTTCAATGTAAGTATTGCCAACATCAATATGGGCAGGTGAATATTTAGCCACTAGAGCTTGAAGTGATTTCGTTTTAGCCGGTCCATCCAGTTCGGATATCCGTCCAAAGACGATGGCGCTCTCATATTCTGTAGAAAACTTAGCTGGTAAGACCTTGGTTTTACCAACCACACAGAAGGACACGCGATCGTTGTATCTAAAATTAACGAGCTTGTGTCCTTCTAATGCGGAATGAAAACTGATACACCCCTGATGCAGGACATAGCTTACGGGCACTCCATAAGGTTGCCCATCATCGCTTACAGAGGAGATCACACCATATTCACCATTCTCAAGAATTGACATGGTCTCATCTAGTGCAAGTCCACGATCTTGTCTGCGCATTGGGTGTTTCAAGATGGACAGCTTATCCTTCAGTGATGGTCACTTCTTCCATAACATCATCCTGACGGATGCTGTTTAGAACATCAAGACCTTCAGTAAGCTTTCCAAAAACGGTGTGACGTCCATCCAGGTGGGGTGTTGATCCATGGGTGATAAAAAACTGACTACCGTTGGTTCCAGGGCCAGCATTTGCCATGGATATAACATTGTCAATATGACATAAGGGGTTATTGGCAAATTCATCTTCAAACTGATATCCCGGACCACCCATACCTGTACCAGTTGGGTCGCCACCCTGGACCATAAAATCAGAAATTACACGGTGGAATTTAACATCGTTGTAATAGCCTTCTTTTGCTAAAAAGACAAAATTATTGACGGTTTTTGGGGCGTGATTGGCTGAGAGCTCCAGGGTCATATTGCCCTTGTTGGTTTTAATCTCAGCGATATAGCTTTTATCTGGATCAATTGTTAGCTCTGGTGGGTTTTTCCATTGTAGTGACATTTTCGTGCTTCCTTATATATCTTTGCTTTGGTAGGGATCATTGACCCCGTCAAATTTTGGCTCAAACTATCGCTTACAAACTATACATGACAGTCTTTAACCCAACCAATATCCTTTTGTGGGAATCCATTCGGGTTGCAAATTGGAATATGGCCAATAAACTCGATTATTCTTTGGTGTTTTTCCCGAATGTTTTGAATTGGAAATAGGCTGTTTGGATATAGGAACGAAATCGCCGCTGGTAGTAGTCAAATAGGGGCGAGTCAGGAGCGATAATTTCTGCCAAGGGCTCAATTGGAAAACTCACTTTATGTAGTGTTGCGCTCTGTCCAAACAATTCAGTATACAGATAGTCATCCTCTACCCAAAACGCCCAGTCTCCTGCAATTCGACAGGCGATGGTTGAGTCGGTAGAGAGTACATTTTGACCAAAAAAAGTATACGGGTGGGTATAGTCCAGCAATCCCAGAATCGTTGGTGCCACGTCAACCTGGCTCACAGGCGTGCTAATTGTTTGGCGAGATAACGATAGACCCGGTGCATAAATCACAAAGGGAATATTGGCATTGCGGATGTTTTCATGTTGGCCGCGGACAATAGACAGGCCATGGTCGGCAATAAATACAAAGATGGTGTTGGAGAACCAATCCTTTTGAGCGGCTTCTTCCATGAACTCGCCTAAAACATGATCTACATAGGCCATGGTTCGATGAACAGCACCACCCCGATATTCCTGATCAGGGAACACAGGTATTAAGGTTTCATATTCAGGGGGGACTTGCCATGGTTGATGGTTGGTGGTTGTAAAAAGAGTGAGAAAGAGAGGACTCTTGACCTTGTCGATTTCTTCCAAAGCGCGGTTGAATACGTGATGATCAAAGAGGCCCCATTTGGTCCCTTTGGCTTGACGGCTAAAGTCATTATTCTCAATCACCTGGTCAAAACCATTGGCTGTCATAAAACCTTTCATGTTATCAAACTGTGGATCTCCCCCATACAGGAAAATGGTTTTATAACCGATGGCTTGCAGGGTTGTCCCTAGACTGGGAACGTTATTCACGGACTCTACCCTGGATATAAGGGGCAACCCAGGTAGGTTTGGCCAAGACATTATGGTCGAGCCAATACCATGGGCGGAGCGTTTACCGTTAGCAAAGCAGTTGGTAAATGCTACCCCCTGATTTGCCAAGCTGTCTAAAATAGGTGTAACTGAAACCGCTTCACCATTGATATAACCACAGAAAACACCGGCATGGGATTCAAGGATAATCAGGATAACATTGTAGCCATTATCAGAAAGGGCTTTAGTGGTTCGGGTGATGGAGCTTTCATTCGTGAATTGAGTTTCGGGAGTATCCAGGATTGCCCGGGTAACCTGGAGTGCTTCTTTGGAATCATAGTAATTGATCATTTCACGGGTTGTATTTTCAGAGTTGAATTGAACAATACTCCGTCCGAGAAAAAAAAGGCTATTAAGAGCAACTTCATTGGCTATAAAATCTTTACTGAACATGGCGTGACCCCAATCAATGGGTCTCTCCTGCCAGCCCCCCCGCATGGTTGTTCCTAACGTAATTACGGAGAGCAAAAGCCACGATACCTTTAAAAATATCGGGGTTTGGTTTTCATTGATAGAAGTCTCAAATTTTCGATAGACAAAAAAAGCCGCCCACGAGATAATCAGCAGGAGTCCGGTAGCTAGAATAATGGGGTATTCCTCGAAAATAAACTCAATACTCTCCTTCTGCCCGACATAAGATTTCAACATGAGAAAACTCAGGTGGCTATTAAACTCATAGAAGAAAAATACATCTATAATATTGAAGAGTGAAATGCTAAGAGTGATGAGGAAGAGGTAGGTCTCTGAAATATAGTGGAAGAGTGAGTTTCTAATTTTGAAAAAGATAAGTCCGGCGAGGGGAAGACCGAGATAAGTCGCGACCACAGCATCAAGACGCAGTCCAATTAAAAACGAGGTGAGATAGATCAACCAATTTGAAGTTTCTAAAGACTCAAATTGAGCCAGCAGAAAGATAAGTCGCCAAAAATTCATCAGGGCGAGTAGGTAAATAAACCCCCACCAAAACTTTAAAAAGCCTGCCGGGATGTACTCACGCACTCCTCTTAAAATATCTCGAATAGATTGAATCAAAGTTTAACCCCTCTGCCCTGTGCTGAAAGGACGGAACTTGGTTTGTTAGAACACTTTATGTTTGGTTACCTTTCTTTCTGTCAATTAAACCCATGAAGGCGGGCAAGATAATTACGGTGGTTAAAAAGCAAGCGCCCACTCCAAAGATCAATGCGTAGGATAAACTAGCGTATCCGCGGAAGGGTGAGAACATCATAGACCCAAAGGCCAGCATGGTTGTGAGTGATGTTAGTAAAACGGCTTTTCCTGTGCTTGATAAAACAGTATAAGCTGAACGTGGACCTTCCTGGCGCCATCGATGAACAACATGAACACCATCATCAATACCTATCCCCAAGATCAGGGGTAAAGCCATCACATTCATCATATCAAGTTGAAACCCAAAGACGTGCATTAACCCGATCATCCAAACTGCTCCTGCAGCCAAAGGTAACATGGCCAATAAAGCATATCTGAAACTTCGGAAGTCTAAAAGAAGAATGAGATATATCAGGACGAGAGTTAGCAATGCGGCATTACGGCCATCTCTAGCAATGATATCAAATAGAGCTCGCATGATAGGAGGCATTCCCGTACTGCGATCACTAATAGATTCCAGCTCATGTCCAAACTGATCCAGAAAGAGTCTGTCTTGCCAGATATTTCCAGAGGGCAGAACCGTCGTGAGAAATAGCGAGCGATCCTTGCTCGCATATCGGTCTACAATGGACTCTGGGAGTGTTTCCAGGGTTAATGGCGTGATGTTGGTCATTTGTAGAACACTTGCTGTGAAGTAATCAGCATAACTATTCTGAAAAGCATTTAAGCGTTCCAGCAATTGTGATTCTTCCATCTCCAACAAGCCATAGAGTCTTGTGAAAACCGTATTGGCCGGGGGTGCCTCTATGCTTCCAACAATATCAGTACAGCGACTGTAAACCTTATCCTGTCCACCGAGAAATGCCATGGACTGGAACTCCATGATATTCATTTCCAGGCGCTCAATTTCCTGCTGGACGTGTTCCAGATTCTGGTTGGTTAAGGCAGAAATGCTTGTCTCAGCCATACTGTTTTTGATTTCTGTAATATAGGGAATTCGATTGGCCTGTTGTTCTGGCGATGGAAGAAAAGTCGAGATATCATCTACGGAAGCAACCGAGGGTAAATCCTTGGCCTTATTCATGATGGAACGAGATTTTTTAACACTTTCTGAGACGAGATAAGCAAAATCCATACTTAGGTCGAATTTGTCCTGAACCGTATCCTGGAGCATGATGCTAGGAAGTCCTTCCGCTTCAAGGTCCATCATATTATGATTGAAGGTTATTTCTTTGGCAGAGAAACCCAATAAAATGGTAATAACCAGAACAGCGATCAGGCTGGGCCAAGGCCTGTCTTGTATGAAAACACCAACTTTTCCTAATGATGTGAGGGTGATATCCCGAGGTAATGGTTTTTCAGTGATTCCTTTTTTAACCATCTTTCGTTCAATGCGACGTTCCCTCACGACCATGAGTGTTGGCAATACGAGAAAGCTGGATACCATCACAGCCAGTAAGCCGATAGCCGTAACCAGGCCCAGTTCGCTCATGGCTCGAGAATCTCCAATCATCAGTGCCAGGAAAGCTACGGCAGTGGTCAATGCACCGGTTGAGACGCCCTTGCCACTTTTTTCAAGTCCAGCCAGGGTGGCTTTTTCAAGCGAAAGTCCTTTGGCTCGCATTTCCGCAAAAGTTGAGATAACATGAATTGAGAAATCAATACCCAGACCAATTAAGATGATCATGAACATGGCGGTCATAATGTTCAATACTGGAACGATCACAGCGACAATACCTGCGGCCCAAATCAATCCGATGATCAGATTCAGAAGCGCGAGAACAGGGGCCATGGCCATTTTGAAGGCCAGATATAATAAAGCTCCAATGGCAAACATGGAGAGTAGCATGGAGATTTCAAGTCCCTGGGTGCTGTAATACATTTCATCCCGGCCCACTGCAATGGCTCCAGAGAGCCCTGCCTCAACATTAGGGTGAGATTTAAGAACTTCATTGAGAATGGCCTGGACAGCATCGGTTCCATCTACGATCATGAAGGCATCCATCATGCTGAACGTGGGAACCAGGTTTAAGATGAGGGCCTGTCTGTCATAAGAGAGAAAGAAGGGTTCCCCGAGGATAAGTTTATCCACCGCAGCTTCAGCGGATGTCACTTCAATAGTGCCTGTTTCCAGCGTATTTTCCAGCTCATCCATCCAACTATTAATACCATTTAGAAAAACAAGGGCACCATCTTCCTCTTCTCTTGATGATATGGATTCTTCAGGTTGAATAAATTCCTTTTCGAAGGAGTTATTGATATTGGTGAGCAGGCCAGATAGACCAGGATCTTGAAAAACATCTTTCATACTCTTCAAGTCATCTTCTTTCATGAGCATGAAACCGTGTTCCTTCATAAAGTCCAGATCTGCCTTATAGTCGACTCGGCGAACATAGACCATGGGCTCCTTGTCTTTTCCTGGGAGGGACAAGGGTTTGACGACTTGTGGAGCCAGGTCTTCAGCGAAGGCTTTGATATCAGCCTCAGCTCCTTGGACCACCACAATAATGCTGGAAGCAGACTGAAATTCCTCCAGGATGCGATCAAATTCAATGGTGCGCGGGTCACCCTTGGGAAGCATATCCGACCACTTGGGAGTCATTGACATCCCTGCAGAAAGCACTAGGGTAACCAGGGTTATGCCAGCCACAGTCCAAAGCATAAGTTTGCTTTTGTTGACAGCTAGGTCGGCCAGTTTTTTGATCAAACGTTCTCTCATATCTGATCCTTTCTTTTAATAGTATTAATAGATACGAATTGCCCGAACAAGATGGTTCGCACAAATGTTGTGATAATTAACAAACGGATAAAAAATCAAGTTCGTGTTCATTGTGACAATTGGTGGAATTCGTATGTAATCATTAAAAATTACTTGATAGGCGTAGTCGGAGACCCCAATCCTGAAGTCCAAATTCAGTATTATCAGCGCCCCAGGAAAAGTTGCTTTGAAGTGAGATGTTGGTGTCCTGATAAATATTCCAGTCGACCTGGGGACCCACACTTCCGCTCCCATCATTAAAATTGGCAATGGCAATGGCACTCAGGCTGACAAAATCAAAAGTTTGGTGCATGAGGTATAGAAACCCATAATCCTGCATAAGGCTACGGGCATTACCACTTAAACTGAACAAATAGTCATAGATATTCAATTCATCCAACACAGATTTACCATAATCATTGTGTAGGTATTCCATGAGGAGATACACTGAATTATCAAAGGTATGATCTACGCCCACAACAATTTCATTGAAGTCTACATCAGGTGCATAATAAAATGAACTGACCCACACTTCCGGTCCCGAATAGTATTCGATATGGTTATAGGCAAACTCTGACCAAAGTCCCCAGCCAAAGGCTTCTCCAACGATGCTGACCCCAGCTAAGCTTCGATTCTCGAGAGATTCATACTGATATATTAACCCACGGGTGGACTCCCAATTATACTCTGCAGCGGTGATGGAGTAATCAAACCTACCCAGACCGGAGTTTAGCCAGGCCTGTTTGGTCGAATTATCCCAATTATACTCAGGTTTAAATACGCCACTTAAAGATGACCGGCTATTAATAGGGATTTCAAATTGTATAACTGAAACCCCTGTTTGCTCATAGCTGGGATCCAAAAGTGTTTTTGCGTTAAAAATATCAGTAGGGTTCCAGGCATAACCCACGCCAGGTGAGATTTGCTGCTTTCCAATGGTCAAATCAAGTTTTGGGAAGCTGATTTTCATATAAACGTTATCTAACAGAATGGTATCAGGTAGGTGGATGTTCATTTCTGAGCCGATGTTAGCATAGCCTGGGATAAAATCATAAATGTTCCAGGTGGTTTGTCCCCAGTATTGTTGGACATTAATATTGGCACCAATCAAGACATTGTCATTGGGTCGAGTCTCCAGATCCACTCTAAGCTTGTTATAGCCAAAACTATATTTTTCAGCGCCAAGCTGCATAACATCCGCTTCGGATTCGAAATATCCAAAGAATTCAGGCTGCGCCCAGAGGAGGCAGGGCAGTAACAAAATTATCCCCCAGGATTTCATTTTTTCAAACTCCTTTCACTAAAAAAACCTTTAGGTGGTTCCCATTTATAAGTCGCTTCAAGTGTTTCCATTGACGTGCTTGAGTGTTCTTTGTGGTCCACCATGAGCACCTTCATGGCTGTTGGGAGGCCTTCAATAATTTTGATGTCACTTAATAATAATGTTTTTGAGTTGAAGTCGTTGTCGTTGAAATAATCTAGTTTAACTGGAGAGTAGTCTGACTTTCGCGCCCACATAACTATTTTTGGATAGGGTGGGTCCTGCTCTGGAATGCCAATGAGCTCAATTTTCCAGCAGATGTCACCGTTGATGATTTCTTCTCCCTGGGATTTTGGGGTGAATTTGGTCATAAAGACATCGCCACTTCCCATATCCTCGTAGGTAAAATCAGAGCCTTGCACTTTTTGTTTTTTTGCATGGGATGCCAGCTTACGAACTCTTTTAGTTCGGGGAAAATAGGTCCAGATATCATCAGCGTTGTTCAAGGTCAGAAAGGCTTGTCCACGAATAGCTGCCGGTTTTGTATAGCGGGTTAAGGAACTCTGGCCCTTCCCGCCCATATATGATTCAAATTCAAAGGTACGCGTTTTACCAGAGCTGGTTACGATGGTTTGCGTACCGGTGCTCTTCATGTTTTCAGGTGACATTAACTCGGTAACGGCCTGAATGATATTGATGGCGAGTTTGTCCTGGGCTTGAATCATCGAAAACAGAAAAAGGGATATTAAAACTAATCTATACTTCATGCTTCTATTCCTTTCATAAAACTCTGAATGCCCTCTATTAAGGCGCGGTCGAAGGAGTCCCTATCATCATTAAGCATAAACTGCCAAATAAATCCATCAATGAAAGCGAGACAGAGAGTAGCCACGCCGTCATAATTCATCTCTCTAAATTCATTGGATATCACACCTGCTTTGAGAATGTTTATAACCAGGGCTTTCATCTTGTCGTACCCGTCTGATAGTTGAGCCGACTGATGCTCTCCCCGTTTGATGGCTCTTGCCCCCTGGGCCCATATTTCGGTCATGATTAAAACGGTCTCACCCATCTCAAAGACCAGTTCTGTATTCATCCGGATAAAGGTTCGAAGTTTATCATAAGGACTAAGCTGCATTGAGTAGAGCTTGTCAGAAGCATCGAGCATGTCACCCATGACCACGTCAACAATGGCGTGAAAAATTTCATTCTTGCTGTTAAAGTATTCATAAACAGTACCTTTGCCGATACCTGCCTCGGCGGCTATATCTGCGATCTTACCTTTTTCGAGTCCATCACGGGCGAATATTTGAATCGCAGCCCGGATAATGGCATCCGCTTTTGCTGGATCTTTTTGTAGAGGGGTCATAATAGTGTTGTCTCCTTGATATTGTGTGGCGTGAAGATATGACCGAACAGTCGGTCGGTCAAGTTTTTTTTGGGTCCCCTCACATTCTTTTTCTTCAGGGCCATATTCAGCATAAATTGATTCCTATGGAGCAGCATATAAAAAGAAGCCTAAAGAACTCGGGAGGTCTGGAGGACCAATGCTAATTGTGCAAAAGGGGATATTCCAAAAGTTAACGGTCTTTCTGAGCCTGTCCATCTTGTTTTTGATTGGGTTTGGGTCTTGTTGTCCAGAAGACCCTTATGAAAATTATTTAAACTTAATTGTAAACACAGAGCCTAAGTCTTTAGACCCAGCTTTATCTACAGATATAACTACTGGTATTATAACTTCTTTAATATACGATAATCTGGTTCAGTTTGGGGTGGGCAGCGATATTCTTCCTGGTCTGGCAGAATCCTGGGACATCTCTGATGATGGGAAAGTTTACACCTTCAATTTGAATAAGGGAGTACAGTTTTGGGATGGCAGAATCTTCTCAAGTGCGGATGTACAATATTCATTTGAGCGTCTTTTGAATCCAGAGACACGCTCCCCCCAGACATGGCTATTAACTCCGATTCAAGGTGCAGTGGAGTATATGCAGGGTAAAGCAGATAGCGTGCGTGGTATAAAGATATTATCAGAGTCGATAATTCAAATAGTTTTAGATACACCCTTTGCTCCCTTTCTCGGATTCTTAGGTGCCCCAGCAACAGCCATTCTCCCAAAAATAGAATCACCAGGGGAAGTAATCGACTTTAAAGAGACCCCTCTTGGAACCGGCCCTTGGATTTATGAGATATGGCAGGCAGATCGAAAAATTATATTTTCAAAAAACAAAAACTACTTTAACGGTCCAGCAAAACTGGATGGTTTAATCCTAAACAATATTCCTGAGATATTAACGGCTGCCCTTGAATTTGAGGCTGGAAATTTGGATGTAATGATGGTTCCAAACTCAGAATTTAAGTATTGGACCCATAGTTCAGTGTGGAAACCATACATACACACCATAGAAGAGTTAGGTCTTTACTATTTGGCTATGAATGTGGATCGTAAACCCTTTAATGATGTCCGTGTTCGTCAGGCTGTGACGCTGGCAATTGATCGCGAAAAGATCGTTTATCGTATCATGCACAATAGTGCAACTGTTGCTGCAGGCGCTATCCCGCCTGGCCTAGCAGGCTTTGATAGTTCAAGGGTGCACATTCCGTACGACCCGGTTAAGGCAAAATCTCTATTGGTAGAGGCCGGATATGATGAGAATTGTGAGTTTGATCTTTGGGTGGATCCTGGCGCTGCAGTCTCGCAAACCATTGAGGCGATTCAACACTATCTCACCGAAGCCGGGTTTGTGGTTCACTTAGTTCGGAATGATTGGAATATGATGCGTGATGCCATGCGACAAGGTGAGACGGATGCTTACTGGGGTAACTGGTGGGCGGACTACGCTGATGCAGAAAACTTTTTAGCGCCCCTCTTTCATTCCACCAATGCAGCACGACGCAATCGGTATTCAAATCATAAGGTTGATTTGATGATCCAACAATTACAGCAAAGTCTTGATCCAAATGAAAGAAACAAGTTGGCGAAACAAGTTGATACGATTCTGATAGAAGAGGCACCTTATGCGTTTATGTGGTATCCTACCTCTTATACCGTAGCACAGGCGAACCTCAAGGGTTATGTTCCCCATCTTATGCCCAACGCCAATCGCTATACCTCTGTGTATTTTGAAGAATAGGAAGAAAAATGAATGCCCTCGATAAACATCCCATTTTAGGACAATTAAAAGAAAGCGACCGTCTAATTACTGATGTAGAAAAAATTCAATCAGCCCTTAGTGAACGACGCGATATTATGGAAAGAGATGGGAAATTAACAACTATTGCCTCAGGCGTTGCCGGTATGACGGGCTTGTTCTTTATGAAACCGCTTCCCTTCTACATCATTCTTGGTCTTCTAGTAATTGGACTGCCCCTGATCTGGCGGCATCTCAAGCAAGAAGCTCGCGAGTTCACCATGACCGATGCAGAAATTGAAACTGTTTTAGAAAATAGAAAATAGAAAATAGAAAATAGAAAATAGAAAATAGAAAATAGAAAATAGAAGCTTCGAGTCAGAAGTCAGTAGACAGAAATCAGAGAATGACATCAAGGCATTTGACCCATCCCAAGAAACCTCTGCGAAA
>Ga0307989_1000060_pt1 | contig 86081 bp, 72 predicted proteins | sample EllFjometagen185_FD_203164 | JGI IMG/M metagenome (GOLD analysis project Ga0307989, IMG submission 203164) | Marine microbial communities from Ellis Fjord, Antarctic Ocean - #185 | ecosystem: Environmental > Aquatic > Marine > Unclassified | place: Southern Ocean | collected 2014-10-08 | reverse complement strand
AATCTGGGAAAACATACGATTCCTATTAAACTTCATACGGAAGTTATTTCGAATCTAAATATTAAAGTCGTTGCAGAAGTTTCGGAAGAAGATCCTCAAGCAACAGATGAAGATTCAGCAGAATCAACAGAAGTTTCTGAAGCAAAGCCAGTTGAGGAAACACAAGAACAGGAATAGAAAGCTCTGTTTTAAGCTTAAATAGAGTTGTTTCCTGATGAAATATCAGGGTTCCACTATTTTTTTATGGAACTCTGATTGAATGTTATCCGCTTTAAAAGTATCCCTGCCCAAATATATCAAGATTGTCTGTTCGCTTTTCAAATCGATTAAAATCAACGTAAGTATCTGTTCGCTTTTGTATTCTTTAAGTTCCGAATTTGTGAATAGTGCTTTAATCTGTATTGTGCTGTAAAAGAGATAAGGAAGTTGTCTCAGGATCAAGAAAGATGACAGAAATTGCTTTTTATGGCAGATTGTTATTGATAATCTACCCTTAGAACCTTTTAAAATCATTAATCACAGCGAATAATGTAATTAATTAAAGCTGCCTTAAATCTAGAGGTATAGTAGTGTGAATTAGGTTTTTCTTGGCACAACTCTTGAGATATTTTATAAAATCCGGCTATTATTTACATTAGCCGTCAGTAGTCAGCTCTCAGCCATCAGAAAAAAGTAGCCAAAGTTAACAAATCAGTAAGCTGAAGGCTAAATGCTGACAACTGATAGCTTGGTACATTCACGTGTTACAACGCGATTACTACAATTTGAATATCAAGAAAAACCAAAGTCACACTACTATATGCACTTATTACGTGTCTCTTGATTTACGGCGACTTTGAGATTAATTACGCTTTAATTACAATAATTGATTGAGGATGACATATGAACGAATTTAAGTATCAGGATATGTTCCAGATTGGTAAGGATTCAACAGAATACCGACTTTTATCAAAAGATTATGTGTCAACGATGGAAGTGAATGGAAAAACGGTATTAAATGTTAAACCGGAAGCATTGACTTTACTGGCAAAGGAAGCAATGCATGATGTTGCACATCTACTGAGATCGGAGCATTTGGAATGTTTGAAAAAAATGATCGAAGATCCGGAAGCTTCTGCTAATGATGTATATGTGGCAACTATATTGCTGGAAAATGCAGTCATTGCAGCAGAAAGAGAATTTCCAAGTTGCCAGGATACAGGTACCGCTGTGGTAATGGGGAAAAAAGGAGAACAGGTCTGGACGGGAATAAATGATGCAGAAGCATTGAGTAAAGGGGTTTATGAAACATATACTGAAACCAATCTGCGTTATTCTCAAACAGCACCTTTGACCATGTATGATGAAGTGAATACTGGGAATAATCTTCCTGCCCAGATCGATATTTATTCTACGGAAGGCGATGCGTATAAATTTTTATTTGTTGCGAAGGGCGGTGGATCTGCGAATAAAACATATTTATTTCAAGAAACCAAAGCACTGCTCAACCCCGTTACACTCATGCCCTTTTTAAGGGAGAAAATTGCCAGTCTTGGAACATCAGCCTGCCCCCCTTATCATCTGGCAATTGTGATTGGTGGAACTTCAGTGGAATTAAATTTAAAAACAGTGAAACTGGCTTCTGCAAAATATTATGATGAGTTACCCACCACTGGAAACGATATGGGTCAAGCTTTCCGGGACCTGGAAATGGAAAAAGAGGTTCTTAAACTGACGCAAGGTTTGGGTCTGGGCGCACAATTTGGTGGTAAGTATTTTTGTCATGACGTTCGTGTGATAAGACTTCCAAGACATGGAGCATCCTGCCCGGTTGGAATTGGTGTGAGTTGTAGTGCGGATCGTAATGTAAAAGGTAAGATTACCAAAGACGGTGTTTTTCTTGAAAAACTTGAGACGAATCCTGCCCAATATTTACCGGCACAACCAGCGGATTCTTCAGAAGAAGTATTGACACTTGATTTGGATATGGGGATGGATAAACTTCGGGAAACGCTGTCGAAGTATCCAATTAAAACCCGAGTCATGCTGAATGGTAAGATCATTGTGGGAAGAGATATAGCCCATGCCAAGCTGAAAGAAAGACTGGACAATGGTGAAGGTCTGCCTGATTACATTAAAAATCATATTATCTACTATGCCGGACCGGCCAAGACACCTGAGGGATATGCATCCGGTTCATTTGGACCCACAACCGCTGGAAGAATGGATTCTTATGTCCCTGTTTTCCAAAAAGAAGGTGCTTCACTGGTTATGTTGGCAAAAGGTAACAGAACTCAACAGGTTACGGATTCATGTAAGAAATATGGTGGTTTTTATCTGGGTTCTATTGGTGGCGCCGCAGCATTAATTGGAAAAGAGTGTATTACTGATGTTGAATTGCTTGAGTATCCTGAATTGGGTATGGAAGCGATTTACCTGATTACGGTCAAGGATTTTCCGGCATTTATAATTGTTGATGATAAGGGGAATGATTTTTTTCAAACCCTTTCATAAAAATTATGCTTCAATAGTTTGAAAAAACAGTGTTCCGGTTCTTAATGTTTTGTCTATTTAACAGTTTGGCGTAAAAAATGCTTGGAGTCTGTTACAAGACCTCATTTTTAAGCAAGAAAATTTTAGATAGTTATAACGAAATATTCTGCTTAATTGTGTGTTGGATTGATAACTTCAACATTGAGCTAACCATGAAAATTTTGATACAGGGCATTCTAATTTTTTTCTTTTTGTCTACAGTCTCTTTTGCCGTGGATGGAAAGACTAAAAGGAGGATTATCAAACCTAAGGAGTGTCGAACATCTAAATATACCTGTATCTTGAAAAAAACGGATGGTGTTCCTTTTTTTTGTGTTCGAACATCAAAGCAGCGCTATCAAAATGCTCGAAAAAAGATGAGAATAGTCTCAAGAAGAAGTTGCCTCCGTAGGTACCCTGTTGTATATGAGGATGTTGTCGAAAAGAAACCTATAGAATCGGAATAGTAAAAATGTCTGACAAAGTTGATCCATTTGATGCCGCTTTGTCCTCGTTGGAGGATGATAACAGTTCAGATTCCGGAGACGATGCAACCGAAGGTTCTGTTGATCCATTTGATGTTGCAATGCAGGCAATGGATGGTTTAGGGGATGATGCCGAATCGGATGATGCCGGTAAAAAAGGTGCCGTTGATCCGTTTGATATAGCGATGCAATCAATGGAATCCGGCGAGAGTGAACCCATTGTCGACCAGGCAAATGATCCTTTTGCGGCGGCGCTGGAAGTTGCTAAGACTGAACATAAAGTCGCATCTGCGCAAAAAGGAGGAGATGGAGATAGTCAGCAACTTGATCTTGATTTTTTAATGGAGATTAAGCTGGATCTGACTTTTGAAGTCGGCAGAACCAAGATGTTTATCAGTGACCTGCTTTCTCTGGGTCAGGGTTCTGTCATTGAGCTTCATCGTCTGGTGGGAGAAGAACTGGAAATGTTTGTTAATGGTCAGTTGCTTGCAACGGGAGAAGTGGTTGTGGTCAATGAAAAGTTTGGAGCCAGAATCACGAAAATTATTTCTCCGGAAGAACGTGTTAACTATTTTGGTCCTCAATCCGTTGGTTTTTATTAATGCTCTTTCCAATCTTCGTTAGTGAAAATCCCTCAAGAAAATTCTATTTCAAATCCTGAACATTATATGCAAAGAGCCATTCAATTGGCTCTTAAAGCAGATAATCAAACAGAACCCAATCCGATTGTTGGCGCCGTATTAGTCGATGGAGAAGGTAACGTGGTTTCAAAAGGATATCATAAAAAAGCCGGTACCCCACATGCAGAAGTGGTTGCCCTTAAAGATGTCAGTGATATAAAAGAAGATGCGACTCTGTTTGTCACATTGGAGCCCTGCAGTCATTTTGGAAAAACCCCTCCCTGTACAGATCTGATCATCCAAAAAAAAATTAAGCATGTGGTCGTGGGTTGTCAAGATCCCAATCCTATTGTGGCAGGACGAGGTATTAAGATACTACGGGAAAACGGGATTTCGGTTAAGGTGGGTGTCTGCGAAACAGAGTGTCGGAATATGAACCGGGTTTTCAATAAACACATTGTTACACAGTTGCCTTACGTTACCATTAAATCTGCCATTTCCTTGGATGGTAAAATCTCAATGCCGTCAGGAGAATCGCAATGGATTACCGGTGATAAGGCCAGGGCGAAAGGTCATCTGTTAAGAAGTCGACATCAGGCGATTGCTGTCGGAAGTCAAACACTGAAAACGGATAATCCAACATTAACAGACCGTATATCAAAAAATCCTCGGCAGCCCATTCGAGTGGTGTTTTCCAGTAGCGGAATTATTCAGACAGAATCGAAATTCGCCCAAATCAAGGATACCCAAAGAATCATACTGGCAGGAAACATCATTGACCCTCAAACTGTAAAACAACATGAAAATAATGGAATAGTCGTTCATGTCGCTGATTCGAAAACCCCAACCATTGAATGGGGTCTGAGGCAACTTTATGCTGAAGGTATCTGTTCTTTATTGCTGGAAGGAGGTGGAAAACTCATTGCATCTTTCCTGAAAGAAAAAATGGCTGATCAACTCTATCTATTTTTATCTGGTAAAATTATCGGTGGTGCAAAAGCACCAGCATGGTCCGGAGAGATAGGAGTTGAATTGTTAAAGGATGTCCCCCAAATAAACTTCTCAAATATCGAAAAAGTAGGTGAAGATCTATTGATCACTGGTTTTTTTGACCGTTTTTGATTACTATGGCTGAAGATAGGTATTAATTTGTTGTTATAGACCCTAGTGAAAAAACAGATCTTTCCGATCGCATTGATTCATTCCATTTGGCTGTTATTCAAAAAATACTTTTCAATATGTTGGGGAACGAAGATGATTCCTAATGAATTTATCTCGTTCCTCCAGACGAAGTAACAATTTAATCAATATATTATTCATTATGTTTACTGGAATAATTGAAGAAATCGGTACAATTAGAGCTATAGACTCCATGGGTGCTCAGCAATTGGAATTGAAAATCAATTGCCGTGAAATCCAATCGGATCTTAAGCTGGGTGATAGTGTTGCCGTTGATGGTGTCTGTCTGACGGTAACCCATTTTAATGATACCGGAGTATCATTTGAACTCTCTTCAGAAACGTACAAAGCCAGCCTGTTTCCACATAAAAGAAAAGACATGAAAGTCAATCTTGAGCGAGCTTTACGATTGGGAGACCGGTTAGGGGGGCATTTGGTACAGGGACATATTGATTCCTTATCAAAAATGCTACAGATCAATAAGATGGGCGATTTTTTTGAATTGGATTTTTCATTAGATCCTAAGGTAAAAAAGTATATTGTCCACAAGGGATCAATTACTATCAATGGAATCAGTCTGACGGTTTCCAGGCTTAGGGAAAAAGATTTTCGTGTTGCAATTATTCCTCATACGTACCAACAGACATCTCTTTCAGAACTGAGTGTGGCTGATGGTGTTCATATTGAAACAGATGTGATTGCAAGATATATTGAGCGATTGCTTCCTTTTCAAAAAGATCAGGCGGATTCGGGTTTAACTCTCGAATTTATGAAAGAACATGGTTTTTAGACACTTAACATGATATTGACTTAATCACAGGTTTGGCAGGATCAACCTTGAATTTATAAATCTTTAAAAAGTAAATTCTATGATTTTAGTAATTGATATTGGAAACACTAATATTGTATTGGGAATCTATAAAGAAGAAAAACTGCTCCATCTCTGGCGGGTGAGCACAAATGCAAAAGCCACTGCGGATGAATACTTTGTCATGATTCACAATCTTTTGCATTTCGATAATATTGACGCTAAGATGATCCGGAAAACTGTGATTGGAAGTGTTGTTACCCCTTTGGAAGCCGTCTTTCAGAATGTGTCCCGACGGTTAACCGGGAAAGACTGTTATGTTGTTAGTGTTAATAGTTTCCCTGATATGAAAATTAAAATTGACAATCCAAGTGAAGTTGGAGCTGACCGATTGCTGAATGCTTCTGCAGGTTTCAATAAATATAAAAGTCCATTGATTATCATTGATTTTGGGACTGCCACCACATTTGATGTTATATCTGGAAAGGGCGAGTATCTGGGTGGTGCGATCGCACCTGGATTAATGTTATCACTAGACGCTCTGACTGAAAAAGCCTTTAAACTGCCTCGAATCGATTTGGAAAAACCGCCGACGGTGGTTGGGAAAAATACTCCACATTGTATGCAGTCCGGAGTTGTTTATGGATATGCAGGCATGGTGGATTCCATGGTTGAAAGAATAAGTAATGAACTGGGATATCAACTGAAAGTCATTGCAACCGGAGGATTGGCTAAACTGATTCAGCCGGTTTCTCTGACCATTGAAGCGGTTGTTGATGATTTGACTTTATCAGGATTATTTAGGATTTCTCAAGAAATTGACAAATAAGTCACAGTATTTGCATATTCTCTTGTCGGCAGAACAGAAATGATTTGCTTGGATTAAATAGAACGTGTTATCAAGAGGTTATAGGATTCGATTTTTTCCAATAAAAAATGGAAAAAATTTGAAAATTCAAAAAATTATAGGATATGTATGGCTGAAGACGATCTGGATTTTGGAGATGATGATTTAGATCTCGGGGATGATGATTTGGATCTTGATGATTCAGGTGGTGATGATCTCGACCTGGATGATTCCGGTGGCGATGACTTGGATTTGGATGATGCTGGTGATGATGATTTTGCCGGAGAACTGGATGGTATGATGGGGGATGATGAGCTGGGTGGCGAGTCAGACTCTGGCGGTGAAGGTGATAGTGAGCTGGATTCGTTTTTTGAAGATCTTTCATCTATTGAGGATATGGATGAAGGGGGTTCGGATGTTGAAGAAGCAGTTGAAGAAGCAGAAGAGGCCCCAAAAAAAGAAGAGAAGAAAGCCAAAAAAGCCGCTCCTAAAAAAGATGCATCTGAAAAAGGTAAATCCAGTAAACTGAAATTTATCATACCCATTTTAATTTTACTGATCGCTGGTGGTGGAGGTGGTTCATACTGGTTTATGAGTCAATCAGATGAAGAGCAGGTTATTACCGAAGAGGAAAAACCAGTGCTTGAGGTCGAAAGTCTCATCAAAGAAACAGAGCCTGTTAAGTTGATGAAACCGAAACCCGTTGAGAGAATCGTTGTACAACCTGATGTTGAACCGGTAAAAGCAGTTAAACGAAAACTGTTTTCCAGAAAATATCTCATTCAAGTGGCGACCTGTTCTTATGATAATTGTAAGGAAGAGTACATTAGAGCACTTCGGGAAGATGGTGAACCTGTTTTCCAGAAATCTAGTGGTGAAAAGTACGATTTTATCGAGTTGCTTTCAAGGCAGGTGTATAGCTATGGTGATGCGAATCGGATTGTAAAGCGTATTAATAGTAAAAATAAAATGGCAGGAAATGCGTCTGTATATGATCAAACTAATGGTTATCGTATTAGTATGGGAACGTTTACAGCATTAGATCGCGCCAAGAAGTTAAAATTTCATGTTGAAAAAATGTTTCCGAAAAAGAGTCTCTCTTTTTCCATGGAGCACAAGCGAAGAGATTATATAACCACTAAGGTCTTTGCCGGTCCCTATGTTTCTAGAACAGTAGCTAAGAAAGTTCTCAGATCGCTTCGGATGCAAAAAAGATATCAGGGATCATTTTTGATACAAGTGAAAGAACCTCTTTAAGTAGATAAATCTATAGATAAACAAAGGAGTAATGGGAAATTATTACTCCGTGTTTATCCCTTTGCAATGAATGAATTCTAAAAAACCTACCCGAAGTTACCCTCATCTCACCCTTTGTCTGTTTGCTGTTTTTTCAACAGTTCTGAACATTTTTGTTTCCGGTATTTTGATTGCCGAAAATCCTCAAATACTTGGGCATCAAGCCTCTCAAACCCAAAAAATAGTTAAGGCCCTTTTAATGGAGAAGCAGAATCTCCATGAAGACGCACTGAATATTTGGGAACACTTCGCGAGTGATTCAACCATAGCCCAAGATCATATTCTTCAGAACAAAATATTGAGCTATGAGGCAACATCATACGATCAGATTCCCTCATCTGAAACGTCTCTTCTACTGATTTCCCGTTATCTATTCTGGCAAATGAGATGGAAAAAAGCGTTTGAAATACTGGACAAGGTCGGTAGTCAAAAGCACCGAACAGTTAAAATTCAACTGGAAAAAGTTCGATTGGCGTTATATTTGGGAGAGTATGCTCAAGCCAGGGAAATCCTCCTTTCATTGGAAAAGGTTTCTGAACAGGTGGGTCTTGAACCGCAGGTTTACTGGTGTTGGTACTATTTACTCACTCAAAATAATACCGCTGTCAGTCAGAAACTGGTAGAGATTGAAGATCAGTATTTATATATACCATATGGTCTTTTGATACCTTATGGTTCTGATATTTCAAATTCATTGTTGGATAAACAATTGTTTCGGGCCCTATTACGTTTTCCGGCGGATAAAGCGCTTTTTGAAGAGATTATCTTAATCCTTAAAAGTCAATCTCATTGGGAGCGGGTTGAATGGCTCATTCAAACACAAGAGCTACTTTTTGGTAAATCGGCTAATACAAACACTTACCGTAGAATTTATTTACATGCCTCTGGTTTAACCGCTGAAGAACAAAAGGGGGTTCGGCTTCGGGGAGATGAACCTCCGGAATATTTTGATATGATTGCGCAAAAAGCAATTTTAGATAAGAATTGGAAACTTCTTGAGGTAATCTCGAACCAGTATATCGAAAAATATCCGATGCTTTACGATGGAAAGCTTTATCTGAATGAATATATTCAGCATATGAATCAGACTGATAGAGTGCACTAGACCGACCGGGGGACGGGTCAATATGTCAAGGGGAATAAAATCTTAAATCCCTGAATATGTTCATCTTGTCTTAAGACGTCGATATGACCACCGGCTTTTCGAATCATCTCTCTGGTTTTTAAAAGGCTGAAGCCAGACTGCATTAGGTGATGCTGGCTGTTTTGGATAGACTCAACCCAATTTCCTTTCCAGCTGATATTACCGGGTTGTTCTGACTTTATTTTTATTATCAGGTCCGAGATTTCAATGCCGTATTTTTGTTCGTTGGTTTCGATTGAGACAGAAAGGATAGTACTGCCTTGATGGGTTGAATTTTGTAATTCTGAAAGCAGGTTTTTTACGCTGAGCGCAATCGTCTCTTTGGAAAGTGGGCAGTTCAAGGGAATATCCTTGTCTATCAGCAGTCGGACATGATTATTGTTGCTTAGATTTTCCAGTATATCTTTCAAATAGCTGCGCAGGTTGACGGGCTGAACGGAAATATCAATATCTGATCCAATGTCAAGACAAAAATCCTCAACTTCATCAAAGGAATTTAAGACATTTGATGCGGTATCCATGCATATCCTAAGTGTATCCTGTGTTTCTTTGTCATCTATTTCTGATATAATCCCTGCCAGATTATCAACAACATTTGAAACTGGCGATTTTAGACTCTGCATGACATTGGCGATGACCTGGTAATTTTCCTTATTAAACTCTATTTCTTCCTGTTGACTCGACATTAACTCATTGGACAGGTTCTCATGAAAAGAAAGCTGCTCCAGAAGATTTCTATTTTCTTCCTGTTCTTCTTCAATGAGATTCATCCTTGTTTTGAGTCCAGCTAATTCATCTTTCAGATTGTCGAGCATCTGATCGGATTCGGTGTATATTTTCGGTTTTTCGGCTTTTTCTATCGTTACCAATGCTTTCTCCTGTACAATCAATAATCCTGCCTTTGAAATTTAATACGATCTTGATTATTATTCATGTTCGTTGAATTTACGCTCATCTCCAATGGACTCATCTGTGTTATCTGGTTGAGATTGATCTGTTGAGTCTTCGGACTTATTATCACCTAAAAAAGCTTTCACTGCGTTCGGTGAGAATTGCTGAATAATACCCAAAAACAGGAAGGATAAAAAAAGTGACTTGACTGGACGAAACAGGATGTGGAGGCTAACCCGACCCCATTTAAAACCTGATTCCTGGACAATATCCTGAATGAGTATTAGCAATTTTTCTCCTGATGCGGATTGAATGGAACCATTTTTGTTAATTGATTCAGTCAATATGGCCAATCCGGAATGCTGTCCAAGGTACCAGGCAGAAAAAAAGAAAAGGGGGAGGATCATTAAAATTGTAATATTGATATAATTCCAAAAGATAGAAAAAAACTGAGTTTTTACGGTTTTGATACTATTTATCAGATTAAATTTTATGGATACTAATTTTGATGAGTTTTCCATAATCAGGAAAAAACCGGCAAACAACAGCAATACATATGGAATAATACCTATAATGATAACACCGATACTAATTTGTGCAAAAAACATCATAAAAAAGAGTAATGTGCCCAGCTGTACAAAACTAATGATAACTGCAGAAGTGAAGAACCTTTGGACAAAAAGGGCGATGGTGGCAAATGGAAAAACTTTTTTATGGGTGAACAGTGTTGGAAGCGTTAAAAATATGATGATATCTAAAAAATTACCGTGAAAGAACTCGATGATGTCAAGCAAGTCAAATTTGCTGAATTGATCAAAGACGAGGAACGGGATATAAGTTAATATTGCCAGTAGCAGGTAACTGGAAAATGAACTCAGGTAAGTTCGAAAACTTTTTATAATTATTTGCCAAAAACGAATCGGAAAATTAAGGTGGTTTGAGTGTTCAATGGTCATAGTATTTTTTCTGCCTTATTTTGATAAATAAAGTACTCTTTATCATAGAAATTAGCACAGTTTGGGAATCAGGAAGGGAGTCAAGAACTAATTTCCAGTTATCTGTGTCTAATTTATTTTTTTAAGGATGCTTGCTGAATTTGATTTTTACGTTTTTTATATATATTACTGGAGATTATAGGTTGATATATGGTATCTGAAAAGCCTTTTCATCATAATCAGGACAATGCCTGCGTTTAAATAAGATCACTCACGAAGAATACAGAGCAAATAATAAGTCATTCATTTAAACCAAAGAAGTATCAAATGATAATACTTAATGGCAATATTTAAAATCATGAAAATAATATCTTCAGAATATGTTAAGAGTTTTACTCAGATTCGACATTTTGACTTGCCTGTTTTACCGGCTATCGCTTTTATCGGTCGATCTAATGTTGGAAAATCCAGTCTGATCAATCATCTATTGAATCGCAAAAAACTTGTAAAAACCAGTTCGACTCCGGGAAAAACTCAATTATTGAACTATTTTCTGATTAATCAATCATTTTATTTTGTTGATTTACCCGGTTATGGATTTGCCAATGTTCCGATTCAGGTAAAAGAGAGTTGGCAGAAAGTCATTGCAGATTTTATTGTCCGAAGTCCAGAGCTTTATCTTACCGTACAGCTAGTGGATGCTCGTCACAAACCCAGTAAGGAGGATATCGCCTTCAGGAAAATGGCGGTCAACAGCAACCTCAACAGTATTGTGGTTGCAAACAAGATAGACAAGGTTAAAAAAAGTCAGATTCAGAAACTTTCCAAGCAGATACAAAGTGTACTGGAATTAAATCAATCCCCTCTGTTTCATTCAAGTCTGAAAAAAATTGGAAAAGAGAAAATCTGGAATATAATCAGTGGCTGTCTGGATAAAAATTAGAATTATTCTAAACAGATACAATATTTCTATAATTTAGTCATCAAATGTTGCTTCAGACGAAGGAAGATAATCATGATGGTCTGCTGATAAATCAAAGGATTCATCCTGACTGAAATGAATATCGCAGAATATTTCCGGTTCCGACCCGACTGAAAAAGTTTCAGATTTGATATTTTCGATAGGGCAGTATTGTGTTGCCAGTTTACCTGATGTTTGGCAGATCTGAACTTCAACCTGCTGCTGGGTATGAACATCACAATACTCTTTGGGTGGATCATCTTTAAGCAGTGCGTACCAGCTTTTTGAGGGGCAGTATTGTGTCGCCAGCTTCCCGGTATGGTTACATATCAGGAAATCTTCGAACGCTTCATTGATACGGAAGCTTTGTACTTTGCCGCTTTCAGGAATACGGTTCATAAATGATCGCCATAATTTCGCCGGTGTTTTCCCCCCCACTTCATTGTCCATGGGCGTGTTATCATCATTCCCGACCCAGAAACCCGTAACCAGTGTCGGGGTGTAACCGATATACCAGGCATCTCTGTTGTTATCGCTTGTTCCTGTTTTACCGGCAGATTCCCGGTCAATCTTAGCATTACGTCCGGTTCCAAAATTGACAACATCCTGAAGGATTTGATTAATCTGAAATGCGTGTTCAGGTGAAATTACTTGAATCTCTTGTTCGGGAGTGTACTCTTCCATCACTCGATTTTGACTGTCAGTGATTTTTAAAACAAATACGGGTTGATTAAGCAATCCCTGATTTGCAAATGCGCCATAGGCATTAACGAGATTGAGCAGGGTTGTTTCCCCACAGCCTAAAGCTAAGCATAGCCCCTGTTTTTTAGGAAGATTTATGCCAAAACGCTTTGCAGATTTAATAAGGGTTGAAATTCCAATTTTGTTTAAAATCTGGACGCTGACGACATTGTTTGACACTCGTAAGGCGTAGGACATTGTAATTTGTCCCAGATGTTCCCGGCTATAATTACCCGGTTCATAGACTTCGGTCTCATTATCAACTTCACGGGTATATTGAGTGGGTTCATCCCAGAAAGTGGTTGTTGGTTTTAAACCTTTGGAAAGTGCGGTTGCATATAGGATGGGTTTGAAACTGGAACCGGGTTGTCGTTTTGCTTGAGTCACTCTGTTAAACTCACTTTTAAAAAAATCGGCACCGCCTATAAGTGCCCTTACGAAACCGGTTAAGGGATCGATACTGACACCCGCGATTTCCTCAAAAGATCTCTCCTGGTTCAATCTTTTTGTTTTTACCTCTTCCATTGTCATTTGGATTTTTCTATCCAGTGTTGTATAAATCTGCAAACCGCCACCATAAATCATTTTATGTCCATATTTTTGCTTGAGCTGGAGAAGAATATGATTAGTGAAATAGGGGGCGATTTGGTAGGAAGAGGGTCTTCGCTTTCTGATCAAAAGTTGTTCATTGATGGCATCATTGTATTGCTGGGAGCTGATCCATTTCAAGGTTTTTAACCGTTTCAAAACAATTAATTGACGCCTTCTGGACATCTTAAGGTTCACGAAAGGGGAGTATCCTTCGGGTTTTTTTATCAACCCGGCAATAAAGGCACTTTCAGCCAGGGTTAAGTCACTTGCCTGCTTGTGAAAAAAGTTGAGTGCTGCGTTTTCGACTCCGTAATTTCCGTGTCCTAGGTAGACTTTATTTAAATAGAATTCAAATAGCTGCGATTTGGAATACTTTATTTCCAGCGCGATGGCCATGAAAATTTCGGTTACTTTTCTTTTAATACTGATATCTGGAGAGAGGAGTGTCAGCTTGACGAGTTGTTGAGTGATGGTGCTGGCACCTTGCAAGGAGGCATTTTTTTTAAATAGTCTTAAGGTAGCGGCGATAATTCGGATAGGATCAAATCCGAAATGTTGAAAAAAGCGACCGTCCTCAATGGCAACAACAGAAATTTGAAGTTTTCGGCTGATATTGTTCAGCTTAACGTATTTTCGATCTTCAATTCCGCTGATAATGTGAAAGGGCTTTTTATCAATATCATAAAAAATTGTGTTATTACTTTGCGCTGCCTGGACTTTTTTAAATTCTTTGATGGTGGAAGATTTAAAATCAAGAAACCAGATTATACTTATTAGTAAAATAAATATCGTTAATCCAGTAATGATCCATCTTTTTTTTATTAGGGTTCCATTCAAAGATATTCTCATCCCGTTTTAAAGATATGAATTTGAATTATGCTTGAAACAGAAAGAATTGATAACAGCAGGGAGTGATGTGGTAAATCGCGTGTAACGGTTGATTGACGGGATCAAAATCTGTTTTATTGCCGGGGGTTGATTGGTCAATGAAAACCGAGATTTCAGCTGAAAATATTTTCGTTTGAAATCCCGGCTTTTTAGGAATGTTGAATCAGTCGTTGGATTTTACTCCTATCGATTGAATTCTTTCTTATTCATTATCCTAATTTTGCTTTTTGTTCAATCCCGTATTGATAGCCTTTTTCAAAAGCCGCAAAGTTCAGTTTTTCAGTTCCTTTAGGAATTGAAGCTTCTACACCTTTTCTGGCGATTTCTTCGGAAACCAGTCCTGTAACAGCAACTAAGAAACCATACATAACAATATTCAGTACGATTTTCCGTCCGATTTCTTCGGCAAATCTTGTGGCGGGGCATTTAAAGAGGGTAATACTGGGATCAACTTCACCTGGATTAACCAGATCTTCTTCAATAACCAGGATACCACCTTTTTTTAGATCTGCGATGTACTTGTCAAAAGCACCTTGGCTCATGGCTAATAGTACATCAGGATTAAATACGTTCGGGTACAGAATGGGTTCATCTGAAAGAATGACTGCACATGAAGCAGCACCACCACGAGCCTCTGGACCGAAATCCTGAGTTAAAGTGGCGTATCCATTTGAAAAAATAGATTTTGCTCTTCCTAAGATCATTCCTGCTAGAATAACTCCCTGTCCGCCAAACCCACCCAATCTTACTTCTTTATTTTCCATAGAAATTTCTCCTACTTTTTAGCTGCTTCTAAGATTTGATTAAGAATAGTTTCCGGCTCATGCACTTCACCGCAGGCACTTCCGACAAGGTGTGTTTGACAATGGGCGTTAGCAAATCTGTCCATTTCTATGTACATTTGGCCATAATTCAACTCAACCATAATCATAGACTTTACTTTCTTTGCAAGTTCGGTGATCACTTTTTCAGGGAATGGCCAGCAGGTGATCATTTTTAACAATCCAACTTTGATTCCTTTTTCTCGCGCCATTTCCATTGCTCTGTAGGCCATTCTGAAGGAAATTCCATATGAAACAAGAACGATGTCCGCGTCTTCCATCATAAATTCTTCAACTCGGGTCAGCTTATCGACATTATTTTTGATTTTGCCCATAAGTCTTTCCATCATGACTTCCTGAACTTCCTGGGTCAATACAGGATAACCACGCTCATCATGGGTCAAACCTGTAATGTGGTAATTATGGCCCATTCCTGCCTTACTCATTAATGGAATACCGTTGGCTTCCGGTTTGTAAGGAAGATATTTATCGGTTCCGGTGTAAAATTTTCTCTCAACAAGATCAATTGTATTCGCTTCAGGGATAACGACCTTCTCTAACATATGACCGGTCATCTCATCAGACATTAAAAATACAACCGTTCTGTACTCTTCTGCGAGATTAAAACAGTCAATGGTCATATCGAAACATTCCTGTGGTGAACTCGGTGCTAATGCGATAATTCCATAGTCACCGTGAGAACCGAATCGGGCTTGCATCATATCTGCCTGACCAACTTTGGTTGGTAGACCGGTTGATGGGCCTGTTCTTTGAACATTGATAAATACACAGGGTGTTTCTGTGATAGCAGCAAGTCCGATATGTTCCATCATTAATGAGAAACCTGGACCTGATGTTACTGTCATTGCTTTTCTACCCGACCATACACCACCTTGAAGACAAATTGAAGATGCAATTTCATCTTCCATCTGAACGAACATACCACCAACTTTTGGGAATCTGGCGGCTAGACTTTCAACAATTTCTGTAGAAGGTGTAATAGGGTATCCTGCGGCAAATGTACACCCGGCTGCAATAGCTCCTTCAGCTGCAGCATGATTACCATTCATAAAATGGTTGCCGGTTAATACTCGTTTGGGATCAGCTTTCACTCATTGCTCCTTTTACTTTAAATAAATAAAATAGATTAGTTAAAAAGTTATATTAAATTAACCTGGTATAGGCCATCCTGCATATGCGTCACCTAATTTTGCTTTTAATGATGCATCCATAGCGTCTGTTAATGATGGACGGTCGCGGTCAACAAACTTTCCGACTAGGAATTCAGACTGATAGCCAATTGCAGCATCTGCAGTTGTCTGACCTTTCTTAACCCTGACAGCGGCTTCTTTATAGAATTTCACAAGATCAAGACCATCGCCCAGTTTGTTTCGTCGTCCATATAAGGTTGGACAAGGTGCAATAACTTCAACGAGAGAAAAGCCAGGTTTTAGTAAAGCGGCTTTGATTGCATTTTGCAAGTGCCTTACATGATATATCGTCCAGCGTGCCACGTAAACAGCACCACAACTTTCAGCGATAAATGGCAGGTTAAATGGCTGATCAAAAGCTCCATATGGAGTTGTAATGCCAATTGCCGTCTGTGGAGTTGTTGGAGCCGTCTGGCCACCTGTCATTCCATAGATAAAGTTATTTACACAAATAACTGTCATATTCGCATTTCGACGAGCTGCATGGAAAAAATGGTTACCCCCAATTGCTGTTAAGTCACCATCACCACTGACAACAACTATTTTTTGATCCGGTGCGCCCAGAGATAAACCCGTAGCAAATGGAATTGCTCTACCATGGGTTGTATGGTATGAGTCCATATCCATGTAGCCTGCAACCCTTCCAGTACAGCCAATTCCTGAGACAATTTGAGTTTTATCTCTCGGTATTTCCGCAGCTTCTAGCGCTTGAGTTAGCGCATTAACCACTGTTCCGATTCCACAGCCAGGACACCAGATATGTGGCATTCGGTCCATTCTCAGAGCATCATCGGAAAAATGGGTATCTTTTTTATTTTTTTCTGAAACAGCAAATATTGCAAATTCAGGGCAGATCATTTCGCACATATCGCAGTATGTGCAACTTTCAGGATCAGCAACCATGGGTGGATGGTACCCCTTTGAGTTGAAATCATCTGACATTGCCAGTGTATTCTTGGGACAAAACTCCACGCAGAATCCACACCCCTTACATCTTTCAGCGTCGATTTCTATACGCCACTCTTTGGGATCTTTCTTTTTACTTTTTTTTTCAGCCATTAGCTTCTGCTACCTCTATTGGTTGGTTTCAAAAATATATTTCAGTGTTATATCCAACTAATACTAAATTAGTATATTAATTGCTCTTGTCAAAAATACAAAAAAATCAGCTGTAAATCATTGATGCAGGACATACATAAAAATAGATTGAACACTAACGAATTTGATTCCTTAAGTTCGAGTATATGAAATAATTTTGAGTCATTTAACCGGTATAAAATAAATTACAAAAGTAACAAAAATAGACCTGGATAGAGACTAATTAAAGATCAAGCGGGTAAACATAATGTCTTAAAATAGATGGTAAGTGATGTGAGAAAAAAATATTTTTGCATGCGGGGACTTCTGCTAAAAGACTGTTTTTGGGGATAAAAAATATCAGTTATTTTAAGTAAAATAGGCCAAATCTGTTTAGGCTGGCAGACACAAATATTGGCCAGTAAAATAAAAAAGTACTTAAAAAATAGCTAGTTAATTATTTTGGCAATCATGGATCAATAAAGATTTAGCTATTCATAGTAAAATAGGGTTTTATATAATTTTTATAAAAATCATTTGCTAGTGAAGAAAAAACAAGGTAAAGATGACTAATATCAAAAATCAATAATTCATCATTTTTAAAGGCAACATGAAAAAATTGACCGGACTACTCACTGACCCTATTTATTTAGAACATGATACTGGACAGCATCCTGAAAATTCAGATCGATTGCGTGCGATACTGAGTGAACTAAAGGAGAGTGACGTCTGGGATAGTCTGGAGATTATTCCCGGAGAGCGTGCTGATAGATCTGTGATAGAGCTTGTCCATGATGCAGGATATGTAAATGAATTAGAGGGGCAGATCAAATCAGGAGCACTGTTTATTGGGTCGATGGATTGTATGGTCTCTGCGGGTACTTTTGACGCCGCAGAATTTGCAGTGGGTGGAGCGCTGACTGTTGTCAAGAAAGTATCGTCAGGAGATCTGAAAAATGGTTTTGCGCTGGTTCGTCCACCTGGACATCATGCAGAACGAAAGCAGGCTTTGGGGTTTTGTTACTTTAATAATATCGCAATTTGCGCAGAGTATCTGATCCAACATGAGAATTATAAGCGTGTCTTAATAATGGATTATGATGTTCATCATGGAAATGGAACCCAACACTCCTTTGAATTAAGGGATGATGTCTTTTATTGCAGTATCCATGAGAACCCTGCCGTTTGTTTCCCCGGTACAGGTTATGAAACAGAAAAAGGGCAAGGACCGGGTGAAGGGTATACGCTGAATGTTCCTATGAGAAGTTTTTCTGGTGATGATGATTATATGAAAGAACTGGAAGAGACTTTTATGCCGGCATGGAGAAAATTTAAGCCTGATTTCGTGCTGGTTTCATCGGGTTTTGATGCGCATAGGGATGATCCTTTGGCACGAATTAACATAACAGACAGCACCTATAAAGCATATTTAGAAGCACTGTGCGAGATTGCAGGGGAGTATGCTTCAGGGAAATTGGTTGGTTTTCTGGAAGGCGGATACAACCTTGAAGTGATTCCGAGATTAACGAACCTGCACATGAAAGTTTTAGTCGATGCGGCCCATTCACTTTAGTTTAAGTATCTCCCTGCAAAAAATGTAAATTTTGGGGTGGAAAGTGGTTAAAATCACTTCAGTTCATCCCAGAATATCTTCGCAATATCAGCACCCCCAAACTCAAGTATCTCCTGAATACCGGTAGGACTGGTCACATTTATCTCTGTGATATAGTCTCCAATAATATCCAATCCCACAAAAAACAATCCATCTTTTTGTAAATTTTCACTAATCTGATCGACTAACCATTTATCCCGTGAAGTCAGTTCTGAAATTACAACTTGTCCACCCACATGAATATTTCCCCGGTGGTCCATTTCATTAGGGATTCTTAAAATGGCGCCGTAAGCTTTTCCATTGACACAAATAACTCTTTTGTCTCCCTGTCGGATCTCGGGCAGGTATCGTTGTGCCATAATATATTCATTCCCCTCTTGCGTCAGTACATCTACCATTGAATAGAAATTTTTATCTTGTTGATGCATGTAAATAATTCCTGAACCTCCACATTTATTCAATGGTTTGAGAATGATCTCTCCGCCGTTTTGATTCATAAAATTATGAATTTCATTCGCATCAGACGTAATAATTGTTGGCGGAATGGTTTCCGGGAAGTTTAAAGAATAGATTTTTTCAGGCGCATTTCTCAGTGCAGTAGGGTTGTTAACGACTTTTGCTTTTTTACACTGTTCTAATATATGAGTGGCAAAAAAGTATTTCTCGTCAAAAGGGGGGTCTTTTCGGATGAGTATGATATCAAATTCATCAAGGTTAATGGTTTCCTGTAAATTTAGCCACTGATAGCAAGGGTATTTGCGTTGAAACTGGATTTCACGGGCAAAACAATAGGGTGTCGTTTCTCTAACCATTAAGTCATCGATGGAGACGAACCACAAGCGGGATTTTTGGGATTGCGCTTCAAGTGCTAAGGCGAATGTCGTATCTTTTTCTATATTCACTGTTTCCAGCGCATCCATGATAATGGCAATTTTTTTATTTTCCATTCGAATTTATAGGTTAAATCTATATATGATGATATTTTTCTCTATTAATAATTGTGAAGGATCGATAAATCTGCTCAATGAGAACAAGCCGGAACATCTGATGTGTCATTGTCATAGCGGAAAAACTGAACAAGAGGTTTGCCTGCTTTTTAAACTCGCTGGATAGTCCATATGGTCCACCAATAAAAAAGTCAAATTTTGAAAAGCCATGATTTGATTTATTTATTAGTTCATTTGCCATTTCAATCGAGTGGAACTGTTTTCCCTTTTCGTCACAAATAATTGAGTAGTTGTCGGTTGAAAAGTGCTTTAACAGTCTTTCACTCTCTTCTGCTAACCATTTTATTTTTGTACCTGATCGATAACTTGCCTCTTTCACACTAATGAATTCGAAATGGCAATATCGGTTTAATTTTTTCTCATATAGGGCAAGTCCTTGCTTTAAATATGGGTCTTGATTTTTACCCACACATATTATCCGGACCTTTCTCATTGTATTTCTGTGGTCTTAAAATCGGTATATAATTCTTCCAGATTGTATTTTAATCGATTATCCTCAGTAAAAATATGAATGATCACCGAGCTGCAGTCGATAAGTATCCAGCTTCCGTCTTCATATCCTTCAATGCCCATGGGGAGATGGTCCATTTTTTTCATTGTCATATTGATTTTATCTGCGATCCCTTGTGCGTGTGCACTGGATGTCCCATGGCAGATAAGTATATAATCTGAAAGCGATGATCGTTCTTCCATATCAATTTGAATGAGATTAAGCGCTTTCAAATCCAGAGCGGATTGTATAACAGTTTCAAGAATAGTCGATGTTTCCATAAGGTTAATAAGTCATTTGAAGGTTAGTGTAAACGTTTATATTGTTTCCAAATATTTAAAGCGTTTGGATGAAGCCAGGCATTCTTCTCAATTTGTTTGATGTCCGTACACCGAATTTCTGTTGCAGAAATTGTAGGGATATCAACATTTATCCACCGGGTTCTCTGCTCAATGTCTGGACTTAGATGGGTATTATCTTGAGATTCAATTGCCGGGCGTGGAAATACCAGAAGTTGTGCATTTTTTAATATCATATCAGCCTTCGCCCAAAGATGAAAGCAGGAGTATGCATCTTCGCCAAGAATTAGATAGAATTGACTATTGCTGAATTTTTTTATAAAATATAGAAGGGTTTGATAGGAATAACTGAACCCTTTTTGCATCAGTTCAACATTTGATAATTCAACATTTTCCGTATCACTGAAGGTTTTCTCTAACATCTCCCATCGTAAGCTTTCGGGAAGTGCTGGGGGCTCATTTTTAAGTGGATTTTGATGAGCCGGAACGATGTAGATTTTATGAAAATGGAATTGTTGTTCAAGTTGGCGAACAATTGCGTGATGTCCCATATGAACCGGATTGAAACTTCCACCAAAAATAGCTATTTTCATAAACTTAAATTTATAGAATTTTTAAAAATCTTGGCTCTATTATTGCTTTTCCTTAAGTAAAGCTGAAAATAGTGTGAATAAACAACTTCTAACATATAAAAGATATTATGGCTCGATATACTTTATTTTCTGAGGTATATGCTGTTAACGAATCCATGGATATGTCCCTTTTTAGCACAAGGTCTAGCCGACGAGGAGATAATACCATCTATATCTGGCTTGGGATCATTATTCTACTTTTCATACTTTTGGGTCTGTTCGTCAATTGGTTGAACGCAAGAAAGGTAAAAAGAACGGCCAAAAAATATATGAAAAACAAAGACGAAAGTGTGATTCAACCGATGAGCTTTTTCGATGATACCAGTGAAAGAATCGGGATGTTGGCAAATGCAATTAATGTTCATCCTCAAAAACTTTTAGAAAGTAACAAGGTTTTTGAAATGGCGGTTGCCAAACTGAAAAAGAGCTCACCCACTGACCCGCTTTTAATAAAGATACCCAGTTTGAGAGAAGATCTGGGTTATACATTCTATAGCCGTAAAGCAAAGTTTATTTGTACCCAGATGCTACAAACCGGTCAAAAATTGAGAATTGGGGTCAATTTTAAAGGTAAATCTCATTACTATGTTGGAACGATTCTAAATATCAATGAAGATGAATTTTGGGTAAAACCCCCAACGGTTAAAGGGAAATCAGTTGATTTGTCAAAATTTAAATCTTTCAATTTCAGTGTATATCGGAAAAATGACGGGGAATATCGATTTACCTGTAAATTAAAAGCTCAAATTACCACTCCGGCAAATGCGTTGGTAATGGCTCATGTCAAAAGAATTAACAAACTTAAAGCCAGAGAACATGAACGTTACCTGTTAAAATTTAAAAGAGAATTTCACTTTAGTGATATAAAAAGTGAAAAATCGTCTTGTGTAGGTATTGTTGTAGATATCAGTATTGGAGGCTTGAAGTTTCAGGTCAATGAAATTCCTGAAGGTGTTGAAAAAGGAATGAGTGTCTTTTTCAGTATGAATGAGGCCAATATCAGTCAGGAAATTCGGGCTGAAATTATCCGAATGTCAGAAACAGGGGGTCAATCCTTCGTGCATCTTCAATTTCAGGATATGTCGGAATTGAACAGACTACATTTACAAAAATTTGTCGCAAGTAAAAATCCCATACAAATTAAATAATTGAACATACAAATTCATAAAAATCTGAATTCATATCAATTAATGACAATGACTCAGCAAAGCAAATTTAAAAAAAGTTTCGGATATCGAAGAAGCGGGGGGTATTTATTTGCAATATTCTTGGTTTTTTTAATGATAACTACACAAAGTTGTACCCGGCAGCAACCATCTGATCTGACCCAATGGTATTCTGAACACTATCCGGATCAGCAAAAGACGACAGTGCCAGCCCCCGTATCAGAAATTACTTTGGGTTCGCAAGTCAATGAAAATCAAGAGAGATGGATTGCGGGTGATGAAAAGAGCGGGAACAGTTCAGCTACAACTACAAAGGGTAGCCAGTTGGCTGATGATCAAAATGGTCTTGAGATCCGTGAAACTCAAAGTAAAACGGCAAAACTGAGAACCGGTTACCTGGACGAGCCCATAGATCTGAAATATGCATCTGAAGTACGGACATCGCAATATAATACGGAATCGGTTATCGAAGAGAAGCTTTATAAATTGGTTCAGGAGGCTTTTGAAAAAAGGGATGAACTCAAATTTTTAAGATTATACAATTTTTTTCTCGAGTCTTTTCCTCAAAGTAAACGAAAAGAAGAACTTGCAGAGAGACACAATCACTTTTTTTATTCAGAAAGCATTGAAGTTGATAAATTGAAGGACGCATTAGTTGAACTCACTTATCCCGCTGCGAGATCCTATGATGAATTACGTCAGTATTTCATCAAATTAAAAATGAATGGTATCAAAGTCGTTCAAGTAGATGTTGTTCAGTTTATGGATACCCCAATATATCTGTTTGCGAATGCAAAGAATCGTCAGGGGTACTATTTTTCATCAAAAAAGCAACCCCTAGTTGATGATCTATTGGATAAAATAACCCGAATTGCTCATGAAAATGGTCTACATCTTTTTGTATCTTTTCCATTTCGTCACCATCCATTAATTGGTCACAATGATGTTTTTTTAATGGATGAATCCTGGAGTTCCATTCAAAATAAAACAGTTCCAAATACAAAATTGGATCTTTTAAACCCGGATTCCAGAATATTTTTAAAAAATCTGTTAACGACGCTTCTGAATTCAAAAATAGATGGAATTGTTTTTAAAGATGATTTTACTTATCATATCACAGAAGGCTTTTCCAATGTCGCACAAAAAAGGTATTTGACAGAGATTGGAAAGCAGATCAATTTTAATCAATTATTTGTCCCTTCTCAAAAATTCAAAGCGGATCAATTTGGTGTTTTGGCTGATGAAGATTTCCGTGATATTGCCTTATGGCGATCCAGAGAGATTAAGCAGCTTTTGTGGGATATGATCGCATTTGTACGTAAAAGCAAAAAGAAAATGGTGGTGGGAATTGAGACAACACCCGAAATGCTTTTGGATCCTCAAATATCGATTAAATGGTATTCGACGGGACTTGATTTATTACATGATCTGGATGTCGACTTTTTTATGTTGAAATGGCGAAAATTTGGTTCTCAAGCTGAATCAGATCCACAGAGCTATAAAAATGCGGCATTGGCGCTTCGAAATTCAATACCTGACAATAAGAAGTTGCTGATGAAGATTCCCTTGAGCCAGGAGACTAAAAATACGATAAAGTTGAATCGAAGAATCAGGGAAAATGATATGATCCGAAATGAGCTGGATAACTCTCAATTGGCGATTGGTCCGATTTCGAGAATTGATAAGTTTGGCTTTTTAAAGTAGAAATGAAAGTAACTATTCACTCCAGCCCAGATAAACTGGATAAGTACCTTACAAGTTGTTTAAATTCGCTATGCCTCTGTGATATGGCTTTTGCCTGCTATAATTTAGAAGAGGTGGATAGTCACAATGAAATAAGGAACAAGCCGTTGGTGAGCGATTTAATGGATGGGTTCCCCTTCTATATCAACTGATTCATCTTCAGCATGGGTAGCATGACTGCCAATATAATGAAACCGACCATTAAGGTCATCCATCCCAGCATGATTGGTTCTATCAGGGCGACGGATTTCTCCAGAGTCCGTTTGACTTCTATCTCTGAAATATCCGAAACTTTTTCCAGCATCTGTTCCAACTTACTACTCTCTTCACCCACACGAATCATTTGAATAACAGATGATGGGAAGACTGATGTTTGACGTAGCGCTTGAGAAAGATCCATTCCTTTCTGGGTTATATCGATTGAAATCTGGTGAAATTTGTCTTCAAATACACGGTTCCCCAATACTTTTTTAACAATATCCAGAGACTGTTTAAGGTCTACACCACTGATCAAAAGTGTTCCCAGTGTTTGAGTAAATCGGTATACAAGAATTTTTTCGATGATACCCTTTACAATGGGGATTTTCAGTAAAATCCAATCCCGAATAAATTCACCCCGGTCTGTCTTCAGTGCCCTTTGAAAGGTAAAAATAAAAATCACAAAGAAGATGATTAATGACCATGCATTTTGAATTACAAAATTACTCAAAGTGATAACGATTGAGGTTGGAAGCGGTAGGGCAATATCAAACTGGTTAAAAATAGGTACGATTTTGGGAATAATAAAACTAACCATGAAAACGACGATAGTCAGGCCCAAAACAGTCATGATAATTGGATAAATCATGGCGTGTTGAATTTTTGCTAACAGCTCTTCATTGGTCTCTCTGGACTTAACTAACTGGTTGAGAGTCAGATCCAGTTTTCCACTGGCTTCGCCCGCTTTTACCATTGCAATGTACATCTTTGTGAATAGGGATGGGTAAGAATCCAATGCTTCTGCAAGTGAGCTTCCTTCGATGATCTGTGATTTAACATTTGATAATACCTGCTGAAACTTAGTATTCTCACTCTCTTTCATCATGATATCGAAGGCCTTGTCATAAGGAATTCCAGTAGATATTAAGATGGACAGTTGGCGGGTAAAATTTGTTATTACATGGGCTGGAACATCCGATTTTTTTTGGACCTTATTGACTTTACTGTTGTTATGCTGTTTCTCCTTGGGATCGGAAATGGAAACCAGGTGCAACCCTTTTGCCCGCAGTTTACTCGTGGCTTGTTTGATTGAGGGGGAATCGATCTTACCTTTCTGGTTTTTTCCTGATTTATCAATTGCCCGATATTCAAATAATGCCATAGTCAGTAAAGAATCAATTAATAGGTGATATTATTTTTCAATAATAGTTTTAAAAGGTATTACTATATCGTCTTGGAATACCTGATTTTGGGTACATTTTCTTTTTTTAAATAAGCGTCAAAAACCATACATATATTTCGTACCAGAATCTTACCATGATCAATGACTTCGATATGGGTATCAAAGATGTTCAATAAACCATCCGTTTTCAAATCTTCAAGGTCTTTGAGCTCTTTGACGAAGTACTCTTTAAAAGGCACATTAAACGCTTTTTCAAACTCATCAAATGAAACAAAGAAATGGCAAATGATTCTCAGTATCGTCCATTTTCTGATCTGATCGTCTCTACTCAGTTTAATTCCTCTGTTACCCGCAAATCCGGAGAGATCAATCAGGTTTTTGTAGGCTTTTAGTTTCTTCTCATTTTGCAGAAAAAACTGATCATGTTCACTAATGGATGTGACACCGATCCCCACTAAATCCACACCTGATTTTGCTGTATACCCCATAAAGTTTCTATAAAGGGTTCGATTTTTTTGCGCAATACTTAATTCGTCATCCGGTTTAGCAAAATGATCCATCCCAATGTAATTATATCCATTTTCTGTGAGTGATTGGATGGTGTTAAGGAAGATAGAAAGCTTTGTTTTCTCATTGGGTAGTGTATCAGGGTCTATATTACGCTGGTGAGGCATGCGTTCTGGCAGATAACCAAAATTATAGATTGCCAGACGGTCCGGGTTCATTTGAATGACCCTATTGATCGTTTTTTCAAAGCTTTCTGCTGTTTGAAATGGCAATCCATAAATCAAGTCAAAATTTATCCCTTTAAAGCCAATTTGTCTGGCATGATCGAGTACTTTTTGTGTTATTTCCGGAGTTTGAATACGGTTAATGGCTTTTTGTACTTTTGGGTTAAAATCCTGTACTCCTAGACTGAGCCTGTTGATGCCTAACTTACCCATATAATCCAGTTGATCGGTTGTAATCGTGCCTGGATTTACTTCAATAGCGATCTCCGCATTATCCTCGAACGGGAATATCGCTTTGATCTTATCAAAGATCAGCTCAAATTCTTCATTGAGCAGGAAATTGGGTGTTCCACCTCCAAAATGCAATTGTCTGATCTTACGGTTTCCATTTTGTAGATCCTGAATGCTCTCCAACTCTTTCAACAGGAAACTGACATATTGGGCAGACTGTGACTGCTGTTTTGTGACATACACATTACAGCCGCAATAATAACAGCGTTCCCGACAAAATGGAATGTGGATGTAAATGGAAAGTGGACGTTGACTTTCACAGGCCAATTGATGCCATTGCTTTTGTGTATTCAGGTCAATGTCCTGCCACAAAGGTGCTGTTGGATATGATGTATAGCGGGGTCCAATGACACCATATTTGCTGATGAGATGCTCTGGAATATGAAACATAGACTGGGTATTTAGAAAATAGCTGCTGATTCTTTTTTTAATTTTTCTGAAAAAAACATCTGGATTGGATCTGTTTACCAGTATTTCTAGAATTGATGTCTTACAAACTTAAGAATACGGATTTTGTTACTACTATTGCAAGGTGCTATTGATTAGTAGTAACAATTTTTGGAGGATTAAAGAAAAGGATTGGATTCTTGTGGTGAGGTAAATATAACTTGACCCTTTTTTATCTTTTTCTGATCGTCTTTATCAATCGCAACCCAGCAGTCATTTTCCATCACTTTAATTACTTTTACGGTTGCAACTGCAATGGGAGTGAAAGATATGGTTGTTCGGGATTCACCATTGACAATCTCGGTTTGCTTGGTCCGTTCTCTGACCATCAACTCCCGTCCTATTGTAATACCAAGACTTCTTCCTAGTGAGACTTTTGCCACCTGATGGTTTCCCCGGCTCTCCAGTATATATCCCTTCAGGGGAAAATATGTTTGAACAATCTCTTTAAATGAACTCGTTGAATCCCTTTTATCCTGAGTGTTATATAGAATATCCTTGGAAAATACATGTTCCCTGCTGTTGGTTGTAAAAACAGTCATTTTGATATTGGCTTCATAATGATCAACGTTTTTAATAACGGAACTCTTTTGAATTGTAATTTGCATTTGGGAAATGTGTGTTGCATTTTGCTGCTGCCCCAGCTGGATAACTGCGGATACATTGCTGAGTTGGATACCCCGGTTTTCGTCTTTTTCTAACATCTGGCTAATCTGTGATGCGGGGATTACTGAAAAATTTGCCTGTTGTTCCAGTATATTATAAATAAAACTGAGAATATCGTTCATCCGGGTTTCAGTTACGGTTTGATCCTTAAAAACAATGACAGGCATTAAAATGTTTTTTTGAATAACGAGTTCGTCCGGAGTGGGGGGATGTTCAGTTTGTTGGAGATCGTCCTTTAAAACTTTAAATGACAGTGGATCGATCTGTTTAACAGTACAAGAAGATAAAAATATAAATGAACTGCAGAGCAATAGAAAAAATCTCATGGAAAGGGATATTTTTGTGATGATCTTTTTGTTTGCAGAACTCATAATAAGACTCGATTGATTGTTGAGTTAAAACATTTTCTGGATTTAAAAAAAGTTGTTAATTAACAGGAAATCTAATTCACCCAGTTGAATATATTATGTATATTCAACTGGAGAATCTGTTCTTTGAAAGAATCTAGGATCAAAGAAGCATAAAGCATAAACCCATTATGATCGTTGGGATGATTGCGCCTAATACTAAACCGATTGGAGAGATACCGCCTGGAAAAAACTTTTGAAGGATTGACTGACCCGCCGGATTAGGAGCATTGGCAATTACGGTTAATCCTCCACCGGTCACGGCTCCTGCAACGACGGCATATTTCATTGAACTGGTCAGATTGGGAACCAATGAACTTAAATAGGTGATAGCAGCATTATCATTAAATGCAGTCAGAAAGGTTGATCCCAACATTAAGGGAATCTCTGAAAGACTCCCCAAAATGGGGGCAATCCACCATTTCTGAAGTCCCCCGTGGATGACCAGCCCTGCGAGAAAAAATCCAACCAGCAAAGCCGGTTTCAAATCGGTTCGATTTTGATGATGGACGGTGGTTCCGGCAAAGCCTAGAAAACATAAGAAACCAGCGATAAAGAGAGGAGGATAGTGAGCAAAATAAACCGTCCAAGCCATAAATAGCAGGTGCACAATGGTAACACCAACCGGGACCTTCTCCTCACGCATATCCCACGCAATTAAAAGTTTTGTGTTTTCTGATTCTTCCAGAGATTTTAAGTTTTTAAAATCGGATCGAAATACTAAAAAATATAGTGTATTAGCGAGTATAATTCCCACAACCGCTTTCCAGCCGAAGTTGGTTATCATAAATGTAAGGTCCCAATTCCATTTTGCTGCAACCATTAAAACCGGTGGAGCGGCAAAATGGGTGAGTGTCCCGCCGACGGATATATTTACAAAAAGAAGGCCCATGGTTGCATAAGCAAACTTAGGACTGGGTTTTCTTGCATAGAATTCCTTGGAAAGAATCAAAGCAGAAATAGTCATTGCAGCGGGTTCTGTGATAAATGAGCCTAAAAGCGGACCCACTGTCAGTATCGTAAACCACATAGCTGCTGTGGAACCTTTTCCAATTTTTGCAATTGTCTTCAGTATTTGTTCGGTTAACAACATGATTGGACGGGTAGATGCAAGTGTCATAATTACGACGACAAACATCGGTTCTGTATAATTGGTTAAACTGAAATAACTGATTGACGTATCAATACCATGGACATAGGCAATAGCCCAAAAAACCGGTAATACCCAGAGTCCGAAAACCACCTCAATTTCTCCCAGAAAATGAAAAATTTCTGACATAAAACTGACTTCTTCCATTACTTCACCGGAATATTGCACTTGTTGTTTTTTGTGCTGTTGCTTTTTCTTATGTCTTTTTTCAAGTTGATGGGCAATATTAGTGAATTTTCCTGCCATAAAAGTATGTAAAATCGCTCCTAAAAACAGAATAGATACAACCAGATTAAGAGGATCCTTGTGAATCCGATGAATCAGTTTCTCTTTGACACTGGTCATGTGACTGTCGTTATAACTAGACAACGTTGCTGGAAATACTGCTTTTGCTGAGTGTTCATTCCCGGATGAAGCAGCTAGCATTGCTGGTATGGAAAAATTTAGCAAAATAATTGCAGCTACAATTAACAAACGTTTCATATAGCAGGTTCTCCTTTGTTGATTCTTTTTAAAAACGGAATAAATTTCCAATATTACATTTTTCATGTAGATGAAGCAGGTTGTAACATTTTGATAAAAAAGGATTGTAAATCAGGTAGCTTAATATTTTGTACGAGTGTAATATCTGCCCGGATAAATAATTTTAATTTTTTTCACTTGTGAATACACATTTTAATAGATCATAATTTAGCAAATTTATCTATAGAATGCAAAATACGACTGCTATTAAAAAAATGATAAAGCACTCTATTTAAAACTTTATATACATACAAATTTCAGAATTGTTCGGCTAGATAATTGCTGTATCCATTGAAGAAAGGTAAATCCTTATCTGCGCGAATCATCATTTAATCCGAAGATCAAGAATCTGTGATTACTCATTAGTACCCTATAAGTTATTTTCTGTGTTTTCTGCAAAAAATGCCTTTAAGATATATGTTCTATTTAGCGCCTGAACGAAAACCCTGTAAAATTAAGCAATTATTCATTTAGCTGAATTAGATCCATATTCAAGATTCAAACTTTTAGTAATCAGTGATTAGCTGTTAGTTTTTAAGTGGCGGAAAAAATGTTTATTTTTACTGAAGACTGATAGCTGACAACTTCTTGTCTTTACATACTGAATAGTTACCAGTTTTGGATAATTTTGAGCTCAATTTTACAAATAGACAAATTCTTTGAGATGTTTATTGACATTTTTTTAAAAAGTACATATGTTCACCATAGATGAAATTAAGACTTTTTGGAAAAAAACAGAAGCTATTTAGTATAATAAAAAACAAGTAACCCAAAAGACTTGCTTAATTTACATTATATTTTTTTGATTTAGATTATTGGTTTATGATCCAATTCAGTTTTCACGATTGGATTTATCAGGCTTAATTAAATGGTGTAATGATTTGTTGATTGATTAACAGCTGAACCGAATGAATAGATATCAATATTTTCTTGCAAGTATCAATTATTAAATTTTAATAATTTTAAAACTCTTTATTGGAGATAAAAATGTGGGATTCAGAAAAAACGAAAGCGATTGATTCAGCAATTTCCCAAATTGATCGTCAATTCGGGAAAGGCGCTGTAATGCGAATGTCAGATGCAGCAGTTCAGAATATTCCTGTAGTTCAAAGCGGAATTATTAGTTTGGATGTTGCACTCGGAGTTGGCGGATTCCCACGGGGTAGAATTATTGAAATATTTGGTCCGGAATCATCAGGTAAAACAACGTTGGCACTTCATGTTGTTTCAGAAATTCAAAAAGCAGGCGGAGTGGCTGCATTTGTAGATGCTGAACATGCCTTAGATGTTGGTTATGCAAGAAATCTGGGTGTGGATATCGATGATTTGCTGATCTCTCAACCTGATTTTGGTGAGCAGGCTTTGGAAATTACGGATATTCTTGTGCGAAGTGGTGGGATTGATATTATTGTAGTGGATTCTGTCGCAGCGCTAGTTCCTCGGGCTGAAATTAATGGTGAGATGGGAGATTCTCACATGGGGCTTCAAGCCAGGTTAATGTCCCAGGCCTTAAGAAAACTAACGGGGACATTATCAAAATCCAATTGCATGATTATTTTTATTAATCAACTTCGTCACAAAATTGGAGTGATGTACGGAAACCCGGAAGTCACTACCGGTGGAAATGCCTTAAAATTCTACGCTTCGGTTCGAGTCGATATTCGTAGAATTGCAGATATTAAGCAAGGTGATAGTGTGCTTGGAAATCGAACAAGGGTAAAGATTGTCAAAAATAAGGTTGCACCTCCGTTTAAAATTATTGAAATTGATATCATGTTTGGACAGGGAATTTCAAAGATTGGGTCTCTCATGGATCTGGCCGTAGATGGGGGTATTATTAAAAAAAGCGGAAGCTGGTATTCATACGAGGATGAAAGACTTGGGCAGGGAAGAGAAAATTCCAAAGAATTTCTCATTGAAAATGAAGATGTCGCCAAAAAAATTGATAATAAGGTTCGTGAACATTTTGATATCCCCTTTGACGAACCCCCCAAAAATAAACCCGCCCCTAAGAAAACCGAAGATGAACCCCCCAAAAATAAACCCGCCCCTAAGAAATCTGCAGAAGAGTAACGGCATTCTTTCTCATTTCATAAAATTAGAGAATTTATAACTTTCTGCTTGATCTTCTTTTTTCAGAAAGTTATATTAAGATTTTATTTTAGCACTCAACCACGTTGAGTGCTACTAGTTCGGTAAAAATGATATTTTCCGGTTTTAATTTGAGATACAAACGGGCAGTATCAAATTTTAAACTTTCAAAACTTGAACAATAAATCCAGGTAGATTTTTATGAATATCAGACCATTACATGATAGAGTAATTGTAAAGCGCAATGACGCTGAGACTAAAACGGTTAGTGGTATTATTATTCCTGATTCCGCAAAAGAGAAACCTCAAGAGGGTGAAATTGTCGCTGTTGGCACAGGAATTCGCAAAGAAGATGGCACTGTATTACCTTTAGACGTTAAAAAAGGCGACAAGATTCTTTTTGGGAAGTATGCCGGTACTGAAATTAAGATCGACGGCGAAGAATACATTATGATGAAAGAAGAAGATATCCTAGGTGTTATTGAATAGGAATTATCCCATTAAGACTCTGGCTTAGGAAGCCAATCGAGATATATTTTTATGACCTGTCAATCGGGTCTCATAATATTTACATTTTACAAGGAAAAAAATGGCAAAACAAATTGTATTTGGTGAAAAGAACCGATCACTAATGCTACAAGGAATTAATCAGCTTGCTGATGTTGTAAAAGCAACATTGGGCCCTAAAGGAAGAAACATATTAATCGAAAAATCTTTTGGTGCACCTTTGATTACTAAAGACGGCGTTACTGTCGCCAAAGAAATTGAATTGGATGATAAAATTGAAAACATGGGCGCTCAGATGGTTAAGGAAGTTGCCAGTAAGACTTCTGATGTAGCCGGTGATGGAACAACAACAGCGACGGTTTTGGCTCAGGCTATTTACCGTGAAGGTGTAAAAAACGTTGCTGCTGGTTCAAATCCAATGGATCTTAAACGTGGAATTGACGCTGCTGTTAAGGTGGCTGTTCAAAAATTGGCCGATGCTTCCAAAGCGGTTTCTGAAAGTTCCGAAATTGCTCAGGTTGGAACGATTTCAGCGAATAATGATGAGACAATTGGAATTATCATTGCTGAAGCGATGGATAAAGTTGGAAGAGATGGTGTTATTACAGTAGAAGAAGCAAAAGGTTTAGATACTTCACTGGACGTTGTTGAAGGAATGCAATTTGATAGAGGATATCTCTCTCCTTATTTCGTAACAGATTCCGATAAGATGGAAGTTGTACTGAAAGATCCATACATCATTATGGTGGAAAAGAAAGTTGCCAATATGAAAGACATTCTTCCTGTTCTTGAGCAGATTGCAAAAGAAGGAAAACCGTTTTTGATTATTGCAGAAGACATAGAAGGTGAAGCTTTAGCAACATTGGTAGTTAATAAATTAAGAGGAACACTGCAGTGCTGTTCAGTTAAAGCACCGGGATTTGGCGACCGCAGAAAGGCGATGCTTGAAGATATTGCTATTTTGACAGGTGGTGAAGTTGTTTCTGAAGATCGCGGAATGAAAACGGATGACTTAACTCTTTCTCAACTGGGAACAGCAAAAACGGTTACGATTGACAAAGATAATACCGTTATCGTTGATGGTGCAGGTTCTAATGATGAGATTAAAGCCAGAGTAAATCAAATCAGAGCTCAAATTGAAGAAACAACATCTGATTATGATAAAGAAAAACTTCAGGAGCGATTGGCTAAACTGGTAGGTGGTGTTGCGATTGTTAATGTTGGCGCTGCTACAGAAATTGAAATGAAAGAGAAAAAAGCCAGAGTTGAAGATGCTCTGCATGCAACTCGAGCAGCAGTTGAAGAAGGTATTGTTGCTGGTGGTGGTGTTGCTCTACTTAGAGTTCAAGCAGATGTTGCCGCAGCTGTTGAAAAACTGGAAGGCGATCAAAGAATTGGTGGTCGAATTATTGTTAAGTGCCTTGAAGAGCCACTGCGACAGATTGTGGCTAATGCTGGTCTTGAAGGTGCTGTAGTTGTGAATGCTGTAAGAGAGCTGGACACCAATATGGGATTTGATGCCAGAACCGAAAAATATGTAAATATGGTAGAATCCGGTATTATCGATCCAACTAAAGTAACTCGAAATGCATTACAAAATGCAGCGTCTGTTGCAGGTCTATTAGTAACAACAGAAGCTTCAATCAGTGAGCAGCCTTCTGAAGGTGGCGACGCAATGGCCATGCCTCCAATGGGTGGCGGTATGGGTGGCATGGGTGGTGGAATGCCTGGCATGATGTAATTTTAAAGGTAAAGTGTAAGAAAAAGCCGGCTTTTTGCCGGCTTTTTTTTTGCCCTTTTTTAGGTTTTGTTATATAGTGTCTTTATTAATTTAGGAGTATACTATCGCTGGAACAGGAGTAGATTTTCGTTTTTTTCATAAAGAAAAAACAAAATATTACATCTTTTTGGGATGCTCGCATCAAAGAATATCTGCCTGTATCAAATCCCAATACATTCCTGTAAAAAAAGTAGCATGCTTATTCTAAAAAGCATTTTGGCTATATTTTAGAAAAAAATGACCTATCATTAAGAAAAATTTGGTGATAGGTTGATTTTTTTTATGATACTGTTCTGATTACTAGAATGTCTTAACGTATTCATCTTTTTTGTCATCCACCTGTAAGATGATCTGATTTTTGGCATTGTAGTGAATCTTTCTCAAATAAAAGCACTGTTTGGATGTACTGGGGAAACCGAGCTTGATTACGTACCAGATTTCCAATTATAATTTAGGAGAAAACAATAGAAATGGGTAGTAATACCGAGGATATGCGAGATATTCTCCACGAGTTTGTCGTGGATTCTAGAGAAATGGTTGAAGATTGTGAGCCCATTTTAGTTGAATTGGAAGATGAGTATGATGAGGAAAAAATAAATACTATCTTCCGGTGTTTTCATTCTATTAAAGGTGGGGCTGGTTTTCTTAATCTAATTAATATACAGAGGCTGACACATTCTGCTGAAACCCTTTTGGACCTGTTTCGTAAAGGGAAACTGGTATTTGTGTCAGAACATTTGGATATTATGGTTTCTGTTTGCGACCAAATTACTAAAATATTAGAAGAAGTTGATAAAGATTTGAATGATGATGGTTTCGAAGAAGAAAATCAGGTGATTATTGCAGAAATAGATATTTTGATTGGTGAAGAGCCACTACCGGCTATGAAAACACTGAATCAACCGGATATTCATCTCGATGATCAAACTATTGAACCTGAAAAACCAGTGGTAGAACCTTCAGCTGCAATTGAATCTCTTCCTCCGGTTGAAGAGGAGTTTGAGATTGATATTACACAAGAGATGATCGATCAGTTTGTTCAGGAAGCTGAAAGTGGATTTGAGAAAATTGAAGAAGTTTTACTCATTATTGAGAAGTTTGGATTTGAGCAGAAATTATTAGATGATGCCTACCGAATGATTCACAGTTTCAAAGGAAACTGCGGGTTCTTAAATTTCAAAGATCTGGAAATAATCAGCCATCGGTTGGAAACAATCTTTGATGGTATGAAAAATAAGACCATTCAAACCACAGAAGATAATACTTCTGTAATGTTCCATGTTTTGGATATTCTTCGAAGCTCTGTACAGGAGATTGTTGCTGGAAATGCAAATTCAGTCTCCGGTAAAGCAGCAATCCTTTCATTGATGGATGGAATTATTCCACCAGACTCGGGAGATGGAAAGTTTGTTTCTCCGGTTGATTCGCCAGCGAAAAGTGACCCGGTGAAAGTTACGCCCGTTAAGGCGGAACCGGAAAATATTATTCCTCCCAAGGAAACATTGCCTCCCATACCACCGGTTAATCAGGTGAGTGTTGCGCCGAGTATAAAAAAAGTAGAGCCGGTTGTACCCGTTAAAGCGAATAAATCATTGAAATCAGATGAGAAAGCAACGCCTGTAAAAACGCTACAAACCGATATTCGGGTGAACTTAGGTAAGGTGGATAAGGTTATTAATCTGGTGGGTGAGTTGATGATCGTCAGTCAGATGATTACCAGTAATCTGCAATTGGACAAGAGCGGTGACGCCTCAATTCATAAAGTTTCAGAAAGAGATAATAAATCCTCTCATCAATTAAACAGTTTAATTACTGAATTGCAGGATGTTGCCATGTCGATTCGAATGGTACCTCTGGCAGGGACTTTTCGTAAAATGGTGCGACTGGTTAGAGACCTTTCAAAAAAGTCAGGAAAGCAGGTCCAGTTTGAGACGAGGGGAGAAGACACCGAACTGGATAAAACTGTCGTTGAACAGATTTCAGATCCATTGGTCCATATTGTTCGAAATTCAATTGACCATGGTATAGAGGCTCCAGATGTAAGGGTAAAGGCGGGGAAATCTCCGGTGGGAAAACTGATTATTGAAGCCAAATATGAAGGTAATGAGGTCTGGATCGATATTATTGATGACGGAAAAGGTCTGGACAAGCGGAAAATTCTTGCGAAAGGTATTGAACGGGGTTTGGTTACTCAGGAAGAAGCAAAAGACTGGTCAGACTCAAAAATCCATAAACTTATTTTCAATCCTGGTTTTTCAACAGCGGAAAAAATCACATCTGTTTCGGGCAGAGGGGTTGGAATGGATGTGGTAAAACAAAATATTGAGAAAGCAAAAGGGTACGTTGATATTAAAAGTGCACCGGGTCAGGGTAGTACTTTGGGGTTGCGAATTCCGCTGACGCTGGCAATCATTGATGGAATGTTATTGAGGGTGGGTAACGCAATCTATACGGCGCCACTTTTAGCGATTAGAGAGTCAATCCAGATAAAACCGGATCAAATTACGATTGTTGATAACAAAGAGGTTGTACTGATTCGTGAGCAACTTATAACGGTATATCGACTTCATAAACTACACAATATCGAACCACAGTATTCTAAATTGGAAGAAGGAATTCTGATTGTGGTTGAACACCAAGATGACGTGTTTGGATTATTTGTCGATGAACTACTGGGACAATACCAAACGGTGATAAAGGGGCTATCAGAATATCTAGGTAAGATCCCCGGTATCTCGGGGTGCTCGATTTTAAGTAATGGGGATGTGAGTTTGATTTTAGATATGGCTGATTTAAGAAAAGAAATTGAATAGGTATTATGATTATAGCTTTCGTTCAGACCAAAGGTGGAACTGGAAAAAGTACACTGGCATTAAATATGGCTTTTTCCAAGAAAATGCGAAGGGAATTTTCCAATATTGCGATTGTTGAATTAGATCCGCAGGGAACACTTAAGAAATGGTGGGAACGGCGAGCAAAAAACAACTTAAAATCAAAGGGAATTTGTTTTACACATATTTCCAGTGATGACAAATCAGAATTATTGGAAAAAATAGTGAGTTTAGAAGATGAGAATGATCTTCTTTTATTAGACGTTCCCGGAGAAAGTATCAGTAAATTTCACACTCAGTTTGCTTGCGCAATGGCAGATATTGTCCTGATACCCATGCGGACTTCGACGAATGATGAGGAAGCTTTTGAAGATAATTTACTGCCTATCATCAAGAAGATTATCGAAATCGATGAAGATGGCAAAAATGTATTCCACGTTATTCCCTCTTTCACGCATCCTTTGGCAAATAAAGAGAGCATTATCGGGTATTTTAATGATATCATACCAGACTATATTCAATGCCTGGATGCCATATTCTCTTTTGGAACTGTTTTTGAGAATTTTTCAAGAGGTGGGAACACGATTTATGACTATGCGCTATCTGTAAAATCGAATAATAAACTATATAAACAATCGATTAAGGCGATCAAAGATATGGAAAAGATAGCAGATGAAATCATTAAAATAAGGGAATAGATATGGGCTTACCGACAAAAAAACAGTTAAAAAAACATAAAAGAGGCGCACGTAAAGCCTTGGATACGCTGGATATACTGGATTCAATGAAAGAAAATTCAGAAGAAGATAAAGCGAAAAAAAAAACAGACGAAAAACCAGTAAAGCAACCCAAAACTAAAAAGAGAGAGAAAAAAAGCACAAGCGATCAAAAAATAATTGAAGAAAAGATAGAAAAAAAAGAGAAAACAAAGAAAGTGAGTAAAAAAGCACAGGTTGTGCTGGAAAGTGATATTGATAACGAAGTTAAAGAAACAGGTGAAATTGAAAAAAGTACGGTTGTTAAAAAGGAAACAGAACCTGAAAATGTTTCTAAACTAGATCAGGAAAATAAAGCAGAGACGGTTGAAGCAGCTGTGTCAGCTCAAAAGTCCCCGGAAAAGAGCGTACTTGAAGTGATAAAGAAAGAGCAATCTGCACCGCCTGAAGTCGAGCAACAATCCGCAAAAACTGAAACAAAGTCTCCCTCAATAGAAAAAAATCCGGTGGAAAAAGCCAATGAACAAATCATGGAAACTTTTGATGACGAATTTGATGAAGATACGCTTGATGACAGGTATCTTCTATTTAATATCATGGGTGAGGACTATGGCATTGAAATCAGGTATGTTACAGAAATTGTTGTCATGCAAAAAATTACAGAAGTACCGGATACTCCCGATTATATAAATGGTGTGATCAATTTAAGAGGTAAAGTGATCCCTGTTATAGATATCAGGATACGGTTTTCTCTGGAGAAAAAAGAATATGACGATCGTAGCTGCATTATCGTTGTTTGTGTCGGTGATATTGATTTGGGATTTATTGTTGATACCGTTAGAGAAGTTGTGGATATTAAAGCGGATATGGTTGACCCCCCTCCGAGGAGTCATATTGGAGTAGAGAACAATTTTATTAAAGGAATGGGGAAAATGGGGAAAAAAGTCAAGATATTATTGGATGTGCATGAAGTGATTAAAAAAAATTAGATCGTATGTTATATTTGAAGGCTTTGCGTCAGAAGTAGATTTCTAAGTGATTTACGAATTTATAATTAGTAGAGTTAAGTAATGAACAGTAAAACCGAATCACAATTAGGTTCCAAATCAATCAGTATTTCAGATAACGAATTTAATCTTTTTCGATCTTTTATATACGATAATTTTGGGATCAATTTGACAGAGGTTAAACGGGCATTGCTGGTTAATCGACTGCAAAAAATCCTGCGGCAAGGTAATTTTAAAAGCTTTGAGGAATACTACAATTCAATAAAAAAAGATCAAACGGGTGCTTCTGTTAGTGAACTGATTAATGCGGTTTCAACAAATCATACTTTTTTCTTTCGGGAAAGTATTCATTTTGACTATCTGGTCAATAAGGCTTTACCTGAAATTGTAAATGAATTAAGGACTAAAAATAACAAAGATCTTCGGATATGGTGTGCTGCCGCTTCGAGTGGTGAAGAACCATACGTACTGGCCATGTTGATTAAAGATTATCTGGGATCGGAGTATAATCAATGGTCGGCCGGGGTCTTGGCAACAGATATATCTGTCGAAGCATTAAACATCGCCGTACAGGGTGTTTACACGGCCGAGCGAATCCAACAGGTTCCGGCAAAATATAAAACCGGCTATTTTGAAAAAATTGATTCAGACAGCTATCAGATTAAGGAGAGTCTAAAAAAGGAACTTGTTTTCAGGCGCTTCAATTTGATGAATGAAAAACTTCCGTTTAAGAAACCCTTTCATGTGATTTTCTGTCGAAATGTTATGATCTATTTTGACCAGAAAACCCGTGATAGTCTTGTTAATCGTCTATTCGATTATACATACCCCGGTGGTTACTTATTTATTGGAAATGCCGAAACTTTAGGTAGAACGAATTGCCCTTATAAATATATTGCTCCCTCAATTTATCAAAAAATATGATAGATGGAACCATTGAATTAAAATTCGTATTTGATTCGAATAAGTGGGAAAAGAGATAAATAATGATAAGAGTGTTAGTTGTTGATGATTCTGCATTGGTTAGAAATATATTAAAGACAGGTTTGGAAAAAGCACCAGATATTGAAGTTGTCGGAGTGGCTTCTGATCCATATAAAGCACGTGATTTGATATTAGAGCTTGAACCGGATGTTTTGACCCTGGATGTTGAAATGCCACGTATGGACGGTGTTGCCTTTCTTAAAAGGTTAATGCCTCAATATCCAATTCCAGTAATAATGGTTAGTGCTTTAACTGAACGAGGAAAAAAAATTACTATTGATGCATTGAAATCAGGTGCGATCGATTTTGTCACTAAACCGGGAAGTGGTCTCTCATCAGGGTTAAAAAGTATGATGAGTGAATTGCATGAAAAAGTCAGGATTGCGTCGAAGGCGGATGTTTCAAGTTGGAAAAGTGATGGGTTCAAGCCGGAAGTTGTCCAGACAAAAGTTGGAGTTCTTGCTGGCAGTACTGATAAAGTTATCGCCATTGGCGCCTCAACAGGTGGAACTGAAGCGATTCGTACAATTGTTCGGATGCTACCGGCTTCATTTCCGGGAGTTGTGATTGTACAGCATATGCCTCCGGGTTTTATTGCGACATTTGCGGAGAGCCTGAACTCACAATCTCAAATGAATGTAAAAGAAGCAGAAGACAATGATCGGGTTATGTCGGGAAGAGTATTAATTGCTCCCGGAGGAAAACAGATGAGTGTGAAACGGTCTGGTGGGCAATATAGGGTGAAGGTATTTGATGGTGAACGGGTGAATGGTCACTGTCCTTCTGTTGACGTTTTAATGAATTCTGTGGCAGATCAGGTAGGAGACAATGCCATTGGTGTGATACTGACCGGAATGGGGGGAGATGGCGCAAAGGGTCTGTTGGCGATGCGAAAAGTAGGGTCAGAAACATTTGCTCAGGATGAAAAAACGTCTGTTGTATTTGGAATGCCAAAAGTAGCGTATGAGATCGGAGCAACTAATCGACTGGTTCCTATTGAGAATATAGTACCAACAGTTTTAAAGTCACTGGTAAAATTTACTGATTAGGAAACGATAAATGACACAAATCAACGTAGGTATCGGAGAACTCGCAGTATCAAATAATCCTGAAGACCATATTAAAACTTTTGGTTTGGGATCTTGTGTTGCTGTTATTGTTCTTGATCCAAAGGCCAGGGCCGTCGGGTTAATTCATATTGCATTACCTGATTCCAGTATTAATCAAGAAAAAGCAAAGAAATTACCCGGCTATTTTGTTGATACTGGAATTCCTCATTTACTGGATAAAATGGCCAGATTAGGTTGTCACCCAAAAGGTAAAGGATTCGCAATAAAATTGATTGGTGGAGCCCAAGTGATGGATCCCAACAACCGATTCAATATTGGTAAACGTAATCTACTGGCAATCAAAAAATCACTCTGGTCTATGCAGTTGGCTGTGAGTGCAGAAGAGGTGGGTGGAAATGTCAGCCGCACAGTCGATTTGAATGTTAAAACGGGTCGTGTGACAATATCCCAGGGTTCATAAATTATAAATATGTCAAGGTTTAAATATGAAGCAGATAATGATTGTTGACGATTCGGCAACATCAAGGATGTTTATTCGGCGATGTTTGCAAATGGTATTAGCAGATCGGGAAGAAACAGAATATGCTGAAGCGGGTGATGGAAAAGAAGCATTGGCAAAATTAAAAATGTCTTCATTTGATATTATTTTTGCCGATCTGAATATGCCTATTATGGGTGGATTTACCCTTTTACGATGGGTAAAAAGCAGTCCGAAATTGCTTGAAATACCGGTTGTGATTATTACCAGTGTCGATAACCCTGCAAATAGAGATGAACTTGTAAGATTGGGAGCACTTAAAGTACTTAGCAAGCCAATTGCCCCCGCTAAGCTTACTCCGATTATTAATGATATATTTGAACTAGAATCAGATTCCTTTGGGTTTGAATAATGACAATAATACAAAAAAATAACACTTTAAAAGAAGATGTTAATCTTCAGGAAGCTTTAATTAATGCCGTTTCTGAGACACTTGAAGGAATGGCTTTCATCGAAGTACTGAAAGCAGAGTCAAAAACACCTTATGATGAACGCATGGCGAGATTACGTGTCGCTATTCTGATAAATTCACCCTTTCCCGGTGAAATTTGTCTGGTTCTGCCGGTTTCTCTTGCCGCCTTACTTGTCCAGAATATGTATAATATTGAAGAGAAAGACCTGAAGGACGAATTGCAAAGTGATGCATTGGGTGAAATTTTAAATGTAATTGCAGGACGATTAATGTCTGCTATTATGCCTGTGGATCAATCCTGTCAACTGGGACTTCCAGAAATAGGAAACGATGTTTTTCTTCAGACAGATTTAGCATCCAGGTCCATTGAATTTCGCGCAGAGGAAAATCCATTCTGGATTTTACTGGTAGGTGATACATTTGAAAAAGAGAAACTGGAGTAATAGTTTTATTGAATGCTATATCCGAAGTGGCAGCTTAATTCATTCCTGACAACTCCTCAACAGTCTGACTAAATTTTTCAAAAAATAGCTCCGGGTTTTCTGGAATCTCTTTTGCGGATAAAGAGATTCTAATGGTTTCCATGATTGTTTGTCGGGTGAACTGAAGTGACTGCAGTACCGGTGACAGCTTCTTAGACGTTGAATTACAGGCGCTTCCCGTACTGACATATATTGACTTTTCCGCCAGGTGGTGAAGAAAAACCTCTCCCAAAATACCCGGTATTGACAAACTAATAATGTGGGGAACTGAATTTGGGGCTTCAAAAATCTTTATATCAGGAAGGCTCGTTTGAATTTTATCTTGAAACCATTTTACAAAGGATTCCACTTTCAAATAGTCCGATTTTAATTTTTGGATTGACAGTTTTGAAGCCAACCCCATGGCCGATATGGCAGCAACATTCTCGGTTCCTGATCGCAGCCCTGATTCCTGGCCTCCTCCATGAATGAGTGTTTCCAGCGGATGCTTTTGTCGGAGAATGAGTGCCCCTGCGCCTTTGATACCATGGAATTTGTGGGCACTGATTGAATAAAGGTCGACACCCAATGTATTGAGATCAATTGAAAATTTACCAAATGCTTGAACACCATCAGAATGCAAGAGTGTTTTGGAGTTTTTTGATTTTATTGCATTTGATATGGATGAAAGATCCTGAATGATTCCCGTCTCGCTGTTGACATGTTGAATGGATACCAGTTTTACCTCCGTATCCATTAATTCCAACAGGTGGTCGATATCCACTTGACCTGATTGAGCATTGATACGAACAAACTCTATCTGACAACCATTTTGTTCAAGCCACTGGACTGTTTTTGTTATCGCTGAATGCTCCAGCGGGGTTGTAATGAGTCGCCCCTGATACCTGTGTTTTCTTCCCATAATGCCTTTGAGAGCAAGGTTGTCACTCTCTGTACCACTGGCGCAAAAAACAATTCCGGCAAGGGGTACCTGGAAAATAGAAGCGAGTATTTGTCTGGCTTCATTTACCGCCTTTTTCGCATTTACTCCAGGCAAATGAACGCTTGATGGATTCCCAAAACAATCTGTTAAACAGTGATTAACCGATTGTATGACCTCAGTATGTGGGCGGGTTGTTGCGGCGTTATCAAGATAATACATTGATTATTTAGGAATTGTCTGGCACATTTGAATTATTTTCCTGCGTTCTTTTTGCCGAAAAATTGATTTAATAGTATCTATCCGGGTCGGGTTGACTTAAGCACAGTTGGATGGTTTTTTACTTAATCAGTGCCTGAGCGAAAAGCCACTGTTTTTAATTATGATTTGATTTTAAATATAACATTCAGTATGAAAGTCAAGAAGCCATCAGTCGTCAGCTATCAGTCTTCAGTAAAAAAATCATGTTTTCAGTTACTTAAAAACTGACAGCTGATTACTGAAAGCTTGAATCTTCAATATAGATCTAAGTCAGCTAATGAATAATAGCTGAATGTTACAGGGTTTTCGTTCAGGCACGAATCAGGAATGATCCAGGTAGTTATACGCATTTTTAAATATTTTCAGTCCGTCTCCGTCTTCAGTATCAAAGTTTAATCTAGTCCAGTGGGGATGGTTTGTATAATGATTGTAAGCTTCGGGGTGTGGCATTATACCGAAGATGTTACCTTTTGCATTACTAAGCGCAGCAATGTTTTCCCATGAGCCATTCGGGTTTTCCGGATAGTTGTCAGTTGCATTGCCATCTGCATCCGCATAATGCATGACATCCAGGTTCTCGTTTTTGATCTGGTTTTGAGTTTGCTGATCGGTAACAACAATTCGGCCTTCACCATGTCGAACCGGTAAATACATACTTTCTATATTCTTAATAAAAATATTGTTACTTTTTGGATTAACGCTGAGATTGACCCAACGATCTTCGAATATCCCTTTATGGTTTTGAGTGAGGGACACCGTTTGTTGCTTGAATGCCAGTTTTTCGTCCGGAAGCAAACCGAGCTTTACTAAAAGTTGGAATCCATTGCAGATTCCCAAAACTAGTTTTCCCTGTTTAATAAAATCAGATAAATCTGCTTGAAGGTTTCTTTTCTGTGATTGACTATATTTGAAACGGTTAACACCAACTCTGGCAGAACCCAGGTAATCACCATCTAAAAAACCACCGATGAAAATTAAAAAATCATATTCATTCAGATTTGTTTCACCTTCAAGAAACCTGAGTGTATGTAAAACTTCTACTTTGTTAGCTCCCGATTTTTCGCAAGCATAAAGGGTTTCTTTTTCACAGTTGAGCCCCATTCCAGAGAGAATTAAAGTTTTTTGATTTTTCATTTATATAGTCATCAAATAAGGTGATAATATTTATAAAAAAGGTGTGAAGTGATGATCAATGAGCACCCGCTTAATTTCTGTATTTGATTGTTTTTAATTTAAAACCCGGAACTTATGGTATCGCTATTTTTAAAAACAAACCAATATAAATTCTATGGACTATTGATTTAAGTATCTTGAATCTGATTCTAAACTATTTTTGTACAATGAAAAACTGGAAAAACCGGCGTTTAATGTCACGATATTATAAATGAGACAATAAGAGAGGTTAATTCTCATATTGTTGCTATTAGAAAGAATAAAAAAAAGGCAACAGAATGTTATGGATTATTTAAAAAAATTTCAATCAGATCTTAAATCTAAAAAACCCGATAATAATAGTTCATTAGATGAGAGAAAGCGGTTTTATATTGAGTTTTTTGATCATCAGTATCAGGAATTTCGCCAAAAAACCGCCAAAGAGCTTCTCAATAGTCAGGATGCTTTTGATTTAATAGAAAAACATTCTAACTGGATGGATGCCTGGATTCACTTTACCTGGCTTTTTGTTTATGCCGAAGAATCTCAAATTATGGCAGAATTATCTCAGTCAAGCGGGCAAAAGCTCTCTTTTTTAGAAAGTAGCCTACCTCATAAAAAGAATCGGCGAGAGGAAATCGAAAAAATTCTCTTCGCTTTTCAATCTGAATCAACCCATATTGATTCAGCGGAGTATTCCTATTATCAAAAAAGTTTGAAAGCAGCTGAGACAGAAGAAATAGACATCATTGAAGAGTTACAAACGCTTAGAGAAATTGTACCGCAAATTGAAAAATTTGTTTCAACAGAAGACCGGCTATTGAATGCTTTTTTGATTTTTGCCCGGGGGGGGTATGGAAGAAGAGAGTTGACTTTTTCGTCAGATATCGATTTAGGGTACTGTGTGAATATTTCAGATCTTAAATCCATTGAGCTTCAAATCATCAAAGAATTGATTAAGAGGATGGAACAGCTTTTCGTGGAAATATCACTTGATTTGGCATCTCAATATTTTGAATTAGATGAGGATTTATCCAGATTTGGCCAAACAGCAATGTTACATACAATTCCATCTATTCTTGAGAGTCGAACTATTTTGGGACAAACTAAAATTCTAAGTCAGTTGAAGGAGCAGATCCTACAGGTTTGCCCAAAAGAAAAAATGATTCGATATTTACAAAAACAGATGAATCAGCTGGAACCGGAGAGCAGTGAGATTTTTTTGATTAAAGAGGGCTTTGGAGGATTACGGCATTTGCAATATGCCTTTTGGATGGTTTTGATTGTTGTTAATTATCGTTATGGGGATTCAAAAAGGATTCTTGACTATTTAAGGGAGAATGGCTGGATTCTGGATCAAGAGCAAAAAGAACTGCTGCAAGCATTGGAACTCTTTTTTGAACTTCGCAATTTTATTGGCTTGTTTGACTGTTTTGCGGAGCAGTTTAATCTGCATGATGAAGAAAGTCGCTTAAAAACATTGAAGGTTCAAAAGGACCTGCTTGATGATCAGGTATGTGCAGGATTTCTGATTCTTAAAAAACGATTTCAAACTATTGATTATTTGGATCGCTTTCGGATTCATTCCATCAAAATTGTATCGGATCTATCTCATACGATCGTCGGGGGAATTCTGGATAAAACGATCACCGAAAAACTGCCAGGATTTATCCTGTACAAGCATCTTGGCACCAACCAAATTACTCAGTTTCAAACCACAGACCCTTATCCCTCGTCTGGATGGAATATCCAGCAAAGCAAAGAAATGGGTCGAATCAGTAAAGTATTTTTAAGTCAGGAGCGATTTGCCGATTTTTTTCTCAATCTGGAAAACCTATGTAATCTTTTTAAACATATCGGCAGGACAGGGAATCAATTGAGTTCAGAATTAAAAGATGGTTTTTCGTCATTGATTCCGCAAATATATAAAATAAAAAAAGAAAATCAACTGGATCTGATCAGAAGGTTTATTTTTGACCTGTTTATTACAGAATATACTCATGCAGCTGTGGGTCAGATGATAGAAATTGCTTCTCCTTTAAGCTACGAAGGTAAGGTTAAAACCCTATTGGGATTTTTTTTACCGGAAGTCAATCAGATGCGTTATCTATTAAGAAATACCGAAATTCATGAGTATCCACTCTGCATTCACTCATTGAAAGCATTGGAATATGTAGAAAAAGAGATAGAAAATATGCAGAAAGTCGAATCTGATTTATGGCGATTTATCGATGAAAAGCATATTTTTGCTCTTAAATGGTCTGTTTTTTTCCATGATCTTGGAAAAATTGATCCCTATAAAAATCATGAAGAGTATGGGCCGATTTTATCAGCAAAAATGTTATTCCGGCTGGGCTGGGAAGAGGAATCTGAAACGCTGGATCTCATTCGGCTATTGGTCGAAAACCATCAATCAGTGGTTCGGTTTAGTCAGCTTTCTACCTATCTGGATCTGGGAATTTTGAAGTTCTTTGAGCTGGCCCAAAGGGACCCGGTTAAAGTTCTCTTATTGTATATGGTTAATATAAGTGATTTTAAGAGTCTTAATTCGACCATGCATCAAAAAACAGGTCAGCTGGAGAAGTTTTTTGAAAAAACAATTAGTATTTTGAGTGCATTTAAAACAGGATACCTGACCGGTTCTCTAACTGAATTAGTGAATAGTTATCTCGATCAACAGGTCAAGGAAATCAGGTTTTCTGTATTGCTGCAGCTTTTATTGGCTCAGTGTTGTAATCAAAGCTTGGAGGAGATCATTTTAATACCGTTACAGAAATTGTCTGCGGAAGAAGCAACACAGTTGGAAAACAAGCAAAAGGAGCTGGAAAATTCTCTGGTTTTTTTAAAACTGGCAGAATTAGATGCGACATCTCTGGAAAATCATCGCTTTAGGTTTACACAATTAATCCAAAGCATTATATCAGATAAAAATGTCTTCGAATTAACCAAACCGCTTTCCAGGCATTGGGATTGGTTTTTTTCAGCTGTTCCCAACCGGTATTTATTAAGTTCGCCCATTGATGTATTGACATCGCAGCTCCAGCAATTTGAGTCCAGTTATGATCGAAGCATTCGAATTTCTTATGTTAAAGGTACTCAAGGAGAATATGATACCATTCTGTTTTTCAGCCGGGGAGATCTGAAAATTCAGGCCAGAATTGCTTATGCACTGAGTTGGAGAGGTGTAAACATTGAAAATGGAAAAATTAATAAGGTGATTTATAGCAGTGGTGATGAAGGGTTGGTTGGTTATTTTAGAGTTTCTCAGCAATCGGGTAAAGACGAACTTTCCAATACAGATTTGGAGACTGTCATTGAAAATCTGGTTATTCCCCCCTTAAACCCTCTTCCTGTAAAAGAAAGTGTAAAGTCAAATGTTAAACTTCAATTGTTTAATGAGTCCGAAAAGGGGTATCTGGTAGTGGAAAAGGACGATAAACCTTTTTCTAGAGTTAAGACGGATTTTGTTTCGGTCAAGATCTCTCTATTTGATGCATCATTTTGTTATTATAAAATAATGAGATCATTTGAAGCCATTAATATCATTCCTCAACAAGTGACAATTACGACAATTGGCAATCAAATTATTGACTATTTTTACATCGCACCTGAGGATAAAAAGAGACTTGAAGATCACAACTTCAGGCAAGTGCTTACAAAATATTTGAATGCCGAGATTTCGTTATAATATTGGGTTGAATGAATAAGCCAGTATCGTTTACAACAAATCAGATTTTAGCTAAGATGCCGGATTAACTAAATTATAAATGTGGAAAAAAAGGTGATAATGAAAGATATAATAAAAGTGGGTTTATGTGGTTTGGGAACGGTGGGTTCAGGGGTTTATCAATTGTTAAAAGAGAATTTTCAAATCATTCAAAAAAGAACAGGAATTGATATTAGAATCGTCAAGGCGGCGACAATTGACAGATATGATAATCTGGGATTGGATTTAGCTAAAATAGAAGTTACGGATGATGTCGAAAAAATAATAAAAGATCCTGAAATTGACATTGTAGTAGAATTGATTGGAGGGACGACTTTGGCAAAAAAAATTGTCATGGAATCTCTGCAGAATGGAAAATCTGTTGTGACGGCAAATAAAGCCTTACTGGCAAAATGTTCAAAAGATATTTTTCATGCAGCATATCAGTCAAAAGGATTTTTAGGTTTTGAGGCGAGTGTAGCAGGAGGTATTCCAATTATTCGTAGTATTAAAGAAGGTTTCAGTGGAGATAAAATCGATAAGATTTCCGGTATCGTTAACGGAACAGCCAACTATATTCTTTCATCAATGACCCAGGATAAAATTGATTTCAATGTGGCTCTGAAAAATGCCCAAGAACTTGGATATGCTGAAGCAGACCCGACATTTGATATTGAAGGTATCGATGCGGCACACAAAGTTATTATTTTAATGGAATTGGCATTTAATGCGCTATTTGAATTTGATCAGCTTCATATTGAGGGAATTACCGGGATTGAGACAATTGATATAGATATTGCCGGTGAGGCGGGATATGTGATAAAGCTATTAGGAAAGATGTGCCAGACAGAAAAAGGATATGAGGGAAGAGTTCATCCTGCCCTGGTAAAAAAAGAGAGTATGCTGGCATCTGTTCAAGGGGCATTCAATGCGGTCTCGGTTTATGGGAATTTTGTCGGGCATACGATGAGCTATGGCGCCGGAGCCGGTTCTCACCCAACCGCATCTGCAGTCGTTAGCGATATTGTGGAGATCAGTCGCTATATAGCTTCCGCACAGCAAAAGTTGGTTTATCCATTAACAGTATGCCTAGATCAGCTCCAAGAGGAAGAAATTCTCTCTATTGAAGAGATCAATTCGTCATATTATTTACGGTTCAAAATAAGTAATAGTGAAAATGCAATTAGAGTAATTATTAATGATCTGGCTGACCACAATATTGCGGTTCGTTCTTTGATTCAGAAAAAATATGAGTCTTCAAATCATTTGATTGTATTTACAGAAGAGGTTCTTGAAAAAGAGATGCAAGCTTGCTTGAAACAGATTAATTCTTATTCATTTATCCTTGAACCTGCCAAACTAATTCGAATTGAGCCATAAAAACAGGGTATGGATTGGTGTTGATTATCTCCATTACCTTGAATTATAACGTGGCTTTATAAATTATGTTTATCAAACCAATTGATTTTATAATAGGTTATGAAAATTCTGATCGTAGATGATAGTTCGTTGATACGGAGAATGATTCGTCAGGATCTGGACACTGATAAGTATGAAGTGTTTGAAGCCCATGATGGATTAGAAGCCATTAAAATGGTAGAGGAGATACAGCCAGATTTGATTACAATGGATGTTGATATGCCGAATATGAATGGCTATGAGGCTGTTCAAAAGATTCGAACGGAAATCAAATTATATGCTGAGGGAGATAAAAGACAGGTTCCGATCATTTTTGTGACGGCGAATGATACCGTTGAAGGTCGGAAAAAAGGTTTTGAGGTAGGGGCAACTGATTTCATTGTGAAGCCGTTTACTAAGGGAGAGGTTTCAACAACAATCGAAAAACTGTTGAACAATAAATCAGGTTTAAGGGGGCAAACGGCGTTGATTGCCGAAGACAGCAAGATCCCCAGACTGCTGTTGGAAAGAGTTCTTAAAAGTGAGGGTGTTAATTGTATTTTAGCTGTTAATGGAAAAGAAGCATTTGATCTGTTTAAAAAAAATGAAGCGGATATCGATATAGTTATAACTGATTTTATGATGCCAGTTATGAATGGTGATGAGTTGTGTCGTAAAATTCGTACTGAAACTGAAAACCGATTGGTTCCGATAATTTTTTTGAGTGCAATGTCAGAAAAAAAGTCAATTCTTCATATCTTTAAAGCAGGTGCTTCTGACTATATTATCAAGCCGTTTGTCAAAGAAGAATTAATATCCAGAATCAAGGTTCATCTGGAATCGCGGATCTTAAACAGAAAGTTGATTGGCCAGGTTCATGAGTTGAAACGGTTGGGGAAACTGCAAGATGATTTTTTAGCCATCACGTCCCATGATCTAAGATCGCCTTTAACAGGAATTTTAGGTTTTACAGAGTTGCTTCTTGAAGATCAGGAGCTGAATGATAAGCATAAGGAATACTTAAAGAATGTAATGGACTCCGGTGCTTTTTTACTGGATTTAATCAATGATATATTGGATTTAGGCCGGGTTCAATCCGAAAATCATGACGTTGTGAAGTCGACCTTGTCTGTTGAGGAAATTATTAATTCCACTACAAATACGATTCGGCATATGGCAACACCGAAAGGAATCAACCTTGAAGTGGAAAATAGGTGTAAAAAACAGCCGTTTATACTAGGAGAGAAAGGTTCTTTGATTCGGATTTTTAACAACCTTTTATCCAATGCGATTAAGTTTACACCTAAAAATGGTTCGGTGAAGCAGCGGATTGAACAGGAAGATGAAAACAGTGTTACCATTTCTGTGATCGACAGCGGAATTGGTATATCTGAGGACAAAATTCCGCTTTTATTTGATCGGTTTTCTAAAATATCCCGACTGGGTACGGCGGGTGAAAAAAGTACCGGATTGGGGATGTCCATCACTAAAGAGCTGATTGACAGCCATGAGGGTACAATTGATGTTACCAGCGAAGTGGGTAGAGGATCCTGCTTCAAAGTGACTTTTCCGTTGCTGAAGAACCTGGAGAAAGGATTGAATTTAAAAGATTCATCAGAAAATGCAGGTGCGGGTGATTTTGAAGCTGGTAAAGTCCGAATTTTGTTAGCGGATGATAACCACCTGAATGTCAAGTTGGCAACAACACTTTTGAACAAAAAGGGGTATCAGGTCGCCAGTACAAATGATGGTAAAGAGGTATTGGAAGCTTATATAAATTCAATCAATAAAGTGAACGAATCCGGTGAGGTCTTTGATATTATATTCATGGATCTGGAAATGCCAATCATGCATGGATATGAAGCGACAAATAAAATTCGGAAATTTGAAAAAAAGATGGGTATCCAGCCGATTCCCATAATTGCAATGACTGCAGGTAATAAATCAAGTTGGGAAGAGAAAGGGCGTGCTGTGGGGATGAATGGGTATGTTGCTAAGCCACTTAATATGGATCAAATCGCTAAAGTTATCCAAAAGCTTTTATTCATTGACAGAAATTGATCTTTATTCCCAAAATGGTGATCTTCTTAGTTCAAATAATTTCCTGATAAAATAGAATAGAAGGTGTTACTGAGAGATTGATATTTTTTTCTCTTGGGTCACTTCATTTGATATCGAACAATAACTCAAATCAAGGTCTGTAAGTTGGCTCAATCAAAAAAGCGAAAAACAAAAAACAATAAGCAAGTCGTTTCCAAAACCCCGGTAATGGCAGCTGATGTTGATGTAAATCCGGATGTTTCACTGCCGGAGGAATTAAAGCAGGATGTTTTAGACGACTTTCTTTTTCAAGCAGCGAATTATATTTATGTTAAAAGAAAACAGTTTATCACTATCGGTATTGTTATCGTCGTTATCTTGGTTGCGGTATATGGTGGTTATCGGTTTGTTGAGTACCGGGATAATATTCGTAACGAAAAATTATACGAAGTTGAACGCGTTTTAAACAATCCGGGTATGGATGAAAACCAACGTTCTGGAAAGGCAATTTCTTTATTGAATTCGATGATTGAGGAATATTCAGGTACGAAACAGTTTAATCTGGCATTGTTGTACCGTGGTAATCTGTACGCAAAACAGAAAAAATATGCAGACGCAGAAGCAGACTTGAAAAATGTGATGTCTGAAATGGAAATGGGTTCCGATCTTTACATTGTTGCAAGTCTTTATCTAGCTAATATTCTTCGTGATCAAAATAAAGACGATCAGGCTATTGAAATACTGCAGAGTGCAAAAACGGAAAAATTGACAGATTTTATCTTAATGGAATTATCAGAAGTATATTATTCAACGAATCAGAAAGATAAAGCGAAGCAAACATTGCAGGTTTTGATTAAAGACTATCCAACCAGTACTCATAAAAGAAGGGCGGAGCAATTACTTAAGATTTTATAATCTGCGTTTGGTTGGGTTTGTTATAAAACAAGTCCGGTAGATTTAGTAAATATAATGTGCAGGAAACAAATTTGTTACCAATTTGAAATTGTAACCAGAGGGATATAAATGGATTATTTGGATTTTGTTGAAGAACATGGAAAAGAGTCATCTTTGAATCTTTTTGACAAGGTAAGAGTGATGTCAAAAAGAGCCCGAGATTTGTACGCAGGTAAAAGTAGTAAAGTTGCTCATGAAATGGAAGATAGTAAACCCATTGCGATTGCCCAATATGAAATGTTGACAGGTGTAATTGAACCGGAAATTTTAGAAATAGAAGATCCTGATTCTGATTTGATTGATGATTTAGAAATCTAGTTTTTAGACGCCTGATCAATTTTTCTATTTATATTTCAGGCGTTAGACTCTCCCACTATCTTCATGTTATTCTTGACCCTGCTTACCTGAACAATCTATGGATACTCTTAATTATCCACTTCAGTATCGTCGACTAATAACCCGTCAGGTTAAAATTGGTCGGTTATTAATTGGAGCGGGTTCTCCTGTTCTCATCCAGTCCATGCTTACCACCGCAACAGATAAAGTACAGGAGTGTATTGAGGAAATATCAGCGTTGCATCAAGTTGGCTGTGAATTGATTCGCTTGACGATTCCTACACGAAAATCCCTGGATTCAGTTGTTCATATCAGAAACCGGATGAAGGAAGAGGGATTAACGGTTCCCCTGGTGGCAGATGTCCATTTTTCTCCCAAACTTGCTGTTGATGCATGTGAACTTTTTGAAAAAGTCAGAATCAATCCGGGTAATTTTTCTGATAGTTCAAGAAGTGAAAAACAGCAGGGGGATGGAATCTGTTTTAAAGAAGGTCATGATAAACTGAGAGAAGCGATCCAACCTCTGATAAAGAACCTGAAAAAATATCAGCGTGCGCTCAGAATCGGAGTGAATCATGGTTCCTTATCTCACCGCATGATGGAACGCTATGGGGACTCTCCCTCGGGTATGATCCAATCCGCTCTTGAAATGATTGATCTGTTCGAAGATCAGGGATTCAAGGATATGGTGGTTTCATTGAAGTCATCAAATCCTCTTGTAGTGCAGAAAGCCTATCGCCTGCTCATAGAAAAATCACCCAAAAAGGATATGGTAGCGCTTCATTTGGGAGTTACGGAAGCGGGCAATGGATCAATGGGAAGAATTAAAAGTCTGGTAGGTATTGGAGCTCTGTTATTGGATGGTATTGGAGATACAATCCGTGTCTCTCTGACAGAACCGAGTACCAACGAGATACCTTTTGCTAAATCGCTATTAAAGAGCCTTGGTGATTTGAGTGGATCTGAAGAGTGTTCGTCCGAGTTTTGGAAACGGCCGTTAAATCATCAGAGGGTTGAAAATTTATCTCAGGATTTGACTCAAACAGAAATCGGAGCAAGTACTCCGATCAAACTGGGTACTCAAAAAGATGTTGCACTGCCCGAGACAGATATCAAATTCAATCCGGATTTCTCCTATAGTTTCGACAGTGATACACTGTATCTGGAAGATTTATCCAAACCTGTTTTTAGAGTGACGAAAGAAGATTCTGTCCCTACCGGATTTGTGCCGGATCAATATTCGGCAATTTTGATCGATACAACGAACCCTCTGGCAACACTACGGGAATATTATAAAGATCAAGCTGAATCAATAAAAAATATCCCTGTGGGTGTGATTTATCCCGAAGATTCATCCCGGCACAATCTGAAATATGAAACCTTTCTGGCAGCGATCTTAAGTGAAGGTCTTACCGATTTTATACTCATTCCACCTAAAATCACTTCTGACCGGCTGATGCGATTGCTTTATCTTATGCAAGCAACCCGTGCCAAGATTTTGATTACCGATTATATTGCGTGTCCATCCTGTGGAAGAACGCTGTTTGATTTGATTGATACGACTGAGAAGATAAAATCCCGCACAAAACATCTCAAGGGTTTAAAAATTGGCATCATGGGCTGTATTGTTAACGGGCCGGGTGAAATGGCAGATGCTGATTTTGGATATGTCGGTAGTGGACCGGGTAAAATAGATCTTTATTATGGTCAGGAACGAGTCTGTAGAGGGATTGATGAAAAAAACGCTGTTGGAGCGCTGATTGATCTGATCAAAGAAAAGGGGAGATGGGTACCGGAGTAAAATAGCCCAGATAAACTGGATAAGTACCTTAAAAGCATTTTCTGCCAAGCCCTTTCAGGATAAGTACCTTAACAAATTACTTCCTGCTGGAAAAAAGCAGAAAATTATTTATAAGGTACTAAAAAACGCAGAAAATGACTTATAAGGTACTAAAACGGCTGATCCCTTTTGGGTTGGGAAACAGCCGCATTTATCTTAAATATTTGCTTTCAGAATACCTTTCAAGGTACGAATGGTTAAAAGTGCTTCTGCACCACTGACGGGCGCAAAGGGCTCAAACTCACCGGTAACAGCATTGTTTACCTTCATCAGGCTTCTGTTTACAACGGTTCTCACCGCATTATAATACCAGACATCTGAGTCGACATCAGGAAAAGGAGAGGGGTCACCAATGTATTTTGTCGCCATCGAGTTGTCTCGGGTAATTTTGATCAAAATGTCCTGAATAAGCTGGGCAAATTCGGCTCGTTTTAATTCCTGATCGGGGTAGAATTTGTGGGCTGGATTTGGACTGAGTCCTTTAATTCCCAATTGGATGACCTTTTTGATTGCATTTTCCAGAGGATGTCCATAAATATCTACAGCATCAGGATATCTTTGTAATGAATCCGTCTTCATTTTTTGCTGTGACTTTGGCGCATGAAATGAGTTATCTGATTTTGGGGTTTGATTTCTGTAGATCCTTTCCAGTTTGAGTTCAACAATAAACAGCGCGGCTACGTCTGCTCGGGTAATTTTCTCAACGCCAGCAATTTTAGCTCCGAATTGACTGCCAGGCATTGCTCTTTGAATTTGCTGGATTTTCTCTAATTCACTGTTCGCCTCTGCTGAATATTTTCCCCCAATCATCAGGACTTTATGAAATAATCGGGTTGCACCTTCGTAATTTAAGCGAATGACTTCAGCCCGAGCCATGAAAAAGTAGGGTGCGGGCGCATCGGGTGTTAATTCAATCGCTTCGTTGTAATGGTCTGTTATTTCATCATACCATCCATCTTTGGGCAGTTTTAAAGCATAATGGATCTGAATGCCATATATATGTGCACGGGCTAAATCTGATTTATTATTGGAAGGAGTATTGTCAATCGCTTCTTCGATCTGACTTTTGGTTTGTTCCAATACCTGCTGTTTGGTTTGATCCGAAATATCAGGACGAGATGCCGCATAGGCCGTTGCCGCGGCCATCCCACTAAGTGCGGGGGAGTATGAAGGATCCAGTTTTAATGCTTTTCGATATGAACTGCGTGCGGGTTCGTAACGTTTTTCCATCAGGGCCTTATCACCTTGTTGAACATGAAACGAAGGTGTATCCATGTACCCCTGACTGGTTCTTGCCTGTTTTGCTTTACTGCCGCAGCCAACGGAAAACAGTAATAAAGTGATTAATATACTTGATGAGACAATAGATAACAAATTTAGCTTTTTAGTCATTTGCTTTCTCCAGGTTGAAGTTATTCTGCTTTTTCAGATATTAAGTTAAACAATACAATGCTCTGGTGGCGTGTCAACTGTGAAATATCGACACTCGCCAAAATTAAAGGAGTTGTACTTGCCATACGTATCCAGTTTTTAGCTGTGTCAATAAGACGATTCATGTTTTACACATCCCTAGTCGATTACGATGAGTACTCGTGCTTCACGGAGAAAGGATTGTGAAGCATCAAGCTGTTGTATCAGCTCGGAATCTTTATCTGAAAGAATTAAGTCGGAGGATTTTCCCTCGCTGAGTCCGCCTTTAACGTATAGAGGTTTTCCCTTTATTCTCTTATTGGTTGCTGATTTTTCAATATCTTTCACATACCCTGCAATCCCGTATCTCAGAACAAAATCTCTTTCAATGGCGGCAGAACCATAAATTTCCTTACCTTCAGTATTATAGATCTTTGGTGACATTGCCGGAACAAGTCCGGTACCTCTGGCATCGATAATCAAACCACCATATACTGTATCAGCTTCACCTCCATACTGAATACCTTCTTCATTTTCTTCCGGTTCAGCGGGAGCCGTTTGTTTTTGTGGCGTTTGCTGAATCATCTGTTCATTTGCCTGAATGGCAAACTGCTGGTTGTTCATTAAGATGGAAACGATATCTCTAAGATACATTCTCATCGTTACCCAGACAGATCCATCATTCATTGTTTTGGGACGTCCGACTTCCTCAACGTGGCGAATTTTTCCGGAAATCTGAGTGTTGATGGTATCGCTCTCTAACATTCCGGCTTTAACTGTTCTGGATGAAGAGATATTGATCCCTTCGACCATCTGTAACAGATTTCTCATGGCAACTGTTTTTGATGCTTCGTAGGCAGAATAGGTTCGTTGTGCTTGTGTTTTGAAATTAGGATTGGGAACGCCCATTCCTGCTGCATAAATAACTCCGTTTGCCCAATCGATACAACCGTTTGATTGGTTTACAGTACATTTGCTCTGAATCTTTTCAGGCATACAGGTTCTTCCGGAACAAAATTCCTGAGCTGAAAGGCTAAATGTAAAAATGATACTCGCCGCAATTAACAGATAAATTTGTTTCATTGGAAACACCTCATTTTATAGTTATAGGTTGGGTCATTGATAACAATGAAAATTACAGGTTCGCTCAATTCATTGTTTATCGATGAAAATCCTATTTTCTTAAAACACACAAAAAAATCGTCTTTATCGTAACATATTATATAAAACCGCAAATACAAAAGCTTTATAACCAGTAACATACAATATATGATAAAACAGGAAAAATGTTAAGTTAATTACAAGTACTATTTTTTTTGGATTAGATGGTTTAAAAGATGTCAGTAGTATATAGTAAGAGATCAGTACTTTACCTGAATTAATATTACAATTTGAATCAGCTGAAACATCTTTTTATTTCAGTGTGTAACATTATTGAACATTCCAGATGGATACTGATTTCAGGCTGAGACTACTGAGAGTACGTAATAATCGGTTTTAATGATTTTTTTACAGTCTTATCTATCATTTTTTATTCAAATTTAGTGCAAATTTGAGAAAAACTGTAAAAAAAGAATGATTAAATCGCTAAGGTAACCCAGAAATCTTTCTTTAAAGCAAAATCCACATGGAGAAAAATCCTAAAAGAATCCGGTAGATACCGAAAGGGACCAGGCGAACCCGGGTGAGTACTTTTAAAAACCATTTTATGGAGCCCCAGGCTATGATAAATGCAACAAAAAAACCGATAATAAAATAACCCAGATCGTTGATATCAAGATGGCTCCATGATTTTAAAAGATCATAACATACGGCTGCAAACATTACTGGAACGGCTATTATGAATGAAAAATCGGCTATGGCTTTATGCTTGATTCCTAAAAGCAATCCGGTAATCATAGTGGAACCGGACCTGGACATTCCTGGCCAGACTGCCATGCATTGTCCTAAACCAATAATAAATGCCTGTTTAGTGGTAATTTTTTGTAATTGGTCTGTCTCTTTTTTGATGGGCAAATATTCTACAATGATCATTAAAATTCCGCCAACGATAAGACCGATTGAAACAACCATTGGACTGAATAGTTGTGTTTTAATTGTTTTATAAAGTAATAGTCCGGCGATCATGATGGGGGTGACTGCGAGAATAAATTGTAATCCGGTGGGTGAACTTTCACCGGAAAGCAGTGTTTTTATAATTGAATGCTTGCTGGATTTTCTGGGTATTAAGCCTAGGAAACTCTCTTTATATATTATAGTTGCTGCGAGTATTGCACCCAATTGAATAAATATTTCAAAACTTGCAGCCTTTTCTCCGGTAAACTGGATAAAATTACCTACCAGGATCATATGACCTGTGGATGAAATTGGGATAAACTCTGTAATCCCTTCAATGATAGCAATAAAAAATGCTTTTAAATAAATAGATGACATTGTTACTATGAGATATATTTGCCTGTTTTTAGATTATGAACATCAACTTTCAGCTTTACGGCAACTGTGAAATGTTGGAACTGGTAAAATTCCGGGATTTGTACTGGGCATGTATTTCCTGTTTTTTGCGGTACCAACAAGTAAGTTCATACATGACAAGTTATATAAGTTTCTGTTCAGGTTAAGGAAAAATAACATACAATCAAAAAATAGTACTCTGTTTGAATTGTAAATGGGTAAAAATAATCCTAAACAATTAATCTTATTTAAGTTATTATATATTATAGTTTAAATAAAAAATCGTATAATTTTTAGATCATAAATTCACTTTTTTCAAAGTGAAATATGAATACCATCTTATCAATATCGTAATAAAAGGTTTCTTATGGCACAAGATCAGTATCTTATTTGGCTGGATTTGGAAATGACGGGGTTGGACCCTTTATCAGATCGTATTTTGGAAATTGCATTGGTAGTAACCGATATTGATCTTAATCTTGTCGACGATGGTTTGGAATATGTGATTCATCAAAATGATGATGTTCTCGAGGAAATGAATGACTGGTGTAAGGAGCATCACGGTGAATCGGGTCTTGTTGAAAAGGTTAAAGCGTCAACGCTCACTATTGAAGAGGCAGAGGCAAAGACGATGGTTTATCTGCAAAAATATATCAAAGAAGGAGATGCACCTCTTTGTGGAAACAGTATTCATCAGGATCGAAATTTTCTTGCCGCATACATGCCTCGGGTAAATAATTTTTTCCACTATCGTAATATTGATGTTAGTAGTCTGAAAGAGCTTTCTTACCGGTGGTATCCAAATACGCCAAAATTTCAAAAGGAAAATAAACATACCGCTCTTGAAGATGTTTATGAGTCAATCGGGGAGTTGAAGTATTACCGGGAAAATCTATTTATTTCAAAGTAATACGTAACTATAGTTTAGCTCTTTTGAAAAATTCGGACAGGGGATTGCGTATATCGTTTTTTTAACTGAAAATGTTCCGCCAGCCATTTAAAGGTTTTTTCTGAGTAAAAGCAGATATGGGTTTTATCTGATTTGTAGTACCAAGTATTAAATGAGATATTTTCGCTTAAGGTTTCAGTTGAGATGGCGATCAATCCTCTGTTTTTGACCATCGCAATCATCTTGTTCCATTCCTCGAGGGGGTTACGAAAATGTTCGATGACCTCGCAGCTGGTTAAGAAGTCATATTTTTGAGAAGTAATATTCTCCTCGTTTGCATAAAATGGATCAAAATTAGACATCTGAAAACCTGCCGTTTCTAACAAAAGTGAAAGCACCGGAATAGGTCCTGAACCGAAATCAATACCATTATAAGGCTTCTTTAGAAGTGGGATCAGTGGCTGGACCAGTTGATTTAAAAAATTTCGGTAACCTGGATTGTCAGGATTATTATCATGATAGTCATATCGTTCCTTTTCTGCTTGCAGCGAAATATGAAATTCGGCAGGTACAAAGACCAAGTGACATTTTTTGCAAAAATAGTACTGCCGAAGCAGGTCTTTTGAGTAGAGTATCGTGTCATTATTCAGACAGAGCGGGCATTTAGAAACCATAATTGGTTTTTCTTAAAATTGTGGGTTAAAAAGCATGTTGTCTCATCATCTTATGTTCATAAAATTTAAATGCAAATAGGGATGATTGATATTCATCGGAATAGGCTGTTTTTATTATCGAACGATATATTTTGTAACTTCTCTGCTTTTTTCGATTCAGTTTGGGATTTTGCTTATTAATATCAAATATATTTGAAATTAACAGTAGCCTGGTTTTACGAAAAAGGTTATTTTGGCAAAAAGTATTTAGATTTACGGTACTTTCAGAAATTAGGGATCTGTTTTTCGATTAAATTGAAAGCGCTTTCCTTTGTTTTTATGGGATATTTATTCCTGAGTAGTGAAAAAGAAGTGTTGCGCTTTAATCTAATACTGCTGATCATAATATAGCTATCGAATTTAATTTTATCAGTATCAATAAACAAACAGGAGAAAAAGAGTATGGAAAGCGAACTACAAGCGTTGATGGAAACCGAAAAAGGAACCATACGAATAAGGCTTTTTGCCGAGCAAGCCCCCGTTACAGTCGCCAGTTTTGTCAATCTCATCCAACGAGGATATTACGATAATCTGACTTTTCATCGGGTCATTGATGAATTTATGGTCCAGGGTGGATGCCCCAATGGTGATGGAAGAGGTGGACCTGGATATGAATTTGAAGATGAATTTGTTGCCGAACTTAGACATAACAAGCCAGGTATCCTTTCCATGGCTAATTCCGGGCCTAGAACCAATGGAAGTCAATTCTTTATTACGCATGTTGCAACCCCATGGTTAGATCAGAAACACAGTGTTTTTGGAGAAGTGTTGGGAGACGAGGATATGGCTGTAGTAAACAGTATTGTCCAAGGGGACAAAATTGTTAAAATTGAAATTCAAGGCGATGCGTCCGGTTTATTGGAAAAGACCAGTGACAGAGTTACTGAATGGAATACGAAGCTGGGTTAATCGGCAGATTATTGATTATATCGCTGCTTAAATATGAAAAGGGCAACAGATTCTTTTAAGAATTTATTGCCCTTTTTTTTTAAACAACGGGTCATAAAATAAAGTTGAAAATTTTCAATAAAACCAAAATCAATTCTGATCGGGGGTCTGCCGGTTTAATCTCGGCTTAATCCCAGAATATGCAGTAAAGCAAGAAAAAGATTGAGTATATCCAAATATAAGGACAAGGTTGCTGAGATGTACTCATCTGTGGGGTATCGCTTTAAGATATTAAATGTATCGTAAATAATAAAACCACTGAAAATAAAAACCCCTGCCGCAGAAAATAGAAAAGATCCTGCGGAGCTCTTAAATACAAATGCGTTTAGCAGCCCACCCACAATTAAAATAAGTAAACCGGTTGTCAGCATTCCTCCCATAAAGCTGAAGTCTTTTTTCGATGTAAGGGTATAAAAGGATAATCCAGCAAAAATAATCCCTGTTAAAAATGCTGCATTTGTGACCGTTGCTCCAGAGTATACCAGTAAAACCGGAGCAGTGGTTACCCCTGTTAATAAAGTAAAGGTAAATAGTGCGACAAGGCCCAGGGTTTCACGTTTTCTTGCCCACATAGCAAATAAAACAGCCGCAATTTCAAAGACAAAAAAGATAAGCAGGTTACTTCTAACGACCATTAAAAAGTTTTCATTACTGATAGTAAACCAGGAAGCGGTTGCTGCCAATAAAACGCTAATTGAAAGTAAGCCATATACTTTTTTCAGAAATGCCATTCGCTCTTCAACAGGAACCGCTGCTGCAGGAATTGAACGCTTATATTGTTTAGCTGTTTGCATCTTACCTCCATTTGAATTTATTGATTAGTAACTATTCACCACCTCTAAATAATAGCGGGCAAACGATAAGCCAAATATCCGATTTCGCTTATTTTTTAGTTAAGTATACCCTAATAATATCATGTTCGAATTTGAAATACTATGGGAGGGTACTATAATATTTATTATAAAAAACAGCTTGGTATACGATATTTTGATTTGAGGCTTAAAATGCTATTTTTCAGATGGGAAACCGATTCGAATTAAAATTAATCATTGACTAATTTGAGTTTTGAGAGACGGGCATTTCGACAAAGGTATCGATAAATGAAAAGGGGGAATTACATGGGCATCTATTATTTGGCTCTGGGGAAATGATTCTAAATAGTGCCTGAATAAAAAGCACCTGTTTTCAATAATAATCCGTTTTAAAAATAACATTCAGTATGAAAGTCAGAAAGTTGTCAGCTATCAGTCATCAGTAAAAAAAGCATAATTTCAATCATATAAAAACTGAAAACTGATCGATGATTACTGAAAGCCCAAATCTTCAATATGAAAATTATGTATCTAAAAGGAATAATTGCTGAATTTTACAGCGTTTTTGTTCAGGCACTTAATACCCTGGATATTTTTGTTAAGAAAGGTAGCAAATTGTAAATAAGCTCAGATCTTAACATACCAGCGTTGTCATTATGACAATAGTTTGACAGAATAAATGAATAAAACGAATGTCCGTTAAAAAAGTCGATCAATATGGATTTTAAAATATGATAAGTGTAAGTAATCTCGGTATGAACTTTGGGGAGCAAATCCTCTTTGAAAAAGTGAGTTTTCAATTAAACCCAGGACATCGATATGGTTTGGTGGGGGCGAACGGCTCTGGGAAATCCACCCTACTTAAAATTCTAAGTGGGGAAGTGATACCGGAAGAAGGAGAAATCAGTATTCCCTCGGCGCTTCGACTGGGGATACTCAGTCAGGATCAGTTTAAATATGAAGACAATCGAATTCTGGATGTGGTTTTAATGGGAAAAGCCGATCTGTGGAAAGCGATGGAAGAAAAGGCAAAACTAGCGACTACCGCTGATTTATCAGATCAAGTTGGGAAAAGGCTGGCGGAACTGGAGATGATTTTTGCCGATTTTAATGGCTACCAGGCTGAATCAGAAGCGTCTGAGCTTTTAGCAGGTCTGGGAGTATCACAAGAGCAACAAGTCAACGCGCTTAATACGTTGTCCGGTGGTTATAAATTAAGAGTGCTACTGGCTCAATGTCTCTTCAGCGAACCGGACTTTCTGCTGCTCGATGAACCCACCAACCATTTGGATATATCATCCATTATCTGGCTTGAAGAGTATCTAAGTAAATTTCCCGGAACAAGTCTGATTATTTCTCATGATCAATACTTTTTAGATCGAATATCGACGCATATGATAGATATCGATTATGAAACCATTAAGATTTATGTCGGTAATTATACAGGTTATGTTGATGCAAAAGAGTTGGAAAAGAACCAGAAAGAAGCTGAAATTGTTAAGCAGATTAAGAAAAAAGAAGAATTACAAAGCTATATAGATCGTTTTAAAGCAAAAGCCACCAAAGCCAGGCAGGCAAACAGCAAAGCCAAACAATTGGATAAAATGGAGGATATTCAAATAAAGAGATCTTCACGAATTTCTCCTAAATTTGATCTGAAAATTATCCGTCCTTCTGGGAAAAAAGTTTTTCAGGTGAACAATCTTTCTAAATCTTTTGGCAATAAAGAGGTCATAAAGAATGTGACTTACCTTTTTGAGAGAGGACAAAAAACAGCGGTAATTGGTCCGAACGGAATTGGGAAATCGACATTCTTAAAAATTCTTACCGGAGAACTGATGCCCACCCAAGGCAATGTTGAACCCGGACATGAAGTGGCAGTCGGTTATTGCCCACAGGATCACCAGGACTTGATTCCCAAAGGAACCACTCCTTATGAGTGGCTCTATTCATTTGCTCCGGGTGAGACGATTAGTACAATCAGAGGGATACTGGGAAGAGTGCTTATTCAGGGAGATGATGTTCACAAGGCGACAGAAACGCTTAGTGGTGGTGAATCAGCCCGATTGATTTTTGCTAAGTTAATGCTTCAAAAACCGAATCTTCTATTGTTGGATGAACCGACAAACCACATGGATATTGAATCATTGGAATCGTTGAGTCAGACACTTCAGGATTATGAGGGCAGTATTATCTGTGTCAGCCATGATCGGCGGTTTATTACTCATTTTGCTACGTCGATTCTGGAATTGACAGCAGACGGGTTCGATTTTTTTTCCGGTGGGTACAAGGAATATCTAGAAAAACAGGGTCAGGATTATCTGGATAGAACCGGAGGAAACCTTTCGGTCAGGCAAGATAAGAAAAGTAGTGATAAAACCAGTAATAAAGAGTGGAGGGAAAACAAAAAAGAGATCGGTCGGTTGGAACGGAGCGTGAAAAAAGTTGAAGATAAAATAGCAACGATTGAGAAGAAGATTGCTGCCTTTGATGAAGATCTGGCAGATAAAGCTATTTATGACAGTCAAAATGCCAGTAGGTTGGAACAGATTCTTGCGGATAAGAGTAAGTTGGAGACGAATCTGGACCAAGCGGTCAACAATTGGGAAGAGACACAAGCCAATCTGGATGCTTACTTAGAACAGACGGGTTAAATTATTACCGATAGTATACAACCGCTAGTCTGGAGTAAAATTCAGAGTGTCTGACTAAAACTTATATTGAAGGTTAAATCCAATTTGGGGTGTGTTGTTTTTTATCGTACTCTGCAATTGAAAATCGATTGTCTCGTCTTTGCCATTAGCAGAATCAGTATCAAGGGATGAATATTGTGGTTTTTGGCTATAGAGTGATTTGGTTCCTACTGCAACTCCCAATAGTATTCCGGCGAGGACACCCACACTCAGGAATCTTGTGTTTTCCCGGGCACTTTCTCCCAATTGCAATGCGAACCATCCACCGATCACAACTCCCGTACCGATACCATACAAAATGTTATCCGGAAGTAGTTTTTTATCTTTTTCAAGGGCTTCAGCAATATTGACTGCCGGAATACCGGATTGTCTGGCGGCTGCTTCTGCCTCTTTGGCTTGATCTTCACCAATATACTGTTGATCCTGGGTTTCAAATTCCTGCCCGGTGGAGTCTATGAACTGTTGCTTTTCCCACAAGGATTCCCCTTCATCTTCGAGATAGTCAGCTTGTTGGGAATACAGGAATGGAGTTGTACCCAGAGAGATGCAAAAAATAAGAGCCAGTGATATAAAAGAATGAAATAGTTTCATTGATTAAGATTTTAAATGGTCTGTCAGAAGCGTGATGGTTTATTAGTACCTTATAAGTTGTTTTCTGCGTTTTTTGGCAGAAAATACTTTTAAGGTACTTATCCAGTTTATCTGGGATGGATTCAATCAGGTTAAAATCCGTACTTTGAAAAACGTTTCTGAAGTAAATGCAAATGATATGCTATTATGTCTAAATAGGGTTGAATATTTTTCCAAAGGGTAGTTGAGTTTAAATCATTGACCTTACTGGTTGCGGTATGAGAGATTTTTTGAAAGTAGAAGAATCAAACAGAGTTGCTTTATAATCAGGAGAATGAAATGGAAGAAACAAAGACTGAAACAGAAAATATTGAGGTTGAAAAACATCAAAAAGGGTTTAGTTTTATCGAAATGATGATTGTGGTTGCAATCATGGCGGGACTTATTGCGATTGTCGGTCCCGCGTTGTTTGGAAAGCTTGATGAGGCAAAAATTGATCAGACCAGAATTCAAATGAAAAGCCTGGTATCTGCATTAGACCTCTACCGATTGGACAATTCTAATTATCCAACCACTGAACAGGGACTGGATGCGCTCTTGAAAAAGCCGGAAGTGGGGAATATCCCTGAGAACTGGCGGGGACCATATTTAAAAAGTTCCAAGGTTCCAAAAGATCCATGGAGTAATGACTACTCTTATCTCTCCGATGGCACAACCTTAAACATGCTCAGTTTTGGGGCTGATCGTGATGAAGGAGGAGAAGGAATTAATGCAGATATTGTGCTGGATTAGCAATGAAAACCAGCCGAAGCGTACGAAAAGGATTTTCACTCATGGAAATGAGTGCTGTCATTTTTTTGATGATGATACTCTTAGGCATTGCTCTTCCCCGATTCTCATTGCTGTTTGATACTGATCTGCAAAAAGAGTCACAGAAAATCGGTCAATTGATTTCAAATTTAAGACTTCAAGCTATTTTGACGGGTCAGAATTATAAATTGGTATTTGATACCAAAAAATCAACTTACTCTGTTTTTATTTCAGATGCCAAAACACCACATAAATTTTCTCCCCACCAGGACTTCTTAAAACCCGTTCGGTTGAAAGAACCCATCGAGATTCTAAGTATCAAAGAAAGCAGTACTGAAAATGAAAATCACCAATTTGCGGGTCGGACGATAGAGTTTGATAAAATTTTTGGTCAGGTTCACGAATTCATCATAGATTCATCTGGTTTTGTTGACCTGTTTTCAATGAGATTGACAGATAAAAACAATACGATCTCCCTGTCTGTTGTCAACATCATGGGAGAGATAAAAATTAGTGATGAAATTGGCTTTTAAACATCCTGCCAACGAGTATTGACGAATCGGTTAATTAATTATACCGCTGTTATAATTTAATATGTGTAAAAAAAGACGATCAGGATTTACATTATTAGAGACATTAGTTGCTTTTGCTTTGCTATCCATTTTGTTGACTGTTGTTTTCCAAACACAATCGGAAACCATTTTTTTTATGGAAAAAACAGGGAAACTATCATTGGTGCAAAGAGCAGCGATCAATGAGCTGTTGATCATAGAACGAGATTTGCTCAATCAGCCTATATCTGTTTCCAATGGTGTTTTCGATAATGATCACGTGTTGGCTGGGGATCGTTGGCAAAAGGAAGTTGTACTGGAAAAAATGATGCTGGGGCTGATTCAGGTAAAAAAAATCAAGTTTAAGATCACCTGGGATTCAAGAAACAGCGGAAATGAGGAATCGTTTGAGACGTCTATCATTGGTGAGGTTCAATAGATGGAAAATCCGGTTAAATTAGTGTCAAAAGGTTTTACCATGATGGAGTTAATGGTGGCCATGGTGATTATCGGTTCCATCATGACCATGATTATGAGCGGATTCTGGCAGTTTAGTGATCAGAACAGCCGGGTAGAATCCATTTTAAAACTCCGTCAGGAGATGCGGATTCTGGAGAAGCTTATTCGGGAAGATCTGCAGGCAGCTGTTTACCTGGAGGAGTTTATGGGGGGTGGCGAGAAGGATGACGTTGATGATGGCAGAAAAAGTGGGATTTATGGGATAAATGAAACCCGTGGCGATAAAGATGCTGATATCATTCATCTACATGTTAACCGCTCTTCCCGTTTTTACCGGTCAACTGAGTATAAGAATGATCCCATGCTTCATGAAGTGAGTTATTTTTTAATTGAAAACGATGATGACGCATTGAAGTTTCAGCGAAGAGAAGAGTTCTATCTTGATCCGGATATAACAGATGGAGAGAGAAGTATTATTCATACGTTATCCAATCATGTGGTTTCATTTAACATTCAATACTACCGAATCAACCAGGATGAAGCATTAGATGAGTGGGATTCAAGTAATACCGATCAACAAGATAGTTCAAAAAATCAGAAGGGAAACTGGATACCCGCTGGGGTTAAAGTTACATTGGAAATAATGGATAAAAAAGGTGAAAAATTAGTGAATGTTTTTCAAGTAAACATACATCCACCAATGAGTTCAAATATAAATTGGTATTTAAAAGAAAAATGAGAGTTAAAGGTTCAAAAAAAAATCAGGGTATCGCATTGTTGATGACACTCTCCATTATTTTGTTTGTTTCTGTGGCATTGATGAAAACCTTTGAAAGCCGATCGGTTGAGATGGCTCATCTGGGAAATACGTTTCAGCGCTTTCAGGCTGAAACACTTTCAAGATCGGCCTTAAGAACAATATTGATGACAATAATAAAATCGCGGAAATTATCTGTTGTTATGAATGAGAAAGACCGATGGCAGGGGATCCCTTTTCCCATTGAAAATGGAATATTTCAAATTAATGAAATCAAGTCCATTGATCATTACTTCAATTTTAATGCTTTCCGATATTTTGATCCTAATTCAGAAAATAGTGTTGATAGAATAGCCGCAGAAACCTTCCGAAATATGGTGAATCAATACACCGAAAATCAAAAAGATATTATTGAGATTTTTGAATCTGACATAAATGCTGCAATGAGTGGAATTAATGATTGGACAGATATTGATCAGGATTCAGATCAAGCTTTTGGAAATGATTTTGAACAATATCCTCAGCAGGGCTCTTATTTCGAAGTGAAGAATAGGGATTTTGATCGCATATCTGAACTGAAAATGATCCCTTCTTTTCAGAAACTTGGTTTGCCTTATGATTATTTAAAAGATAATTTTAGAGTGATAGGGTTAGATGAACCATCGATAGATATTAATCTTGCAACTGTATCTGAATTGGAATCATTTCTTGAACGGTATGAAGGTATTGATGAATATAAAACGATTAATGAAAGACGATCCCAATTGGTAGAAATTATTGAGACTGTTGATAAAGAGTTAAAAGATAATATTCAGTCAAATCCTTTTGGTGAATCGGTTCGGTTCCCTCCTCCTTTGTATGGTGAAAACAGTGTTTGGAAGAGAGAATTGGACCGGAGAGATATTTCGCTTGGGGGTAATGACGTTTTATTTTCAGCTGATTCAGAATATTTGCGAATTGAGTTTTCTGTTAAAGTCGATCGAATTACTATAAATGCAGAGTCGATTGTAAAGCTCGTTTATCCTAAGCAAGGGAAAGATTTGAATATAAGCCAGATTTCGATTATTGAGTATACACTATTATGAAAAATTGGATTTTATTATTTTGACAGTCGGAGTTTTACTTAAATCGATCCTCTGGTTGATAGCGAAATTCAGAAATAGCCAGACCCAGTTTATTTGTCTCTTTAATGTTCAACTTCGACTTCAGCTCTTCAGGTGTCCCTTGATAGGGTAGTAATAGTTGGCTTTTCATCCCTTGCAATCGTTGCAGGTAAATCTCTTCAGAATTCTTTAAAGCAATCATGGCTTTATCCAGAGATTTGGAAACAATTTTCATCAATCTTGATTTCTTGTTTTTTTTCAGTATCTGATCTATTTTTTCCAGATTCATGGCAGTAATGGTATATTCTGCCCTTAAGTCAACTTCAACCTCGACTTCCTCCACCTGAGTCCCGCATCTATGAGCTCTTCCACCAGAGGCAATAATTTCGGTATATTCAATAGATTTACATTTTGGGCAATAGAGCCAAACCAGTATACCATATATGGGTTGATCAGCTTCCCGTTCGATTTTTTTCTTTCGAAACGCATCCAGTGAGATTGCTTTTGATTCGGACATAATGTGATCAGGCTGATGGGGGCGATTGAATATAATGAAACCGGTTTTTAAACTGCTTTGTTATGAGAAAATAGCTTGCAGTGTGATGATAGCCGCAATTGAGAAGCACCCCTCTAAAAATGCGATTCCCCAGTTTTGATCCTGATGAATCTCTTCATCCAATTTCTCCAGGGGAATAATAATTCGATCCATAATAAATCGGAAAAAAGCCATTACTGCGCTTCCCAAAATAAACCAAGCTAAAAAAAGTAAAATGGAAAAAGATGATCTCAAAGGAATAGCCAATAATACACCGACTGCAGCGAGGTTGAAACCCATGGAAATACCGGCAGCAACGTTGTTATCCTTAATTTCCTTATGGAAGTCGTATTGGGTAACAATTTGGTACAGTATGCTGTAAAGGAAAAAAGCAACCTGAGCCAAAATATAATAGAGTATCGTCAATCCAATATCGAGAGCCCAGCCATAAGATTCTCCTGTAATGATACTACGGATGATAATCGCACATCCAATATAGCTTCCTGCCACTGCCACTCCTACGGCAACATTTTGATTGTTTAGAAGCTCATCGGTGTTGTTAAACTGTCTGAATATAATGACATCATTCAGTTTTCCGGCCAGATTGAGCAGGATGATCCCGATTATTCCCCAGACGAATACATCAATGAACTCCATTAATATGGAACTGGATTCGCCTTCTAGCACACCTTCGATCACAACCGCAACGCCTGTCAAATATCCCACAAATGCAATTGATATGGCTTTGTTGTCCGCCTTTACCAGCTGATATTCAAGGGAATAACTTGTCAATAGGTCGAATGCTTTTTTCCCGATCCACATTAATAGTAGTACCAATACAATCAGTATCAGGTTTGGCAGGTGACTAAATGTTTCAATGCCCTGTGTATCAAGGAGCTCTGTGAGGAAGGGTTGAATATTCATAGGCTTGATTGTTTTTATAAAGGGTGAATTAATAATTGTGTGAGTTACCTCTGCATTACATCTTTTACTATCTTAAAAGTCAAGTTGTGAAATCATAAAAAACTAATTAGTTTGTTGAAATACATATGTAACTGATGGTCTGAATAACTAAATTTTAATAAAGGAGAGTGGGGAAAAATATGCCGGGAGTGAAAAGCAATAAAATAAATTTGATAGAAAAATAGAACTGGGTCGCAAATAGAGACAATAAAAAAGAATGATTTGTTGAATTTGAATATAAGGCAAAGTATTATGAAAGTTTATTTAGTACCTTATAAGTCATTTTCTGCGTTTTTTTGGCAGAAAATGCTTTTAAGGTACTTATCCAGTTTATCTGGGCCAGGAGAATGAAGATTTTTTATTTTTGGGTTGATCTTTATTTCCAGATAAAATAATTGAAAAAGGATTTCCGGACAATAACTTCTGTATTCCACGAGAAAAATTCTAAATGAAAGACGCCTCTGAAGATCCACTCTCAAAATATATCCAGATAAAAAAGGCACACGAGCATAACTTAAAAAATATTGATATCAATATTCCTCGGGATCAGTTTGTTGTTATAACGGGTCTATCCGGCAGCGGAAAATCCTCTTTGGCATTTGATACCATATATGCGGAAGGGCAAAGACGTTATGTTGAATCATTGTCAACCTATGCTCGGCAATTTCTTGATCAGATGCAAAAACCGGCGGTTGAATCCATTGAGGGGCTTACCCCGACAATATCTATTGAACAAAGAACCGGAAGGGCAACACCCCGTTCAACTGTGGCCACAACGACTGAAATATATGACTATCTGAGAGTGATGTTTGCCAGGGTAGGTACCCCGTATTGTCCTGAATGTGGACACTCGATATCTTCTCAGTCGGCTGAGGATATTGTGAATCATTTGATGACCTATCCTGCAGAGAGCCGGTTGCATATTCTCGCTCCCTTGGTTCGCGGGAAAAAGGGTGAGCATAAGGAAGTTTTGGATTATGTAAAGCGGGAGGGATTTACCCGCTTAAGAATTGATGGAAAAATCACGGTGCTGGATGATGTAAAACCCTTGAAAAAAAGCTATCAGCATCACATTGAAGCCGTCGTGGATAGAATAGTACTTCGGGATGAAGTTTTATCCCGGTTGACAGATTCCGTTGAACTGGCACTGAAACTGGCTGATGGACTGATGATTGCTGTGGTAGAGGAACATGGGACCAAAGAACAAAAAGAGGAACTTTTCAGTGAAAAATTCGCCTGTCCTTCCCATGGCTCAGTATTGGAAGAGATGTCTCCGCGGATTTTTTCGTTTAATAGTCCTTTTGGTTCCTGTCCAACGTGTATGGGGCTTGGAACACTCATAGAGCCCTCTGAAGATTTGATTATACCTAATCGGGAATTGAGTTTGGAAGAAGGGGCGTTAAAAGCCTGGAAAAGATGTGGATCAGGATTAAGGGGTTTTTACAGTAGTTCGGTGCGACGACTGGCAGCTATGTTTGATATTTCAGTTCAAACACCTTGGAAAAAAATACCTCAGGATATCAGAGATACTATTTTATTTGGAGAAAAATCAGCTTCCAGTTTTCGAGGTTATGAAGGGGTCATTCCAAATTTAAGAAGACGCTTTGTTTCTACCGATTCCGAATCTCAAAAAGCAAGAATTCATGAATTTATGACCACACTGCCGTGTAATGATTGTAAAGGACAGCGGTTGAAACCCGGGTCACTGGCGGTAAAAGTCGGCGATTTGAATATCTATCAGATCACAAAGATGACGATTAGTCAGGCGTTTGACTATTTTTCAAAGTTGGAACTGGAAAAAGAGAAAAATCACATTATTAAACCCATTCGAAAAGCGGTGTTAGAACGGTTGGATTTTTTGAAAAATGTTGGTTTGGAGTATCTGACCATGGATCGCTCGACCAATACCTTGTCCGGTGGGGAAGCTCAGCGGATTCGTTTGGCAAGTCAGGTGGGGGCAAAACTGGTTGGGGTAACGTATGTCCTGGACGAGCCGACGATTGGCTTACATCAAAAAGATAATTTGCGCTTATTGAATACGCTGATTCAGCTTAAAAAGATGGGGAACTCAGTCATTGTCGTTGAACACGATGAGCAGGTGATCAAGAGTGCGGATTATCTCATTGATATTGGGCCCGGTGCTGGAGAGCATGGGGGAAAGGTGGTTGCTCAAGGAACACCTGAAGAGGTGATTTCGGGAAGTAACGGATTAACCGCGCAATATTTGCGCGGCGAAAAAACCATTGCCATGCCGAAACATCGGCGGAAGATCAATAAAAAGAAAACCATTACGATCAAACAGGCGGCTGAAAATAATTTGAAGAAGGTTGACGCAATGTTTCCTTTACAGACCTTGATCTGTGTTACCGGTGTTTCCGGTTCCGGAAAATCAAGTCTGGTAAACGAGTGCTTGTTAAAAGGTGTACAAAAGGAATTGGGGAATCTTAAAGTCATTCCGGGCAAATATAAAGAAATAAAGGGGCTGGATCAGATTGATAAGATCATCAATATTGACCAGTCTCCGATCGGGCGAACGTCCAGGTCGAATTCTGTTACCTATACCGGTGTCTTTGATGGAATTCGGAGTATTTATTCTCAATTACCGGAAGCTAAAATTCGCGGATATAAACCCGGTCGGTTTTCTTTTAATGTGAAGGGAGGACGGTGTGAGTCGTGTCAAGGTCAAGGGACGAAAATCATAGAAATGCATTTTCTACCGGATGTACATGTACCCTGCGAAGTCTGCAAAGGGAGTCGGTATAATCGGGAGACTCTGCAGATCCGGTTTAAGGGAAAATCCATTGCGGATATACTGGATATGTCCATTGAAGAAGCATGTGATTTTTTTAAAAATCATAAAAAAATCTATCCGGGACTGAAAACCCTTTTGGATGTGGGTCTAGGTTATATACGTCTCGGGCAGCCTTCTCAGACTTTATCAGGCGGAGAGGCGCAACGAATTAAATTGGCATCAGAACTCAGTAAACGCTCGACGGGGAAAACCTTATACTTGCTGGACGAACCCACCACAGGTTTGCATTTTCAGGATATTTCAATGCTGATGGATGTTTTATATCGACTGGTTGATACCGGAAATACCATTGTCATTATTGAACATAATCTGGATGTGATTAAAAATGCGGATTGGATTTTGGATTTGGGACCTGATGGGGGTGAAAATGGCGGACAATTGATTGCGGCAGGAACTCCAGAAGATGTTTCCATGGTGAAGCAAAGTTATACCGGTCAATTTCTGAAAACAATTCTGGGGAAAAACTAATTAAATAGTGGGGAAATATGGGGACATGATACGTGTATCGTGTCTTCATATTTCCCCACTATTTATCTTCAAATAAAAAAGTAATTTTAGAACTATTTGAAATTTTATATTTAATAAATTTTCTGCAATTTAATCTGTTTGATTTGTTTGAAAATCCGTATAAGGTTTTGATTGGCATAATGGAAATGTAAAAAGTACCCAGTGATTGAAAAAAACCTGAAATCGGTTTTACGTCAATCAACTGAATTTGAAAGTGAAATTTTTGTATGATTGATAATGCTAGGGCGTTTTTCAATTCCATTATTCTGTTCGATTGTTGAATTGGAAATTTTCCTTAATCAAGAGTAAAAATTGTAACCGTTCACAGTTCAGTGTTCATTGTTCAAAGTTGTTCTTATATATTTTTTAGTACCTTACAAGTTGTTTTCTGCGTTTTTTGGTAGAAAACAACTCTTAAGGTACTTATCCAGTTTATCTGGGCTAGGCTTTTTACTAAAAAGATTGGAAAAACCATTGTGTGGGAGTTCAAATCTTTTGAAGGTGTTTAAACAAACCTTCAAACAATAATTCGAATAATAGTAAAAAAATCAAAAAGTTATATATGTATAGAAACTTTGAACTTCTTAACTTTGAACCCGTGAACGGCTACTAAAAATTTAATAGGTATCCAGGAAATGAAAACAAAGTTGATTTTTGTTACAGGCGGAGTTGTATCATCTTTGGGAAAAGGCATTGCAGCGGCTTCAATCGGGGCTATATTAGAGTCAAGAGGATTGAAAGTTACTATCATTAAGTTAGACCCGTATATTAATGTGGATCCGGGTACCATGAGCCCATTTCAACATGGTGAAGTATTTGTGACAGAAGATGGATATGAGGCTGATCTGGATCTGGGGCATTATGAACGATATACCAACGTTGTTACCAGCCGAAATAATAACTTTACAACGGGTCAGATATACTATTCCGTAATTATGAAGGAACGAAAAGGGGAATATCTGGGTAAAACAGTTCAGGTGATTCCGCATATTACCGACGAGATTAAGGAAAAAATTTATGGTGCAGCCAAAGGATATGATGTCGCGCTGATTGAAATTGGCGGTACAGCGGGTGATATCGAATCATTACCTTTTTTGGAAGCCATTCGTCAGGTGGGGCATGAATTAAATCGGAATCAGGTACTTTATGTTCATCTTTCTTATATCCCCTGGATACCGGCAGCACACGAGTTAAAAACAAAACCAACCCAGCATAGCGTTACTAAACTACGTGAAATTGGTATTCAGCCGGATATATTGTTGTGTCGATGTGATCGAGAATTAAATCAAGAAATAAAAGACAAAATTGCACTATTCACGAATGTGGATAAAGATGCTGTTATTCAGGCGATTGATGTTGATTGCGTTTATGAATGTCCAATACTTTTCCAGGAAGAAGGTTTGGGAGATAAGATTGTCGATCTTTTGCAGCTCTGGACACAACGACCCAATTTGCAAAAATGGGCTGATATTGTGCATTCGTACCAGAATCCGAAAGATGAGGTCACCATTGGTGTAGTGGGGAAATATGTTGATTTGAGAGATTCATACATGAGTCTTCATGAAGCATTAACCCATGCCGGCGTAGCCTTAAATATTCGAGTGAATATCAAAGACATCGACTCTGAATCTGTAAACAAAAAAGGTGAAAAGCAGGAATGGGAAAATTGCGATGGAATTTTAATTCCGGGAGGATTTGGCGAAAGAGGTATTGCCGGCAAAATTGATACTATCAAATATTGCAGGGAAACCGGAGTTCCCTATTTCGGAATTTGTCTGGGGCTGCAGGTGGCTGTGATTGAATATGCCAGAAATGTACTGGGAATTAAAGATGCCAATACCGTGGAAATTGACCCGAATACCAAAGAGAATATCATTGATATGATGGAGGAGCAGAAAAAAATCAAAGATATGGGTGGTACCATGCGATTAGGCGCATACAGTGCCAGTCTGGTACCGGGCAGCAGGGTCGCAGAAGTATATGAAACAGAACAGATTTCTGAAAGGCATCGACATCGATATGAAGTAAACAATAAGTATATACAGGTATTGGAAGAAAAAGGACTAACAATTTCAGGTAAAAACAGTGATCTGGATCTGGTTGAAGTGGTGGAGATAAAGGATCATCCCTGGTTTATCGCTGTTCAATACCATCCGGAATTCAAATCAAAGCCAGGTAACCCCCATCCTCTGTTTCACCGATTTGTTGAGGCCGCTTATAATAACAAAAAAACAACGAAATAACGGCCCATCCATCCGCAAAATCCTCTAAAAACCCTTCTCCTTGTCATCCTCGCGAAAGCGGGGATCCAGGGTAGAATGGCTGATTTTAACACCGGAGGCTAGATTCATGATTTATCGGAAATACCAATAATAGCAATAGTTTAAAAAAAATATGCGATTGCCTTGCCCCTTAATTCCCTGATAATGTCAAATAGATTTACTAAAAAGTGGCCATTTTAGGAAATACATTTGACAAAAACTCCACTTTTTGGGAAATTTAAAAATAAAAAGTGTGGATATTTGATTAGTCATTGGTTTCCCAATATGAAAATTGTTCAATAAGGAATTATGAGACGTGATATCCAAGTCAAGTTGGAATGTTTGATCAGGGATTCCGGTAATAGAGATGTAATAATTATTGAAGGTGCCAGACAGGTAGGGAAATCATACCTTGTCAATAATACATTAAAGGAAATTGACAAACCCTTTTTGTCTTTTGATCTTGAAAAAAATAAAAAACTCAGGCGAGCGATTGATAAAACGGAGGATTTTTTTGATTTTCAGGCCTTGATGGAAGATCAGTACGAATTAAGAACTGGGTCAATTTTGTTTCTTGATGAAGCTCAAGAGTGTTCAAAACTGGGTCAATATATTAAATCGTTCAAAGAGGATTGGAAAAAGGTGAAGGTTATTCTAACCGGATCTTCTATGAACCGTCTTTTTACTCAAGAAACGAGAATACCGGTTGGGCGAACAAAAAGTTTATGTGTCTTTGGATTTAGTTTTTCTGAGTTTGTTAGATATATGAAGAACAATGATCTTGCGGAATTTATTCTATCCGCTCCTGAAACGATTCCCAAGTCTCGACATGAACTTATGCTTGAACTTTTTGATGAATATATTACAACAGGAGGGTATCCTGAAGCGGTTAAAGCCTATAGAGAAGGTCATCTACCAAATGAGGTTACAGAAGAGATTATGGCATCATTGGAAGAGGATTTCCAAAGAAAGGAATCTCATCAGTCGGGGCTTTTTTCCAATGTATTGCAAACGATTGCCAACCACATTGGGAGTCCTTCTAAATTTACACATATTGATACGACAAAATATTTTGCTAAACAGGTTATTGAAGATCTGAAGTCATGGCATATTGTTCTTGAAGTAAGTCAGAATTCTCTGGATCCGGGCAGGTCTGATTTTTTACCGAAACGTTATCTTCATGATATAGGCGTTGCAAACATGCTCAGGTCGATGGCTGTACCGAAAATATCAATGATCAATACGATTGATCCGGTATTGCGAACACCTCTGGGGGGGCTTTTTGAAAATGCGGTTTTACTCAGTTTAATGAGTGGTGGCTCTGCGTTTAAGAAAATCTCAACCTGGAAGAAGAAAAAGCAGTCAGGAATAGAAGTTGATTTTATAATGGATAGCCCTGATGGAAGTTTCAAAATACCAATTGAATGTAAAGCAAGCACTTCCATTAATAAATGGCATTACAAAAATGTTGTACACTATTTGAAATTGACCCATCAAAAGTTTGGTATCATTGTTTCTGCTGCGCCTTATGAAAAAATTGCAGTGGATAAAAACATTACTGTTTTTAACCTGCCCATTTATCTGGCAACCCAACAAAATATAGAAAGGTATTGTTCATACAGACCTCACCAAATAATCAAATAAATTGGCTGATTATTGGACAGTCGTTTTGGATATTTCAGCACCTAATAAGAAATACTTCTGTAAAATAAGCGAAATGACTTAATTATCTTGTGTGAATCTGAATCGGACCCAGCTACTTCCCCTTGTAAAAGCAAGTAACACCTAAAAACTTCTCAAGAATAAATAAGAAATCCGGTGACAGGGAAACTAGGGCGACGTTGTTTCTTTTGAGTCATTAAAAATTATGCAATTCGGATTGTCTGAAGATATTGAACTGGACTGTAGACACGTTGCCTATCCGGTAAATGCTGAGGTTTATAACAGTAAAGTCTCATCGATAACTCGCTTCCGAACAATGTCCCCTTAGTTGTTTTTCATCTGCTCAATGAATATGTGTAACGGTTTTATGAAGACATCTTTCGAAATTGGATATTCATCTTCGACGGGGGCAATGATTAATGACTGGTCTGGGAAAATTTCCGTAATTGAGGTCCAAAAGCCTTTTGAGGCTTTTGGACTGGTGGATGATTTTATTTCTATGGCGATAGTCTCAGAGCCCTTGGTAAGAATCAGGTCAATTTCTGCTCCATTTGCGGTTCTATAGTATGAAGCCTGCCAACGGGGGAGATGAACCAATATATTTTCCATAACAAATCCTTCAAATGATGCTCCATATATTGGATTCGCAAAAAGGTTTTCGATGGTTTCAATATTCAGTAAAGAGTGCAGAATACCTGAATCCCTTATATAGACTTTTGGAGATTTTACCAGACGTTTTTTAACGTTTCCTGCATAAGGCGGCAATACTCTCACCATAAAAGTTTGTTCCAACAGGTCAATGTATTTTCTTATCGTATGTGAACTGACTCCCATTGAATCGGACAGTTTAGAAGAATTTAGGACCTGTGCATGTGAATGTGCCAACATTCTCCAGAACCTGCCCAATTTAAGCAATATCCATTCAGTGGTAGGATGATACCTGAAACAAGGGATACTCATCTAAGAGAATTTATCATTGCAAATTATCGAATCATGTATCAAGTTTCCGAAAAATACATTAATGTATTTGCGGTTTACGAATCTGATAGACAGTACCTTCCAGAGAGATCCCTATCTGATAAATAGCTTTCTCTCCTCATAAAAAATCTCCCTGGTGACCTGTTAACAGTAAAAAGTCAGAACTAACTAAAATTTGTTATCACCTGATTAAGAATTCTCAAAAAACGGTTTATACATGAGTAGGTGATAGTACGACATCCAGCTTGACACCTAATGCAATAAGTAAACGTCGTACTGTGTTAAAGCGTGGTTGAGCGCCTGGTTTTAACGCTTTGTACAAGCTTTCCCTGCCAAGGCCAGCAGTCGTTGCTACTGCGGAGATACCTCTCGCTTTTGCTACATCACGTACTGCCATTAAAAAGGCATCTGGATCAGGATTTTCTAATGAAGCTGAGAGGTATTCTGCAATCGTTTCTTCGTTGTCCAAGTAGTCACAAGCATCGAAAGATGCTAGTCTTAATTTATCTTCTTTTTTCATGATTGCTCCTTAAGCAATTGTACCATATCTTGAGCTTTTGCAATATCACGCTGTTGGTTACGTTTTCTACCACCGCATAGTAACACATAAACAATCTCTCCGATATGACTGTAATATATTCGGTAGCCTGGACCAAAACTAATACGCATTTCGTATACACCTTGGCCTATAGACTTTGAATCACCAAAGTTTCCACGTTCTGCAGAACGAATTCTTTCAACAATTCGAGCCTTTCCACGAAAATCCTTCAGTTTTCTAAGCCATTGATCAAATGTTTCTGTTCGGAGGATTGTATTCATGAATTTACTGTATCCGATTAGATACTTTTTGACAAGAGCAAAAACTATTTTCAAGTCGGGTAAGGAGACGCCATTGGTGGTATCCCCTCCCCTAAGAACTCAATGCTGTTGAATTAAGCTTAAGCTGTCGCAGTTTTTCCATACCTATTTTTTTAATTGGTATCATGTCACCAAATTAGTAAGTAATATCAGTATATTGAAAAATAAAATTTTGCAAAAATAGGGGTAAATAAACAGACTCATATATTAATATATTTATACGGAAACACAATTTTCCCATCTCTTCCGGGTATTATTCCTTTAAGCTGATAGTGTAAGTTTGCTACTTTCATTTGTTGAAGATGTGAACCCAAATCGTTAATTGTTTGCTGTTTATCCTACAATCCACCCTCAAATCTTCAAAATAGCAGTGTAGGATGGACAACGCTTTGTCCATCTTTATCTTTTATATCTTCCACCGCGTGGGCAAGGCGTTGCCCACTCTACTAAGTCTTTAGGCAATTTGATGGTGGATTTAGTACCTTGACAGTGTAGAGTTCTGCTGTATATTACTGAAATTTCAAATAAAAGTCGCCTCTCTTCTTGTCATTCCGGGCTTGACCCGGAATCCATTATGATTCCAATACTGTGCGTTTCTGGATACCGGATCAAGTCCGGCATGACAAAGAGAACTTTACACTGTCAAGTTAGTACCTTATAAGTGATTTTCTGCGTTTTTTAGTACCTTATAAATTATTTTCTGCGTCTTTTCAGCAGGAAGTAATTTGTTAAGGAACTTATCCTGAAGGGGATTGGCAGAAAATACTTTTAAGGTACTTATCCTGTTTATCAGGGCTAGGTTATAAAAAAAAACCTTGAAATTTTCACCTGATTTCTCAATAACACCGGGAGTTAATAAAGACTGAATGACAATAATTTCAATAAAAATCCGTTTTGGAAAAAATGAGCAGATATAAAAAGTGGTTTGTTTTTCTTTTAATTTTGGGGTGTTTCACATCAACAACCTATGCAGATAGTTTAAAAAAAGGGCAGCGAGCGCCTAATTTAACTGGGTTCGATGCGATTAGTTCATACCGGGTTAATCTCTTCCGGGTAATGACTCAGATGAATTTTAAGCGGGATAAACAAGGTAAACTGGTTCTGGGAAAAAACGGAAAATACATATCAGAATTTACTCATAACGTAGTGGTATTAAACTTTTTTGCTAAAACCTGTATTCCCTGTTTACGTGAAATACCCACATTTAATCAGGTTGCAGAAAAATTCCGAGGTGAAAGAGTCAAGTTTCTTTATGTGAATGTGGACCCCAACCTGAATAAAAAGCAGACGCAGGATCTGATTCGAAAACACGGTATAGAAATCCCCGTATTACTGCCCAACCAGAAAGAGGCGATTCGGAAATATGGAGCAAACCGATTACCCCGGCTGGTTGTAATCGGAAAAAACAAACGGGTGGTCAAGATATTTAAGGGGTTTCATGAAAATCTGGAAGAAACCTTAACCAGGCAAATTAAAAAACTTTTATAAAAATTTATCAGTTTATAGTTTACAGAATAAAAACTATTTCGAACCCTTAACTGTGAACTGTGAACTGTGAACTGTGAACTGTGAACTGTGAACCGAGCAAGGAGTATAATGAGATTTTTATCAAAAACGATGGTCAGACTATTTTTGCTAATTTTATTAATATTGACATCGGTTTCTATACATTCCCAGACCATCGATGACGCAGTGAGTGATGCGGTTTCGCAATTAAAATATCGGGGATTGGAAAAGAAAAGCCGGTCGGAAATCGTGATTGAAATGGTGAATTATCACTCCAAAAAATTCGACAGACAAGCTCGTATTGTCCAAAGTGCTTTGTACACGGCTCTTCAAGATCAATTTCCCAAGGTGAAAATATTACTGAAAGAAGAAGCCATTACCGGAATCTCTGCCAAAGCCATTTTAATCAAAGGAACCTACAAAGCGGAAGGAACCCGAACGATTATTGAACTAAAAGCTATCGATCAGATGAATGGCCGCATGTTTGCCAAAGCCAATGCCAGTTTTGATTCGGAAAAGGAAAAATTTGAAAATTTGGTAGCAGTACTATCTCTGGATGCACCTAGTTTGAGTAAATCAGTTGCCAAGACATTTAGTAAGATTTTACGGTCTGCCTTGAACGAAACGGGAGTGTTTAATCTGGTCAGTTCCGATATTATTGACAGTGCTGATGCCGACCAAATCCAAGAACAGTATCAGTGTAGTCGTGAAGAGTGCAGTGCGATTGTGGCCGAACAGGTCAATGCCAGCCAAGTAATCACAACTCAATACAATAAAATTGCTTCAGGGATTTTTTATTTAACAGCAAGTCTTAAAGATATTAAAACAGGGCGAACACTTAAAGAAGTGGCAATCCAGCACGACGGGAATATTAAAACCCTGCCAAAAGAGTTGGAAAATATGGCAGAAAAACTGGCTGGCAGAAAAAGAAGAGTTGTTAGGCAAGCCCTAGCTGTCTCAGGGCAGACAGGAATGATGGTTGTAAAGTCCCAGCCTACAGAGGCTAACATCGTACTGGACGGTCAACCCTATCATGAGAAGACCGATTCACTTTTACAGGGGATACCCATTGGAAAACACAAAATCATTGTTTATAAGGGGAATCTGGGTGCCAGTCAGACCGTTATCTTGGTTCCTGATAAGACTGAGCAGCTGAATTTGCAACTGAAACCATTAAAAGCGGAATTACAGATCAGCTCAACTCCCGGTGCATCTGTTTTTTTGGACGGGAACAATATTGGAACTTCGCCTTTGGTAGTTGATATTAGGGTGGGGAAACATGCGCTAGAATTTAAAAAGGAGAATTATAGTCCGGTAACAAAAAATGTTGTGGTGAAACCATTTGTAAAAAACAGAGTCAAAGCTAAACTATTTTCATTACCAAAGCTTCAAATTACATCTGTCCCCTCAGGTGCAGATGTCTTTTTAAATTTCACCTATCATGGAAGAACTCCTTTAGTATTAAAGAGGAAACTTGGAAGATTGACAATTCGCCTTGCGAAAAGCGGATACGAGGACCATATGGAAATTATCGAAGTCAGAAACCATGTGGAAAACAGAGTCAACGCCACGCTCTTGAAAATAGTAACGCTGAATTTATCAGTCTCTCCTCCAGATGCCAGCGTTGCGGTGGATGGAGAAATTGTTGGAGGTGAAGAACGGGTAACCTATAAAAATTACAAGAATTTTGCTGAAATGAGTGTTGAATTGAATGAAGGAGTGCATACAGTCCATGTCAGTCATCGTGAAGCAGAAAATACCATTAAATTCGATGTGAACCTGAAATCCAGAATTACAAAAGAGACAATTCAACTGAATATGAAACCATCCTACGTTGATCGCTTAGAAGGTGTAATACTTGAAAATAAGCGCTCAACCTGGCGTTGGAAATGGGGCTCTACACTGGCTGGAAGTGTAATTGCAGCTATATATGCTCAGCAGCAAAGCGGCTTGGCAAGTGAGGCGAAAGATAAACAGGACCAATACACCACATCCATGATGTCTGCTTCGTCATATGAAGCTGCCTCTGTTTTTGATAGTCAGGCCTCTGAACAGAATGAATTGATTAAAACACACAATACCAATATGCAGACGGGGATGGTGGCTTCTGCCGCGCTGGGCGGTATAGCGGTATGGATCTGGTTGGATGAACCGGACGAATCTGATATTGCTTTTCAACATCTGGAAATCAATCCGCCAGTAATATTGAATGGGCAGGTCCGTTTGGCAGCAACTTACCGGTGGTAACTAATACATTAAACTATTCCATGATTTTTCTGATATAACAAAATCCTCATTTGACTTATGAAAAAATTGATTAGAAAGAAGATTCTGTGTGTCATCTGCTTATTTCTGCTGAGTCTGGTCCTGTTTGTGGGTTGTAAAGCAGCTGATGAAACAAGATCGACACTTTCGGATTATAAAGATGAAACAGCACCCACAGTAGTTTCAACACTTCCAGTAGCTAGCAGCAGTGATCTTAATCCTGAAACAACTCAAATAAAAATTGTTTTTTCCGAGAAGATGGATGCGGCTAGTTTCTCTTCAAATTCAATTTATCTGAATGGCGGATCATCTGATATTGCCGGTTCAATTACGATAGATGAAAAAACAGTCATTTTTTCACCTTCACAAAATATACAATTCAATAAAAGTTACACAGGGAATATCTCAACAAATGTGAAAGATATTGGGGGACAGGCGATTACAAAACCATATTCATGGAGTTTCTACACCTCGGCGTTCAAGGCTGGGGCAAGCTCGAAAAAAGTAATTAAAAACTTTAAAAGGACTATTGATCTGACAACTGATATCCAACCCTCATCAGGTGTGACATACATTATTGGAACAAATCCAGCTCATGGGTCGGTTTCTGTCAGTGGAACAAAAGCGAGTTATACCCCTACAAGCAATTATATCGGAACAGATTCCTTTACTTACAAAGCAAGGACAGCATACGGAGATTCAATTGAAGCAACAGTATCTCTTACAGTAAAAAATGGGAGTGTAGTGGATACAGGACAAACGACATCATATACCGCCACAGCTGGCGAGGACTCCGATTATACTAACAATCCCCCCTCCTATACCGATAATGGCAACGGAACTATTACCGATAATGTGACCGATTTGGTATGGCAACAAACGGACGATGATACTACTAGAGATTGGGCATCTGCGGGAACCTATTGCGATAATTTGACTTTGGGAAGTCAAAGTGACTGGCAGTTACCCACCGTAAAAGAGTTATCTGGTATTCTCAATTTAGGGGGTTACAATCCTTCAATAAACGCTGTTTTTACAGGAACTAATTCTTCGAGCTATTGGTCGTCTACTACCCGCGCGTACAACACTAGTTACGCGTGGTACGTGTACTTCGGCAACGGCTTTGTGCACAGCAGCTATAAGACAAATAACTATGTCCGTTGCGTTCGAGGTGGACAGTGAATCGATCATTCGGTTATTTGGTTTTTTGATTATTTTTTTTAGGTATTTTAGATGATTATTTCGGAAAAGCTGGTTGACCAGATTAAGGGCGGTTCACAGTTTACGGTTTTCAGTTAAATACAAATATATTAAATAATGCCTTCTTCTTTTGAAGATTTGGAAGTGTGGAAAAAATCTTGTCAGCTTTCAGTCACTTTATACAAATTGTTGAAAGGTTGCAGAGATTACGGGATGAAAGATCAAATGTTACGTGCATCTGTCTCAATTCCATCTAATATCGCTGAAGGAAGTGAAAGAAACAGTATTCCTGATTTTCAAAGATTTATTAGCATAGCAAATGGTTCTGCAGCAGAATTACGAACACAGGTTTATATTTCCAGAAAAATTGGATTATTTAGCTATGATGAAGCGAAGGAACTTATAAAGGAATTGAAATCTATTTCAAAAATGCTTCAGGCTTTACATAGTTCTTTAAAAAAGCAAAGGGACGTTAACGGTTAACAGTAAATCGAGAAGCAACGATTAAAAATTACCATCTTTATCGGTAAGGAGATAAAAGTATTTAAAAGTTTTTCCCAGTTTCAACAAGCGGCAGCATTGGCCGTGAATATTTGCAGACAGGCAGAGGGTTGGTTGAGAAGTTCTCAAGGGAACCGGTCAGAATCCCGAAAAACTTGATTTAACGGGAGTGTACCAACGATCACTGTGCTCCTGTTCTACCTTTTCAAATTAAAGGTATCAAAACGGTGTTTACTGTACCGTCAGGATCAGTTTACACATGGCTGAAAAGCTGAAAAAAGAACAGGATAAGATGTTTCTTCGAACTATTGGTCGTCTACTACCCACGCGAACAACACTAGCAACGCGTGGAATGTGAACTTCAACAACGGCAATGTGAACAACAACAATAAGACAAATAACAACTATGTCCGTTGCGTTCGAGGTGGAAAGTGATTCTGAAGGTATTTTTTCCTTTTCCTCACTTTGGAAAGCATACAAAGTGTGTGGAAAGAGAAAACGAAATACCATTAATGCGCTGAAATTTGAAATAGATCTTTTAGACAATCTATTCGGTTTAAGCGAGTCCCTCATAAATAGAACTTATCGACCATCCCGTTCTGTCTGTTTTGTGGTGAAAGATCCGAAGTTCCGGGAAGTTTTTGCAGCAGATTTCAGGGATCGTGTTGTCCATCACCTCTTAGTTCCCAGGTTGGAAACGATTTTTGAACCGAAATTTATTTTTGATTCCTATTCATGTCGTGAGAAGAAGGGCACTCACGCGGCTGTGAACCGATTGAATCGGTTTTTGGATAGGGCGACCGATGGTGGGAAAAATACCGCCTGGTACCTTCAGCTGGATATTAAGAGTTTTTTTATGAATATCCGCAAGGACGTTTTAGAACAACTGCTTATCAAACATATCAGTAATGAGAGTTGGATCTGGTTAACCCGAACGATACTTTATCATGATTGTGTTGAAGATTTTGTCTATAAAGGTGATCCGGCCTTAATGGAAAAGGTACCTTGTCACAAGTCATTGTTTAATATGCCGAAAAACAAAGGATTGCCTATTGGCAATTTGACATCTCAGTTTTTTGCCAATGTTTACTTGAATGAGTTGGATCAATATCTTAAGCATCAATTAAAATGTCGGTTCTATTTACGATATATGGATGACTTTATTATGGTTCATCAGCATCAAGAACAATTATCAGAATGGAAAGAAAAAATAAAATCATTTCTGGATTGCAAACTGGATCTTTCTCTAAAATTAGATGCAGAGGTAAAAAGTGTTTATCAAGGGATCGATTT
>Ga0307989_1000056_pt1 | contig 87918 bp, 72 predicted proteins | sample EllFjometagen185_FD_203164 | JGI IMG/M metagenome (GOLD analysis project Ga0307989, IMG submission 203164) | Marine microbial communities from Ellis Fjord, Antarctic Ocean - #185 | ecosystem: Environmental > Aquatic > Marine > Unclassified | place: Southern Ocean | collected 2014-10-08 | reverse complement strand
TGGCTTTGAATGCCGGTGCATGATTTCTTCTTGGTCTTTTGCTCATATTTTGATCCTCCTTTGGGTCATGATAGAGCAGTTTTCCCACTTATGCACCTGTCTAATTTTCCCAGACCAGCTCTTTCCGACTGGATATAAGCGGTCAGCTTACAGATGTCACCCAGTTGGTTTGGATAATCGCCTGCTGTAAGGCCGGCATCAATCCATGGTTGGGGATTGATATTTGCGAAAGGGTTAAGCATAAGAAAGTTCAGCATAAATGTGGTGCCACTGAGCTTTCCCGGAAATCCGGTTTCGAGCTGGACGATAAATGATTGTGCGTCTTTAAAATGATATTCGTTATTATAGTAAATTTCATCGTTAGTAGTGTCGACATCATCGATATTATCGACGTTGGTACGGAGGTAGAGCACGCGTAACGCCGAACCGGGCAGGCCTGTAAGCTTGTCCAGGTTTACAGACAGGGCAACTCCGTCTCCTTCATTGTCATAAGCCAGACCGGGAAAGGTTGATCTGCGAGGGGTGTCTTCATGCAGGTTTGTGGGCAATCCGTCGGTGTTGGGCAGTCGCCCGAAGGTAAGTGCCATGGGCAGTTTTTCATGAAGTGAAAAGAAATAATCAACATATGCCCGTTCGACTTTCAGATCCTCGTCAGTTCTTGCTCGGCTACGGCTAAAGCTTGAAGATCCAAGGTTGTAATCGCTGTCATTCCAGTTTTTATGCATCGCCAGCCGGCCTGTAAATTTAAGGTTTTCAGCGATGTCTGATTTTAGAAGCAGGCGGAAACGGGTAGATCCCAGGGCATGAACCTCTTCTTCGTGATTTGTAGCGTCATTCTTGTAATCGAACCAGTCCATGCGTGTTCTGAGATCGCCGGTAACTTTAACCCGGTCAAGCAGCGTTTTTCTTTCAACCGTCTCCATTAGTTCGGAAAGTTCTTCTACATCCTCTTTTAATATTTCTATATCTGAGTTATCAGCAATGGTTCCTTTTGTGTTTTTTAAAGTTTCAATCTCTTCAGAAAGTTTCTTGATCGTATTTGAATCCTGTTCACGCTGGGTTTTTAATTCATTTATGACTTTCATGAATTCCTCACGGGAGACAGTGTCTCCGGAGGCAAAGGAAAGACCCGTAAAAGTAAATAAAATGAGTATTATTATTGATGATCTGAATGTGGTTTTCATATGTCCTCCTTTTTTATCGTAATCCTACTGCTTCGGGTTGATCCGAATCAGCAGCATGGTTAATCAGGTAGATTTTTACAGCAGCAATATCTGCTTCTGTAACTTCAGCGCTTATATCTTTTTTTCTTTTATGTTTGCTTCTCTGAAAAAACCGTTCCCACTGGGTAGAGGCATACTTGGTGGGTGCAAAAGCTGCGGCTTCTCCTCCTGCTTTATGGCAGGAACCGCATTTGTTGATGAATACATTTTTTCCTTCCGCGCCAAAAGCAGGAGCTGATATGACAGCAGAAACTGCAAAGACTAAAAGGTAAATAAGGATAACATATTGTTTGTTCATGTCTGAACCCCTTTTGTTTATGATTATTTCATACCAAGCTAATATCGGACTGTTTTATACTTACTTGATGTTTTATTTTATCTATAAAACATTTTTTATAATCGTGCAAGAGGTGAGATAAATAAGTGTGAATTTTGAAATAAACCGTTTTTTTTAATTTTTAGACAGTGATTCTTGAATAGATTTTATTTTACGCACCGAAATCACCGTTTTTGCATTTATTTGCTATCCATCATTTCCCCTGGAATGGTTTTGCAGGGTTATTCCTTAAGCTCTACTATTTTATACTCTGACGCATAAGAGCTGTGGTTCTTTTTCAGTTTCTCAATAATATCCGGATGTGCAGTGACAGCCCACCATATGCTGTTATTTTTAAAGTGGTTTATAATTGCCGCATTAACTTCTTCCGCACTAACTTTGTTTATTTTGTTCATGGTCTTCAGATATGCGGTGTAATCACCGATTTTTATATACGAGGCCGCCATTTTTGAAGCAATGGCCTGATTGGTACGGAGGCCGGAAAAGTACTTTGTTGAAGATGAGGCTTTGTAGAATTCAAGTCCTTCTGAAATGGGGACATAATCATCAGAGCCCCCGTTTCCTTTATAGGGTGAGAGGCATTTACCTGAGGCTACAATGTTAATGGATTCTTTGATGAGGTCTATCACTTTTACGGGATCATTTGTCCGATAGGCAGAGATGTTGGCATAATTTGATCTCTTGCCGTAAGTGTTTGACCACACAGAATAAACCATGCTGTTTTGGGTGCGAATGATGTTTGACAGAATATCAGAGAGAATGTTTGAAGCGATCACAACAGCCCAGTGATCCGGGTGGGTGACAGGTACGGTTGCAAAATTACCTCTGACATAAGCCGTGTTTTTGTTTAGTTCCGTGTATGGATCCAGGATCAGGGGAGGAAACTCCGGAATTTCAAAATTTTTTTCAGGTGTATCAAAGGGCGTTCCTTTTTGGAGATTTCCAAAACTGTTATTCAGCTTATTTTTAAGATTTTCAACATCAAAATTGCCCACAGCAAATATAGCGATTCTTGAAGCCGAATAATTTTCTTTGTAGAAGGCCTTCACTTCTTTAAGCGTTATGTTGTTAAGCGTCTCAATATTGTACAGGTAGGAAAAGTAGGGGTGGTTCTTAAAGAAGTCCAGATTAAGGGCCTTTGATACCCGGGCATATCCGTCTGTTAAGTCTGACCGGTAAGCATTTTTCATGTTTGTGATGATTTCATCAAAATATTTTTGAGAAAGAACCGGGTTAAGGAAAAGGTCTGCGTATAGGTCAAAGGTCTCGTCAAAGTAGGAATCAATGGTCTTTAAAGAATAACTTGAAAAGTCAATGGCATCACCTGCCCCGATCGCAGCCGAGCTTTTCTTCAGGATCGACCTGCGGATAATCTCAGGATATTTCTTTGATTCCATGTTCATCAGTTTCAGGGTGACAGTGTCAAGGCCGGCTTTGTTTTTTGGAACCAGGTCTTTGCCGCCCTGAAGGGTGAGAACAACAGATCTCAGCCGGCTGTGTTTGGATAGTTTAACGATAACAGGGATGCCGTTTTTAAGCTTGAATTCATGAAATGTTTTGAGGTTTCTCTCAACAAAGCTGTTATTGTGCGTACAGGACAGGGTAAAAGTAAAAAAGATTAGTGCACAAAAGAAACGAGTTGTTTTCATTGTGAAGCCTTTTCTGAGGTTATAATCATTGAGATTTTTTCAGTGATCTTATGTTCTTTATTGTCTTCGCTGTTTATCCAGATGGCAGTCAGCAGGTTTTTGTCAGTTAGATATTTTTCTGTAAAGGATTGTATGTCTGAAGCTGAAACACTATTTATCCGGTCACGGTAGGACAGGTAGTAATCGGTTGAGGTGGATGCCCACCAGAAGGAAAGGTTAGACATGTATCCGGCTGCGGTTTCCCGGGACAGGATATCATGGTCCTCAAGCTCTTTTTTAGCAGAAATAAGCTCTGTCTCGCTGAAGTAATTTTCTTTTGTCATCTTTTTGATTTCATTTATCAGAGAATTTCTGAGCCTGTTTATGGTTTCCCATAGATCTGTTTTATCCGTTAATGCAATGACAAAGGAAAACGAGGTTTCGCCGGCATCGCGCTGGGTGAAATAGCCGGCACTGATATGACGGGTGCCGCCGTGAAGTTCAGGAACGGCTTTAAACAGGTTGTTTTTGAATTTTCCGTCTGGAGCGGACAAGATCTGTCCCCAGACATCCGCGCTGTAGGTAACATCCGTATCAATGCCGGCGTCCGGGCCTCGGAAAGTAAAGGTAATATTTACCTGACCTTTTGTCGGAGAAGTGTCGATCGCGATCCATTTGTGATCCGGAAGCTGTTTGTGGGGCGTAATTTTTGGGAAACCCGGGCCCTTTTGCCATTTTCCATAATGTTTTTTGACCATCTTAATCGCAGCTGACGGATCAATATCTCCTGATATGAAAATGGCAGCATTGTTGGGAACATAGTAATTATCTTTTATAAATGACAACTTTTCAACGGTTGCAGTATCAACCACATCCAGACTGCCGCCTGTATCCCGTCTGTACCCGTAATCCGGATAGAGTGCGTGAAGCTTAGCCTTAAACAGGGCGTATTCAGGCGCACTCTGTTTGCCCGCGATCTCATTGTGAACCACTTCCTGTTCTTTCAGGAGTTCCTCTTCATTTAAAAGCGGGGCCATGACGGCATGTGCCCAGAAAGAGAGTCCCTGTTCCAGCTTGTCTGATGGGATCATGATGTAATAGGTGACATATTCCGTGCTGGTTCCCCCGTTCCAGTTCCCCACGCCCATTCTTTTAAGGGCAGCCATGAACTCTTCCTGGTTTTTGTAAAGGTCATTGCCCTTAAACAGCATGTGCTCATACAAATGGCACAGACCGTTAAGTTCCTCAGTTTCAACAATGGCGCCGGCCCGGAATGAGATGCGGATGGTTGCAAGCGGGACAATATGGTTTTCTTCAATAAAGACTTCCAGCCCATTATCAAGAACAAGACTTTCAAGGGCGTAAGCCTGCCCAAAAATGAAGAAATAGAAGATTGTCAGGAATAAAGTAACTCTTTTTAGCCGCATGATATTCTCCGATTGGTGATTTTATGAAGTCTTAATTATAGGACAAAGGAGATATGGTTTCAACAGAAATGATAAAACTCTTATCTAAGGTGAATTATATTGAGTTGACACTTTTGAATCCATTTTCTATATATATTAAAAACGTTTAAAACTGAGGGGCAGGCTATGAATGATGACGATGTTGATTGGGAACAGCTTTATCAGGATGAATTTACTCCATGGGATGCAAAAAAACCGGACAGTCACTTGATGGAATTGGTGTCTGAAAAAATCGTGCAGCCCTGTCGAATGCTTGAGCTTGGCTGCGGAACCGGAACCAATGCGATTTGGCTGGCAAAACAGGGATTTGATGTGATCGCAACAGATTTGTCTGAAACAGCCCTGAAACTGGCCTGCGGTAACGAGGATTCCAGGTTGGGCTCATTTATTCATGCGGATTTTTTAAAAGAATCGGTTCCGGGGACGGATTTCAAATTTATTTTTGACCTGGGCTGTTTTCATGGTCTCGGCAGGAAAGAAGACAGAGAGCTTTTTGCCAGAAAAGCGGCCAAATGTCTTGTAGATGAAGGTCTGTGGTTAAGTGTTTGTGGAAGCACAGACGGGCCGGAATTCGGGCCGCCTAGACTTTCTGCCTGTGACATTACTTCTGCGGTAGAACCTTTTTTTGAAATTCTGTCACTCAAAGCTACTGAGTTGGATGAGGTTGAAAAGGGCGTTGCTGATGAATTGATGCTGCCGCCGAAATTTCGTGTTCGCGCCTGGGTCTGTTTGATGCGAAAACGTGGGAAAGAGGATTACGAATAAATCAGAAAATATTCAAACAAGAGGGCCAAAGTGAAAAATAAATTCCGTATCACTTTTTTTTCCTTATGTATTTTACTTCTTTTATTTATGCCGGGAAATTCCCTGGCAAAGAGAACAGCGGAAAAGCTGTCAAAAGGAGACAGGGAGGTTCTTGTTCGTCTGTTTAAAGAAAGCGGTTATGATGATGCATATTTAAAAAGTATTTTTAAGGATAAGCGTATTAGGTTTATGCCGGGTCTTGTAAAACAGAACGTTATAAACAGAGAGAATCCTTTTAATTATAAACAGTTTTTGGAACCGGCATCAATAATTCGGGCAAAAAATTTTTTAAGAAAGTGGCGGACAAGGCTAAAAAACGCGGAAGAAAAATATGGTGTAGATAAAGAAATAATAGCTGCTGTCTGTCTGGTGGAATCAAGATTTGGAAGATATCAGGGGACGGATTCGGTCATGTCTGTTTTTTCTTCAATATTACTTGAGGATCAGGGAAAGAGGAAAGAAAAAATTCTAAAGTCACTTAAAACTAAAGAAGAAAAAGAGAAATATTTAAAACGCTTAAAGAAAAAAGCCGGGTGGGCAAAAGGAGAAATCCTTGCGTTGCTTGAGATGCAAAAAAAACACAAGGTCAATATTTTTAAATTAAAGGGCAGTTATGCAGGGGCCTTTGGAATTCCTCAGTTTCTGCCGTCAAGCTATCTTCACTGGGCCTGCTCTGCTGATGATGGTGCAAGACCGAATCTTGCCTATATGCCGGATGTTATTGTTTCCGTTTCTAATTATTTGAAGGCGCACGGGTGGAAGAAAGGGCAGACAAAAGAAAAAAATAGAAAAGCGGTCTGGGCGTATAATCACAGCACGGTTTATGTTGACACAATTCTTGAGATTGCCGACAAACTTAGAGAAAAGACATAGCAAAAGTAATAAAACAGAGATTGGAAAGAGGTTATATCCGGAGGACTGAAATGAAAGAGAAAAGCTCTACTCATAATATTTTAATTGGATATCTTTTATGGATTTTTGGTTTTACCGGAGCGCATCGGTTTTATTATGGTAAGCCTGTAACCGGAACCATATACTTTTTTACGCTTGGTCTTCTTGGTGTCGGCTGGCTGATAGACATTTTTCTGATACCGTCAATGGACAGGAAGGCAGATATAAAATATATACAGGGAAATATTGACTATGATATCTCGTGGCTGCTTCTTACTTTTTTAGGCCTTTTTGGTGTTCACCGGATATATATGGGCAAATGGATAACAGGTATTATTTATCTATTCACCGGGGCACTTTTAGGGGCGGGATATATCTATGATTACTGGACTCTTAACCGTCAGATAAACGAGCTTAATGAATTAAAAAATTAACGCAGGGAAAGTTTTTTTGACAGTGAAGAATGCAGCAGTAAAGATAGAAGTTGAAACCGAGGATAAGGTCTCGGCTGTTATTTCTGTTCCCGAGAATCATGTGCCGGGTAAGGGCGTGGGTGTTATTATTGCCCATGGTGCGCAGAACGACATGGAAAATCCTTTTATTGTTTCGGTGGCAACAGGACTTGCAAAAGAAGGGTTTCTATCTCTTCGATTTAATTTCCCCTACAAAGAGAAGGGAAGAAAATCACCGGACTCTCAGGGAAAGCTTATTAAGACATGGTTATCGGTTTACAGTTTTCTTGTAACACACAAAGAATATGCTACAAAAAAAATAATTGCGTCCGGTAAATCAATGGGAGGCCGTGTTGTTTCACAGATGGTTGCGGACAGGCTTATTTCTCCGGACGGTCTTATTTTTCTTGGCTATCCGCTCCATCCTCCGGGACAAAAAGATAAGAAAAAGGCTGATCATTTCTACACGATTAAAGCCCCCATGCTTTTTTTTGCCGGAACCCGTGATACACTTTGCGATCTGGACACGATGAAAGGTGTGGTAAAAAAAATAAAGGTAAAAAAAGAGCTTGTCGTAGTTGAAGGCGGAGACCATTCCTTTAAAATGTCAAAATCAATGGGTACAAAGGAAGAAGGCGTGTACGCCGGGATAACACAGAAGTGTGTTGAATGGCTAAGTGTTATTTAGCATTTCGTCTGTTTCCCATAGAGAACAGAGTCTAACTGAATTGTTAAAGAGCTCAGGAAGTTTTTTTATGACAGGTACAGCAAGCTCGAATAAGTTAGTGTTAACCGGTTTGGCGGATGGCTTCATACAGGACGATTGATACGGAGTTTGCAAGGTTCAGACTTCGCACCTTTTTACTGTACATCGGAATCGAAAGCGTATTTTCGCGCTGTTTTTTCAGCAGGTCTTCAGGCAGGCCGTCTTCTTCTCTTCCAAACACAAGAAAATCATTTTCCCTGTATTGATGATCACAGTAAATAGTTTTACTGTGTGAGCTGAAAAAGAGAAAATGTCCTTTACTGTTTTTTTGGAAGAAATCATCCAGATTTTCATAACATATGTACTTAAGGTGCTGCCAGTAATCCAGACCGGCGCGCCGCAGTTTTTTTTCTGTGAGTTCAAAACCCAGCGGCTGAATGAGGTGGAGAGTGGAATTTGTTGCAACACATAGCCTGCCGATGTTCCCGGTGTTATTGGGTATCTGTGGATATACCAGTGTGATATTAAAAGGCATTGTTCTCTCTTATGTTTATCCTGGTTCTATTGCTTCAGGCTCTCTGAGGTGTGTCAGTAAGCATCCGGCAAGTCTGCTGTTGACTAGTTGTGTTGTATAAGTTAATAACTGAATAGCCTTTAATGCAAGGTATTTTTTATAGCAGTATCGTTTAAATAAAGATTTTTTTCTTGAATTAAAAATAATGTTAAATTAAATTAATGAGTAAAAATAATCTTAATATTTTTGAATTTCATTCTGGTTGTAAAAAACTGAAAATATTATAGGGAAGAATATGAAAAACATTGATAAGTTAGCCGACCTTATTCGCCCGGACTCTCCGGAAGCAGTATTTGAAGAAGCGGAAGCTGTTTTGAAAATGATTTCTTATGATTTGGATGATGGGCCTGTGGCCGAAGTTTTTAAAGTAATTGTTGATCTTTACAGGGGTGATTTTCCCGGATACCGTTCCTGCAATACGGAATATCATAATCTGCAGCATACTCTCGATACTTTTTTGGCAATGGCAAGACTCATTCATGGAGCTGTTATAACCGGCAGAACCTTTCCCAAGAGAGATATTGCGCTAGGACTGATTTGCTCGCTTCTGCATGATGTTGGGTATATTCAGGAGGAAGGTGACCTTGTGGGTACGGGCGCAAAATATACTGCAAACCATGTTCAGCGAAGTATGGAGTTTTTGGACTGTCATGGAAAAGATTTCGGTCTATTTGACAGTGAAATTAAAGTCGGGAGGTCTATAATATTATGTACTGACCTGGCTGTAAATCCTGCAGAGGCTGATTTTTCATCTAAGGAAACTGGATTTCTCGGGAAAATGCTTGGTGCGGCTGATCTTCTGTCACAGATGTCTGATCGGATATATCTTGAGAAACTTCTTTTTCTTTTCCAGGAATTCAAGGAGGCAAGAGTCGGCGGATATCAAAGCGAGGTAGACCTTCTTAAACAGACATTTGAGTTTCATGATCTCATGTCAAAACGTTTCAAAAATCAACTTGTCAGCACAGACAAAATTTTAAAAGTACATTTTGCTGCGCGTTGGAAAGTTAACAGAAACCTTTATAATGAAGCAATTCAAAATCAGCAAAAATATTTGCAGAAGGTATTATTGATTCCGGATGTTGATCCTTTAACTTATCTGAATCGTGATGGAATAGCAGAAAAGTTCAGGAAAAAGATAAGAGAACAAAAAAAATGAAGAGTGGGTTATTAAATGTTTTTGATGAAGCAGCAGACTTATGACTTTAGAGATATAGAGATAACAATATGAAATTTGTCCGGTTTGAAATAAAGGGAAATGTCCGGTATGGGCTGGTCAGTGACAGTCATGTTCTGGAAATCGAAGGGGATATTTTTAATCAATACAGTGTTTCAGAGACGAAGCATAATTTTTGTGGCCTAAAGATACTGTCGCCGTGTGTTCCCTCTAAAATAATTGCCATCGGTCTTAATTATCGTTCCCATGCCGAAGAACTTGGGATGGCGCTTCCTGAAGATCCCATGGTTTTTATGAAACCGCCCTCAGCTGTTATTGGCCCTGATGAGGAAATTATATACCCTGAGATGTCGTCCCAGGTTGATTATGAAGGCGAACTGGGAGTTGTTATTGGGAAAAAATGCAGGTTTGTAACGGAAGAAGATTCAGAAAAATATATTGCCGGTTATACCTGTTTTAATGATGTAACCGCACGGGACCTCCAGAGAAAAGATGTTCAGTTCATAAGAGCAAAGGGCTTTGACACTTTTGCACCCATGGGACCTTTTATTGAAACCGACATTAATCCCTGCAATGTAAAGATCGAAACATTTTTAAACGGTGAAAAAAAACAGTCTGGAAGCACAAGTGATCTTATTTTTCCGGTAAAAACTCTTGTTTCTTTTTTGTCAAATATTATGACTCTTTGGCCAGGTGATATTATTGCAACCGGGACTCCAAGTGGGATCGGCCCGATGAAAAGGGGAGATGTCGTGGAAGTTAGAATAGATGGGGTTGGGAATTTGAGTAACAGGGTTGCGGATGTTTAAAGTTACCTTCTGAAAAACCATGAAAATATAAGCAGTTTGAAGGTTGGATCTTCCACAGGATCAGTCAAGCTAATGGTACGTTATCAGGAATTTGGAAGTTATTAAGGTTGTGAATAGTTATGGGTAACGCTAAAAAGCCCTGACATATAAAGGGTTTAGCTGTACATTTATATCTGCCTGAAACTAAAGTAACATCACGGGTACAATTTGATTTATATTCCTCGAGGTGAGGAATACCGTGAATATGGGGGAAATACGTATTTTAAAAATTAAAGTAATATTCTTAGGCTTACTTATAGGGATAGCGGGGCTGGTTATAAGTCCACTTAATTTTTCTCTCAATATGGAAGAGAATTTAGGCTTGGGCTTATTGTTCAAGCTGAGAGGAGCAAGACAAGCACCCTCTGATGTCGTTGTCGTCAGTATAGACAAAGAGTCTTCTGAGTATCTCAAAGTTCCTGACAACCCTGATAAGTGGCCCCGTTCACTCCATGCACGTTTAACTGAAATCCTCATGGAAGAAGGTGCTGAAGTCATTACCTTTGATATACATTTCTTAGAACCCAGTGACCTTGAAGATGATAATTTATTTGCAGAGGCCATAAAAAAGGCCGGCATGGTTGTACTTGCTGAACCTCTAAAAGCCAGGGAAGTTTCCTTGTCAGGTAGTGACGAATCCCCTGTTGGAGTTCATAGTATTGTTAAAATTGTGAAACCGCTTGAGTCTTTTTCGCGTGCGGCTATTGCAACTGCACCCTTCCCTTTGCCCAGAATACCTTTCAAGGTTAATCAGTGTTGGACATTCCAGACAGGTGCTGGAGATTCCCCGACTTTCCCGGTCGTTGCATTCCAGCTTTTTACCTTGCAGGTATACGAGGAGTTTGTTCATTTGTTGAAAAAGGCAAGTCCAATTTACCCAGGAAAATTGCCGAGTAATAGCGATACAACAAGCATCAAAAAGCTGACGAGAACGATAAGGGAGATTTTTGAAAGCAATCCGTTGATTGCAGAAAGAATGCTTGAAGAATTAGAACGCTCAGAATCCTTATCGGCTAATGTAAAAACGCAGACCCTGCTTAGATCCCTCATAAGAATGTATCAGGGCGCAAATAGCCGATACATAAATTTCTATGGCCCCCCTCGCACGATTACTACCATACCATATCATCAAGTATTGCAGCTGCGCGAAAAAACAGATGGAGACAGAAAGATAGACCTTAAGGGTAAGGCTGTGTTTGTGGGCCTTTCGGAAATAGTGATGGCAGAAAGAAAAGACAGTTTCTATACGGTTTTTTCACAAGCAAACGGAATATTTATCAGTGGTGTAGAAATTGCCGCAACCGCATTCTCAAACCTACTGGAAGATGCTCCTGTTAAAAAAGTCAGCTTACTATCCTATATATTTATTATTCTTGTTTGGGGTCTCCTCACAGGCATTTTTTGTCGCATGACCCCTATTGTGTTTTCAGTATTGGGTGTAGTCGGATTAAGCGGTCTCTATCTAGCCATTGCAGAGTTACAATTTAGTACCAATCATATCTGGTATCCTATTATTCTCCCATTATTCATCCAAGCCCCCCTTGCTTTTTTTAGTGCCGTAATATGGAAATATATTGATTCGAACAAGGAACGTCAAAAAATCAGAAAAGCTTTTGAATATCACCTCCCAAAACACGTTGTCGATCAATTAGCAAAAAATATTGGACATATTGAGACAGGCAGCCAGGTTGTCCACGGAATTTGTTTATCTACAGATGCAGAGCATTATACCTCTTTATCTGAGACCATGGAGCCAAAAGAACTTGCCGGTTTTATGAACAAATACTATGAAACGATCTTCACACCGACAAGACATCACGGCGGGGCTATTTCAGATATTATCGGTGATTCCATGATGGCGTTATGGGTGGCGTCACGTCCTGAGGTTTCCCTCAGGGAAAAGGCGTGTTTAGCTGCGCTTGATATTCAAAAAGCAATGCAACAGTTTAATAATTTATCTGATATAAAGCTCAATACACGCATTGGATTACATTACGGTGAGATCATGCTTGGTCATATTGGTGCTGTTGATCACTATGAGTACCGCCCTGTCGGAGATATGGTTAACACTGCATCAAGAATAGAGGGACTTAATAAGCATTTGAGTACACGGGTATTGGTCTCTGATGAGGTTGTGGGTCCGCTTGATAGTTTCCAGACAAGAGAAGTTGGAAGTTTTAGGGTTAAAGGAAAATTAAAGCCGATCGTAATTCATGAATTATTATGTCGTATTGAAGAGGCTGACGAAAAGTTGAAAAAGGTTTGTGAGCTCTTTGCTGAGGCTTTGAGTGATTTTAGAAAACAATCCTGGGATCAGGCGATAGAGAAATTTAAACAGTGTATCGAAAAACTCGACAAAGATGGACCATCGCTATTTTATATAGAACTTTGCGAGCAGTACAAGGAGAATCCACCTGAAGAACCATGGACCGGGGTGGTCCATATGGAAAAAAAATGAGTTTATGTGGTAAAAAACGCTTTAGAATCGGAGACAGGTAATGAAAAGTACATTTTTATCCTTTTGTAGCTTTATAGTGTGTTTATGTTTCATGATAGTTCCGCTGTATCCCCAAATTTCCTTTGCAGAAACATGTGAGAAATGGGTTGCAAAAGTTGTTTCCGTGCAGGGAACCGTAGAATCAAAAAAAAGAGGGGGGACGCAGTGGCAGCCGGTAGCATTATACGACACATACTGTGCCGGTGATACGATTAGGGTACTGGAAAAAAGCCGTGCAGACATTGCTCTGATTAACCAGCCGGTTCTGCGCCTCGATCAGAACAGCACGATAACTCTTGGAGGAGTAAAAGAAGAACGAATTTCAGTAATAGAACTGGCCAAAGGAGCCGTACATTTTTTAAGCCGTGTTCATCGGGGCCTGGAAGTGAATACAGCGTTTGTAAATGCTGGTGTGGAAGGAACAGAGTTTTTTGTAAGAGTTGAGGAAGATAAGACCTTTATTTCGGTATTTGAGGGACAGGTACTGGCTTCAAACGAAGCAGGGAAAGTCACACTTAATAATGGTCAATCGGCAGTAGCCGAGGCAGGTCGAGCACCTGAAATGCGTATCGTGGTTAACCCTCGGGATGCGGTTCGATGGGCATTGTACTATCCACCCATCATCTCTTTTTCTCCTGATGATTTTAAAAAAGGCACAGAATGGTCAGAGAGGGCTAGAAAATCACTGGGGTTTTACAGGAAGGGTAAAATTGATAAAGCCTTTGATATTATTGATAATGTTTCAGGCGATATCCGTGATCCGCGCTTTTTTGTTTACCGGGCATCATTACTGCTCACCGTAGGCCGTGTAGATAAGGCCGGTGAGGATATTCAGCAGTCCTTGAGTCTTGATCCGAATTATAGCGATGCTCTTGCGCTTCAAACGATTATTGCCGTGGTTCAGAATGATAAGGACAAAGCACTTAATATTGCCCAAAAGTCTGTCGAGGTAAATCCCACTTCTGCCATGGCGCGTGTCGCTCTTTCATATGCCCAGCAAGCCAACTTTGATCTGGAAGGCGCCGGATCAAGTCTTGAACATGCGGTGAAGTTTGCACCTGATAATGCGTTGATTTGGGCGCGGCTGGCTGAGATCCACATGTCGTTCGGCGCCCTTGATAAAGCCCTGAAAGCCGCCAGGCAGGCTATTGCTCTTGATCCGGACCTGTCAAGGACCCAGACGGTTCTGGGATTTGCCTACCTGACACAGGTTAAGACAAAACAGGCAAAGGATGCCTTTGAAAAAGCGATTACGCTTGATCAGGTTGCTCCCCTTCCAAGGCTGGGACTGGGATTGGCGAAGATAAGGGAGGGCGATCTTCAGGAAGGACGAAGTGATATTGAAATTGCCGTGAGCCTTGACCCCAACAATTCGCTTATTCGCAGCTACCTGGGTAAGGCGTACTTTGAAGAGAAGCGAGAAAAGAAGGATGGAACCGAGTATTCAACGGCAAAGGCGCTTGACCCCAACGACCCCACGCCGTGGCTGTACGATGCGATTCGTAAACAGACCATCAATCGGCCGGTCGAAGCTTTGCATGATCTGCAGAAAGCTATCGAGCTGAACGACAACCGGGCGGTCTACCGTTCCAAACTGCAGCTTGATTCAGACCTGGCTGCACGAAGCTCAAGTCTTGCCCGAATTTACAATGATCTGGGTTTCCAGCAGCGCGGTCTGGTGGAGGGGTGGAATTCGGTCAACACAGACCCAACTAACTTTTCTGCTCACAGGTTTCTGTCCGATTCCTACGCTGCTTTGCCCCGCCACGAAATCGCCCGGGTAAGTGAACTGTTACAGTCCCAGCTGCTGCAGCCCATCAACATCACTCCGATCCAGCCCCATCTCGCGGAAAGCAATTTGTTCCTTATTGGCAGCGGCGGTTCTGGGAATCTCTCCTTCAACGAATTTAATCCTCTGTTTAGCAGTGATCAATTAATACTGCAGGCGAACAGCATGGTGGGCGAAAACAGTACATATGGTATTGAAAGTGTCATTTCAGGTATTTACAAAAAGGCTTCCTTTAGCATTGGAGGGCTTCACCATGAAACAGACGGTTTTCGAACAAACGCTGATCAGGATGATGACATCTTCAATGCCTTTTTTCAACTTGAGCTCACTCCTAAAACGAGCATCCAGGCTGAATATAGATACAGAGATAGCGAAAGAGGTGACACGCAGCTGAGGTTCTTTGAGGATGATTTTCGCCCTGACCGTGAACACGAAGACGAATCCAAAACAATGCGGCTTGGTTTCCGTCATTCCTTTTCATCGGACTCTGTTTTAATCGGCAATTTCTCTTATCAAAAAGCAGATGACAATTTTTCTGAGCTGCTTTTTAACACGCCTCCAAATAATCCGCCTATAGAGGAGTCCTACAACTTAGATAATGAACAGAATGCTTACAGCGGTGAGCTGCAGCACCTGTTTCGCTCAAAATATATCAGCACTATTGCCGGCATTGGATATTTCAAAATAAAAATGGATGAAAAAAAGACCGATGTGGGTATTTGGCCCGTTATAGAACCGCCTATCGAGATATTTTCAATTATTGACAAGACAGAAACCGACATCAATCATTACAATTTCTATCTGTATTCTTATCTTAATGTTCTGAAAAATGTAACAGTCAATCTCGGTGTGAGTTTTGACATTTGGGACATGGATCAGGAAGAAAGCAGTGACCTGGATATAGATGAGAAACAACTCAATCCTAAATTTGGGATCGTCTGGAACCCTGCTTCAAATACCACACTTCGTGGTGCTGTATTCAGAACTTTTAAACGGACAATGATTACTGACCAGACCCTTGAACCCACCCAGGTGGCCGGTTTTAATCAATTTTTTGACGATTTGAATGCAACTGATGCGTGGCACTATGGCGCTGGTATCGATCAGAAATTCTCTCGCAATATATACGGGGGAGCAGAGTTTTTTTACAGGGAACTTGAAGTGCTGCGGTACATATATAATCAATATGTTAGTTGGGAGGAATATTTGGGACGTGCCTATCTTTACTGGACCCCCCACAAGTGGCTCGCACTAAAAGCGGAATATCGCTACGAAAGGTTTGAAAGGGACAGGGATTACACTTTCAATATTAGGGAAGTAAAAACGCATAGTATTCCATTGGGTATTAATTTTTTCCACCCTTCCGGATTTAGTGCCAAACTACAGGCAACTTACTATCATCAAAAGGGTATCTTTGAGAGGGCAGTTGTAGGCAGAGGATATTTTGAGCACGGTAATGATAATTTTTGGGTGGTTGATGCTGCCATAAGTTATCGTTTGCCCGATCGGTACGGTTTTATTACAATCGGGGGAAGAAACCTGTTGGACGAGTCTTTTGAATATGCTGAAACAGATATTGATAATATGAGGATACAGCCGGACAGGTTTGTTTTTTGCAAGATTACGATTGCTTTTAACTAAAAGAATATAAGTATTTTATTATTTGACAATTCTGGATCATTTGGCATATTATCATATGATATCGAATTATAGTGAAAAGATAAGTGTTTATTTAATAAAGCAATAAACAACAAAGGGGGCGTTACCATGTTCAAAAGATTTAGTAGATTTCTGATGATTTTTACGGTTGCCATAAGCTTGACAGGGATATCGGGAACCGAAAACAATGCTCAAGCATGCGGAGGCTGTGGCGAGCCTGCTTGTACCCCGGTTTTCGAGAGTGGAGGCTTTGGAATTGGAGGCGATGGAATTGGACCCTATGAGGCCTGGTCTCTGATTATAGGCAATGGAGTTGAATTATTAGAACAGCCTCAAATGTTTATTGCCAGCAAAATTGAGGTATTGGAGGGCTGTCTCGTCTGCCGTGACTCAAACAATGAAGAGTATGAAGGTGGCTTGCCTAAAGACTTATCAGTTGAAATTTATTCCCCAGCTAGTGACTTGCAGCAGACGGGGACAGACAATTATGAAATTACGCAGGAGGTGTGTTCCGCAGCCTGTGGTGCATGCATTGGTAATGTTAGACAACTGGAACTTAAGTACAACGGTACAGCAAGTGCCAATATAGTTGTCCGGCAAGAAAAAAAAGTTTTAAATATTGTTTCAAAGGTCATTCTTTTTGATGATAAAGTAACAGCCGAGGGAAAATTTTCTTTTACCTGTTTAGACCCAATTCGAGGTGTAGTCAGCGAAATCGAGATTCTGGTAGATGATGAGTCAAAACCAAACGCCACGATTGATACCAGCTGCCCTATCCCCTTCGGAACGGGACTTGTGGCTGGTGACTTCACCGTTATTAGTGGTACCAGTAACGGTGATGGCCTACTATGTCCTCTGGACAGGGGTGGATGTATACAATCGGAATTTGAGAACACTTGGGGTCTGTCCAGTAATGACTGCACAAATAACGATTGGGAGCCAGATCAAATTCGCGCAATAGCCGTTAGACTCTGGGGGAGGATACTGGATGATTGTTCCTTCTGTGGAGATGTAGATCCATACAGCTGCACCCAGGTAGACGAAAGCTGTCTGGTTTGTATAGCAGATAAGGGATGCGAGGCTTCGGACTGGGATGAGGTAACCTATTCCTGCTCAACGTCGCCGGTGGCGTGTGATTGATGTGTCGATTGACTGCGAAGGTTCTTTGAAATGGAGCGCTGTTGATTAGACTGGACTTAGAATTTTCACATTGCTGATTGAAAAAAAAGAAAGGCAGGGTTTTTTGGACTCTGCCTTTTCTGTTTGTTTTAAAATAAAATGATTTGTTTTGCTGATACCTGCTTAGATATTTAATTTTCTGACTGGTGTTTTTTTTATATAGCTGTGCATAAAAGCTGACAGAAATAACCAACAATATCTTACTGCTCCTTTTTCTGAAGGGGGAAGGTAAGTGTAAACGTGGATCCGCCTGAATTCCGGCATTCTTCTGAATCGGTAACATGGCTGCAGCCGGAGATGATTCCCGGGCACGGGGTAGTCTCATGGGGAATGTTTTGGCAGCGTTTACTTGAGAAATCAATGCTAAAACCAAAACGTTCGGAGAGCGCACGGATCCTGAGCAGGTCAGAACCAGTGCCCCCGGCATCGAATTCATAGGGCCTTTTGGATGAATAGGCCATGGTGTCCTGGGTATGAAAAAAGCCGCCGAAAATCATCTTTTGATTTTCAGACGTGATGCCGACACCAAAGTCGCGAATTTCAATATAACAGTTTTTATTCTTGTGATAAGAACGTATCACAATTCGGCCTTCGTCAGGAGTATTTTCAATGGCGTTTTTAAGCAGTCCTTCAATGACTTTTTCAAGCACACGGCGATCCATATAGATATCGCCGCAGTCCTCAAATGTTCTAATGAGTTCGATATGCCTACGGCCCATGTTGTCTTGAGCCAGATCGCAAAGGTGCGTTAAAAACGGTTCAAGTTTAATCAGTTCCGGGGCAGGAGGCTCCGCTATGGTAAAAAGCGATGTCAGGCGGTCAAGCAGCCCGGCGACTAATTCATTGTTGCTGTCATTGTTTTCATAGACCTCATCCACAAGACTGACCGCACCGTGAATCAGGTTCAGAATCCCCTCTTTTTCTTCAATAGCTCTTTCATGCAGAATATCATCAATCTTTAGCTGCAGATCGATCAGCCTCTGCGCGTTACGCTCGCCACGGTTAAGCGTTTTGTGTAATGGAGAGCCTTCTGTGACAGACATCACATTTCGGATACGGTCAAAAACCCCAAGAATGATTGAGAGCGGTGTTTTTAGCTCATGTGACAGGTGATTGATAATTTTTTCTTTTGCCCGGTCCAGTTCCTTTAAATCGTGGTAAAGTTTGGCATTTTCAAGGGCGACAGTGATGTAGTGAGAGGCCGACTGCAGAAGCTCAAGGTCTGTTTGATCGAAATCTCCATCGCCCTTGTCCATATTCTGTAGCGTGCCGATACATATATTCCTGCGGTTAATCAGGGGAATGCACAGAATGTTATGAGTAGTAACGCCGGTTTTTTTGTCAATTTCGGAATTAAAGCGGGGGTCACTGTAGGGATCATTAATGATGAGCGGTGTTTTGTTGTGCAAAACCCATCCGGCAATTCCCTTATTGGATGGAAAACGGATCTGTTCTGTTTTGAGATCAGTTGAGGCCAGAGAATAAAGCTCTTCATTTTCGGGGTCATAAAGCAGGACTGAACAGCGCTCAGAGCCCAGTATCTGATTTGTCTGAGAGACGATCACCTCAAAGAGTTCGTTCATATCCAGGGTGGTCGTTATTGTCTGGCCGACTTGTGTCAGTTTGTTAAAGCGGTCAAGCTGGTCTGTGAGAAAAAGATCACTTTTTCGGCGGCCGATGGTTCGAAGGTTAGACGTGTTTTTAGGTTGTGTTTTGTCGTTCACTGTTTTCTCTGTGGGTTTAAAACAGGGTTGGTTTTCTTTTAAAAAGGATTAAATATATTATTGACCATGTAAATTATTATGCATAAATATGATCTAAAGGAGATTAGGATACTAATATTCTTGACAAAGTATTCATTATGTTAAATAAATACTACTTTAGTCGATACTAAGAAAAGGAGTATACTTAGATATAACTAATAATGTCAAGAATATCATTACTTTCTAATATCCTGACTAAATATTTATAAATTTATATCCTTGTCGGGAAAGTAAAATTAGAACGTTTATGTTGTGGCATTAGCCTAAGCAGAAAAAATATTTTAATTACTTGAGGAGAAAAAAATGTTTAAAAATATTCTCGTTGCATTAAATGGCTCAAAATTTGACCAGGCTGCATTAGATATGGCAGCAAATTATGCCCGGCAGACTGGTGGGAAGGTAACCCTTCTTAAAGTTATTGAACTTTTGGCATTGACTCAGAGCGATAAGGCCGAAGAATTTAATAATATGAAAGAAAAAAATGTTAGGTATATGCAGCCGCTGTTGCAGCAGCTCACTGACACGGGGATTCACAGCGAGTCATTGATCAAGGCGGGCTCAGCCAGTCTTGTTATCTGTAAATATGCAGAAGAAAACAAATGTGACCTTATTGTGATGCCTATTGCTGCTCTTGAAAAGACCAATGTTTACGTCGAGTCCTGTGACATGGGCGTTTTGAAGTATTCATCTGTTCCGGTTCTTTTTGTCCGGGCGGGCATCAAGGATATTCTGAACGGAAGACGAATATTAGTTGTTGATGATGAGCCTGATATCCTTGAAAGTATTGAGGAAATCCTGACGATGTGTATTGTAGAAACCGCAACTGGTCCCGATGAAGCACTAAAAATGATCGAAAATAAAAGGTATGATGCTGCTATTCTTGATATCATGGGTGTTGATGGTTTTACCATCCTGAAAAAAGCTGTCAGATATGGTGTTCCCTCGATAATGCTGACCGCACATGCCATGTCAAAAGAATCTCTTAATAAGGCGGCACAGCAAGGGGCAGTCGCATTTCTGCCTAAGGAAGAGATGTCTAATCTTGACACCTATCTTGCTGATGTTTTTAAAAATTGCGGCAAGCCGATCTGGCATAGTCTTTTCAAAAAACTGTCATCTTATTTTGACTCAAAATTTGGATGGCCGCCCGAAGATGAAAAAAAGATCCTTGATAAGTTTAAGGATGTTACTTGATGATTCCATAGTCACCTGAACGGAAAGCCGGATAGTGTAACAGCACTATCCGGCTTTTTAACTGAACCTTCATTATGTTAATCTATAGCAGTAATAACTATTATGAATAAAAAAAGAATACAGATGAATTTGATTATCCATGATCTCAAAGGCCCGCTGTCGGTTGTTGAAACCGGGATAAAAATAATGCTAGATAAACCGGATACCGGGCCGCTTACTGATAAACAGCATAGAGTTCTCAGGCGAATACTGCGCAATACAAAACTTGTCCAGAGTCTTGTAAATGATACGCTTGAAATCGAGCGTCCGGAATATGCATCGCAGGATGTTCGTACTGTTACGCTGTCTACGATAATTTTCTCCACGTTGAAGGAAATCTATGATATTACGGCAACCACGATACCGGTCAGCATTAACGCTGATCAGGATCTTGCTACGTTACAGGAAATACTGCTGAGGGCAGATATTGCGCTTGTGATAAATCAGGAACTCTGGGATGCCGAAATAACAATCAGTGTAAACCGTATGCAACAGATACTGAGAAATCTTTTGTCAAATGCTCTTAAGTATCGAAAGAAACAAATTGAGGTTGGTTTCAGCATAAATGGTGATGAACTGCATTTTTACGTAAAGGACGATGGCAAGGGGATTCCTAAAAAACTTCATAAAAAAATATTTGAATGCTATTTTCAGCTGAACAGCAGTGATGATAAATCTCTTAGATGTCACGGCCTGGGACTTGCCGGTGTGCAGATCCTGGTTGAGGATATGTGCGGCAGGCTGAACCTTGAAAGCGATATAGATCAGGGAGCAACCTTTTCTGTAGCGTTGCGGTTAAACTAAGCAAGAGTTAATTATAAATGCTGCATAGTGAATGCTAAATTGAATAGCACATGGCGATCAGTATTCATATCTGTTATGAAACAGTAATCAAACTCGAAATTATCTCCTGCGAGTACGTTTGGTACGGCTGATTTGCTGGCGCAGATGTCTGACCGGATATATCTTGAGAAGTTTCTTTTTCTTTACCGGGAATTTAAGGAGGCAAGAGTAGGAAAATATCGAAGCGAAATAGACCTTCTTAAACAAACTGTTGAGTTTTATGATCTCATGCCAAAGCGTTTTGAGAACCAACTTATCAGAACTAATAAATTTGTAACAGCACATTTCGCTGCGCGCTGGAAAGTTAGCAGGAACCTTTATAATGAGACAATTTAAAATCAGAAAAAATATCTGAGAAAGGTATTATTGATATGTGATGCTGACCCTCTGGCTTATCTGAATCGTGATGGAATAACAGAAAAATTCAGGGAACAGGCGGATGAACAGAAAAGCTAAATTGGCAAAGGTTTAATCCTTTCAGTTTACTTTTGGGACTTTAAACTCTTTTTGGTAATGTATTTTCTGCTCTTTGTTTTGCTATCAGCAAGTTTCTGAAATAGATTTTTATCTCCTTTCAAAATTTAAAGTATAATTAAATATAAGCTCAGTCAACTTGTCTATTGGATGACTGTTTCTGATCTTTTCAGCAGGGTCCATTTATACTGTCTTTGTAATCCTGATATTCCAGGTAGTTTTCCACAATGCTTTGATTTTGCAGCGGAAATGGCAGTGTTTCTACAACTGTCTTGGTGATGTCATTTGCAAAAATCCTTCCCTTTCTGTTTAGCCGGTCGTTTTTACTGTATCCTGATAATTTTAAGAGTTTAATGAAAAGGTTAATATAAAGCGGCAGGTCCTTCGAATTTCTGCATTCAAGGTCATATATCATTCTTGCAAATTTGCGCCAAATATCCGTTGATTTATTCTTGTGGGCAACAAAGCCCATTTTCTTACAGTTGGTCATTGTTTTAATATAGGGTCCAAGCTCAGGATTTACGACCTTCCAGTTTCCAAAGGTTGAAAATGCTGCAGGTCCAAAACCAATGTAATCTTCAATCAGTTCATCCCGTGAAGAGTCGTAATAATCAGATCCTGACAGGGATGTCCAAACACACGATCTTTTGTATCCAGTCCGGCTTAAGATGTCATGTGCTTCTTCAATCAGTTCAAACTGTTTACTGTCTTCAAACCCGGATGATTTTTGGGTTCCTCTGAGGGTCATGTATGGATAAGTAATGATTTGGTCCGGTAAAAGCGAAGCTATTTTTTTAATGTCGTTTAGAAAAGAATTTTTTGTCTGGCCAGGCAGGCCTACCATCATATCAGTGTTAATCAGCAGGCCGATAGATTTTGCAAAGCTTATAAGATTTGTTATATCTTCATTTTTATCAGCATTTCTGCCGGTATTTTTAATGACCTTTTCATCAAAGCTTTCAATACCTATGCTCACTTTTGTGAACCCAGAAGATTTAAGGTTTGTTAAGTAGTCTTCGGAAAGGATAGCAGGTAGAAGCTCAATGCCGAGACTTTTAAAAGATGTTTTGCTTTTAAGGGGAAGGACAAGGTAATTATTTAGTTCTTCAATTGAAAGTGTATTGGGTGTGCCGCCCCCGATATAAACCCAGTTGGCAGGACCTTCTATATTGCTTTCCAGTATTTCTTTTTTGACAGCATGTAAATATTTTTGCTTTAGCTCTTCTGAGTAGATTTCTTTATAAAACGAGCAGAAACTGCATTTGGAAAGACAGAAAGGTACGTGAATATAGACACCAAAATTTTTGTTAAGTTTATATCCTGGTCTTTCTTTAAAGTTGTAAATTGTTTTTTCAAATGATTTTATAAGCATTTGTTTACTTTTTGCAGCGATCATAAAGTGTCCTTTTTGAGAAGTTAAAAGCTGAAGCTGTTTAGGTTTATGTTTCAGTCAAGATTTTTTCCGGTGGTTGCCATTGTGAGAGAGCAGTGTTTAATGCCCTTTGTAGATTTCAGCTGGCTGGAGATCTTCTCCATTTTCTTTGGAGAACCTTTTAAGATGATTATTTCAAGACAATTGTCATGGTCAATATGAATGTGCTGTGATGAAATTATCATGTCTGTATAGTTGTGCTGAATCTCAATCAGTTTATTGTTAAGACCTCGGGTATGATGGTCATATACAAGTGTTATGGTGCCGGCAACATCATTGCTTTCTGTCCATTCTTGTTTCACCAGTTCTTCACGTAAGAGGTCTCTTATTGCTTCAGACCTGTTTGCATAACCCTTTTTTTTGTTTATTTTGTCAAATTTGTTAAGAAGGGTTTCATCAAGTGAAACGCCAAAACGGATTGTTTTTGTCACGACATCTTCCTTTTACATGAATAACACGAATTAAATATTCGTAACACTGGTGGCCGGGGTTGTCAATAAAAAATTTATCAGTTTGAGGGGGAACCAATTGAAAGGGTGAAATAGTTAGATTGTTTCTGCATGGACGAAAAACAGCTTTATTATGATACATAAAGGTGCTTTCCATCTAAAATAATTGCTATCGGTCTTAACTATCATTCACATGCCGAAGAGCTGGGGATGGCGCTTCCCGAAGACACCATGGTTTTTATGAAATCGCCTTCAGCTGTTATTGGTCCTGATGAGGAAATCATATACCCTGAAATGTCATCACGGGTTGATTATGAAAGCGAACTGACAGTTATTATAGGGGGAAAATGCAAGTCTGTGACTGAAGAAGATTCAGAAAAACATATTGTCGGTTATACCTGTTTTAACGATGTAACCGCACGAGGTCTTCAGAGAAAAGATGTCCAGTTCACAAGAGCAAAAGGCTTTGATACTTTTGCACCTATGGGACCTTTCATTGAAGCTGATATTAATCCTTGCAATGTGAAGATTGAGACATTTTTAAACGGTGAAAAAAAACAGTTTGGAAGCAAAAGTGATCTTATTTTTCCGGTAAAAACTATTGTTTCTTTTTTGTCAAAGATTATGACTCTTTGGCCGGGTGATATTATTGCAACCGGAACTTCAAGTGGGATCGGCCCGATGAAAAGGGGGAGATGTTGTGGAAGTTAGAGAAACAGGGCTGCGGATATTAAGTTTACCTGCTAAAAAATTATGAAAATATAAGCAGCTTAAAGGCCAGATCAATAAAAGTAACAGTTAAGATAATGGGTGTCAAATCCTTGATTGACGTTTTATAAAAAATTATTTAATATTTGTTCTGGTAATCTGAATTATCGGAATGTAAAAGTTTCAGTTTATTTCTCTTAATATACTTTTCGCAAAGACACTTAAAGTGTCATCCCTGGCGCCCATTACCGCGTAAATATCTCCCGGTCTTGCCATTTTCTTTATACGAACAAGTATATCTTTCCTGTCTTCAGGGCAGACACATTCAGGCCCCTCAACCTTGCTTATAAGATCTTTTGAAGATATGCTCCTGTCAGCGGTTCCGCCCGCATCATAGATCGGCAAACACATCAGGCAATCTTTTTTATCCATTTTTAAACTGAATACTTTAGCCAGATCGTTTAATAGAAATCGGGTCGGTCCGTATCCATGGGGCTGAAAAATAATAATAAGCCTTTTGCATTTACTCTTAAGTGCTGTTAGAGAAGCTAAAATCTTATCCGGGTTATGGGCAAAGTCATCAACAACAATAATATTATTTTTCCTGCCTGTAACCTCCAGCCTGCGCTTAATACCTTTAAAAGAAGCAAGTCCCTTTTTTATTTTTTCTACAGGAATGTTTAGAGAAGAACAGACCGCAATTGCTGCCAGAGCATTACAGACATTATGCTCGCCTGGAACCTTAAGTGAAAAAGAAGTGTCCATACAATCAAATTTTGTTTTCCATGCTGAAAATTTAATATTCTCCGCATAGATATGGTTTTTTTTAGCCAGCCCAAAGGTGACCATATTATCTGCTTTTATTTTTGAAGTTTCTTTGCAGTCTCCATTGATAATCAGACATTTTTTTGTATTTGAGGCAAAAACTTTAAAAAGCTTATTAAGCTCTTCGACCTCTTTGTGATCTCTGGAAATATTTGTGATCACACCGATGCTGGGAGAAAAATGGACAATACTTCCGTCGCTTTCATCAACTTCTGAAATCATAAACTGAGAATTCCCACCCTTTGCATTACCGATGGACATCCTGGACACATACTGATTTATAATGCCTCCGTTTATTACCGCAGGTTCCATATGGGCACAGTCCATAACGGATGCTGCCATTCCGCAAACTGTACTCTTACCACTGGTACCGGCTATTCCAATACCAAAAAGCTTGTTAAAAAGACTGGAAAGAAGTTCTGCCCGGTGAAGAATATGAATACCAAGAGCTTTTGCTTTTTTAAGCTCGGGACTGGCTTTTTCTATTGCGGTAGATACCACCATGAAGTCCAGATCCTTTGATATTGAATCACCATTTTGAGGAAAAAGAGAGATCCCCTGCTTCTTTAATTTACTAAAAAGCCTTCTGTTTGTTTTTCTGTCAAAACTTCTGTCAGACCCGCCGACCCAGTGCCCCTGATATTTAAGCACCTGGGCAAGGGCGCTCATTCCGCTTCCACCAATACCTGTGAAATAATATTTTTTTAGATCTTTTTTTTTCATTAGTTCATATAGTTATTGCAAATAATTATCTAATAATGCTATTACAGGTAATAATCTTATGCTGTCTTTAAACACATATTTTATTCATATTAACAAAACAGTCATATTTTTAACAGTGAAAAGGTTTTATTTTCAAGAGCCGTTAAAGATGTAAAGGAGCCTAAAACAAAATGAATTTTAAAGAGATAGGTGAACAAATAGGTCTTGATGAAGAAGAATATCTTGAAATGATAGAACTCTTTGTTGAGTCTGGCGGAGAGGACCTTAATAAGCTTGAAACAGCAATAAAAGAGGTTGATGCGGAAAAAGCGCACGAGGCATCTCATTCAATAAAGGGATCATCAGGAAGTCTTATGCTCGACACAATTTTTGTAATTGCTCAATCAATGGACGACATACTGCGTACTGGAAAGATTGACGATGTTGAGGAGATGTTAGATAAGTTAAGGAGTGAATACGAAACACTTAAAATGGATTTTCTAGAAAAAACAGGGGGATAATAACTAATTTTTTTCAGCTTCTGAAAACATATTTTTCTGTTTCCAGCCATCTCTTTCAATAAGCTTCTTTACATAGGGGTCTACTGTAAGGTTTTCCATATCAAATCCCTGAAGCGCATCCACAAAAACATCGATTTTCTCTGAGAGATGCAGGTTTTTATCAAAAATAACCCTGTATTCTCCCTTTACTTTACACAAACCGCCCTTAACATTATAGGCGGCTTTTTTCATACTTACACTGCATATTTTTATTGCAAGGTTGTCAGCGATAGTTTCAAGTTGCTCTAAAACCAAAGATTCTTTCATTTTTTCAAATTCTCCCTTAACAATATTCCCTCAATAATTTTTTTACTTTTCAACAGATGATTCGTCTTAACCTCAAGGGTAATATTATTATCGTACCCTTTCCCCTTCAAATCAAGTAAAATTGAAGAAAAATCTATTTTACCCTCTCCCAATGGAAGATGAAGGTCATCTTCCGGACTGTCGCCGCCTAAGTTATCGTGGATATGGATGTGTTTTATCTCGTTAAAACAGTTAGTTATAAAACCATAAGCGCTGTTCTCCTTTGAAAGAAGCTCTCCGTGTCCAATGTCAAGCGTCATTCCAAGCGTGTCTATTTCTTCAAAAAGCGGAAGAAAATCAGACCAGGACTCACTAAGATTTTCAACACAAAGAATCACGCCTTTATCTAAGGCGTAAGAATTTAATTCTCTTAAAAGTAACAGCTTATCTTTAATAATAGCTTTATCAATAAACCTGCTGTCCATCCAAAAATGAACTGTAAAAAGTTGAATTGAAAGTTGAGGAAGACAGTCAATGATTGATTTTAACTCCGGCAAGAGCTCGTTTTTTAATACTTCCGGTTCAAAGGCATTTCCTTCTTCAGGCCCATGCGCCAGAAAGTAAATATCATAGTCATCCTTTATTCTTTTAAGTGACTCGATTTCTTCCTTGCGAAATTTTAAAGAATTAAGAACGCTTATTTCCGCAAAAGGGAAACCCATTTTAGCGATTTGTTCGGCATCTTTTATACTGTGCGCCCGTCCGCCTATCTTCATTTCGGCTCTCTTCTTCAGGATTTATAAGCTCGTATAGATTCGATATGATTCCCTGATTTGTATCACGCAGACCCGTCTTGGAGCAAGGTTCTTTTTTATGATTATTTAAATGATTTGTTTAAAAAAACAATACATGTTTTTCAGTCTATTTATAGATAAAGAGACCCAATAGAAAAATATTGGGCCTCCTTTATTCTTTCACTGACAATAAATCATTTTAAGATTAGAGACGTAAAACCAGCTCTACTCCTGTTTTTCCGAGTACGTATGAACATCTCTCTGTGGGAATGGAATAGTAATTCCACTCTTTTCAAGTTCAAGCTTACCTTTTTCAACAACATCGAAATGTACACCCCAGTAGTCAGCCGGTTTCACCCAGGGGCGGCATACCAGATTAACACTGCTGTCTGCCAGTTCAGAAACAGCAATGGTGGGTGCAGGATCTTTAAGGATGCGAGGATCGGCATCCACAACCCGTTTTAGCGCGTTTTTGGCTTCCGCCATATCATCTCCATAGGAGATACCAAAAACCAGATCAATACGCCGTTTATCAATATCGCTTAAATTGACAATATTATCACCGGTGATCTTAGCATTGGGGATAACGACCCGTCGGTTGTCCAGAGTATTCACCATTGAACAAAAAATATGGATCTCCTGAACTGTTCCCAAAACACCGGCCATTTCCACCAGGTCTCCAACCTTAAATGGCTTAAAAACAATCAGAAGGATCCCGGCTGCAAAGTTAGAAAGCGAGCCCTGAAGAGCAAGACCGACGGCCAGGCCGGCAGCACCAATGATCGCAACCAGTGATGCGGTCTGTACACCCAGCTTGCTAATAGCCGCAATAATCACAAAAATCAGCATCACCGCATATGAGAAGTGCTTTACAAAAGTTGCTAAGGTTATGTCCTTGCTGGACTTCTCAACCGCTTTTTCGATTAGTCTTGAAAGCAGGTCCGCCAGCCATCGCCCGATAAAAAATATAAGCAGAGCAGCCAAAAGATTTACTCCGTAAATTGCCAGATACTCCAGAGCCTTCTCAGATAAATTTTCCATTGTTCCTCCTTTTTAATTTTTTGTTAATCAAATATATATACTAAGAGAGTCTTATATTTGTAAATAAATATTTAAATGGTGATTAAGGCAGAGACATGTCACTAATAGGCAGATTGCTATTGATATTTGCCGAGTAAAAAAATATATATTATTATAAGAAAGATGAAAAGGAAAAAAATTTGAGGACTTGACGGGTGGGAATTTTTATATAGGTTTTTCCGGATATTTTAAGATTGTGAACCTGTTTTAGATTGAAAAATTATTACTTAGATAGTAACATTGCCTGAAAATATATATTTAAACTAAAAAATTTGCGGGATAAAGTCATGCCTATGAAGGAAGATCTGATTGGAATTCTTGGGAAGGAAAATGTCTTTGATGATGAAAAGACGCTGAGAAAATCTTCTTCTGACCAGAGTTTTGAAATTCTTCAGACAGCTGATCTGGTTGTGTTTGTGCAGAGTGTTGAACAGGTAAAGGAAGTGATAAAGTATGCCAACGCGAAAGATGTTCCTGTTGTTTCCACGAGCTCAGGTCTTAATCTTCACGCTGCTGTTGTTCCCAAAAAAGGCGGTATACTCCTTAACTTTTCAAAGATGAACCGAATAATAGATATTGATGAAGGCAACCGGCTTGTGGTTATCGAACCGGGAGTTACTTTTTCACAACTCCAGGACGAGCTTGAGAAAAAAGGGCTTCGCGCTCTGATTCCATTTGGTTCGCACCCTGACTCTTCAGCCCTCGCAGGCTGGCTTGAACGTAATTCGGTCCTGGTGTCTGTAAATATTGAATCTGGGAATGATCTTTTAATGGGTGCTGAAAGTGTTCTTTCTGACGGGAAATTTATTAGAACAGGTTTGTGGTTTTCAGAAGGAAACACGAGCTCTCATACCGGGGAAGAACAGGCCACAATGGGGGTAATTACCAGGGCATGTTTTAAGGTGGAGAAGCTTCCTGCCGAGAGAAAAATGTATGCCCTTCAGTTCGAATCTTTCAACGAAGTTATTGAGCCGTTAAAGCTGATTCAGTTCAGTGAAGCGGGTTTTGAATGCTTTCTTTTAAATCATTTTAATATGGCAACGCTTTTTAGCGTGAGCTGGCGAATTCCAAGTGAGTTTCCCTCGCAAAAATTATCGTCAAATGAGTTTGAATCACTTAGGAGCAGGGTTCCGACTTGGACCCTGATTGTCTGTTTAAGCGGTTCGCCTGAGTTTGGTGCGGAAAAGATAGTTTTTCAGGAAGATGTCCTGGAGAAAATATCTTTAAAAATGAACCTTATTCCCTACTGCGTGACAGACCAGGAGGAGTTTTTGTTAAAGGAGATGCTGCGGCCATGGAATATTTTGAAGAAATTCTGCTTTCGCGGTTCTGTTCGTGACCTTTCCTTAAAGGTGCCGCTAAAACGTGTACCTGAGTTTCAGAAAATAATAACTGAAACCGCTAAAGGGTATGGTTATTTAATAGAAGATATCGGTGCCTATATATACCCCATTGAATGTGGCAGAGCTGTTTATTGTGAATTTGATTTTCATTTTAATCCTGAAGATCCTGATGAAAAAGAGCATATTAAAAGTCTTTGGCTTGAAGCGAAAGAAAAGCTTGTCGAAGCCGGGGCTTTTTTCGACTAATCATACGGAATCTGGACAGAGATAATTTACTGGAGAACCTTAAATGAATAAAAGAAAATTTATTCGTATAGCCGCATATATTTTTCTGGCCATGACTGGCTTGTCTGCATGGGATCAGTATCCAGATGGCTGGCGCCACTATCTCGGTATGGCCCTCTTCTTTATTTGTTCTGTCCGTGTCTTTATGATCATTTCTTCAGCTAAAAGAAAAAACGATTAGAATGTTTTTCTTTTTTTGCCTAGAAACAGAGATGTCCTGTTAAATATAAACTGCAGTCTTGGGGAGTATTGAGTAGTTGCTTTAGGATAAGTGTTGGGCTGTCAATTCCCGGTAAACCGCGACATATTGTTTTGTCATTTGCTCCATAGAAAAATCACGGATAATTTTTTGACGGCCGGCCATGCCTAATGCTCGACTTCGGTCTTTTTGCTGATGCAGTTGTCGTACTCTGGCAATATACTCATCAACATTATCCTTTTCGCATAAAAAACCGCTCTGTTCGTCACTAACGAGTTCCGGCAAAGCGGAACAATTGGTGGTAACAACCGGCTTTGCGCAGGCCATGGCCTCAGCAACACTGTATCCAAACCCTTCCAAGCGGGTCGGAAATAAAAAGATATCGCAAAGGTTATAGATCTCCGGCAGTTTGGCAAAGGGAACATAGCCCAGGGAAATAATATTTTTTTGTTTAATCTCTCGGCCCTTGCGCATACCGCTGGTGAGTAGCAATACGAAATCATCTCCCAGTCGGCTCATAATTTCCGGGAGCAGATCAGCTCCTTTTCTTTTCAGTAAATTTCCGGTAAAGAGCAAAACCGTTTTTTCAGGGGGAATACCATATTTTTCTCGTGAAACATCAATCGGCTTGAAAACATCTATATCAATTCCGTTATAGATAACCCGGGCCGACTTATAATTAAAAACCCGCTCAAGTTCCCTTTTAGTAAAATGACTGGGGCAAACCACAATATCGGCATTATTAAGTGCTCTTTTTTCATAATAAAAAAGAAGTAAATGATAAAGCCGCTGAGTCACAGTTTTATAGCGAACCGTTTTGGCATGGACCACATGATGAAAGGTTAACAGGCAGGGTTTGCTGGGTTTAAAAAAAGTGGTAAACACATCCCCGTGGACAATATCAAAAGACGTTTCCCGGTTTTTGTATAAAGGCGTAATAAAAGGCACCATATCAAGGGCCTGAGGCAGGAGCTCTGTTTCATGGTGGATGTTGCTGTCATGCAGTGCGGCGGAAATCTGGTGAACAATGACATTGGCACCGCTGCCCGAATTGGTCAATCGAAAATATACGTTCATCTGCAACGCCCCTTTTCCTGTTCTTTTATAATCAGACGGACTTTCTTCAACATCACATTCAGTGAAATTTTATTAATACAAAAGGGTTTGTCCGAGGCTTGATAATAAAGGGTTTCATGGCTGACCCGCTCTCATCCGGCCCTTCTATCAAGACTATCCCAGAGCTAATTTTTTTAGTTTTCGAATGAAAGAACCGGCCGGCAACGCATTTCCGATTCTAGCAAAAACCGAGATAATAATTTTTAGCCTAGTGGATAAACCAGTTGTTGCTAAAATGTCTTTCTTATTTTTCACGGTCAAAAATTCTAAAAGATAGAAAAACTGTTCTGAATAACACCAAGATTTTTAACCTACTCTTTTTGTTTGTTGAAAAGTCAGTCGCTATTTCTACTGTTGATCTTTTTAAACATGGGCAAAAGTCTTGTTTTGTATGGAACATATAACAAGCGAAAAACAGTCTGTGAAAATTTCCAAAATATAGTAGTTTCATTTTTTGTTTGAACAAGAGCCTCTTCCTTCAGGCGTTCTGTAATAGTTTCTTTTCTGCTACTAATTCCATAACCGGCCATTTCAGCAACAGGAAAATTTCCAAAGGCGATAACAGGCTTTTCCTTAAGCGCTCTGTAAAAAAAATCGTAATCTATGACAATTGAATAGTCGGTTCTAAAATTTCCGACCTTTTCATATAACCGTTTATGAACAAAAGTGCCTTGATGACAAAAAATAAACTTGAAATGATTCCACCATTTTACTCGAATGGGTTTAAGGAGTATCTTTTTGGAATCGAGGTAATTCTTAAAAACGGGAAAACTATATACGTCATTTTTTTCGTTCTTTAAGAGATGGTAAACTCTTTCAAGGACTGTCATATCTATCAGGTGGTCATCAGCCTGGAGAACAAGGACATATTTTCCCTTAGCATTCATAAGCGCCTTGTTTAGAGCGTCCGCAATACCCCTGTCAGGCTCTGAGAGCCAGGTAAGGTTATAGGTGTTTTTGAATGCTTTTAAGATATCAACGGTTTCGTCTGTGGATGCGCCGTCAGCGACAATGTGTTCCAGATTTTTGAAGGTCTGACCGTTTATTGATTCCAGTGTTCTCTGTATGGAGGCGCTGCTGTTAAGTGAGGCGGTTATAATTGTAAAAAAAGGGGTTTTTGCCATTTAAAAAACCTTTTTATATCTGCAAGTTATCTAAATATAGTTATTGCTTTAATTATTGTCACTCTATTTTTAAAGTATATTTATTGATTTGTTGTAATAAGATAATAACTTTAGATGGTAATAAGCGTTTAGCCAGAATCACAATTTTGCTTAAAAGTCCCTTAACCTCAGCAGGCGCATTTTTTTTTGCAACTCTCCAGTCTTTACCATAGGCTTTTTCCAGGAATGAAATATATTTGTTAGGCGTATTAAATAGTACTCCTAGAAAGTTAATACTGCCAAAGGATTCCAGATGTTTTGGGCTAAGGCTGTCTCCGTTACAAACACGATTTCCTAAAATGTTTTTTCTGAAAAAATAGATGTCGATATAATCATTGTTCCTGATGATTGACAGTAAACTGTTTTCATATCTTGCTACTTCAAAACCAATCTTTCTGAGATCGAAAAGTAAAGCCAAGATTTTTTCTCTATTTTCGTCAAGGATAAAAACATCCGTATCATCATCATAAGATATAAAATCGCCATCCCTAACAGCACCAAGCAAGGTACCAAAAATTATCCCAAAAAGAACTTGATTGTGATTGAGCAGTTGCCTGAAGTCAAGCAGATTTGATCTTGAAACGCTCCGGTCTAATTGTTTGCATCCACGGTACAATTTTGCGGGCTCGTATTCATAAATGCCGCAGCTTGTATTTATTTTTCCCATTTAATTTTTCGTACAGTATTTAATATTATTTTTATAAATGTTTTAGCCCATACGGGTAGTAGTCGCACCAACAAATTTTGTTTTAGTTTCTTATTTTCAAACAGCTCATCATGCACATTGTTTGCCAGAATATATTTTGGATGACTTAATGGAAAACTGATTTCTTTAATTTCTAAATATTCTTTTTTTGGTTTGCCAAAAGTATGTGTTGCATCACTTCCGAAACCAATATTAGCCGCTAAATTATGTTTTGGGAAAATACACAGCTGCCCCTGAGAAGCAATTGAAAAATACCACTGCCAGTCCCATGCACTGACAATTCCTTTTTGGATATGGTCTATTTTGTTTTTCCAATATTCGCTGCTGACATTCCCAAACCCCATATTTTCTATGATTTGATTCTTGTATTCAGATGCCAGCCAGTTCATTTCAAAGTCCATGTTTTCCCATGCACGTTTCCAGGTTGCCCATCCCCAACATCCTTTGTAACGTGAAAACAAATAAGAATCTTGTTTCGGCATAAATCCAAGATGATTGTTCCCGCTTATCATTCCGATTCTTTCATCAAAATGGTATTTAGACAACAACTCCTCACAGAACCTGAAAAAACTATTTACGGGACAAACATTATCTTCTAGAATTATTCCCATCTCTTCATGTTCAAAGAACCAATCTATAGCTAGTTTTACACTGGGCCCACACCTCAGATTTTCAGTTCTGAAAAGTGTCTTTACCTCACAAGTCCAATCAATATGCTCAATAACATATTCCCGAATAGCTTTTACTTTTTTGGTTTCTCCTTCAAAATGTTTTCTTGCTCCGTCAGAAACAACATATAAGCGTTGAGGTTTGGCCTGTCTGATAGTCTTAAGTACCTGTCTTGTTGTATCCAGACGGTTAAAAACAATAAAAAGAATAGGGGTTTTTAATTGGTCGTTTTTCAAGATATATTAGCTTTTTAATATATTGAAGGTTTGTCGTGTACTCTATTTTACCATTTTTCTAAACTCATCACACTTTGCCAAAAGTTTCTCATAATTTCCAGAAGCAATAATATGTCCGTCTTTCATAAAGAACAGGACATCACAATTTTTAATGGTGCTTAAACGGTGTGCGATCATGATTATGGTGCGGTCTTGTTTGAGCTTTTCAAGTGCTTGAACCAGCAGAGCCTCTGTGGTGTTGTCAAGCGCTGAGGTTGCCTCATCCATTACAAGTATCTCAGGGTTGTTATAAAGAGCTCTTGCAATACCTATTCGCTGTCTTTGTCCTCCGGAAAGTCTTATGCCCCGTTCTCCAACAATGGTTTCAGTCCCATCTGAAAGAGTAGACACAAATTTTTCAAGCTGTGCCGTACGTAGGGCTTTTTGCAGCTTTTTTTCATCAATGTCTGAATTTTCAAGCCCGAAGGCTATATTGTTTTTTATGGTGTCATTTAAGAGGTAAATAAACTGGGGGATATACCCGATTTTGCGGTGCCATTCTGTAAGATTGGTATTAATATCAATACCGTTTTCCAGAATTGTTCCTTTAGCCGGTTTTAATAGGCCAAGAAGTAAATCAGCAAGAGTTGTTTTCCCAGAGCCAGTAGACCCTACAAAGGCGATTGACCCTGCCTTGGGAATGCTTAAAGTTATATTTTTAATAGCGGGCTTATCTGATCCGGGGTAAGTGTATTGAACTTTATTGAAGTTTATACTCTTGTCCAGGTTGTTGATTGCTGGCGGGGAGCTGTGTGGTTTAACCGGTTCTGATATTGTGTTGAGGTCTTTCCAGACAGGGTTAATGGCTACTGCATTGTAGCGGAGATTTGTGAAGGAGGAAACGATCATAATCATGCAGCTTTTTAATCGGATGAGTGCCGCGCCAAAAAGCGCGAGTGTTGGCGCAATAGACTCTATAGATCTTCCCATAAAAAGTAATATGCCTGCAACTGCCAGAATACCGAGAACGATTATACATTCGAGAAAAGGCTGGGATATTTTTTCAGCTACCAGTATGAAAGCGTCAGCAGAGGTTATGCGACGAATGCTTGTTAAAAACTTTTTTGTAAAGTAGCTGTTGTTTCCTGAAACCAGAATTTCCTTTATTCCTCCAAGGCCCTGATTTATTATCTGGATAAACATTCGCCTTTCATTTTGAGCCGCCTGTCCTATTTTTTTTGTTTTTGCGTGTAGTACTTTTAGAAAAAGACCGCTTGAAAGCCCAAGAATTGTCCCGGCAAAAATCGTTAGTACTGGTTCTGTTGCGAGCAGAAGGATTGATATGCTGATTAAGATTAAACTCTGCATGATTATTGTTTGTACAGGACCAAGTATTCCAACGATGACCCGCTGGGTTTCCTGATGGACGTTTCTTAGAAGTACTGAGCTGTCGTTCTTTAGGTGAAAAGAATATGGCGCATTAATATAAAAAGCAAAAAGACGGTGGCTTAGATCATTTTGACGGTTTTTTGTAAAACGAGCCTGAAGATAATAAACAAAGCTTACGAAAACATTTTTAATAATAAAAACAACAAGCAGGGCAATGCCTGAATAGATAAGCAGCTGTTTTGAGGTGGTTAAATCAAGATAATTTAGCAGGGGTTTTAAAAACGGATATTTAAGTATCTGTTCAGGAAATGCGAGCACTGATACAAATGCGGGGATTGCTCCCACCCCGATAGTTTCAAGCAGTGCTCCTATAAACATTAAGCATATCAGGATGAAAAATCCTATTTTGTTTTTTCGGCAGAAAAGAGAGCTGAGTTTTTTTAAAGCGATAAGCATATTGCCTCTTTTATTTATTTTCCCAGATCAGCAGGCTGGAACGTTTTTTAAGTTCTTTCTCAAATTTTATAAATTCTTCCTGGTTAAGCACAAGGGAACGAATTTTTCTCTTAATATATCTTTCAGTTTTTCTGCTTAAATCATTAAGATGATACTGGTCAATATCTCCAACCAGTACAAGGTCAACTATCCCGGTATCTTTCCCGCTTGCATAGTCATCTATCAGGTAGGCTTTTTCAAGGGACCCAAGTCTAATAACGATTCCATCAATAACCTGATCGATTCCCATGATCTTTCCCACCATGGATTTTAGTTCCGGGAAAAGCGGGTGTTTCTGGTTTGCGGAATAATGTACTTGCCTGCCGTTTTTTTCGGAATTTAAAAAACCGGTTTTGGTCAGCTGATTAAGCTCTTCACGGACAGAATTGGTGGAAAGGTTAAATTCATTTGCAAGTTCCCGTAAATATGAGCTGGTTTTAGGATTAAAGAAAAATCTTACCAGAAGTTTTATTCTGGTTTTTGATGAAATGAGGCCTGAGAATAGATTTTCCACTTTGCCCTCTGATTATGAGTAGTATGTCTACTCATAACATGTCCAAAAATATTGTCAAGGTCTAAGTTGCTCAATAATTATTAAGTAACATTAAGTAGTTGAAACAATGGGGGGACAATTCGGTCAAGAGTTATGACTTTTTTTGGACAGTAGGCATTAATATGCTTATTGTAACTTTGTTTTCTGGGTCTTTTATATTAATCTAGTTCGGTATGTGATTAATCAAATTAGAAAGATTGAAATTAAAAGAAGGATTAAAGGAAAGATTATGATTAGGAAATTTTTGTTAATTATTGCTTTGATTTGTTTATTTGTTTTTTCGGGTTGCGGACTATTTAATGAAAAGGAATTTGATTTAAATAAAGTTATTAAGTCACGGCCGAATGATACGGACCTTCTCTTTGATTATGCAGGAATTTTAGAGGATGCTGAGGAATTTTCTAATAAATATTTAAAGATGATGAAGGAAGATTATTTCATTGAAGCGTTAATCGTCAGTATTCCTTCCATGGAAGGTCAATGGGTTATTGAAGAATTGGCGGTTGAGATATTTGAGAATTGGAAGATTGGAAAGAAGTCTGACGGCAGGGGAATTTTGTTTTTGTTTGCTGATAAAGAGAAGAAGATAATGCTTGAGGTTGGAAAAGAATTGGAAGATGTGTTTACAGAAACTTTTTGCGGGTATGTTGCGGATTTACAGCTGCGGCCTTATTTTACTGCTGATCAAATTGGACTGGGATTGATTGCGACAATGGAAGAAATGGAAAAACGTTCTCAGATTAAACATCAGGGCAACTACACTCCGGATGATATCCTAAGGCTGGATGATGAATATTTAACAAGCGGTGCCGGTGTGAAGCGGGAACTGACAAAATATGAACTTTTTGAGGTTAAAGAATCGAATTCAAAATATCCCGCGGGAGCTACTCCTAGTGAAGCCTGGGAGACCTTGATCCAGACGTGTAAAGATAGAGTTCGTGATCATAATATTGGAGTTTACACCCAAGTCACCAAACGTATAACCAGGGATTTTAAAAACCGGAGCGACTCTTCCTTTGATAAAGAAGCCCAGCTTTATTCTGGTAGGGATTATGAGGTTATTCAAAATAATGACTATGCTGTTATCTATTTCGGGAACAAAAAGGGTTGGGATAATTATCCATATTTGTTTGCAAGAACTAGTGAGGGTTGGAAATTTGATATTGTGCATCAGCGAAAATATATTCGAAGGATGCGAAATCCTTATTGGGGTGCGGAGCGTGGGAACTATCCTTATATAGATCTTTTATCAAAATGTCCACAATACATAGGACAGGATATCCCTTTGGAAGGAGATGACGTTTATAAAATAAGTGAAGATGAGATAGTGGCATCAAAGATTGAGCGTTTAGAACAGAAAATAAAAGTCTATCCTAACGATTTTAATACTGTAATGGAATTGGGATATCTTTATATAAAAATATCACTTGGCCGTGAAGCCACTCCATTGTTAAAAAAAGCAAAATCACTAAATCTAAAAAGTTCTCTTCCTTACAAATGTCTTGCTATCGTTCATGGAGATGCATATCAATATAAATCAGCACTAAATGAATTAAAAGAGTATGTCAGTCGTGAGCCGGTTGATGTGTTTGGGCGTAATTATCTAGGATATCTTCATTATAATGTTGAAGAATATAAAAAAGCAATTAAGCACTTAAAAATAGCAGTTAAGCTGCGCCCTGATAATAGCTATGCGTATTGCAAATTGTCACGCAGTTACACACAGCTTTATTTGAAAGCATATGTTTTGGATATCCGTCGGTATTGGTATAAGAAAATGGCAATGGAAATGTTTCAGAAAGCAAGAAAAGTAGCAACTCCAGATAAAAGAAGGATAAGGTGGGTGTATGGTCTTTTGAAGAATAAAGTGATTAAATAGCAGGTATTATATTCTATAATAATTTATAGTCGGATTGATATTTTCAAGGAATATTAAATAGTTAAAAAGGCGGGGAAGTCGTACGAAGCTCAGTCAAGAGTTATGATTTCTCCGGATAGGGTCTTATCCAGAGTTAGGATACCCATGGTAAAATGTTCTGCATGCCGTTTATCTGTGGGGCTTCCCGGATTAAAAAAAAGAATATTATTGATTACTTTATTACAGGGAGCATGAGAATGGCCAAAAACGATGGCATTTAAATCTTTTTCTGGGAAAAAGGTCTTTACCCTTAATTCTATGCCTGTTGGTGCACCCCATCCATGAGTGATGCCTATTTTAAAGCTGTTTAATTCAATTACCCTTTTTTCAGGAAGTACGGCCCTGACATGTCCGGAATCCATATTTCCGCAGACACCGTAAAAATCTTTTAACTCTGACAAAGTTTCAACTACTGAAATATCCTGATAATCTCCGGAATGAATGATAGCATCTACAGTAGACAGAAGATGAAGTGCTTTTTGCGGTAAATCTTTTGCTGATTTTAGGTGCGTATCTGACAAAACTCCTATTTTCATGATAATTTCTTAAATTTGTTAAATTATAAATTAGCTATATTATACAGACTAAGAGAAAAAATCCCAACAAATAACTTTTTGAATTATCCCTTGTTTAGTTTTTTCTTGACAGACCCAAGGCTGCTATATTATAAATTTATGACTTAATTAATGGTATTAAAGGTAAAAATTACCTGGTTAAACGTGAGACGAAAGAGGCTTGAAGAAGTTTGCGCGGTTTTTCAGGTTTTTTAGCGTAGTAATTATATTAAATAGTGCACAATTGGAAATGACCTAACGTCACAAATTAATTGATTCGTACAAATATTCTTATCTCAAATTATGGAGGTTACATAGCATGAACAGTTGGCCAGGCAAACTCTTAAGGGTAGACTTGACCCAGGGGACATGGAAGGTTGAGGATATTGACCCGCAAGCGGCTCGTGACTATATCGGAGGCAGGGGACTGGGTACAAAAATGTTCTGTGATGAAGTCAGTCCTAATGTTGATGCGCTGAGTCCTGAGAATAAGCTTTTTTTTATGAGTGGCCCATTGACAGGAACCGGTGCACCGGCCAGCGCCCGCTATATGGTCGTTACCAAATCTCCATTAACAGATACCATTGCAAGTTCAAATTCAGGGGGCTACTTTCCGGCAGAACTAAGATTCACCGGTTATAACGCAATTATATTTGAAGGCAAGTCTGATAAGCCTGTGATGTTATGGATTCATGAGGGTAATGTTGAGCTCAGACCGGCAGAGCATCTGTGGGGTAAAACCACCAATGTAACTGAGGATATTATCCGTGACAGCATTGAGGATGCCTGGCTTGCAAAAGAAACCCGTATCGCCTGTATTGGACCGGCAGGAGAAAAACTCTCAAAGCTTGCCTGTATTATGAATGATAAACACCGTGCAGCCGGCCGATCAGGGGTAGGTGCGGTGATGGGCTCCAAAAATCTTAAGGCCGTCGTTGTTAAGGGAAGCGAAGGGATACAGGCAGCCAATTTTGAAGAATTTAAGATCGGTATCAGAGCTGCCATGCACAAATTAAAGTCCGGCCCGGTTACCTCCGAGGGCCTGCCCACTTATGGTACAGCAATCCTTGTGAATATTGTTAATGAATGCGGTATTTTGCCGACGAACAATTTCCAGAAAGGCACCTTTGCGAATGCCGGCAAAATAAGCGGGGAAAGTATTGCTGAGAACATTATGAGCCGAAACAAAGGCTGTTTTGCCTGCTCAATTGCCTGTGCCCGCATGACATGTATTGAAGACCCGAAATATGCCGGACACGGAGAAGGTCCGGAATATGAGACCGTCGGGCTTATGGGTGCGGACTGCGGTATTGATGATCTCGCTCCGATTACCAAAGCAAATTATCTGTGTAATGAATACGGTATGGATACGATTTCAGCAGCCTGTACGGTTGCTACAGCCATGGAACTTTATGAAAAAGGCTATATTTCAAAAGAAAAAGCCGGCATGGATCTTTCTTTCGGTAATGGTGAAGCTCTGGTAAAACTCATCACACAGATGGGCACGCGGGAAGGTCTGGGTGACGATGCAACTGACGGTTCATACGACCTGGCTGTAAAATACGGTTTTCCGGAAGCGTTTATGGGCGTTAAGAAACTGGAAATACCGGCTTATGATCCGCGCGGCGTACAGGGAATGGGGCTGACCTATGCCACTTCAAACCGCGGTGCCTGTCATGTACGCGGATATACAATTGCCAACGAAATTCTGGGTGTCCATGAAAAACTAGACCCGCTGGTCACCGAAGGCAAGGCCGCTACTGTAAAGGTATTTCAGGATTTAACCGCACTGGTAGATTCAGCCGGTTTATGCCTTTTTGTGACGCTGACCCCGGGTTTCGGGTTTGAAGACATGCGCGCACTGCTACGGGGCGCAACCGGTTTTGACTATACGGTTAAAGAGATAAAGGATGCTGCTGAACGCATTTGGAACCTTGAAAAGCTGTTTAACATGAAAGTCGGCTTCACTAAAGAAGATGACACGCTTCCCAAACGTCTGCTGGAAGTTCCGCTGACCGAAAGCGGCCCGAAAGGACAGGTTTGCCGGCTGGGTGATATGCTGCCCGAATATTATGAGCTGCGCGGCTGGGACAAAGAGGGAATTCCGACAGCTGAAAAGCTTTCTGAACTTAAGCTCGACAAACAAGCTTTTAAATCCTGAGGTTATCTTCATGCAGATAGAGCTCAAATTGTTCATGCGCTTTAAAGATTTCCTGCCGGAAGGTGCTGTCGACGGAAAAACACCCATGACTTTGGAGAAGGGCACCACCTTTGAGAGTTTACTGAAAATTATCGGGATGCCGGTGATTGAAGATAAAATAATCGTGATTAACGGTATTTCACACAAACAGGGCAGTACGGTTAATGCGTTGCAATTAAAAAATAATGATATAGTGGCAATCTTCCCGCCAATTGCCGGAGGATGATCAAGAGATTAATGAATAGAACTTGGTGTTAATCAAATCCAGAGCAAGAGGGCAATATGAAAAAAATACTGGTTGACTATACGAAATGTACAGGGTGCAGACAATGTGAAACCGCCTGTTCTGCCAATCACTATGAGGGCGAGACGAATCCGGCTAAGTCGAGAATCCGTATTTTTATCGACGAAGAAAATGCTTTGTTTCATCCTGTTATCTCAGGCCCGTTTACCAACGCAGAATGCACCTCAAAGAACGTTATTAATATTAACGGTATTGAGTATGATGAGTGCACGATTTGCCGGGCCTCCTGTCCGGGCCGGCCATGGTTCTTTGAACCCGGAACAAACATTGCTTTAAAATGTGATTTCTGCGGAGATCCGCCGGACCCGCAGTGTGTGGCTATCTGTGCTCATGGTGCTTTGCAGCTGATTGATGATCTGGGTATTTCACGCATTACCAGGAAAAAACGCACCCCTAAAAAAGAGGAAGAAGAAGCTTAGTTTCGTTTTTAACTGCCGGAACCGGTATCTTTTACCCCGGGAGACAATAACTTTTTATTATTTTTAAGGGAGTTGTTTGTGGAAGAAGCATACGAGCGCTGTGTATATCTTGAACGATTAGGACTATTCGGCTGCATTCAATGCGGCAAGTGTACTGCAGGCTGTCCAATAAACTATGTGACCACGGATGAAGAACCATTTAACATCCGCAAGCTGGTAAATGATGTATTAAATGCCGACAGTGAAGAACTTGCCAATGAAAAACATTATCTCTGGCAATGCACAAGCTGTAACACCTGTTCACTGCGCTGTCCCAAAGAAATCGAACCGCGTGATGTGGTTATGAACCTTCGCAGTATTCTGGTAGAGGACGGCAGTCTGCCGCCGGCCATACGTGATGTCCTTAAGAGCATATCCATAAATTACAATCCATGGAGTCTGGGTAAAGAAAAACGTGCAGAATGGTACAAGGGTTTGGAACTGAAGGATGCCTCTGAATCTGAACGCTGTTTTTATGTGGGCTGTACCCCTGCTTTTGACAGCCGCCTGCAAAAAGTGGCGCAGGCAAATGTAAAGGTTATGCAGAAGCTGGGTATGGATTTTGGTATTTTTGGTACCGAGGAAATCTGCTGCGGTAATGAGATTAAAAGGCTGGGAGACATCTGGAGTTTTGATGCACTGCGTGATGCCAATACCGAAATATTTAACGGCTATGAAAACATCAAAGAGATCATGACCATCTCACCGCACTGTTTTAATACGTTTAAGAACGAATATCCTGACCTGAAATCTGAGGTCAGGCATTATACTCAGGTATTTTCAGAACTTCTTTTAAATGGACAGCTTACTTTCTCAAAAGAATTTAACAAAAAGGTCACTTATCATGATCCGTGTTTCCTTGGAAAACAAAACGAGATATATGATGAGCCCAGAAACATTATTCAGGCTGTTCCCGGAATCGATTTTATTGAATTCGACCGCAATCGTGAAAGCAGTCTCTGCTGCGAAGGTGGTGGTGGACGGATGTGGATAGAGATAGAAGATGCACCTGACCGCCTGGCGAATATTCGGGTTCGGGATGCCGAGGCAATGGGTGCTGAAATAATTGCGGTGGCCTGTCCATTCTGTCTGTTAACCTTAGAAGATGCGGTTAAAGGCCTGGAACTGGAAGAAAAGATCCAGGTGATGGATATCATGGAAATTATGGCCCAGGTCATTTAAGAGATTAAACGGGCTGAATTAAGCAGCCATCGACAAACAGGGGTAGCGAGTCATATGAGTATAAAAAAGATCGGTGTTTATATTTGTCACTGTGGCGTTAACATTTCCCACACTGTTGATATCGAAGATCTGAAACAGTTTGCAGCTTCACAGCCGCAGGTTGAAGTCTCAGAAAATTACATGTATATGTGCTCAGAACCGGGTCAGGAGCTGATTCGTAAAGATATCCGGGAAAAAGGACTTAACCGCATTGTCGTAGTCGCCTGTTCCCCCCGGATGCATGAACCTACTTTTCGCAATACCCTTTCATCCGCCGGGCTGAATCCCTACTGCCTTGAGATTGCTAATATCCGTGAACAGTGTGCCTGGGTACATAAAGATAAAGAACAGGCAACCTCCAAAGCGAAAGGTCTGGTAGCTGCTGCCATTGCCAAGGCAGGACTTACTGAACCCCTGCAGGAACATGAGGTTGCTGTTACTAAAACGGCCATGGTCGTCGGCGGCGGTATCGCCGGCATTCAGGCAGCTCTTGATATTGCAGATGCGGGATTCAAAACGTATCTGGTGGAAAAAGAGCCTTCCATCGGCGGTCACATGATGCAGCTTGACAAGACCTTTCCCACGCTTGACTGTTCTGCCTGTATCCTGACCCCCAAGATGTCGGACATTAAGAACCACCCAAACATTGAACTGATGGCTTATAGTGAAGTCATTGATGTTCAGGGGTTTGTAGGCAATTTCAAGGTCGCGGTAAAGAAAAAACCGCGCTATATTGATGAAACCCTCTGCAATGCCTGCGGATCATGTGCCAGTTATTGTTCGATCGCGATTCTTGATTTATTTAATGAAAACCTGTCCAAACTCCAGGCCCTTCATATTCCTTTTCCCCAGGCAATCCCGGCAGCCTATGTGATCTCCGAAGAAGAGTGTCGGTATTTAAAAGAGGGGACTTGCCGTCAGTGTGAACAGGTGTGCAAGGAACTGAATGCGATTAATTTGGACATGAAAGAAGAGATCGTCGATCTTGATATTGGTACCATTATTGTATCTACCGGATTTGATATGTTTGATCCGGCACGAAAGCCCGAACTAGGTTATACCCGGTATGATAATGTAATTACCGGAATGGAATTCGAGCGAATTGTTTCCGCATCAGGCCCAAATCAGGGTGAGCTGTTAATAAATGGTAACAAACCCAAAGAAGTTGTTTTTATTCAGTGTGTCGGTTCCCGCGACAAAAGTGTGGGGAATGAACATTGTTCACGTGTTTGCTGTATGTACACGGCTAAACACGCGCATTTGGTGCGGGAGAAACTTCCTGATGCCAAGATTACGGTCTTCTATATCGATGTTCGTGCCTTTGGCAAAGGGTATGAGGAATTCTATGACCGCGTTAAAGGCGAAAGCGTATTTTACCGGCGCGGTAATGTAAGTGAAGTTTATAAAAAAGGCGATAAGCTGATCTGCCGTGCAGAAGATACGCTGCTTGGCAAACCCATGGAAGTGGAAGCAGATCTGGTTGTCTTGGCAACCGGTATTGAAGCCGCCGAAAGCGCAAAACAGCTTGGCAAGTGCTTGAAGCTTTCCACTTCTCCTGACCGCTTTTTTCTTGAAGCACACCCGAAGCTCCGTCCGGTGGATACTGGAACCGAAGGCGTATTTCTGGCAGGATGCTGTCAGGCACCCAAAGATATTCCGGACACCGTTGCTCAGGCCAGTGCCGCAGCCATCAAAGCAGTAATCCCTTTGGCCAGGGGCAAAGTTAAGACTGAGACCATGGTGGCAAGGGTAAGTCCTGAAGCCTGTAGAGCCTGCGGTTACTGCGTTGAAGCCTGTCCTTACGATGCTATCTCTCTTTCAGAGCAAATGGTGGGCCGTAAACCAAAAACCGTGGCAACCGTAAATGAAGTTCTGTGTAAAAGCTGCGGCGCCTGTACTGCGGTCTGTTTTTCCGGTGCGATTCAGCAGTCCGGTTTTACAGATGAACAGATGATGGCCGTGATTAATACAATTTCAAAAAGTTATTAAATAAAAGGTATTGAGGTAGAAAATGAGTTTCGAACCTAAAATTGTTGCTTTTTTATGTAACTGGTGTACTTATGCCGGTGCAGACCTGGCCGGTACCAGCCGATATGAGTATCCGCCTAATGTGCGGACGGTCAGGGTCATGTGCTCAAGCCGAATAAACCCAATGTTTATTGTAAATGCACTGCTGGAAGGCGCAGACGGAGTGTTGGTTTCTGGTTGCCATCCCGGCGAGTGTCATTATGTGAGCGGTAATTATCTTGCACGCAGACGGATGGTTCTGTTTAGACGTTTTCTGGAACATCTGGGTATTCATCCGGACCGTTTTAGAATGAGCTGGGTATCCGCATCGGAAGGTGCAAAATGGGCTGAAGTTGTTAAAGAGGTAACCGAGGGTGTCAGGGCACTGGGACCCAATGAAATAAAGAGAGAACAGGAATGGATGCAACAAAGCAGCTAAGAGAATCGGCAAAAGAGATTCTGGCCCGTGAAGATGTGGCATGTCTCATTGGCTATGAACAGGGTAGCTACGGATTTCGAGTACAGCCCTGCATACTGACTGATCCCGGCCAGACAGACCGTCTTATTATTTCCCCTCTGTGTGTTCATAATCTGACAAATTATCTAACTCTGGAACAGATCGGCCCGCTGACAAAAGATGCTATTGGAGAACGAAAAATAGCAATTGTGGTCAAAGGCTGTGACAGCCGGGCCATTACAGTCTTAAATGCTGAAAACGGTTTTAGTCGCGACAGGCTGGTGATCATCGGCGTTTCATCACCCGGTGTTGTAGACATATCAAAGATCGAGGCCCGTTTTCCAAACACCGTGTCTCCCGCGGAAGTTACGGTTAAAGAAAGTAACTTTGTGATATCATGTGAAGGTGAGACCCGCAATATTCCGCAAAACGAACTGCTTGCATCAAAGTGTCAGCGTTGCAAAAACGCAATGCCGATTATTTATGACGTACTTATCGGCGAAGAACAACCCGCAAAAGAAGATGTTTTTGAAGATGTCATTGCTGCAGAGGCTCAGAGCATAGAAGAAAAAGCAGCAAAATGGCAGGAAGAGTTTTCCAGCTGTATCCGCTGTTATGCCTGCCGGAATGCCTGTCCATTATGTTACTGTTCCGACTGTATGCTTGACCGCTTACGGCCTCAGTTTATACGTCGTTCAGTAACTGCTGTTGACAACAGTTTGTTTCATATTACCCGAGCATTCCATCTTGCGGGTCGCTGTATTGAATGCGGTGAGTGTGAGCGGGTTTGTCCCCAGTCTATTCCGTTGATGGACCTGAACCGTAAATTGGCTAAGGATGTTAAAGAGCTGTTTGATTATGAAGCCGGAATTGATCCGGAAGCAAAACCGCTTTTTGGCACGTTTAAGACCGAAGATTCTGATGAAGGTATTTTATAAAAAGGGCCTATGGATACGTTACGACTTACAAAAGATAAGCTGAATGATTTTCTGAAAAGCATAAGTGATGTTCAGTTAATGGCTCCAATTGTGAAAAACGGCCGAACATCATTTGAATTAATTGAAAATCTGGATGCTGTTGAATTAAATCTGGATGATTATACGGCAACCATAAAAAAAGCCGCCTTTCCGCAGAACGAGACTCTTTTTGCTTATTGCTCAGGAAAAGACGGTTCTGAGATCAAGGATGTACAGGAAATGCCCAAAACAGTCGTTTTCGGCATTCGTCCCTGTGACGCAAAGGCGTTTGTTATTCTTGACAGTCTTTTTAAGGGAGACTATGAAGACCCCTATTATTTAAAACGGCGTGAGGCAACAGTTTTGATCGGACACTCTTGTTCTGAACCCACCAACAGATGTTTCTGCCCGTCCGTTGGCGGAAGTCCTGCTGGACAGGAAGGACTGGATCTGCTGTTTACAGATATTAGCGATTCGGTCTATACTGTTGAAGTACTAACGGATAAGGGAAAAGCAATTATAGACTCTGCAGGAGACGTTCTCACCAAAGCCGAAGAAGCGGATAAAGTTAAATGTGATGAAGCTGCCAAAGCGGCTCTGAATAAAATCCGCAGATCTGTTAATCTGGAAAATCTACACGAGATATTGCCAAAGGCTTTTGAAAGTGATGTCTGGAAGGAAGTGGGCAACAAGTGTATCGGCTGCGGAATTTGTACATACAGTTGTCCAACCTGTCATTGCTTTGATATTCAGGATGAAGGCTGTAGTACGGAAGGTCGCCGGTTAAGAGTCTGGGACGGATGTATGTATCCGGAGTTTACGGTTCATGCCTCTGGAGAAAATCCCCGGAAGGACCGTGGTGATCGTATTCGCAATCGAATGCTGCATAAATTTAGTTTTTATCCGCAGAACCTGGGTTATATTGCCTGTGTGGGCTGTGGCCGCTGTATTGAATTATGCCCGGTTAATGAGGATTTAATAGAAATTTTGAACAAGGTAAGGGAAGCTGTCAATGAGTAATCCGTATATACCGTATTCTGCTGTTATTAAGGACCTTCGTCAGGAAACAGAAGGCGAGCGTGCGATAAAGACTTTTACGGTTGATTTTGCCGATAAAAAAGTCTGGAATGAGTTTGCTCAGAAACCCGGACAGTGTGCCATGGTGGGTATACCGGGAGTGGGTGAGTCCATGATCTCGATTTGTTCCTCTCCGAATCAGATCGGTTACCTGCAGTTCAGTATTATGAAGATGGGAAAAGTGACAACAGCGCTTCATGAGCTGGGTGTGGGAAGCACAATTACGGTTAGAGGGCCTTACGGTACGCCTTTTCCGGTGGATGACTGGAAAGGCAAAAAAATACTGACCATTGGCGGTGGTATTGGACTGGCACCGCTTCGTCCTATCATTAATTATGTGCTTCATAACAATAAAGATTATAAAGGGCTGGATATTATTTATGGTGCCCGTTCACCTCAGGATCTGGTCTTTATGGAAGAGCTGGAAAAGATGAAAAAAGATGGATCTGCTGGGATAAATCTGACAGTAGATGCCGAGGCTGATGGATGGAACAATAATGTGGGTTTTGTTCCGCAGTATTTGCTTGACCTTAAGCCGTCTCCGAAGAATACCATCGCGGTAACCTGTGGGCCGCCTATTATGATCAAGTTTGTACTTCAAAATCTGGTTGAACTGGGATTTGGTGATAAACAGATTTTTACCACACTTGAAAACCGCATGAAATGCGGTATCGGGAAATGTGGAAAATGTAATGTGGGTGGTGTCTATGTGTGCAAAGACGGACCTGTGTTTTCCTATGATAAGTTTAAAGTCCTTCTCCCTGACATGTAATTTTTATATTTAATTAATGTGTACGGTATAAAGGCCGCCTTATTTTAAGGCAGCCTTTTTGTTTGTTTGGGATAGTTAAATATATATGCTATAAATAGAAATATGTAATAGTCTATAGATAAATGCAGTTTAAAATTGGGGAACAGTTTTTTTTAAAGAATTAAAAAAGAAGGAGAGTCTAATTATGAAATTTATATTAAAGCTGATTTCAATTCTTGCCCTGGTTAGCATAGTCGGAATTGTAGTTCTATATTTTTCACTTAACAAAATAGTTGTAAAGGGAGTAACAACCTTTGGCCCTCAGCTTACACTTACTGAGGTTACTCTTGAAGAGTCAAATATCTCGCTTTTTTCCGGCACGGGAGAGCTTAAAGGTTTTATAATCGGTAATCCAAAAGGGTTCAGCAGTAATGATGCTTTAACTTTTGATAGAATAAAGGTGTCTATAGATGTTAAATCTATTTTTTCAGACAATATTCTGATAAAAGAAATTCTGATTGATGGACCCAAGATATCATATGAGTTAGCTGGGAAGAAAAGCAACATTAAGGCTATTCTTGACAACATGAATTCACTTGCAAAAGAAGAAGAAAAAGTTAAAAAAACAGAAAGTGAGACGAAGGGGACTGAAAAGAAAGTTATAATTGACCTGCTTAAAATAACAAATGGCAAGATAGACCTTGCAGTGACAGCGCTTGGTGGAAAGGGAGTCTCTCTTGGGCTTTCTGATCTTACGGTGAGAGATTTGGGCAGAAAAAAAGGCGGGCTCTCTCTGGCAGAAGCAGCAAGTGAAATATTTAATTCCCTGAATAAGGGTGTGAGTGGATCTGTGTCTATTTCAGCGGGAGATGTAAAACAGAAAGCAAAAAATATGATCGATGGGGTTAACGGACTATTCGGGAAATAGTTTAATCTTAAAAGAATAACCTCATAACACTTATGCTTGGCGGGTTTTACAGTTTTTCAATAACCCATTTTCTAAGCATTTCAAAAACCACTTCTCTTTTTATCGGCTTGGAGATGTAGTCGTTCATCCCGGCCGCAAGGCATTTTTCCCGATCGCCTTTTAAAGCATTTGCTGTCATGGCAATAATAGGGATGTCTTCAAAACCTTTTTCCCGTAAAAATTTTGTGCTATCAAGGCCGTTCAGTTCAGGCATTTGGATATCCATGATTATGATGTCGTATTTGTGAGGTTCACTTGAGAACATATCAACAGCCTCTTTACCGTTATTTGCAATGCTGACATGATAGCCTGCCTTGGAGAGAAGGTTTAAGATAAGTTTTTGATTTACCGGGTTATCCTCTGCTGCCAGAATAGAGATGGAATGTTTTGCATCCTCCTTCATTGAATGCTGTGTAATAATTTTGGTTTCAGGCAGGTTGTTATTTTTTTGTTCTTCTGCCTCAGAAAATATTTTTGTCATCATTCTGAATAGTTTTACCTTATTTATCGGTTTTGGAAGAAATCCGTTAAAGCCGGATTTTTCGCAGCTTTTCGCGCTGTCATCAATTGAAGAGGAAAAGGCAAGAAGGGGTGTGTTGATGCTGTGTTCTCTGATTCTTTTAGCCAGGGTATGTCCGTCCATTCCAGGCATCATGATGTCTAAAATGCACATGTCAAAGGGATTGTTTTTTTCAAATGATTCAACAAGAATTTTTATGGTTTCTTCAGCGCTTAAGCAGGAGGTAACTATTATTTCCGCGGATTTCAGTGTATGTGTTAAAATGTCAAGGTTGGTCTGGTTGTCGTCAGCAATAAGAACTTTTTTCCCGGAAAGGGATATAGGCACCAGGCGTTTGCATTTTTTGTTCTCTGAAGTTTTTATCCAGGAGGAAAAAATAAAAGTACTTCCAACGTCCGGTTGGCTTTCAACAGTTATATTGCCGTTCATGAGAGAAGCAATTTTCTTACATATGGCAAGACCCAGTCCTGATCCACCGTACTTTCTTGTTGTTGATCCGTCCACCTGCTGGAAAACATTAAATATGGATTCGGTTTTGTCTTCCGGAATCCCAATGCCAGTGTCTTTGATTTTTGTAATGATTAATATCTTGTCTTCAAGTTCTTTTTCAACATGAAGGGACAGTTCGATTTCACCTTTTTGAGTAAACTTGGCTGCATTTCCCAGGAGGTTTATGAGTATCTGTCTGAAACGGTGTGGATCACCTTTAACCAGCGCAGGAAGGTTGTCATCAATTCGGCAGAGCAGCTCCACATTTTTTGAGGGTATTTTGGGCTTTATTATTTCACATACATCGTAGGCAAGCATTTCGATATCAAAGTCGATCTCTTCAATATTTGTTTTTCCGGCTTCGATTTTTGAAAAGTCAAGAATATCATTTATCAGGGAAAGAAGTGCCTCTCCGCTCCGTTTGATGGTATGTGCAAAATCATTCTGTTCGCTGTTCAGCTCAGTGTTTAGCAGCAGGTCTGTAAAACCGATTACGCCGTTCATCGGTGTGCGTATCTCATGGCTCATGTTTGCTAGAAATGAGCTTTTTGCCTGGTTCGCTTCTTCTGCCTCTTCTTTCGCCTGTATAAGCTCAACCTCATGCTTTCTTTGTTCTGTTGCATCATGTAATATTCCAAAGGATCCGGAGTTTTCACCCTTGGAGTTATATATGATAACACTGTTTGCTATGGTAGGGATGCCTTTTCCTTCTTTAGTTTTAAGCCAGGCCGACCAGTTGCGGGAGACCCCTGTTTCAATAAGTTCGACAACTTTTTCGACTGCTGCATCAATATCCTTTTGAGAAATTTCAATGATCTCTCCAACAGTTGTCTCATATGAACCGGGATCCGAAATTAAAAAAGTATTTAATGGTTCTCCGATCACTTCCTGCTCTGAATAGTCAACCAATTTAAAGAAGGCATTATTTGCCCTTGTGATATAGGTATCTCTGTCATTTATAATGATGGGATCAAGGGAAGCTTCTATAAGATATTCCAGATGTTCATTTGTAGTTACAAGTTCTTCTGTTTTCCGCTGAATCGTTTTATCCAGTTCATTCTGTTGTTTTTTTAGTTCTTTTTCGATTCGACAGCGTTCAAGGACTTCCAGTTTCAGCAGCTGGCTTATATTACGCATCCGGCCTAGAATGGTACCGATAACGATAAGGCCGGCTGTTCCTAAAAGCAGGGAAAAATTAGATTGCGGGTGCAAGTTATGGGTTGAAAATAATAAATAATTAAATAGCAAGGTCAACACTGCGGTGGTGATGCCTGGGATAAGACCATATAGCCAGCTTATTGTTATTACAGGGATGATTGCCAGCATTGCCATGCCGTGGCCCATGAAGTGAGCTACGATGTTGAAAAATATAATATAAATAATAAAAGAAAAAATACATAGAAACACTCTGATATTTCGGGTGAAGAGAAGTGATTCGAATTTTTTATCGTGAATAGTAGTAAATGATTTTTTTAAAGCCATGGTAATTTATATTTTTATAGTGTTATGTATAAAATGAAATATCTTTTTATGATTTACAGGATATGAAACTGATGTTATATTTTCAATAATATATTCTCAATATTACAATCTATGTGTCAAGAGAAAATGAAATATTTTAAGATATTTATTTCTATATGTATAGTTTTTATGTTTCTTTCCGGCTGCACAGTAAAGGAACAGGTGCGTATTGACATAGACAGTTTTATTAAGGATCAATCCTCCTATATTGATAAAGAAGTTGTAATTACGGCTGAGCTTGAGGATGTTATTTTTCGTTACTCGCTGTACAAGGGTAAAAAGATTGAGATTATTGCTCCTTTTAATTATTTTGGATCAGGAAAGTTCTGGACCTGGCATGTTATGCTCCAAAATGAAGAAAAAACCCTCCGCTGCTATACTCACTATTACAGAATTAAAGCATCTAATGATGCGCTTCGTCTACTGCGGCGGGCAAGAAGCAAAAAGGAGCCTATCACCGTTACCGGTGTTCTGCATAACGACGGAATTGACATTGAAAGAATCTTCCATGACGGCATTTCTATACGCCCGGACATGGTTGTGCCGGGCGTTTTCTCAGATGACATCAATTTTCTACCCGGAAATTAAGAAACAGCTATAATAGTTATTAGCCAATTGCATATTGCAGAAAATATGTTTATCTTGTCCGGCATTCAGATTTGTTTGGACCCGGGACCCGCAAAACAAAAAATTCAAAAGGAACTTAATAATGCAGATTACAGTTTTTAATGGCAGTCCGAGAAAAGAAAACGGGGTCACCCATCTCATGACCGAACAGTTTTTATCAGGCGCTAAAAAAGCTTCTGCAGAAACCGATTATATTTTTCTGGAAAGAAAGAAAATTCATCCCTGCATCGGCTGTTTTGCCTGCTGGTTTAAGACCCCGGGAAAATGTGCAATCAAAGATGACATGCAGGAATTGCTGGACCTGTATATGCGGTCCGATATTATTGTTTTTGCAGGTCCGGTATATGTGGGATCGGTAACAGGAATTATGAAGAATTTTATTGACCGTATGCTGCCTATCTTTGATCCGCGCACTCAAAAAGATAATGACGGACATTATTATCATCTGCCCCGGTACGAAAAGTATCCGGACGTGTTTTTAATCTCAAATGGCGGATTCCCGGATCAGGCCCATTTTGAATATTACCGCTCCATCTTTGATTTTATGAAATTAGTTTATAACATGAATATTATCGGAGAAGTCTTTCTTGGAGGCGGATTTTTGCTCCAGGGTTTTGTTCCGGACATGGAAAACAAGGTTGAGCAGTATCTTCAGCTGCTTCATAAAAGCGGTGAAGAGATTGTTCAAAATCGAAGGCTTTCAAAGGAGCTAATCCTTAAATTGAAAAAACCGCTTATCCCCCTTGACCAGGCGGTTGAACAGGGCAACCAGGTTTTTGAAGCATTAATTGATACTATGAATGAGACGTAAAAATATGGGTGACCTTGCTATTGTCAGGAGCAGGTCCTTTCAACAAAGAACTAATATCAAAAAGCAAAAAGCCTCCCTGAATAGGGAGGCTTTTTGCTACATATATTTCCATTTATTTCTATAACGCTTTTTCCATCATGCTGTTGATGCGCTTGACAAAGCTGGCCGGGTTTTTAATTTCAACCCCTTCGATCAATAGTGCCTGTTCAAGCAGCAGTCTTGAGATTTCTTCGAAATCATTATCGTCTTTTATTCCCTCCAGTTTTTTTACAATAGGATGGGTGGGGTTTATTTCCAGGATAGGTTTGATCTCAGGCATATTGTCCTGACCCATCTGACGAAGCATTTCCTGCATCTGCACGGTGGGGTCTTTTTCATCTACCACTACACAGGATGGAGAATCGCTCAGGCGGGTGCTTGCCTTAACATCTTTAACATCTTCGCCAAGAACCTTCTTTATTCTTTCGATCAGCGGCTCGATCTCTTTTTCTTCTTTTTTGTCTTCTTCAGTTTTTAGATCTTCCGCAGCATCGCTTCTGTTTACTGCTTTTAGCTCGTGATCTTTATATTTACCATAGGCCGGGATTACGATCTCATCAACCTCATCATCCAGGATCAGGACTTCAATCTCTTTTTCACGGTACATCTCAAGAAGCGGAGAATTTCTCAGGTTTTCTTCCTTTTCACCGGTAATGTAATAAATGGCTTTCTGATCGGTTTTCATCCGGTCAACGTATTCATTAAAACTGGTATAGCCTTCGGTTTGGGTGGATTTAAACCGCACTAACTCGCTTAAGGCATCCTTGTTTATAAAGTCTTGATACAGACCTTCTTTTAAGGGACGGCCAAACTCTTTGTAAAACTCGGTATATTTTTCTTTGTCCTCAGAGAGTTTTTTGAGCTCACTCAACACCTTCTTAACCGAGGATGTTTTTATCTTTTCAAGTACCACGTTCTGCTGAAGGATTTCCCGGCTCACGTTTAAGGGAATGTCTTCTGCGTCTATAATTCCCCGAACGAAACGCAGATAGGTCGGCATCAGCTCTTTTTCATCATCAGTGATGAAAACGCGTTTGACATAGAGTTTCACCCCCGGCTGATAATCTGCCCTGTACATATCCATGGGTGCTTTCTTGGGAATATAGAAAAGGGTTGTGTAATCCAGAGTTCCTTCTGCCTGAGTATGTACATAAAGCAGGGGGTCTTCCTGGTCGTGAGATATGGTTTTATAAAATTCCGTATAATCTTCTGCTTTCAAATCCTGTTTTGAACGTTTCCAGAGGGCAGAAGCTTCATTAACTTGATCAGTTTTCTGTTCTTTTTTTTCCTCTTTTTTGTCCCCTTCTCCTTCAAAGGTTGTATCTTCATAGTGGAGAAAGATCGGAAAAGAAATATGGTTGGAATATTTCTTGATAATATTTTCAATGCTCCACTTCTGGGAATACTCTTTACCATTGTCATTCAGGAACAGAGTAATGGTAGTTCCGGCACAGTCACGTTCTGTATCACTCAGGTCATATTCACCCTGCCCATCACTGACCCACTTGGAAGCAATCTCTTCGCCTGCTTTCCGGGTGATGATCTCAACCTTGTCTGCAACCATGAAAGAAGAATAAAAGCCAACCCCAAACTGCCCGATAAGGTTGGAATCTTTTTTATTATCTCCTGAAAGTTTTTCAACAAAGGATTTGGTTCCGGATCTTGCAATAGTGCTGATATGCTCGACCAAATCATCCTTGCTCATTCCGATTCCGGAATCACTGATTGTCAGGGTGCTGTTGTCTGAGTCAAAAGAGATGTCGATCCTGGGGTCGAAATCAAGCTTTTTAAAGTTCTCATCTGTCAGGTTAAGATGTTTGAGCTTATCAAGCGCGTCAGATGAATTAGAGATCAGCTCTCTTAAGAATATTTCTTTGTGCGAATAGAGAGAGTGGATTATAAGGTGTAGAAGCTGGTTAACTTCTGTCTTAAACTTTCGTTTTGCCATTTTTCTTTTTTCTCCTGTAATTTATTGATTTTTTATCTGTAAGACTCTTTTACGTATTCATTAAAGTTAAGTACGATATGAGTTTTGTCAACACCCCAGGTAAGATTTATGTGGTTTTAAAAGGAAAAATAACTACTTAAAAAAAATAGAATTTGTCTTTTTAGTAAATTACTGATAATCTTTATGTCTTTACAACGTTAACATTTTGGAAATTTTTAGATGATTGATAGTGATTTACTGCCAAAAAGTGTAGAGCGGATTACTCTGGCAGAAAAAGAAATATATGTTGTAGGAACTGCCCATGTTTCTGCAGAAAGCGTGGAAGATGTTAAGGCAACTGTTGATGCAGTAGGCCCTGATTCTATCTGTGTTGAACTTTGTGCTGCGAGACATAAGGCTCTTGTGCAGAAAGATAACTGGAAAAAGATGGATATATTCAAGGTCATAAAGGAAAAAAGAGCTCTTTTTCTTTTAGCACAGCTGATACTTAACTCATTTTATACCCGGCTTGGAAAACAGCTTAAGGTTCAGCCCGGGGCGGAAATGATAGAAGGCATGAAGCTGGCCGAAAAGACCGGGGCAGAGCTGGTTCTTGCTGACCGCAATATAGAAATTACTCTGAAAAGAGTTTGGGGATATCTTAACCTCTGGAATAAGCTGGTGATGACCTCACAGCTCATGGCAAGTTTTTTCGTGGGAGGAAGTATCGACTCGGAGCTGATCGAGGAAATGAAATCAAAGGATCAGCTGGAAAATATCATGGAAGCCTTTACCGAATCATTCCCGGAAGTTAAAAAGAGGCTTATTGATGAGCGGGACATATATCTTTCCCAGAAGATCAGGACCGCCCCCGGGAAAAAAATTGTAGCGGTTGTGGGTGCAGGTCATGTGAAAGGAATTAAAGAACATATAAAACATGTTATATCTCTTGAACCGATAATGGAGATTCCTCCTAAATCAATTATTCCCCAGATACTGAAATGGGCCATTCCCCTTTTAATCGTGGTTCTTCTGGTGGTCGGCTTTTTAAAAGGCGGTGCCGAACACTCTGTCGAGTCTATATATATCTGGATATTGGTAAACGGTATTTTGTCTGCAGCAGGAACAGCAATTGCTTTCGGGCATCCCATAACCATCCTTTCCGCCTTTGTGGGCGCACCCATTACTAGTTTGAACCCCATGATCGCGGCAGGCTGGGTTGCCGGCCTGGTGCAGGCCTGGATAAAAAAACCTACAGTACACGATCTTGAAGACCTACCAAACGCAATATCTTCAGTGAAGGGTTTCTGGCTTAACCCGGTTAGCAGGATATTGCTTGTGGTAGTGCTTGCAAACCTGGGCAGTACTTTCGGTACCATTATTTCTGGTATCTGGATAGCAGAAAGAACATTTTAATTGCCAATCATCGGTAATCGTTTGTCGTCCGTTGGAAAATTCACACTCTAATAGCTATTAACCGGTTTTCAGCTTGACAAAAAAAATATTCGTGATATTCTATTAAATTAACCTTTGATGCTTTTTGAAGCGGTAAGTGGTTGAAATAACTAAGACGGCATTGGAAAATATGCTTTTATAAGACAAAGGAAACAGCAGTACACTTTTTGGAGGTTGTAAGCCGTGATAACAGATTTAACAAAACTTAGAAACATTGGTATCTCCGCACATATTGACAGCGGCAAGACCACTCTCACTGAAAGGATTTTGTATTATACTGACAGGATCCATGCCATACATGAGGTGCGGGGTAAAGACGGTGTGGGCGCAAAAATGGATTCTATGGAGCTTGAGCGTGAGCGTGGAATTACCATTGCCAGTGCAGCTACCCACTGTGAGTGGGACTCACATCATGTTAACATTATTGATACTCCGGGCCATGTTGATTTCACCATAGAGGTCGAAAGAGCACTTCGAGTCCTTGACGGTGCGGTTCTGGTTCTCTGTTCAGTGGGCGGTGTCCAGAGTCAGTCTTTTACGGTCGACCGGCAGATGCGCCGATATAATGTTCCCAGGATAGCTTTTGTGAACAAGTGTGACCGTGTCGGAGCCAATCCGGTTCGGGTGCGTGACCAGCTGAGAGAAAAACTTTCTGATAATCCGGTGATGCTGCAGCTTCCCATCGGGCTTGAACATAATCTTGAAGGGGTTATTGATCTGGTTGAGATGAAGGCGATATACTTCAGGGGTGAGTCTGGAGATGATCTGGAGATAACCCAGATTCCAGACGGAATGGCTGATGAAGTGGCTGAATACAGAGAAGTGATGCTTGATGCTGTTTCCATGTTTTCAGATGAATTAACTGAAGCAATCCTTGAGGAAAAGGTTACTCCGGAGCTTATCCATGATGCAGTAAGAAAAGCAACCATTAGTCTTAAGATTACACCGGTACTTGTAGGTTCCGCATATAAGAACGTAGGGGTTCAGCCTTTGATGGATGCTGTGATCCGGTATCTTCCGAATCCGCAAGACATCATCAATGAGGCCATTGATATCTCAGGAGATGTCGAAGAAACTGTAGCCCTTGAAAGTGATGTTGAAAAACCGGCTGTCCTTCTTGCTTTTAAACTGGAAGACAGTAGATACGGACAGCTTACATATCTGAGGATCTATCAGGGCACAATCGACAGAAACGCGGTGGTTATAAATTCCAGAAGCGGCAAAAAACATAAGGTGGGCAGGCTGGTGAGAATGCATTCAAATGATATGGAAGATATCGAAGATGCATCAGCAGGTGATATTGTGGCTGTTTTCGGGCTGGATTGCCATTCCGGAGATACTTTTACCGACGGAAACATCAACGTGTCCATGACCTCTATGTTTGTTCCGAATCCGGTTATATCTCTTTCTATAAAACCGGTAGATGCAAAATCAGAGACAAACCTGTCAAAGGCTTTGCAGCGGTTCACTAAAGAGGATCCGACCTTCCAGGTATATGTTGATAAGGATTCCAATGAAACCGTAATCCGTGGAATGGGCGAGCTTCAGCTTGATGTTTATATTGAGCGAATGAAACGGGAATATAAGGCTGAGGTAGAGACTTCACCACCACAGGTGTCCTATCGTGAAACAATATCAAGGCAAGCTGACTTTAATTATACCCATAAGAAACAGACCGGTGGTTCCGGCCAGTATGGTCGAGTGGCCGGTTTTATTGAGCCCTGTGAGGAGCAGGATTTTGAATTTGTGGATAAAATTAAAGGCGGGTCGATTCCAACACAGTTTATTCCTGCGGTTGAAAAGGGCTTTGCGGCTCAGCTTCTAAAGGGTCGGCTTATCGGAGCGCCGGTGACTAATATTTCCGTTACTATAAACGATGGAAACTCGCACTCTGTTGATTCATCGGAAAAAGCATTTCAGGAAGCAGCGCGCGGTGCATGGAATGAAGCCTATGAAAAAGCATCTCCAAAAATACTTGAGCCCATTATGCGGGTGACGGTTGAGAGCCCGGCAGAGTTTTCAGGAAATATCCTGGCAACTTTAAATCAGCGCAGAGGTATGATCATCGGTTCCCATGAAGACGGGGGCATTGCAACAGTTGAGGCAGATGTGCCTCTTGCTGATATGTTCGGGTATGCAACGGTAGTTCGTTCCAGCACCCAGGGCAAAGCAGAGTTTACCATGGAGTTTGCAAAATATCTGCAGGTGCCAAAAAGCATTTCAGAGGAGTTAATTGAAAAAGCCAGAAAAGCAGCCGCCGAGAAAAAATAGCATATTACTAAGGAGCACTTTATGAATCAACAAATATCAAAAGATAAAAACCTGCTGACCACATTAAACAGTTCGATTTCCGGCGGGCTGGGAATCAGCAATCTGGGTGTGGTGATGGCACGGGCAGGGGTTGGAAAGACAGCACTACTTGTGTATTTCGGACTTGATGCTTTAATTAGCGGAAAAAAAGTCCTTCATGTCGCGCTTGCCCAGAGCACCGATCATGTTTTGAGCTGGTATGATACTCTTTTTAAAAATATTTCAGCAAACTTTGACCCGGAAAAAATAGGTGATATTCAGGCTGAGATGCCAAGGCGCAGAATGATTCAGACCTTTTCCAATAAAGATCTGGAGCCCCGGCATCTCGAAAGATCAGTAAAACTTTTTGATGAGACCATTAATTTCAAACCCGATCTTATTCTTATCGACGGTTTTAACTGGGAAAAGATGTCAAAAGTTGAAACCGCTGCTACGATCGGCGCTTTTAAATCAACGGCACAGCGGCTTAATGCAGAGCTGTGGATGACTGCCACCACTCACAGGTCAACAACTCAAGAACATCCGACTAAAATTGTACCTCCCTGTGATGTGTATAAAGAAGTTATCAACACGGTAATATTTCTTGAGCCCCAGGGCCGAGACATCGGGGTTTTTGTTTTAAAGGATCATGAAACCGAAGGCTCTGTTGATACTCATATTGTGCTTGATAGCGATAGTCTTTCTCTTGCTTCAGACAGTAGTGATTCTGCTGTGAAGCTTCCGGCTTCATCATTTATCCTTCTTTCCGGAGGTGCCAAAGGTTCTGAAGAGGCCTTTGGAATTTGTGCTGAAAAATGGGGAACAAAGGAGAAAAATTATTCATTTGAAGGTCATGATACAGCAAGAACGCGCGGTATTGTTCGGCTTTCTGCTGCCGAGCTTGAACAGGGACATGTTAGCAATACGTATGTAAATTCACGTATGCATAGAACATATCCAAAAACACCTCTGTTTCAAAAAGTACTTCAGTCTCTCTGGCACCAAGTGAATACCTCGGGAGAGATTTTTGCAGTGGGGACGATCATATCTGACAATACGGTTAAAGGCGGAACAGGCTGGGCTGCTGAGCTGGCACGGCACTGGGGGAAACCGGTTCATGTTTATGACCAGGGAAAAGACCAGTGGTTTTTTTGGCAGGAAGATGCCTGGAAAGAAGAAGAACCGCCTGTTATAAAAAACACTCGTTTTACCGGAACCGGTACTCGTTTTCCCACTGAAAATGCGGTAAAAGCAATAAATGATCTTTTTGAGCGTTCTTTTGGTCCGGTAAAATAGTTTTCATATTAAATTCAAATTTAAAAAAAGCGGGTTTTTACCCGCTTTTTTAATGCCTTTCTCAATATGTAAAAAAATGACTGGCGGGTTACGGAGAAAACCATAACCCGCCAGTCTATATTGAAACCTGCCATGATACATAAGAGATGCAAAGATTATCTTTTGTGTATCATGCAAAGTCTATTTTTTATATAGCATCTATTTTTAGTAGTGCAAGCGGTATTATTCGCTTTTCCAAAGTCCATGCAGATTACAATAGGCCCGGACACATTTCATGTCTCCATCTATATTAAAAGTTGCTTCGGGCTTATCCCCGGGGCTTAAATATAATCGATAGAGCTTGTTGTCTGTTAAAATACTTATTGTTTCAATAAAGTGTTCTTTCTCCATGGGATGCGGTACACTTCCCACGGAAATATTCACAATGCTGCCGTTTTTTTCAACAATGGGAATATGCTTTTCCTGAGCTGCATCCACGGTATTCGGCTCAAGAAGTTTCATCTCTTCACCGCAGCACACCAGATTAGCATTGGCATCATGTACAACGTTAATAAGATTTCCACATTTTTCACATCTGTAAACCTGATTTCTCTTTGTCATGCTACACCTCCTGATTGTTGTTGGCTGAAAGTTTAAACGATTCCAATTTTAAAATAATGTTAAAAAGTATATGGATAAACAGGTTAATGTTTCTACTCTAGTGTATAGCATATATTTTTACCAGGCACTCATTATTATTATCCCTTCTTCTTTAAAAAACAATCCAGAATAAGTCGCTTTGTCAGGCTCGGATTATACATGTTAATTTGTCCATAGCAGTTATCTGTGGAACGACTTGACAGAAGAGGTGTTTCCATGAGAAATATTAACCTAAGTGAAATATATTTATAGACACTCTATATTGTTACGTAACGCTGATAGAAAAGAACAGCATTGTGAACATGAATTTTTCCCCGGGAAAAGAAGCACAAAAAAATACGACCCCAACCGGAACAATGGGCACTTTTGCCGGAGTATTTACACCCAGCTTTCTGACTATTATCGGAATCATTTTTTTCATGCGTCTTGGGTTTGTGGTGGGCAATTCCGGCCTTATACATACCCTTATTATCATTGCCATTGCAAACATCATCTCCATTCTTACCAGTATTTCTTTATCCGCAATATCGACAAACCTTAAAGTTAAAACCGGCGGGGTGTATTATATTATTTCCCGTACCCTGGGTGCTGAGTTTGGCGGTGCGATTGGAATTGTACTTTATTTTGCCCAGTCGATCTCCATTGCTTTTTACTGCATCGGTTTTGGAGAAGTGGTTTCTGCTCTTTTTCCGGGCACACCCCCATGGCTTCCTCAGGCAATAGCTGCAATTGCTGTCGCAATTCTTTTTGTGTTTGCATGGCTCGGCGCTGACTGGGCCACGAAATTTCAATATATTGTTATGGTCGTGCTTGCCTGCTCGATTATTTCATTTTTTGTCGGCGGTTTTTATAGCTGGGATACAGCTCTTTTGAAACAAAGTCTGAATCCACCGGAAAACGGCCTCGGTTTCTGGGTTCTCTTTGCCATATTTTTTCCTGCGGTTACCGGATTTACCCAAGGCGTAAATATGTCCGGAGATCTTAAAACCCCGGGCAAGAGTATCCCCCTGGGAACCTTTGCCGCTGTTGGGATATCTATTTGTATATATTTAGGAGCAGCGGTTGTGTTATCGGCTTCCGTACCCATTGACACTATGAGGCTGAACTATGATGCAATGAAAAACGTCTCTCTTTTTGCTTTTCTTATTACAGCGGGGGTCATTGCTGCGGCACTATCCTCTGCAATGGCTTCTTTTCTGGGCGGCCCCCGGGTGCTTCAGTCTCTTGCTTCAGACAGAATTCTGCCGTTCACCCTGTGGTTTGCTAAAGGACATGGCCAGTCAAATAACCCTCGAAGAGCTGTCCTGCTTTCAGGTGTGATTGCTTTTGCTACTGTGGGTCTGGGTAAGCTAAATGTAATCGCACCGATTGTTTCCATGTTTTTTCTGATTTCCTACGGTCTGCTCAATTTTGCTACATATTTTGAAGCCCGGGCGCACAGCCCGTCTTTCCGCCCTCAGTTTCGTTTTTTTAATCAGTGGCTTTGTCTTTTTGGATGGCTTGCCTGTTTCGGGGCCATGATGGCAATAGACATCATAGCAGGTGTTATTTCTCTTGTCATACTAACGGCTGCTTATCAATATCTTAAGCGTACTGTCGGTCCGGCCCGCTGGGCCGATACCCGCCGGTCGTTCTATTTACAGCAGGTTAGACAGAATCTAATTGCAGCCGACAAAGAGCGGGAGCATCCCCGTAACTGGCGTCCGCAGATACTTGCTTTTTCTGATAACACTCTTCGCCGTGAACGTCTTTTGCGTTTTGCGTCCTGGATCGAGGCGGAAAGCGGACTGACCACTGCTGTGAGGATTTTGGAAGGAGACGGTATTACACTGTTGAAACAGCGGAAAGAGGCAGAAAAGGAACTCCGAGCTGACATTGAATCGCACGGGTTAAAAGCCTTTCCTCTTGTTGTAACCGTCCCTGATATGGATACCGGATTTTCCACTGTTATTCAATCTTTTGGGGTAGGGCCGCTCAAGGTTAATACGGTTTTGCTCAACTGGATGGAGCAAATGTCCAGGGGAATTCCAGGAATTCACGAGCTTCGATACGGCAGAAATTTAAGAAACATTTTTCGCCTAGGCTGTAATATTGTTATTTTAAACGCACTCGAAGAGAATTGGGAAATTCTTCAGCAAATACCTCCGGAGAAACGCCGCATTGATGTCTGGTGGCAGGACAATGCCTCAAGCAGACTGATGCTTCTTTTTGCCTATCTGGTCACCCGGAACCTTCAGTGGAATGATGCGAAAATACGGGTTCTTGCCTTGTCCTCAGATAACACGAAAGATCTCCGAGAATGCATTAATCTGATGCTTGATGAAATTCGCATTGAAGCTGAATCTAAAATTATTTCTGATTTCGGAACAGAGGCTATCCCAAAACACTCCAGTGATGCCTCAATCGTCTTTCTTTCCTTTAGGCTTATCGGCACTCAGCTTGTTGATCATTTTGGGAACAAAATAGAAACCATACTTAAAGATCTTCCTGTGACATCACTGGTGCTTGCTGCAGAAGATCTTGATCTGGCGGCAGAGCCTGAGGAGGGGACACTGGCAGAAGAAGCCGCAATTCACGATGCTGCAGAAGATGCTGTAAAAAAATCTGTAAAAGCACAGAAAGAAGCTTTGGAAACAGCCAAAGAATGTTCTGAGGTAACCAGCCGTATTCAGAAAAATGCAGCACAGGACCTGTCAGATGAAGCCATTTATAAACTTGAAAAAGAAGCCCTTGAAGCCGAAAAAAAAGCTGACGTGTCGGCCAGAAAAGCTGCCAAGGCTGCAGTCAAAGCAAAAGACGCGCTGTGCGAGGATGAGAAACTTAACAGTACGTCCAGGAAAAGTAAATAGAGAAACAGAGCAACCTATGAATGTATAGGATACTGCTGCAAATCTAAATAAGTATAAGATTAGAGCTAATTTGGTTCATTAAAAAACAAAAGGCAGAGCCGAAACCCTGCCTGTTATGACTTTCATGTAAAATCATAAATCACATTATTCTATAATCGTAGCTGTGAATTCATAGGCTTGGACTTCTGTTTGTGGAATTTGGATAAAACCATAGACTGGGTCAAAATTATCATAAAGAGATCTCGGTAAAACGAAATACATTCCTTGAGGAATAGACCCAAACGCAAAATATCCATCTGAATTTGTTCTGACATTATCATAAATAGTTTCGGCACCACAGCTAACTGCAACAAGTTCTACCTTAATACCTGGGACAGCCCCGGTAATAGTACCGTAAACTGTATCAGCATCGCACGCATCGCCTGTATCGTCAGAATCAACATCTTCCTGTCCTGGATTGAAATTTTTTGGACAGTTATCTTCATCGATTTCAACCCCATCACCATCAATGTAATTATTTTTTGTCATATAGATTTGATAATAGGAAGGAGTAAATTCATCAACTTGTTCATACCCCTGCCAGACGACATGCCCTCTATTGCTGAGCTTGGGAGGACTATCGTAAATAGCATTATTATCCAGTTGAATAATAGTCGTTCCATCATAATAAAATGTTTCTACCTTTATATCGCCTTCAAAATCATAAACACCATTCCAGACAACATGACCGCTATCGTTAATGTTTGCTTTCCCGTCAGCAAAAATATTATTGGTCAGCCGAGTAATTGTTGTTCCGTCATAATAAAAGATCTCATTACCATGCCCTTGAATATAGGGCATATACCCTGTCCAGACAATATGACCGTTGTTACTAATCTGAGGGTCAAAAACACCTTCAGGATAGGAAGCCTCGGTAATTTGAATTGTTGTATTTCCATTATAATAATGAATCTTTGAGAGATTTGAAACAAGAATATCATCACTTCCCCAGACAACATGTCCGTTGTCATTAATCTTGGGATAAATGTCAGCATATGAGTTTTCTGTCAGCTGTTTTATTGTTGTTCCGTCATAGTAAAATATCTCAGTCTGATTAGAATAGCATCCTAATTTACCTATCCATGCAACCTGACCTTTTAAATTTATTTGTGGATAAGAATCTTCCAAGGTATTGTCAGTCAGTTGTGTAATGTTACTCCCGTCATAATAATATATTTCAGAATCATTTCCATCATCAGCCATCCATACAACATGTCCATTGTCGTTGATCTGAGGGGAAACATCATCGACAGTATTGTCTGTTAATTGGTTGATCGTATTCCCGTCATAATAGTAAATTTCATAATCATCTGTACCATTATAACCAGTCCAGACAACATGCCCGTTGTTGTTAATTTGAGGAGAAAATTCAGAATAAGAGTTGTTTGTCAGTTGTTCTATTGTAGTTCCATCATAATAAAATATCTCAGTGTCAGATCCATCAAAGCCATACCAGACAACATGACCATTGTCATTAACTTGAGGATCATATTTATCATATATATCACTCGTTAGTTGGGTAGTTACCCACTGAGCACCTGCCAGTACAGTTACAGATAGAAACAGGAGTGTAAATACCGGAATAAATAATATTTTCTTCATTGTCCACCCTCATAAAAACATAGTTAGCAAACACTAATTATTTTCTAATTTTTTGTTAGACATATACTATGTCTATACCAAATTCTACCTCCGATGTATATGGGGAACGCACCTCATTTTTTCTGGGGGTGTACACCTATAAAAATCCGGGGGGTACCCAGAGAGGTTTGGGGGTATCTCTCCTTTTTGATTTTTTTGAATTATTGACGTATAAACTCATTTGAAACTATAAAAGCAGCGGCCGTTGCTGGCCACTGCTTTTATAGTTTCTTATTGCCAGTACAAAATCATAAAGGCAATGTTCATTAACAGAACTTATTTTTTTGTGCTGACATGAACTGCACGCATGGTTTTAGCAAGCTCCTTTATTTCGCCAAGATCCTTTGTAAGCATTGCCCAGCCATACCAGTAAGCGTAATCAGGATTCACATGGAAAAAGGCCTGATAAGCGCGCATGCGGTGCTTCATGTACATTTCAAACAGTACCTGGTCAATGTGGGAGACCTCCATGTTTTTCGCCCCTTCCGCTCCGCCGGTTTGCATAAAAAAGAGGAAATCAGGATATGCAAAAGCGTAGTCGGCCGGTTTTTCGATTATGCCGTCACGGTACAGACCTGCAACAACTTTAATCGCCTCGGCCATTAAACGGTCTGCGTCCTGCATGATTTTGTCACCCATACCCAGCTGTTCCTTTGCATAAGATTCTGAATGACATTTGGTGCAGGTCTTGATCATCTTGTCCCGCTCTGTCTGCCAGGCTTCTTGGGTCAGGCGGGCCAGATCAGCGGCCTTGACAACCTCAAGCCGGGCAGTGGGTTTTCCGGTTTCAGGATCAAGTACGCCCAGTGCTTTCAGAATAGTTACTTGATCAGCTGCCCACTGTTTATCCTCAGGCAGAGGAAGACGGACACCTAAAAATCCCCATGCAGTCCGATTTTCATGATTCCCATCAGACATATGACAATTCTGACAGGTAGGTGCGGCAGCTCCTTCCGGCAGGTCGCCCTCTTTTTTCATTGCATACCGTGCTCCATGTTTCGAGCTGCTCCACATTTCCCATTGAGGGTGATCATAGCCCATATGACATTGCTGGCAGGCTTTGGGGTTTAGCGCCTCTTTTTTAGAAAAGGTATGACGGGTATGGCACTCATCACAGGAATTGTTCTGATATTTATATCCCTTTGCACGTTGTTCTTTTTTCTGTTCCTCGGATTTGATACCCATGTTATGGCATCCACCGCAGCCGCGGCCGCCTTCCATTAAAATATCAGGTTCCACATGGGTAATGGGAAGAGCATTCAAGGTTGTCCAGCCCATGTTGTGTTTGCCTTTTGAAAACTGATTAAACTGTTCTTCATGGCATTCAGCACAGACTGCTTCATCAGGCATTTGAGCCAGGTTTGCATCGTCGTTTTTGGTGTGTTTTTCTCCATGGCAGACGGAACAGGTTATGTCACTTTCACTGTGCAGGCTGGCTTCCCAGTCCTGTACTTGTCCCGGCGAAATATTGCGATGGCAGGTTATGCAATTTTCCAGGTCTTCAGCCATAACCGGCATAGAGAGGAAAGCTGTCGTCACTATACACCCCAGTGTTAAGATTAATCCTTTCTTCATAATTTTCACCTCTTGTTATTAATTATTTTTATTTTAATTTATATAAAATATGAGGATAGCCGTAAAAAAGCAATTCATATTGTCAAAAACGTTAACATAAAACAAAAACAGGCCGCAAGAATTTATCTTTCATTTCTAGCGAAAATCATCGGCTTGTTCTGTGCTAAAATGCCAAGCCCCCTGTTTTTTAAATTCATCGTACACGTAACAGGAAAGCATGTTATCAGCATTCCTTTGGCCGAGAATAGAGAAGGGAAAAAGGGGAAGAAAGATGAGGTGAACTCTGCCCATAACTGAGTTCTTCGTTGAGACCTCAAATTGTTCGTTCGTTTTTAAATTGATAAGCTGAAAAGTCCATTCCCAATTCAAGGTGTATGAAGAAGGAAAAAGAAAGAGCGAGAACCCGGACTTATAGGCGGAAAAAAAATCTCCCTGTTCATTCTGTGTACCCGTAATTTTAAGCTTATAATCAGGTTCTCGGCTAAGCTTTCCGGGTGGATCGTAATCATCAATTAGTTTCTTAGCCTTCCATTTTCTTAATACCGCCTTAAGTGCTCTTTTTCCAATCTTATGTGAAGACATGGGCGGTTTGAGTCCCTCGGCACCGTTATATAATAGTTTGATTTCGCCTATCTCAGTACTGATAAGCGGCCGGAAAGAGTCGTATTTAGGAAGTTGTTTTAGAGGAAGTTCGGCACCGTTAAATGTCATACAGCCGGAGAGGCAGAAACTAAAGATGATTAATGCCAATGCAACAACTATCTTTTGCTTTTTTTGTAAACAATAGCTCAATAATTTTACCCCACAACTTTTATTTTCAGATTAATCATTTAAGTCCTTCTTTATACAACATACAGTTATTAAATAATTATTGATGGACTCTTGGTACAAAAAAATCAAACTTCTGAATAATAGAATTAATACAAACAGACAGGAAGTTCAAGCATAATCTTTGAAGGTGGGAACCTGCTTTCTTTGAACAGGCAAGGCAATGTTTTGAAGAAAAATCACACACTAATTCATACACCAAAGAACAATAAAAAAAGCACTTAATGATAACGCTAAGTGCTTGATACTTACTTGATGTCCTACTGGGGGCTCATTTGTATTTTTAGGGTAAATTCACTCCAAATCTGCTGGTTGGACTTATTCTGTGAGGATTTGCGGTTGAAAATTAAGCAGTATGAATCTTTGTTAAAAAAAACGGGACAGCAATACTGCTGCCCCGTTCAGAATATTAGATATTATTCAACAATAATAGATGAAGCATCGTCGTTGATAGCCAGGTTGGCATCTGAGGTGTAAACCTGAGAAGTTCCGCCAAAATTATCATGCTGGTATACGGTGGCCTGTATGCCAGCCGGCACCCGGATGGATGAAAGATCATCATTCTCGATTCCGAGAGCTCTCAGATCAGAAAGCGTATATTCGCCAGGAGGCAGCTCGGCAAAGTATCCGCCGAAATTTCCGTGCTGGTAAACGGAAACAGCATCGTTTTCAGAATCTGCAAGTGTTATAACCGGCTTAACTGCAACGCCGTCGCTCCACTCACCTCGATTAAAGGTCACGCGGGTCTGATCATCAAGGGCAGCGTCAACAGCAGCAAAATGAATTCGGAAGTCGTCGGAACTGTATTCAAAAGCACTGATTCCCATACCGCTCATAAGGTCCAGGATGAAACCGGGAATTGCTCCGTCGGACTGGGCCGGCACCATGTGGTCTGATTCGAGTATGGGCTCGCCGTGCTCGTCGGTTTCATACTGGTAGTAGACCTTGGTGGATGCGTTCGGCAGGGCTTGGTACAGAGCGCTGAAGTCTTCGACTTTGGCAATGGTGTCATCTCTGCCGCCGATAATAATGACCGGGCAGGTGATGGCCGGACCATCCGCTGCATAATCGACTTCGGTCATATCGCCCAGGAAAAGGTCTCTGACGAATGCGGGAATCGCCTCATTTGAAATACAGGGATGTTGCATAACCATGGCCTTGACATCAACGCCGCCGCCGGCGACCCAGCCCATGCTCAGGTTGCCGCCATTGGAGTGGGAAGCCAGAACAATTTCATTAAGCTCTGCGCGTTCCGCTACATCAGGAAGCGCCAGTGCAATATCAACAGCTTCTATGGCGCGGTCGAGTTGTTCGTACTGGTCGGTGTCGTTAAACATACCGGCAAACCCGCCCAGGTTGTATTCCGGGAAGATTACAATATAACCCTGTCGCACCAGATGTTCGATCTGTCCCTGGTAGATGGGCGGGACAATGGCCATAAAACCGTGCAGATAAATGACCACAGGGGCGGTAGCGTCGTTTTTTAAAACAGAGGGGATAAATACCCAGCATCGTGTTCCGTCATTGGTGTCGCCAAAGTCAATGGCATTGTTTTCGTTAATGCCGTTACCGGTATAGAGTGTTTCGCAAATATAATTTTCAGCAGATCCGTAACCGAATTCCGGACGTTGTGTGGGTTGGTCTGGCGAGCTGCCGCCGGCAAAAGCTGGAGAAGCGGATAACATTAGGCTGATGGTGATTGAAATGATTAAAAGTGTTTTTTTCAAGACAAATCCCTCCTTTTTTGTTTTTGGTTTTTAATACTTGATGATAAAAACAAACATTTTATTACTATACCTCCTTTCGTTAATCGTTTGACTGTGAAAGATAGTACTAGGATTTAATTGACATTGTATAATGAAAAAATTAAAAATATAAGTCTGGTTTAATCCTTAATAAATACCAGTAAAAAACAAGTATTATTTTCTTGTAGGGTTTTGCTTTTGTAGATTTTTGAAAAAAACAAAGTAAAAATAAAATTTTAAATATACTTTTAAAAAGTTAGTATTATGCTGGGGTAAGTTTGGTTTTCTGTTTATAAAGACAAATAGTTATCTAAATGGAAGACGACAGGTAGGCTCGTAGGCTTGTTTTTTTATTTTGAATGCCCAGCTTTTTTCGGATATTGTTGCGGTGATATTCAACTGTTTTAGTGCTCAGGTTAAGAACTTCACTGATTTCTTTTGTTGTCTTTCCGTTTTTTACCAGGTTGGCTACTTTTGTTTCCATGGGGGTAAAAAGCAGATTTCTGGTGGTGTGAGAATCCGAAAAAGGAGAAACAATGTTTTTAAGGTTTTCTGAAAGAATATCCAGGTAAGTTTGATGTCTGGACGGCAGGCCCATGGATTGAAGTTTTTCGATATAGGGGGTGATTAGATCATTCACATTTTTAAGGATATTTTTTTCGCTGAAAAGTTTTTCATCCTCCCGGTTTTTTAAAAGAACGCGCAAGGCGGTGTTCGCTTCCTCAAGGTCAAGGGTGCGCTCTTTTATTTTTATTTCAAGGTCATCATGTGCTTTTTTAAATTTAATTTCAGCCTGTTTACGGTCTGTAATATCCCGAACAGAACCGACAATCCCTTTAAAGGTTCCTGCGGAATCTTTTAGAACGGTAATCTTCAGCTCTACCGGGAAAACCGTATGGTCTTTTTTCTGCCAGACAGAGTCAAACTGGTTAAAATACTTTTCACTAAGTACGTCTGAATATTTCTCCATGGTAAAAGGGCTATCTTCTACAGATAAAAGAATCTCAGACACCCGTTTGCCGATCAGTTCCTGATGATTATATCCTGTTATTTTGCAAAAGGCATTATTGACAAGTTTTAAATAACCGCGGTCATCTGTTACATAAAGACCGTCTCCTGCCGCACTGAATATATTTTCAAAAAAATCCTGAGACTGCTTGATCTTCAGGTCGGTAATAATTTTATCCGTAATATCCCGGCAAATGGAGATGGTCCCCCGCTGGGAACCGACTCGGTCGGTGAGCAGTGACATGGTCGCCTCAATGGGAAAAACAGTTTTGTCTTTTTTAAACATATAGCCTTCTGTCTTTACCAGGCCGGTTTCAAACAAGGTATTTACCTGCTGAACATGATGGTTATAATGTTCAGCGTTAACGGTAAAAGTTTCTCCGGTAGAGCATTTAAAGGTACCATCCATAGGGATAAGTTCAAGCAAATACCGAGCGACAATATCTTTTTCATTCTCATAACCGGTCATCGTGAGAAAGGCCTGATTTACTGTGACTATCCAGCCGTTAAAATCAGTAATGACAATGGCGTCTCCCGAGTTATTGAGGATATTTCGGTAGTTCTGTTCCATCTCCCAGACCTGTTGAGGGGGACTTTTCTCTTTGCATGTAAGCGATTGTACTGATGCTCTTTCATCCGGAATGATTAATCCGATTGCTTCTTCGATCTGGCCATTTATGTTGCGGTTAATAATAGAATGCAGCTGGACGGGTATGGTTTTTCCGGTCTTGCTGATCATTGTGTAAGAAAGGGGGGTCTTCTCTGCGAGGTTGAAATAAAAGAGTTCAAAGCTCAGGATATTTTTTTTGACGGACATTTCGATGCGTTCCATCTGGTTTTTCGGAATTGAGATATCTGCAAACCGCATTTCTGTAATGGCCGGCTGAGTATAGCCCAGCAATCGGGTAAAGGACGGGTTAATTTGCAGGATGTTCCCGTCTTTATCAATAACAACAGCAGCTTCAAACAGTTTCTCAAAAAGCTGTTCATGGAAGTGACGGGAAAGGGTATGTTTTGCTAACATTCGTCCGGATATTCCTTTTTGTGTGAATTTTACTTAAGTCAAAGATTGCAGAAATGTACGAAGATTTATTTTTTTATTTTTGATATTGCACTTTCTGCGGATATTCTCTCTGTGAAAATCAACAGTTTTTTTACCCATATTCAGCAGGGATGAGATCTCGCTGGAGCTTTTGCCCACTTTGATAAGGGGAGCAATTTTTTTTTCAGTTACTGTCAGGTTCAGGTGGGCAAGGGTCAGATTTCGAAGAAGCGGGGAAGTAATATCGCTCAGGTTCATTTCAAGCATGGCAACAAAATCTTTTTGCCGGCCGGTCAGCTCAGTTTTCTTGAGTTTGGCAACAGTGGGCATGACCAGCTGATTTATATTAAAGAGGACCTGCTGTTCAAGGGTTTCCCTGTCATGTGTTCTTTTTTTTAAAAGGACACGCAAGGCGGTATTTGCTTCCTCAAGGTCAAGGGTGCGCTCTTTTACTTTTATTTCAAGGTCATCATGTGCTTTTTTTAATTTGATCTCCGCTTGTTTCCGGTCTGTAATATCCCGGGTAATGCCAAGAATGCAATGTTTTCTGTCGAGCTGAAGGGGGTAGGTGCAGATCTCAACAATGTGTTTTGTTTTGTTCTGGCTGAAAAGGGTGAACTCGTCCGGCCCGGTAGGCAGTCCTGCTGCGTTTTTCTCAAGCAGGGCGAGGGCTTTCGGCATCTGGTCCAGAGAAAGTATTTCGAGATCAAAATAATTTTTACCGATCAGTTCCTCTTTTTTGTACCCGACCAGTTTTTCGGCAGCTCGGTTTCCGTCTATAAATATTCCGGTTTCGTCACTGATATAGATAGCGTCCGGTGCATACTCAAAAAAGGTGCGGAACCTTTTTTCGCTTTTTTTGAGTTCGTTTTGAAGAGAAGTAAGGGTTTGATCCGTCATCATGAGTTTTCCAAAAATAATATTACTCTGCAGGGAAATTATATTATGGTACGGATAAAAAAGTTATTTTTAAACTATAAAATACAATTATTTAGAAGACAACCGAAATCTACAGAAAAAGAAGGGAAATGAGAGGTGTCGATCATGATTTTCCCCTTAAGCATTATCTTGATTTTACTTTATCAGAAATTGTATAACAGTACTGGCTCATATTTGTGTTTTATTTTTAAGCACGCCTCCTGTTCTCAACCGGTGTTCATTTTTAGAAGATATGAAGTTATTTCCTGAAAAACAAATAGAATTAAAGTAAGTTGTATCCCTTAACTGCATATGAAAAAAACTGCCAATAAAAAAATCAAAACATCCAAAAACATCAAACAGCCTTTCTGGATGTTGTTATTATTGGCCGTAATTTCCGGGCTGATGTGTGTTGGCAGCTTCCCAGATATTAATCTTAACGGGCTTGCGTGGATAGCGCTAATTCCTCTCTTTTATGCATTGTCAAATGCAACGGATAAACAATCTTTTTTTGTGGGCTGGCTGTTCGGTGCAGTTCATACCATAGGTGTTTGTTACTGGGTGTTTTATGCCATGCACGAAAACAGCAATGCCGGGTTCTGGGTTAGTTTAATATTTTTAATTATTGTTGCCGGCGGAGGCATTGGTTTATATTTTGCACTTTTTTCTTATGCAGCCAATAGGGCTGTATATCGGATAAACTCAGAGCTTTTAACTGCTGTTGCTATTTCAAGTGCCTGGGTGGTTATGGAATACTGCCGGGCTCATTTTTTTACCGGCATGCCCTGGACTCTTTTGGGCCATTCACAGTATCAGTGGACAAGACTGATCCAGGTTTCAGATGTCACCGGGGTTTACGGAATCTCTTTTGTTTTGGTTATGACCAATTACTGCCTCTTTAGAGCAATTACATGCTGGCCTGATAAAAAAATATCCATGACACGATTAATTCCGGCAGGCGCTCTGATAACCGTTATCCTGGTCTACGGCAGCATCAGGATTTCCGCTTTCACAAAGCCGCAGCCCGTTGGCACATCCCCTGCGATGACAGTTGCGGTGATTCAGGGGAGTGTGCCTCAGAATAATAAATGGCGTAAGGAGAAGGCGGCTGAAATCCTGTCTGACCATCTGAGGCTTACTGAAAATGCGCTGCAGCAGAAGGTAGATTTATTTATCTGGCCGGAAACCTCCGTGTCAAGCTATTTGGAAGAAAAGATCCCATTATCTCTGACCCGGCTTCTTTGTCGGTATAATACCATGTGCATCATCGGTGGTCCTCGTTATATGGGAAAGCAGGGAAATTACACTTTTTATAATTCAGCCTATTTCTTAAACAAAAACGGGATCATTGATATCCATGACAAACAGCACCTTTTTCCGTTTGGCGAATATTTCCCCCTGGGATTTATTGATATCTTAAATCTCAGGTACGCAGCCCCAAGGCAATACTCGGCTGGACATGAAATTACTCTTTTTGAAACACCTGCCGGGCGTGCCGGAATCCTGATCTGCTTTGAGGCGATTTTCCCCGGACTTGTCAGGAAGATCGTTAACCAGGGTGCAGAAATATTGATAAACATTTCAAATGATGCCTGGTTCGGGAAAACAAGTGCCCACTCTCAGCATTTCAGCATGGACGTATTCACTGCTGTTTCTTTTCGGAGACATTTTATTCGAGCAGCCAATACAGGCATTTCCGGTTTTATTGATCCTGCCGGTATTGCCCGTAAACAGCTACCACAATTTGAGAAAGGTATCTCCCTTTACAGTCCGCAGGCAGTCAAGACCATATCTCATTACTGCCGATATGGAGATATATTTGCTCTGCTGTGTTTTCTTGTGTGTGTTTTTGTTATCTTGCCATCAAAAACTTGAAGCCTTTAAATGGTATATGAATTTTGCTTATCATGAACTGGTAGAATGAAAGACTTTTGAGGAAGGATTAAGCTCAGCACAAATATAGAGTCGGCAGAGTGTGAGCGTTTTCAAAAACTTAGAATAAAAAAACCAGATATACAAAAGTCCTGTATATCTGGTTTTTTTATGGGCCACCGGGGACTCGAACCCCAAACCTACTGATTAAGAGTCAGTTGCTCTGCCAGTTGAGCTAGTAGCCCTTATGTTCTTGTAATTTAATTACAAATATTAACACAAAATAATTGCCTTATCAATAATTATATTGTTATATGAGTGGTTCTGCATAGCAGTACAGACATCCGTTATTACATTTCAGACTGTACCATCCTATATCAATGCTTTCAGTGCATCCGCACAGTTTCCGCTGCCCTTTAGCCCGTTTTTCAGAGCATGAAAAGTCTTCGGGATGGAGACGGTTGAAGAGTTCTCCGTCAATGCAATGGGAGCGGGAGAAGCCTTCCATGGAGCAGTATGAGAGCTCCATTCCCAGTCTGGCCGCATGTGTTTCAAGGTCTTTGGCCTGAACCCATCTTTTTTCTTTTGAAAGAATATTAAGTTTTATATGTTTCTTTTCCAGCCGCCGGATTACTTTTTTGTAGGGTTCGACCCAGCTTGTTTTACATTTTGTAATTTCATGATGTTTAACCTGTTCTGCAATCACAGGGAAAAGATGATAGTTTGAAAGGCTTTTTCCCTTAATATCTACCTCTATCAGAGGATCAAAGCGCCAGGTTATCCTTTCTGGATTTTTCACCATGTTAATAAGGTCAGGGAGTATCTTAACTGTACTTTCCCAATCCGGGATCTTCGGCTCAAGAATGGTATTTCCAAGGCCGGTTATGGTCAGGTGAACATAGAGCTGGGAATAGGAAGATAGTACTTCCTTTAGCTTTCCTGCTGCTATCATGTTTTGAGGGTTTTTTGTCCAGATAACGAGGGTATGTACTTTTTCTGGAGGATATGTCTTAAGCTTTTCTATGAAATAGTTGGAATGGCAGGTAACCAGGTCTGTACGCCGGCTTGCGGAGATCACAAGGGAGGGGGGCTGGGTTTCAAAGAGTTCAGGTTGTTTGAATTCTCGTATCATTTGTTTTCAGGCAGGAGATTAATAAAAGGTCAGTTGTCCGTTGTTTGTGGTTCGTTGCAATAACATATTTTTTATGTTAATAACATTGCCTCTCTGCGTTCTGTGTTTCAGTGGTGAATAAGGGTTTAAGTTTTACACTTTTCATAACTTGCCTTATAAATCTGTCTTCCCTGGATCAGGTATTTTCTTTCATAATTAGTAAGCGCTGATTCGGGGTTTTCATCCTTCGGGTCTATCTCTTTGTATGAGATCTCCTTGATTTCTTCATTTGCCCGTGAGATTTCTATCATCTGGTCAAAGTATTCTTTGAAATCGGTGGCATAGTATATATGCCCGCCCGGTTTTAAAGACGGGATCAGGGCCTGAAGAAAGGCTGGATTGACAAGCCTTCTTTTGTTGTATCGTTTTTTCGGCCAGGGGTCGGGGAAGTAAATGTGGTATTCTGAAACGGAATTTCCCGGGATGTATTTTGAAACAAAGTATCCGGCTTCAGTATTTAACAGACGTAGATTGTTAAGATTTTCTTTTTCAGCCCGCCGGTTCAGGACGCGTGAGTACTTCAGGGATTTTTCAATACCCAAAAAGTTTTTGTCCGGATTCTCCAAGGCGACTTTGAATAAAAATCGTCCTTTGCCAGAGCCGATCTCAATAATTATCGGGCCGGGTGCCGGGTAAAGTTCAGCCCAGTTCAGCTTGTTTTCAAACTGGTCTAATTTTATTTGGATGTTAGGGCTGATACTTGTTTGGTTGTCTTGATCATGAGGAGGAGATGTCATTCTTATGGTGGCCCTTTATGTAGTACATGCGTTCATCAGCAAGGTGCAGAACCTCGTCCTTGGTTTTAGCATCATCAGGAAAGGTTGAGATTCCAAAGCTAGCGGTTATTTGTATGTCAAGACCTTTGTCAGCAAGAAATTTTTTACTGGAGAGTCTTTGCTTAAGTTTTTCACAGAACACAACAGCGTCTTCCTTGTTTGTATCCGGAAGTATAACCACAAATTCATCGCCGCCGTATCTTGCTGCGGAATGCCCCTCTTCAAGGGTGTCTGCTAATAGATTTCCAATCCTGCCTAAAAGACTGCTTCCGACCAGATGGCCGTGGGTATCGTTGACCAGTTTAAAAGAATCCAGGTCAAAGAAGATGATTGAGAGTTTGGTGTTGTTTTTTTGTGATTGGGCAAGCTCATCCTCCAGAACTTTGTGCAGATGCCGGGAATTATAAAGTTCAGAGAGATCGTCGGTGATGGTCATCTTCTGGATCTGCTCATAGTTTCTCGCGTTTTCAAGCGCGATGGCAGCATAGTCTGCAACAGTTGAAAGAACCTCGATGTCGTATTGGTGAAAAGGTGAAAACCCCTTTTTGTTTATTAGCTCGATAACACCGATAACTCGGTTTCGTATTCTCATTGGAATACATATGATTGATTCGGTGGAGAACTCGCTTCTCTCATCAACTTTTTTAGTGAACAGTGGTTCGTTCTTAGTGTTTGGCACAATTAAGGGTTTGCCGGTTTCTGCTACCCATCCGGCAACACCTTCTCCCACTTTCAGGCGAAGGTCTTTTATTTTTTCTGAGGCTTCCCCTACTACAATCTCAAAATAAAGCTCATTTTTTTCTTCGTCCAGCAGTAGCAGAGACCAGTTCTCGGGATTAAAAAATTCCGCGACTTTTCCAAGTATTTTCTCCAGCACTTCGTTTATGGTAAGTGATGAAGTGAGGGTCTTTCCTATTTCATTAAATATCAGGACTTGCCTTTTTATCCTGTCAAAGTCTGATAACTCTTTGTTCGAGTCCATCAAAACACCGCTGTGGTTTAAAATTAAATTTTTATGTGTTTAGATCAATATATAAAATTAAACATATGCTGTTGAAAAAATCAAGAATGTTTTGTTTAAAGCTACAGACATGAAATAAAGATATCATGGAGCTATACTACTATTATTAGATAATATGTGTTAAAAAGATATAAATAATTATTTGCGAAACGATAGAGTAAATCTTATTAACTAATAAAAGATTATGGGATAGAAAAATGATACATAAAAATCCAAAAACAGAATTTGTAGAAAAAGAATATTTACCAAACATAGATGCTTCAGCTTTTGTTCATCCTCTTGCTGCAGTTATTGGAAATGTAATTATAGGAAAAAAGGTTATGGTCTCACCCTTTGCTTCTGTGCGTGGAGATGAGGGTCAGCCCCTGTTTGTAGGAGACGAATCAAACATTCAGGATGGGGTCGTGATCCATGCGCTTGAAACAGACATTGAGGCCGGAACTAACCTGGTGGAAGTGAAAAATATAAAATATGCGGTGTATGTGGGGAAAAGGGTCTCTCTGGCGCATCAGGTGAATGTGCACGGCCCGGCATTTATTGATGATGATACTTTTATCGGAATGCAGTCGCAGATATTAATGTCTCGAATAGGGAAGGGTTGTGTGGTTGAGCCTAAATGTATGGTCATGGGGGTGGAGGTCAAGGCGGGAAAATATGTCCCTGCCGGTTCAATAATTAAAACTCAAGCGGACGCAGACAGGTTGCCTGAGATAACAGCGGAATACGGGTTTAAATCTCTAAACAGTGAGGTAGTGAAGGTGAATACAGCTCTTGCGGATGGATATCGTAAGATGGAATTGTGATTTCTTCAAGAAGTTTGGGTTACAGGATTTAAAATAAATTTTATATGATCTAAAAATAGAAAGGGCAGTGTCTGTAAAGACACTGCCCTTTCTATAACTATTTTCAACTATAAGTTAAATCCTTTCAGCATTACCATCTTTGTCTCTTTTACCTGGGATCAGATAAGAGAAAACTACCAGTGTGATGAATGCCAGCGGTATAGAAATAATACCGGGGTTATTCAGAGCAATTGGTGCAGTAGTTTCCAGTCCGTATTTGTCCCACATGCTCGGAGAGCAGAGGATGATAGTCAGAGCTGAGATCATACCTACCATGATTGAAAGAGCAACGCCCATTGCTGAGGTTTTCTTCCAGAACAGAACCATGAAGATCGCCGGAAGGTTAGCAGATGCGGCAACCGCAAAGGCCAGGCCAACCAGAAATGACACGTTCATGCCCTTAAAGAGAATACCCAGGATAATAGCGATGATTCCAACAACAACTGCTGAGATCTTACCAGCTTTAACCTGACCTTCGTCAGACATCTTGATGCCTGCAAAGTTAGACATAAGATCATGAGCAACAGCACCTGATGCCGCAACGATCAGACCGGAAACTGTACCCAGAACGGTTGCAAAGGCAATAGCAGAAATAATTGAGAAAATTGCTACTCCAAAGAACTTGGCCAGAAGCGGTGCTGACATATTGGAACTTTCAAGATCAAGCACACCATGTGTCATGGCGCCGAGACCCATGAAAAGAGTCAGGATGTAAAAGAAACCGATAGATGCGATAGCAACGATGGTTGACTTACGGGCATCTTTCGGGCTGGGTACGGTGTAGTATCTGATAAGAATATGAGGAAGCGCTGATGTTCCAAAGAACAGGGCGATCATCAAAGATACAAAGTTCAGTTTAGACATGAAAGTTGAACCCTCGTCTACTTTAAACTTAAGACCCGGACGCATAATGGTGGCACCTGAAGTCGGGTTCTGGGTCCAGACGATTACGATGTTGTCACCGTCATGGATCTTGTTCTTTTTGAAACGGAGAACTTCACCCTGTGTAACAATGTCCAGAAACTTAAACGGGCTGACGGATCCTGTTTCTTCAACTTCTTTTCCGTCAACAATGATTTTGCTCATTGCGCCGACCTGGAAAAATTTGCGTTTTTCCTTAGGCTCGCCGTTATAGAGTTTGTCACCGTTTTTCAGTACAGTTGCTGAAAGCGCTTCTCTTAATACGGATTTTCCGTCTTCAGTTTTAAGCGACCACCAGGTGTTGATTCCGTCTTTTGACAGCTTCACCATGTCGATGCCTTTTGCTTCGTGCTGACCGGCAATGCTGTAAGCCGAGTCACCCACGCCAACTACTTTCCCAGCCTCTACCGTGGCTTCAATGGCTGTTAATACATGGTAGTTTTCGTTCGGTTTCAGCTTGAAACCGTTTACCATCAGAGCGACAGTCAGTACCGTTGAAAATATCAGCAGCAGTCCGCCCTTAATAAACTGAACATAAGTGGTGGAGGCCATACCTGCGGTTGCAACGATAAAGATAACGATTGTACCAACAATAATCACACCAACCCAGTGAGGCATACCCAGGAGAGGTTTAACCAGTGCGCCGGCACCAACCATCTGCGGGATAAGATAGCAGACAGAGACGACCAGGGTACTGATAGCTGCCGTGAGCTGAATAGCTTTTGAATTAAATTTGTTGTCCAGTGCATCGGTAAAGGTATATTTACCAGCCTTTTTCAATGGTTCTGCCACAACAAAGAGGGCTACAACCCAACCGGCCAGATAACCGATAGAGTAAAGGAACCCGTCATAACCCATAAAAGCGATCATTCCGCAGATTCCCAGGAAGGATGCTGCTGAAAGATAATCACCTGCAAATGCGATACCATTTACACCCCAGTGAATAGTTCCACCGGCTGCATAGTAGCCTTTTGATGATGTTGTTCTTGATGCGAAGTACTTTGAGATCCCGAGTACCAGGACCACAAATATTACAAATATTACGACTGCGAATAACGAAGCTTCATAAGTCATTTATTTACCCTCCCCTGCTGGTGTATTCATTCTGTCCTCTGCTGCTGTGCACATTGAGTTGTAAATAACTCCCATGACGATAGCGAGAATAATTAGTCCAAAGCCGTATACGCAAGCGAGATTCAGTCCTGAAAAGAGAATCACACCCATAAGTTTCGGGCTTACTGTGTTAACTGCGACGAATCCTGCATAAACGATGCAGTATACAATAAATAAGTATATCCCCAGTTTTGCTTTGTAATCAGCTGCTTTGTCCTCTCCCCAGTCTGCTGCTGGTCCATGTCCTGCCATTTTTTTTCTCCTTTGGTTTTATAAAATAAAAAATTAAAGTTTGGTTATATAGTTGATATTTATACGTTGTAATATAAATAGTTAAGAAGATAAAGTGTATAATAAATTGTCCATTATAAGAAAAACAGCCCCTTTTGTCAAGGTAAAACTCTTTTGGCAGTTAGTGTGAAACCGCAGCAAAGCCTCTAACGCTGAAGGAAATAAATAGACAGAATATTGTGGTAATAATTCTAAAGCCCCCTGTTTAAACGAACATTAAAAGCAATTAATATGCCATTGAGTAGACAGGTTTTGTTATATTTCTAATAGTCTGAAATAGCTTTGATTTTATTATGTATAGAGTATGAACCATGTTTTCTAAAAAGGATTTTAAGCTGTTATTCTGACAGATTGGCAAAAAAATGGCGTTCTGGACCATTTTTACTCATAAAAAGGCAATATCTTTGACATTTTGACAGGTATATATTCAGGTCTTAATGGTGATATCTGGTTGACTCAAAACAGAACAAAATGTAATATTTAAGTATTATGACTGAAACAATAAATAGAGTCCCCTGGAAATCCTTTTTTGCCCGCATTGTTCTTCCTACCCTGCTTACTGTGGTGCTTTTTCTGGCAGCTATCTTTTATATTATTATCCCTACCATTGAGAAAAACAGTGTTGATCATAAACGGGAAATGATCCGTGAGCTGACAAATTCAGCATGGAATATACTGGCAAAATTCGAATATGACGAGCAAAAGGGAATTTTGAGTCGTGAACAGGCTCAGGAAGAGGCAATCGAGCAGATAAAGAACCTTCATTATGGCCAGTACATGAAGGATTACTTCTGGATAAACGATATGCATCCTACCATGGTGATTCACCCCTACCGGACTGACCTCAATGGAAAAGACTTAACTGACTATAAAGATCCCAACGGGAAACGTGTTTTTGTGGAGTTTGTTAACATTGTAAAGAAGAACGGTTCCGGATATGTGGAATACATGTGGCAGTGGAAAGATGATGAGACCCGGATTGTTCCAAAAATATCATATGTTAAGGGTTTTACACCCTGGGGCTGGATAATTGGTACTGGTATATATATAGAGGATGTAAAAGCTGAGATTGCTTTGATCACCCGGAATGTTATCAAGATATCTTTGGTTATTCTGCTGATCATGTCCCTGCTGCTGGCTTCAATTATTATCAGTAATTACAAGACAGAAAAAAACCGGCACATTGCTGAAATTGCGCTTAAGGATTCAGAAGAAAAATACCGGACCCTGGTTGAGTCTGCCAGTGAAGGGATGTTTATGGTGGTAAATAATAAATTTATTTACTCGAATACCACTATTTCAAAATTGCTTGGATATAACCAGGCAGAGTTCGGATATCTTAACCTTAGTGAAATATTTAAAAGTGATAAAAACAGTAACGGGTATCAGAGTGTTCAGGATCTGGTGGCAGGAAGGGCTGTCCCTGACAGATTTGAGGTACAGCTTAAGACGAAGTCCGGTGAAGTCAAAGAGGTTATTCTTTCCGCGTCTGAGATTTTTATCAGTGGTGAACCCGGCTATATCGCTGTTGTTACAGATATTACCCATCGTAAAAAGGCTGAAGACGAACTGGGTGAAAGCGAGGAAAAATTCAGAACTCTTGCAAACAACTTAAATGTGGGTATCTATCGCAGAACCATCGGTAAAAAATCGCGATTTGTGGAAATTAATCCTGCCATGGTGACCCTGTTTGGATATGAGAATAAGGAAGAGTTACTGGACATTATGCTTTCTGAGCTATACGCGGATCCAAGAGTACAAAAGGGGCTTGGTACCAAAGCTGTTAACGGTAACTGGGAGCGTGAGGTCATGGAGCTGAGAAAGAAGGACGGCACTATTTTCAGCGCTTCTGTCTGGGCGGTAACTGTATATGATGAAGAGGGGAACCCAAAATACTTTGACGGCATTATCGAAGATGTTACTGACATTCTTTCAAAAGAAAAAGAACGTGATCAGTTTCTTTATGAAATGCAGAATGCCATGTCTTTTTTTAATGCACCGGTCAGCAGTTTGACCTTATATCCGGTAATGTCATGCAGAGAAAACAGAACTGTTCAGGACGCTGTTGTTCTGCTTAATAAAAGTGAGGCAGATATCCTTTTGGTTGTTGATGAAGCAGGCAAAGAAATGGGAGTTGTAACTGATGTTGATCTGCGGCGGAATCTTTCCAGGGAAGGATTTGCCATGTCATCACTTGTTACCGGGATAATGTCCTTCCCGGTAGATTCTATAGTTTCAGAGTCTTATATTTTTGAAGCCGTTATTTTGATGCAGCAGAAAAGCATTACGCATCTGTTTGTAACAGATCGGCAGAAAAAAATTCTTGGGGTGGTTAAAAGTGAAGATATTACCTCAATCCAGAATTATGCGCCGTCAGTTTTGCTGCAGGGAATAAAAAATGCGGACTCTCCGGCTGATATTGTAGAAAAGAAGGATTCTATTCCATTTTTGATAACCACTCTTATTAATAGCGGTGCGAGTTCCGGATATGTCTCTCGTCTGATAACTACCATAACAGATACACTTTTGAATAAACTGATTGAGCTTGCGATTAAAGAGATGGGGGTGCCTCCGGTCAGGTTCTCTTTCCTGGTTTTTGGCAGTGAAGGCCGTGAGGAACAGACTCTGAGTACGGACCAGGACAATGCTCTTATTTATGAAGATGTTCCAAAAGAGATGGAAGAGAATGTTCGTGATTATTTTTTAAACTTTAGTAAAAAAGTGTGCGGCTGGCTTGACGATGCAGGCTATGTGTATTGTGAAGGCGACAATATGGCGCAGAATCCTAAATGGTGTCAGCCTCTTTCTGTATGGAAACGCTATTTTTCAGAATGGATATCAGAGTCAAGCGCAGAGGATCTGCTGCAGGTAAAAATATTTTTTGATTTTAAATCTGCCTATGGAGATGACAGCTTTGCTTCTGAGTTGAGAACACATGTGGCAGAGATAACTTCCAGACACCCGAATTTTTTTCAGTATCTTGCACGAAACGTGCTTAAGATAACGCCTCCCATTGGCCTTTTTGGAAATATTGTGGTTGAATCGGTTGAAACTCACGGTAAAGCCTTAGATATAAAAAGCTCGTTAATGCCGATTGTGGATTATGCTAGAATATATGCGATCAAACATAATGTGAATACGGCAAATACTCTTAAAAGGCTTGAGCGTTTATATGAGTTGGGGGTTCTTTCCAAACAGAATTATGAAGAGATTGTTTATGCGTATAGTCATTTGATGCAGATACGGTTCCGCATTCAGGCTGAGGCAGTAATATCTGGGAACAGAAGTCCTGACAATTATGTGAGTCCGGGAAATCTTACCTATATTGAACAGAGGATGCTTAAAGAAATATTTTCACAAACAAAACACTTCCAGGCTAAGTTAAGTTATGACTTTACCGGCCGGATGGATGGCGGAGCGATATAATGATTTTAATTATTACAGATACACATTCTTACTATGGTACTATAAACGAACAGATACGATACGCGGAAACAGAGCTTGGCGTTCCCATATCTTCGGTTATTCATCTTGGGGATTTTGGTATTTATAAGGCCAATTTATATAGTTTTTTTATTAAACAGAAAGAAGAGTTTATCCGTCCGGTATATTTTATCGAAGGCAATCACGAGGATTTTTCCGCGATTCCATGGCTTACCAAGAAATACAAAGATTATTTTATCCATTTGAAACGGGGAACCGTGCATAACATTGACGGATACCGTTTTTTGTGTTTCGGCGGGGCAGAGTACATGGACTCCATGATCACACAGAGAGGTTCTGAAATCTCGGATAATGATATTGATGACTGTCTTGCAATTTCACCGGAAGATGTTGATATTGTTTTGACCCATGACTGTCCTACCGGAATAGGAATGCCAAATACTCCGGGGCTTGAATATTATGGAGAGACAGGGTTTAGCCGGAGCCGGGACCTAGTTGAACATTTTAAACCGAAACTGTGGTTGTTTGGACACCATCATAAGTGGTTTGAATATCAGGACGAGCATACGGACTATTATGGTTTTGCAGCGATATGGAAAGGCTTTGGTCTTTTGGACAAGGATTTTAAAATGGATATTCACCATCATGATATAAAGATTCCGAGAAACAGGTCACTTCTTGAACGGGTTTTTGTAAAGATGAAGATAATCAGGTGAATAGCTGTTAACCTGATTATCTTTACAAGTGATGCTTACCACTCACTGGGCAGGGTTTATGCAAAATATTTCAGACAAAAGTATGAAGAGAACATTATGAAAAATAAGAAGCCCTCACAGGTGTTATCCTGGAGGGCTTCTTAACGTAAATTGTAAAACTAATTTACCTCAACTTATCTTTTCTTCTTAACTACTTTTTTCTTTGCAGGTGCTTTTTTCTTTGGAGCAGCTTTCTTAACAACTTTCTTTTTAACTACTTTCTTTTTAACTACTTTTTTCTTTTCGGCAGCTTCTGCTTTCTTCAGTGCGACTTCCTGTTTCTTAAGTTTTGCCTGAAGAGCGGCGATAGCCTTCTTGTTTGCAGCGACCCATTGTTTAATTTGTTTTGCTGATGCCATTTTACTATTCCTCATATGGTTAATAGTTAAAAGTTTATTCGGCACTAAAAAAGAATACTTTAATAAAAGAAATATATTTCATTATTATTTTTTTTGTCAGTCGATGTCAGGTTTGCTTATAAGATGCAGTAAGTATTAAAAACAGTTAAGTTTTGAGGGTTGAGAGGGTTTCAGGTATGGTTCGAACAGGTGGTTGAAAAAGTGATAAGGGTTGTTGCGATTGTTTTAGTTTCCTTGATTTTTTAAAAGGTGAGAACCTCATTTGATTTATCTGAAATCACATAGCTAAATTTTTTATTCTTTGGTTTGGGAGTATTGTATCTCTTAAAAAGGTTTTGGGTATGGTTTCTTATGTGCTTCCGCCCTGATTTTGATCAAGAACTTTTCTGACTATTTTTGAAATCAATTTTTTATTAAAAGGCTTTATGATAATGTCTCTGATACCGGCAGCTCTTATTTTCGCCTCATCTGCTTTTTCCTTATATCCCGTATAAAGTAAAATAGGTATATCGTTTCGGATTTTATTTATTTCCCGGGCAAGAGAAAAACCTGTCATTTTAGGCATAGTCTTATCGGTTATTACCAGGTCATAGGATTCTTTTGATTGTTTAAACCTGTCAAGGGCTTCCTCCGGATCTGTCACACCTATAACCGTGTAGCCCAGCCGTTCCAGTATTTGTTTGCCGGTTTTAACCAGGGCAGATTCATCATCTATAAGCATGATTGTTTCGGTGCCGGTCGGAATCGGTTCGATGTCTTCGATTTGATCAGAAGTTAAAATTTCTTCAATGAGAGGGAATAATAAAGTAAAGGTGGTTCCTTTGCCTTCTTCACTTGTAACTTTGATATTTCCACCGAATTCCTTGACATAGCCGTGGGTAACAGCCAGCCCCAGTCCTGTCCCCTCGCCTTTTGATTTGGTCGTAAAATAGGGTTCAAATATATGATCTTTAATTTTTGAACTGATACCATGTCCTGTATCTTTCACAATTAATTGTAAATGTAAACCAGACTTCAATTCCGGACAGGACGGTAAGTCATTTTCGTTCAAAAATACTTCTTCAAGCCGTACTTCCAGAACGCCGCCTGTTTTTTCCATGGCATGACCGGCATTAGTGCACAGGTTCATAAGTATCTGGTGGAACTGGGTGGGGTCAGCCATAATAAAATCATGACCGGCAGTAATATGCTTTTTAATCTCAATTGTTGTCGGCAGCGATGATCTCAGGAATTTACAGGTTTCTTTTACAAGGAGGCTTGTTTTTACCGGTTTCATCTCTATATCTGCAGAACGGCTGAATGCTAATATCTGGCTGACAAGATCCTTTGCACGATTGGTTGCAAGCAGTATTTGCTGTAACGATTGACAGTTCTCCGGGTTGTTTTGATCATCATCAAGGGATAGTTCTGTATATCCTACTATAACAGCCAGTATATTATTAAAATCATGGGCAATGCCTCCGGCAAGAGTGCCGATTGATTCCATCTTTTGTGTTTGCTGTATCTGTTTTTCAAGAGCATTTTCTTTTGTTACATCCCGGCCGATTGACAAGAGATTGGTTAGAGTTCCTGACTCATCAAATATTGGAGAAATTGTTGTTTCGATTAAATTGTTCTCGCCATCCTTTTTGATTTGGGGCAATGTTTTGTTCCAGGATTTCCCTTTGTTAATGGCTGCAAATACTTGTTTCTCTATGTCGGGAAGTAGCTTTTGTACCGTTTTAAACATATTTATACCGATTACTTCATTTGCATTAAACCCCGAGAGATTGGTTGTGGCTGGATTTAAGTATTGTACTGTTCCTTTAGCATCCATAATCAGAATGGGTCCAGAGGTCTGCTCTATCGCTTTTGTAAGAAGAATACGTTCTTTCTCCTGTAATTTCAGTTGTGAGATTTTTTCTGACAGTTCGGCTGTTTTTTCTTCAACCATTGATTCAAGTTGGTCTCGATACTCTTTCAACTTGTCTTCTGCATGTTTGAGCCGTGTCAGTTCTTTCCGTCTTTTAATGTTTAAATCGCGAATATTGCCGATTATACATCCAAGAATAATTATTATAATATTGCCGACTATTCCACCTTGACTTAGCACGGTAGCAAATACGTCAAATTGAAAAAGAAAGCACAACAATATATTAATGGAAAGTGTTATTGGTATTGTAATTAATAATGTGTTTTTAAAACCAAAAAGAAACCCGGAAAATACTATAGGTATGATGACCGCCTCTCCCCGCCAGCTGTTAAGGAAAAGATGGCAAAAGAGTAGTAAGAGAAAATAAATTGTGAATGATATGAGAAATAGTATTAGACGTTTGCGGAAAGTCATATGCGAAGATCCTTTGACAATTAATACATTGATTTGTGATATTTTTAACGTATCTGGATATTAATAATTTATCAATGATTTTTATAGTCACCAGAAGTTTTGTTAAATGACGGGAAAGTCCAGCTTGTCTGTGTGTAACTTTTAGTTCTTCATCATGTAAGAGTGACAATAAATGATAAGGCTGAAGTAAATCTTCTAAGATTAATCTGAATTTTGGGAAGAATTTTTATTTATATACGGGTAAAAGCAATGCGGCCTCCTAAAAAAGGAGGCCGCGTTTTGACATGGACACTGTGGAAAGGGGGAGGGTTATTCCACAGAACCCAGGGGAAAAATAATTTTACCATAAACTTCGTTTAATACTTGAGCAAGAGCAGCATAAAATGCAGCAGCTCCGCAGAGAATGCCTTCATATCCGGCAATTATT